>Ga0187893_10011955_pt1 | contig 12445 bp, 14 predicted proteins | sample MA1701074metaG_FD_139574 | JGI IMG/M metagenome (GOLD analysis project Ga0187893, IMG submission 139574) | White microbial mat communities from a basaltic lava cave in the Kipuka Kanohina Cave System on the Island of Hawaii, USA - MA170107-4 metaG ...
ATATCTGGCCGGCCTTTGATCCCTTTTGTCAGGAGCGCTATCGCGATGACCCTCTAGAGGCGCTTGAAGGAAAGGCGCTCGATCTTTTGGTCAATATATCAGCTTCGCCCTATGCCCTTGGAAAAATCAAGCGCCGAAAGCTTTTGGCAAAGCAGGTAGCAAAGCGGCTAAATTGTCCCGTGCTCATCGTCAATCAAGTAGGCGCGCAAGATGGGCTGCTCTTTGATGGCTCAAGCTTTATGGTCTCAGCTCACGGCGACCTTCTCTTGCAGGCAAAGAGTTTTGCTGAAGATGTGGCGATCCATCCTCAGCCAGAGCCTGCTAACGAGCACTTCGTCTCTCCTGGTGAGGAGCTTTATCAGGCGCTTGTGATGGGGATAAGAGACTACTTTCTCAAGCAAGGCTTTAAAAAGGCCTGTCTTGGCCTTTCAGGCGGGATTGATTCAGCCGTGGTGGCCTGTATCGCCAAAGAGGCTTTGGGAAGTGCTAATGTAATGGGGGTGCTTTTACCATCGCGCTTTACGAGCCAGGAAAGTAGAGAAGATGCAGAGCGAGTGGCCAAGAATCTTGGCATTACGTTTGAAGAGCTATCCATTGAGGGCCCCTTTCAGGCAGTTTTAGAGGCCTTAAGACCCCATTTTGCCGAAGAAGTGCACGATGTGACGGAAGAAAATATGCAGTCGCGCCTTCGCGCCATTTTGCTCATGGCCTTTTCTAATAAGTTTGGCTATTTAGTGCTCAATACAGGCAACAAAAGTGAGCTTGCTGTGGGCTACACAACGCTCTATGGCGATGCCATCGGGGCAATCAGTGTGCTTGGTGATCTCTTAAAGAGCCAGGTCTACGAGGTGGCAAACTACATCAACAGAACCTCGGGCACGATTCCAGAAAGATCCATTGCCAGAGCTCCAACGGCCGAACTGCGCTTTGACCAAAAAGATAGCGATATTCTTCCCGAGTATTCGATCCTTGATCCTATCGTGGATGACTTTGTCGTGCACAATTTGGCTCCTTCCGTAATTGCGCAAAAACGAGGCATCATGCTCGATGTTGTGCAAGATGTGGTGCGAAAAATTCGCCAGAGTGAGTACAAGAGGCGCCAAATTCCTTTTGCCTTGCGCGTCTCAGACAAGGCCTTTTCCATAGGGCGGCGCGTGCCTATCGTGCAACATTTCCTACACAATTAATAATAATTTATTTAAAATAAGGGTGAGCCCGTTTACGACAACTCAAGGAGTAGGAGGGTAGCGCTATGGCCACAAGTGAGTTTCTGAGCTACTTGAACTTCCCGACAGGTGGAGAATTTCACATTTCTAATGCCATCGAAAAGCTGCAAAATGAGACCAAAGGGCTCGATGTACTCGAGCGAAAAGAGCTCTGCATGCACCTTCTCTCTGAAATCGGCAAAAAGCTGCAAGATCCTCGGTTTATAAGCTATTTGGGCTCAGATGGCATCGATAATTTGCGCGATGTGACAGAACAGCTTCGTGGTGAGGCTGCAGTTGGCGAGTCCAAAATTGTGAGAATTTTTAGCTTTATTATTCGCACGGCAGACTCAGAACATGCCCAGCTTGCCCAAAAATTGGACCAAGCAGAGCTCGATCGCTTTAAAGTGATCATGGAGAGGGCTTCTACTGGCACTCGTCTTAAAGAGACCGATCGCACTGATTTTGTAAAACTCTTGCCGCGCTGCGTCGACAAATTGTCCAACGAAGAGAAGAAATACTTTTTCAAAATATTCTCTCTGCCCCATCTTGTGGAAGAACTGCGTACAATGGACGACAAAGCTCCCTACGATGCCTTTAGAAAGGCCGCACGTGAAGCAGGGCAGTGGGGCCGCATTTTAGAATCTTTACCCAAAAAGTAATCAGTTACTGAGATTCAATAGGCGGATCTTCGCGCTTGATGAAGGTGACCTCGTAGTTCATATGTGGCGCGGAGTTGCTGATTTTGTGGAATTTGGCGATGTCGATCTTGTAGCCTTCCAAAAACTTATCGAGCAATGTCCAGGCAGAGATGTTGAGGTTGGCGCTATTCCAGAAGGGATTGACCACGTTGAGAGGAATGTTGATCGCCTTTGAATGGCGAAAGCAAAGGCCTCTTTCGCGCAGGGCTGGATAGTGCCAGTGCCATTCAGCTTCCAGCATGTTGGGATTAGAATATTTTGCCTTCTTCAATATCCGTTTGAGCTCTTTTTTGCGGTACAGATGCAAGTCTACGCTGTTTGGATAATTCCAGCTTCCTTGAGAATTTGGGGCATCAAATTTCCAGCGAAAATAGAATTTGCCAACCTCGGTGCCTTCAGGAATCCCCACATGCACGCGGTCCATCGAAACTACAGGATTGATAATTGTATCCGTGATGTTTTTTCCAAGTCGCAGAGAGAAAAACCAGGTTTTGTATTTTTCTAAGGCTTTGACGCATTCTGAGATGTTTACGTGATCCGTGACAATGATGTCATCCACGGCAAACATGATGTAGGGGCAAAGAGAGTGTTTGTCATAAACACACTTGAGAACGAGAGGTTTAAAATCTTTAGGCGCTTTTTTGCCTTGCTTATGAGCTCTCACGAAGGGAAAGCGGTTGAAGGCAAGTTTATAGGCCTCATCAAAACGCGATTCTGTCGTGCGATAGATCACATGAATGTTATGCAGATGCTCCATGTGCTTTTCTATCGACTCTAATAGGGCATAAAGCTGCATGGGGCGATTAAACGAGAAGATCACCAAATCAGATTGCTTTTTGGCCCACTCTTTGTAGTGAAGCTTGGATTTAGCTTCTGCTCTAAAAGAGCAAAAAAGCAAAAAGAGGATGAGTATATACTTCATGTTCTTATAGGCCATAAAGGTTTTTCAAAGGCAGGTATGGAGGCTGTTTTTTGAGATAGCTACCAATCTCTTCCATCAGTGGCTTTCTTAAATAAAAGTCATTGGCTCCAGTATTTACTCTATAGACATAAAGCACCTCATCGACATACTTGATGTGACCTTGAGATGCCATTTCGAGCATGGGGTACATCATCGCCGCATCCCAGGCTACAGGCATGAATTGATTTTTGTATTTGAGATCTTTTTCTTGGATGCTTTGAAAGAGCTTGGCGTAAAAGGTGCGCAACGGATAGGCAATCCAGGGATGTTGACGGAAGGTGCGATTTTTCATTACCTCATCTGGAAAGGCATGGCAAGGATCTCCAAACCAGCCTGGGGCGTTTTTCGGTTGAGCCTCATAGTTTCCATAGGTCAGCCACACTTTTTTATTTCTGTAGATCTTGGCAATTTTGCTTAAGACCTTTTTATCTTTGAAAGTGTCATCTCCGTCGTAGAGTACGACGACGTTTCTAGGATCGAGTGAATGGATGCTGTAATAGGTATTGGCAAGGCCACCAATGCGCTGTTTGTTGTTTACAATGCTTGCACGCGCTTCCATTTTGTACTTTTTGACAAGCTTTTGAGCCAGTTCCCCCGTTTTGTCTTGCGAGCAGTCGTTGAGATAGATCATGCGCCATTTGGGATAGTCTTGCTTGAAGAGCGATTTCAAGTTTTCTTCGATGTAGGGTTCGTTGTTGTAAGAGCAGATGATGACAGTGATATTTACATCATCGGGTCTTGCCTTGATGGCCAACAGATGCGTGGGAAGATACGCAAAAAGAATCCAGAGAATAATTCTACCATACATCATAGAGCGCCTCGATTTTAAAACAATTTTTTAAGCGGTTTGTAGGGCCGTTTTTTGCGAAGTTCTCGCTCCACATCTTGCACAAGCCAGAGATCCTTTTTTTCATCATTCAATGGGTTGGTGTAGTTATAAATGTACAAATCCTCATTGATAAATCGTATGTGCCCTCTGGATGCCATCTCTAAAAGGCAAAACATAGTGGCCTGATCAGCTGCCATCGGCACAAAAGCGTCTTTATACATCAGATCCTTTTTATTAATCTTGTGAAAGAGTTTGGCGTAGTAGGTTCGAAGATGCGATGTGACCCAATCGTTCTTTCTAAAGGCATTTTTTTTCATTACCTTTTTAGGCAGTGGACTCGAGCGAAATGGATAGGTTTCAGGCTCTGCGCGAAAATTTCCATAGGTGAGCCATACTTTGGGATCGCTGTAGGCATAGGCAAGCTTTTCTAAAACCATCGGATGGGCCAGACGATCGTCTCCATCGAGGTGCACGATGATTTTTTTGGCATCGACATTGTTGATCCAGTAGTAGAAGTTGGCCATTGCGCCAATGTTTTTTTTGTTGCGGATGATGCGAAATCTATTTTGCAGGTTATGCTCTTTAACAAAGGCCTCTACCAAATGTCTTGTCTTGTCTGTCGAGCAGTCGTCAATATAGATCGCCTCCCAGTAGGGATAGCACTGCATGGCAACTGATTGAAGATTTCCGATGCAGTACTTTTCGTTATTGAAAGAAGGAATGATGATAACGAACTCTTTTTTTTCCGGAAAACGCGCCCAGAGGTTGCAGGAAAGGAAGAGCAGTAGACACAAAAATCTGTTCATAGGCACTTAGTGGACATGTTTGCGGTATTCTTTAAAGCGAGGTACTTTATCGAGTTTTTTCATAATACTTACCCCTAAATCGATATGTTGGGGCATGTACTTGCTAAAGATCAACTCAGAACTTCGTTTCGTTTTATAACCGGCAGGCTTAATGGGAAGATCGGAAATTAAAAGCAGGGCACCCAGTGGTAAGCGATGGGCATAGCTTGCAGAAAAGAGCGTGGCGCATTCCATTTCTACTACTTGTGGCCGCGTCTCTTTTAGGCGTTTACGAAATTCAGGATTAAACTCCCAAAAGCGCTTGTTAGTGGTGTGAGTGATGCCTATATGGTAGTGGATTTGGTTCTTTTCGAGATGGGCCGAGACCTCCTTTTGCACAGAGAAGTTGGCCATCGCCGGCACTTCCGGAGGAAAGTAGAAATCGGATGTGGCATCTCCGCGAATCGCTGCCACGGGCACAAAATATTCGCCAATTTTGTAATCGTCTCGCAATCCCCCACACATACCTAATAGCAGCATGCCATAGCAGGGGAGGAAGGCGCAAAGGTCCATGACTAAGGCAGCAGCTGGCGAGCCGATTTTAAAATCGAGAATTGAAATGCCCAATTTTTCGCTGTGCGCCACCTTGAACATCGAGCCTTCGACAATGCGACATTTATAGAGACTTGAAAAATGGTCGACATAGCGCGGAAAATTTGTCAAAAGGATCCAGGGTTGAAACGCATCAATTGAAGATCCTGAATAGCGCTCTAAGGTTTCGAGAGCAAATTGTTTTTGTTCGGCAGTCTCTCGATAGAAGTCGTCGCTTTTTACCATCAATCACCTCATTTGTCGACACATAACTAAATCCTTTAAGGGTTGCAAGGATTTTCAAGAGAAAAAATGGCCAAATGGCTATACTTTCAAGATCATAACCCATAAATTTTAGGAATAGTCATGGCACAGGTCAGTACAAACGAAATACGGGCAGGCTTTAAAGTTGAAGTCGAAGGTCAGCCATACACTATTGTGAGCAACGAATTTGTCAAGCCAGGAAAGGGCCAAGCTTTTAACCGCATCAAGTTAAAGCACATCATGACTGGCCGCGTGATTGAACGCACCTTTAAGTCTGGCGAAAAGCTTGATGTGGCGGATGTTGAAGAGATGAACATGCGCATGCTCTATAGAGAGTCGGATGGCGTGGTCTTTATGGATGACCAAAGCTATGAGCAGGTCAAAATCCTAAACGCCCAAATTGGCGAAACGGATCAGTGGCTCAAGGAAGACCTTGTCTATGACGTGATCTTCTATAAAGGCAATCCAGTTACCGTTGAGCCGCCAACCTTTCTTGATCTGCTCATTACAGAAACGTCACCCGGTGTGCGTGGCGACACAGCTTCCGGCCGCGTGATGAAGCCCGCTGTCGTAGAAACAGGAGCCAAAATCCAGGTGCCAATCTTCGTGGAACAGGGCGAAAAAATCCGCGTCGACACCCGCACTGGCGAATACGTCTCCAGAGTGTAAATTAGGTCAGGGCAGGCACTTTAGCTGAAGCGAAAATTAAATCAAGTGGTGTCTTACTTTTATGGCATAAATTTGGGCTCTTAAAGCTTCCCACTGCAGAGCTCCCAAAAGTTGAGATGCGAGAAAAACTGGTTTTTTTGCCTCTTCAATGTCTTTAATCACAGCAGGCTCTCTCATGAGCTCGGGGTATTTGTTTAGATAGGCTGAAATTGCATCAACTCTCACGGCATCAAGCTTTTGACAGAGGCGGTGGATGTGCAGGTACGCCAGCATTTTGTCAAGCGAGCGACAGCTCAAAGCAACCTTCTCTTGCAGCTCAAGTTCAGGGGAGGTAAACCACTCTTGCCCGAAACGGCCCGTTTTTTGCAATGTGCTAACAAGCAATAAAAATTTATCTACTGCTTCTTCATCCCCTTCAACTATATCTCTTAAAAAGGGAAACTCCGCTGCCAAAGCAGCTGTAAGCCGTTTCATCTCTTCGAATGTATCTGGAGCCAGGCGGAAGGATTTCATTTCTGTTCCACTGGCATTTGGTTCAATAAATGGATTCATTCCTAAAGGCAGCATAGATCTCCTTGCAAAACTAGTGTCCTCCATGATGCCGAATAGGGGAGGCATCTGCAATCAAAAAAGGCACAACTCTAAAATTTAGGTTCATGCAGCTATTTTCTGTATTTATAAGTTTTTATTCTATATAGTAATACACAGCTTGAGTTAATTAATTTAGGTGTAAAAACTTCATGCAAGTTGGCTTTTCTCATTTCCTTCCTAGCATCGCAGGTAGCTGCTTGAACAAAGTAAAAGAGGCATATGCCTCCTCACCTCCGCTCTATGATCTCGCTGTACGCACCTTTCGCGCATGGCTGCTTGTAGGCCTTACCTGTGAACTATCAATCATAAAGATAAATGAATTCATTGGATCACCCTACGTTTCAACGGCGCTTACTCTTGGTGCCTGTTTAAGTATTGCAGATACAATCGTCGATAAGGAGATTTTTGGCACTTTGCGTGAATGGGATATCCGCAAAGTGACACGCGATCAGAGCAAAAAAGAGGTCGTGCTTTTCTGCATACCAGAAAGAGATTGGAATGGAGTGCCTACAACATTATCTGCTAATGATCTAGACACCTTGAAGGAGCTTGCCCACACCCATTCTATTGTCTATGCAAAAGCAGGGAGCATACGAGAGCTCAATAAGGTCATAGACAAGATTCGAGCCCAAGGTCGAAAAATCCCTCTCTTGTGGCTTAGAATGCATGGAGATTCTACATCGATGGCGTTAGGCAGAGAATTGATCACTGCTCAAACTGCCCACAAAATCCATTTGTCCAAGCTCACCAAGGATGCCAACATCATTCTGGATTCTTGTAACGCAGGCAATTCATTGATGAGCAAGCCCACTATTGCTGAACTTATTCAACAGCACGCCGGACGCACCCGCTACGTACATGCCCCTTCATATTTCACTGTGTATGACGGTATACAGCTTGTGCAAATAGGCCGAGGAAAAGAGTGCAAAGTTCGCTTTAGCACATTCATTCCTGGCATAGACATCACCGCAAACATCACTTACAGCTAGCCGGACTTTACAAGTTAGGGAATGGCGATTGGTGAGGCTGTCAGATTGAACCGAAAATTGATCGAATCTGTGATTAAGCAGTGACGCGCCAATGAAAGACTGCTTGGTCAAGTTTTGGCACATAGATATCTTTAAAGGCTTGGTGAAAATCGGGATCGTCTAGCTTGACGAGGCGTTTATTGTGAAACTGTGCTCGCTCAGATGGTAGAATGTTGATACCCCTGTCCAATTGATCGCGTAAGCCGGGACTGAGAATTTCGGCCTTCTTTGTTTCGGTGTCGTAACGGTAGATGACATCGGATTCATTTAACAGTTCACATTTCATCCTTTATCCCCCCCTCATGTATAAAGCAGCATTTCGGGCAGTTTTTCTTGAATGCTTTTCCAGTCGCAAGAGGTCTTTTTATGCACTTCTTGGCGAAATAGCTCAAGGCATTTACGATTGCTTGCCCATTCAAAGATATCGGCCAGTTGCTCGATTGTTTTTCCCTGGCGCACAGCCTCTTGAAGCACAAGACAGGAAAAGTGTAGGAACTGATAGGTAGCGTCACCAAGAGCACAGCTTGCTCCGTAATGGGCTTCATTTTGCTGCTGGTCTTGGCGTAAAGCCTCAACGATGTTTGCAGGGGTAAGGCTCAAAATGAGCGCGCTCATTTCAGCTGAAAGAGGCTGTTTGGCTTGGGCAAGACTACGAAATTCAAAACGGCCTTTTATGTTTTCAAAATTGCTGGAGGCAAGGTCGGGATCGGGAAATGTGTAGCCATGATCGATGAGATGAAGCTCATACACAGAGTCAGACTGTACATTTTTTGCATGCTCCAGAAGCTTGTGGATTCTTGCCTGCTCTTTTGGGGTGGCCGAAGAGAGTTGCTGTTGCAGTTCAGTCACGCGTACTTTCTTTGCTAAAACATTGCCTAAATGGCGGTCCATGTTGTTCAACAAAAAGTCGATGGTGAATTTTTCAAATTCAGATTGAGGGATGAGCAAAACTTCTTTCGCGTCATTTGCAAGCACAATTTTGCTGAACGACACAGCGTCCTGTACAACCGTTTGGGCAGAACAGAATGTTGCCGAGACCGCTGTTTGCGGGTTAGCGATACTATCGTAGATGCTCTTGCCGGCTATCTCAATAGACTGGGGCTCATGCTTTGCTTCCCAAAGGCCACAAAGGAGCTTGGCAATGCGTTTTGTGGGTAAATCAGAAAGTCCTTCTTCATCCATCCGGTTATAAAAAGGGAGAAAATTGCAGTTGTCAGGATCGGGATCGTCTACCATCAGCAAGAAGCGATTTCGTAACTCTTGGTCTGGGAAGAGCTGCTCCAATTTGGCTAAAAGGTGATTTTTCCAGGCAGAAACAAAAGTGCCATCAGGAGAGTGTAGCATCAGTCGGGCAGCCTCTTGTCTGGATATTGGCGTGTGCCGTTGCAGCTCCTCCAAGCTTTGGGTCGATAGGTTTTCAGAGCCAAAGACCCCGTGCTTGAAGGTGTGGACGACGGTTTCAGGGATAGCAGAAGGAAAGCCGGCTATTTCTTGCAAGGCGTAGGCCATGCGCTCACGGATGGCTCCCTGTCCCGGAAAGAGGGCATGGTCACTACCATAGCTTGTGATATCATCGATGCCAGATTCTTGACTGGCAGGCTTTACGAGCAGGGTGCGGTTGGCTACGAAGTAGGATCCTCCCATGCCTTTGGCACTGGGAACTTCAGGAGTATCGGCTATGCGACGTTCTACGGATGAGTGTGTCACTGAGCTTTCTAAGGCTTCTTCTGTCTTTAAGACTCGATTTTGCATGGGAAGTGACCAGCTTTGCCGTGGATGGGGTTCCACTTCTCCTTGAACTTGAGCGACTTTCTTGGCGCCTAAGAGCGAGACTCTTTCGGTTGTACTTGATAAGGAGGAAGCGGTTGTCTGCGGAGTAGGTGTTCGAATGACAAAGTCGGTTTTTTTTTGGGTCTCTTCCTGTGGTATCGCCTTCTGGAAAGCACTTTCTGTTGGTGACTGCTCTTTTTTCGGCGTAGGGCCACGTTCAAGCGGTCCCATTTGGGAAGGTGAGGAGCCACCGACATCTCTTGTAGACATAGAACCTCAACATATGCTCTATTCTCTTCAATAGCCTCCTCTTGTGTTATGCACAAATAATTTTAATAGCTGGCGTCGTTAAGGATGGAAAAGATGCGAGTTTCGAGATCTTGGGGGGATTTTGTGCGGGGCAAAAGTACGCGGTTGGTGGTGACGCTGTTTCCTTTTTTGCGCTCGTAGGTGAGGCTTGCGGATTCGAGGCGCACGTGGGTGTAGCCTCTTTGGGCGGCAAAGACGCGGATGCGGCTTAGGTGGTAGAGCCAGATGGCAGGCTCGGGAGCTATGCCAAAGCGATCGATCACCTCATGCCAGAGCGTGTCTACTTCCTTCAAAGTGAGCGCGTCTCCTAGGCGCTGGTAGATCTCCATGCGCAAAGAGACTTCGTTGACATAGCGCTCTGGGAGGCGGGCATCGAAGGGCAGTTCGATTTTTGTCTCGAGGGTCCAGCTTGGGGCGTGGCCTTGGAGCGAGGCGATGCGTGCCAACGACGATGTCGACAAGGCCCTTTTCAATGTCCTGCACCGTCTTTTTGATTTTGCTGGGGCTTCGAAAGCGCGACAAAATTTCTACCCGCACGCCAAAGCTTTGCATGCGGTCGCGAATGGTTTCATAGTGCTGAAGCTCAAGAACGGCTACTTCAAAGTGGCTCTTCAGAAATTTGGAACTATTGAAGATGGATTTTCAGACCCCTGAAGGCGCGACACCAATTTTTGATATAAGCGATCTAAAACTTGATGGCATTGTTACATACAGTCAGCTATGTGACGCCGAAGCGGAAAATATTTTGCGTGCGATCAGCAAATATTTATCATCTAAGAGATCCCTTCGCGGGCCATTTTTTACTGAGACCAATCTGCTAAAGATTCACCGCGAAATGTTCGGCGACGTTTGGGCTTGGGCTGGAAAATATCGAAAAAGCACCACGAATATCGGCTTGAAGCCCTATCTCATTAAATATGAACTTTTGAAGTTATGTCAGGATGTCCAATTTTGGGAGCAAAAAAATTCACCCATTTCACTCATTGAACAGGCTGCAAGAATCCATCATCGCCTGGTGGCTATCCATCCCTTCGAAAATGGCAATGGCTGACATGCCAGATTAGTCGCTGATAAGGAATTTAGAGGCAGAACGCTCCTTAAGAAGGTCCGCGAATTGATTGAGCTCAACCGCTTTCGAACAACACAGCATTTTCAAGATCGCGAAAGACAACGAGATATTTTTCTGTGGGAAGCTCTTCATGCCTTGAAAAATGGCTCTCATGAAGAATCAAGGGATGAGTGGGATAACAAGTATCAGCTTTGGAAGTATGCCATCAGAGGTCGGACAATGGAAGCCCGCGATCTTCGCGTGGTGGTGTCTATCTTACAAAAGGAAGGTTTGCTCTTGATAACAGTTTATGAATTGGGCAAGAAGATTAAGTAATGGAAAGAAAAATAAAAAAGAAGCATATCGATTACTCTTGCGGCTTTCCCGTGGTACTTCTAAATGTGCCCATGGTAAAGATTTTGGATAATTGGCTTCCAGATATTAACTACGACAAGTTGGCTAAGCTCGTGCTAGTTGTTCTTGCGAAAAAAAGAATTCCGCTCACTGGAAGCGAAATACGATTTATTAGATATTACTTTGAGATGACTCTGCGTGAATTTGCCCGACGTCTTGGCGTTAAGCATACGGCTATAGTAAAATGGGAAGCAAAGCAAGACCAGAACGCTAGCGTCACTTGGGGCATTGAAAAAGATATACGTCTCTTCATACTTGATAAGCTCTGCAAATCCAATAAAGCCTTTCGGGATGGCTATAAAGAGCTCGATGTCATGCAGGGAAGCTTCGAAGAAAAGGCAAAAATTCACCCATTAAAATTTGAAGTACACGAGAGCGAGCTGCAAAAGGTAGGATGATTGGAAAGATTGACCTAAGGTGGATGTATGCGAGAGCATGAGTTGACTGTCAAATGGTGTCGCTATCATCATCATGAGATTGATTCGAAGGAGTTTGATGCTGATGTTACCGATGTGCATTTTGTTGAATGGCTGGGGAAAAAGGTTGCCTTAGAAGGAAGTAAAACAACCTCTCACATCAAATTCAACAAGCTTTTATGGGAGCGGCTCTCTCATAAAAAAACTAGCAATGTTGAAAAATACAAAAAGCAATTGGAAGTCTACAATACGCTCAAAAGAGAGGTTGAGGGAACATCTTGGTATAGCTCTCTAAAAAAATTCATGTTTTCGCTACCCAGTAGAATCGAAGGTTTGACGAAAACTCTCCATGTAAGACATGAAAAATCGGCTTTTGAAAAGCTACCAACAGATCTGATTGGATATATCGCTCGTTGGCTTTCATTTCGAGAGGCAAGAACAGTAACAAGTGCTTCAAGCTGTCTGCATCGTTTGAGTCCATGCTTGCAGATGCCAAATCCTGAAAAGGCAAGCCAAATGCTTCAGCGGCTTTGCAATCCAGAAGCACCGCAAGAGCTATTTGAACGCTTTGTGAGCAAAGTTCCAGCGACTTGGGCCATTCAGATCCGCGTGCTACATCCCATACCTGACAAACGGCTAAGGCTGTTAGACAGTAGATTTGCCAATATGCAAGTCTCTGCCAGTTCATGTGATTGGCGCTCGCTACAAAAAATTCGCAAAAATTGTCCGACTAAGTTGCATGCCCTTTATGGCGATCAGAAGCTCAGGAGATACTGGGAATTGCCAAGCAGGGAGTATAATCGCCTCTTCAAAGTCTGTCCAAACCTAAAGAAGCTATTCCTCTTTGGAAATCATCCACAGATA
>Ga0187893_10011956_pt1 | contig 12443 bp, 7 predicted proteins | sample MA1701074metaG_FD_139574 | JGI IMG/M metagenome (GOLD analysis project Ga0187893, IMG submission 139574) | White microbial mat communities from a basaltic lava cave in the Kipuka Kanohina Cave System on the Island of Hawaii, USA - MA170107-4 metaG ...
GAGAAGCGACTGGAGGCCCGGCTTCAAAAACAGGCCGCGCAGCGCGGCTACAAACTCGTGCCTCTGGAGCCGGCCGCCTAACTCACTGATATCGAGGGTTCACCGTAGGAGTTCCTCAAAAGGCTTCGCGACTCCAGCCGCATCGAGCCACGTCACGGGCAGATCGACGTGACCGATCAATTCATTCCGAACTGCGCCGGCCTGAATGCGCCCCGGCCACCACGCAAGAAGCGGCACGTGGATGCCGGGATCGTAGCAAGTGCCCTTGGCGCCGGGGAAGGGCATGCCATTGTCGCCCGTGAACATCACAAGTGTGTTGTCCGCGACGCCATGTTTGCCGAGCAGGTCGAAGATCTGGCCGCATTCGGAGTCCATTCGCGCGATCTCGTCGTGATAGTGCGCCAGATCCTTGCGGACCACGGGCGTATCTGGGAGGAATTTGGGCAGGCGGATCTTCGCCGGATCGTGGGGCGGGGTGAATGCACCATCCGCGTAGGGACGATGTGGATCCGTAAAGCCTAGGTGCAGAAAAAACGGCCGGTTCTTCGGTCGCTTCTCGAAGAACTCCTCGAACGGCGTGTTCGGTCTCCCGTAGAAATCCCAACGCTTGTCGAACTCGGGGCCCTGATGCACCTTGCGGTATCCACCGATGAAGTAGCCGCGTTCCTTGAGTGGCTCGATGTAAGTCCTCTCCCAGGGCGGCATGGGTGTGTGGAGTCGTGAAGTCGAAGTGGTGTGCGGAGTGCAACCAGTGAAAATCGAGCTCCGATTGGGACTGCACTGCGGCGAGCTCACAAAACAGTTGTTGAGCCGCATGCCCTCCCGCGCAATGCGGTCAAGGTTCGGTGTGTGGATTGCGGAATTGCCAAGACAGCCAAGATCCGGCCAGCTATGGTCGTCGGAAATCAGGAAGATGATATTGGGCGGCTGCGGGTCACGTTGGGCCGTCAAGGGGATGCCCGCTGTTGTTTGGAGCAGCCCCCGTCGCGTCATTGCTTGTTTACCCAGATGGGCGATGACCACGCGATCTGATCGTCCACCTGAATCACGCGCACGTAGTAATAGCTGGGCTTGGATCCGAGCGGTTGCGCGTCCTTATATTGAAACTTCAGCTCCGGTGTCATCGGATGGCGGGTGTGGATAAATGCGTTGTCGCGCACGATGTCGAGTTGCCGGATGGGCTTGGTGCCCTTCACATTTACCGACAACTGGAACGGTCCTTTCACCTTGATCTCCTCGCCTTGCAGGTACTGCTTACCCGCATTCTCGATGCGATAGTCGAGCACGATGTTGTCGGTAGCGCCATAGGAATGACGCAGCTTCATCGCCTCGAGCAATCCCTCGCGAGTGAAGTCGCTCGCGATCGTGCAGGCATAGGAAATATGCGTCGACAGATGATCCGATGCTACTTGGATTCCGAGCCTATAACCCTTAGCCCACGCGTTCCAGACGTAGCCGGCCGGCCGGAATCCGCCGGGCGCCGATGCGGGATTCGCCGTGTAGGCCGCCTTGGGTGCGCCTTCATACTCAGCCGAAACGCGATCGCCCTGATAGATCTCAACCAGCGGCTCGACGGAGGGGTCGTTGTCGCGCCAATCCGTTCCCATGGTTGTCGCAGAGGTATGCGAAATCGCGATCCCGTTGTACTTCTTCAAGTACTCGTAAAGCTTGGCCGCTCCCGTCTGTGCCTTCTGCTCTTCGGCCGGGATCGGCAGTGTGGGATTTCCACGTTTGGCGAACACAATATTCCGGTGACCGTTGGGATAGGAGACGCTTCGCTCATAGCCGTAGAGGGGCACGAACGTGCCGGGAAGTGCAAACAGATCGACGGCCTGTTGTAATAGCCAGTTGATGTAGGCTTCGTCCGGACCCGACAACCCGTTGTGCTCGCTCACCATCAGGTAGTCGAGCGATGCCGCGTCGATCGCGTAGCGGTAGGTGTCCAGAAGGCTGCCGTCGTTGTTGCCGTCCATGGAGAATTCCGTGTGGCGATGCGTGTCGCCGCGATAGATCTTGTAGGTCTTGCCATTCAATGGCCAGGCTTCCGCGCGGATTTGTTGGAGGTCCTTTACCTCTTCCGGATGGATCGGAAACGCGCGCGTCTCGCCTCCCTCACGAGGCTTCAATTGCGCCGGAGCCCCGGCGCGTGATGGCAGAGGGATCTTTGTGGCGTTGACTTCTGCACGGCGATAGAGGAAATCCTCGAAGTCACGATGATCGGTGGGGTAGGCAGCATAGAGTGTACCCAGCGCGCCTGTCGCGAATCCGGTTCTCACGTCCTGGCGCATTCCGCTGAACGGCATCGCCACGGGCTTGCTCCACACTCCTCCCTCATACGCCGTGCCAAAAATCTCCCACGCCGCGCGATGAAGCGGCGCATCCGACGGAACGTCCTGAATGCGCGACAGGCGATGCCGGAAAAATAGCCACATGCGGCCTGCTCCGTCCGACTGGAGTTGGGGCAAATCGTTATGTCCACGCAGGCTCTCCGGCAGCGAGCTTTCGACCTTCGCCATCGGCTCCTTCCAGGCGCCGCCATCGAGCACCGCGACATTCGTCCACCGATCCTTATAGAGCGGTGATCCCTCGATCTTCAGCAGGAACCCGGTGTCCTTGCCCCATTCAAACCCTCCTTCGCTCCAAGCCGCCCACAGCCGGTTTTCCGGATCGCAAGCGAGCGATACGTACGCTTCGAACTTTGGAGTGGCCGCTACCTTCCCCACTTCGCCCCATCGTCCTGCTTCCCACTTGCGCAGCATCACGTCGTAATTACCAGCTTCGTAAGTGTCCCAGCCGACGTACACGCGGCCGGCCTTGTCGGCGGCGATCGCGGGAGTCCAGTCGTTGGCCGCAGCCGTTGAGATCTTCTCCGCGGCTGACCACGACGAACCATCGTGACGGCGGGCGAACACGTCGGATTTGCCATTCCGGAAGCCTTGCCACACCAGCCAGACGTTGCCCACCGAATCCGCAGCCATCGCGTGATAAATGTCGGGCTGCGCGTCTTCCGTCAATCGCTCGACCCCTGACCACGACCGCCCGTCCCAACTCCGCGCGTAGAGATCCCAATTTCCGTTCACCTGCGCTGACCAGGTGAACCAGACATTGCCTTTGCCGTCGCGCGCCGACTTCACCAGGAAAATGTCGCCGTGATCGGTCGATACCTTTTTCGGGGCTTCCCACATCCGTCCATCGAACCTTCGCGCGATCACTTCATTCTTGCCGCCTTGGAACGCCACCCAACCCACCCACAACTCTCCGCTGGGATGCGCGAGGATAGTCGCAAAGTCGCTGTTCTGGTCTTGAGCCGAAACCGGTTGCGCTACCGGCACGCGATCCACCACGATTCGTCCGTGCATAGGCTGCCGCTGTTCGCCGATCTCCAGAGCGAACGGCGATACTTCAAAGGAGCCGTTGGAAGTCGAGATCGCAAGCCTCGTAGTCGGGTCGCCTTTCACATCGACGACGATCCCGGGAATCAACAGGTATGGGCGCTGTGGTTCGATGAACGGAACCTCCCACGGGCGCTTGACGAAGTTCACGCCCGTGCGCGTGGCCAGCGTGAACTTCTGCCTTCCTTCGATCTTGTCGCCCGGCCGCGCACGCCAGTTCCGCAGATTCAGCACCTCGCCGCCCACCGCTTTGACGCTGCCTTCCCACGGCGTGGGCTCCCGGTCGCTAACCCCGAATTGAATGCGAACGGAAGCTGTCGTTTCGTCCAGACCCGCTTCCGGCTGGGTGTAGACCACGCGCCGTGGCGCGAGCCATGCCGCCGACAATGCGACCAATCCCATCACAATCCAGCGTTTCATTTAACCTTCTCCATGACTAGCTCCATGACTGCACCCTGGCTTCGCAACCTCGCGCCAAGAGCCTTAGTATCGATCCCGTGTACATTGCCGTCTGAACCGATCGCCATCTTTGCGGCAACTCCTGCGGCCTGTCCTAATATCATATACACTGGCTCCATCCGCAGCGTCGAATAGGCCACGTGCGACGCCGAGACGCACACCGGCGCCAGCAGATTCGTGACCTCCTTTTTCTTGGGCAACATCACCCGATAGGGAATCTGGTAGGGCTCCACGCGCACCTCCATGTTGCCTTCGTTCTGAACCGTGCTATCGGGTTGGAGATAACGCTGCACGTTGTGGGAGTCGCTGTTATAAGATCCCATACCGATCGCGTCCTCCTTGATGAGGGTGCCTTGAATGTCCCGTTGCGTCATGACGAAGCCGCCCACCATGCGGCGCGCTTCGCGGACGTACAGTTGATGCGGCCAGTGGTTGGTGGAGATGAACTCGTCCGCGGCCAGCCCCCAACTGTTGATCTCTTTTCGAAGAGCCTCGGGCACGCGCGGGTCATTGGCAAGGAACCAGAACAGGCCTGCGGTGTAGTCGATGTGATCCTGCCAGATTCGCGCGCGGTCTTCGTAGCTCCCGTTCGGGTAGCCCCAGCTTCCGCCGATGAGGTCCGTGGATACCGCGCCGCGATTGTTGACATCGAGTTTGTTGTTCTTGATCTCGCCCATGCCGAACAAATCGCGCATGCCAGGCGCCTGGCCGCGATGCCTGGTCCAGGCTTCGATGTACCGTAACAAAAGCTCGTATCGTGCCGGATCGTAATTCTTGGGCTTGGGATATGAAATCTGATTCCGCGGGTCCGAGCTGAGGCACATCCGGAAGTTGTACGCTTGGACCTTGACGTCGCCTTGGCCCAGGTTGCCGCGAGGAGTGGTCTGAATATCCGGAAGCGGGGCCTTGGGACCAAGGCCGTTCACTGGAAAATCAAACTGATGATTCGGGTCTTTGGGCCGGACTCCAGCGAGCGACTCGCCGTACTGGCTGGACGCTTCCCGTCCAACCGTGTAGCTGACCTTGGCTTGCGCCATCAGGTCGCCTTCATAGCTCGCGTCGATGAAGACCTTTGCCTCGAACGATAATCCCCGCTCGGTGAAAATCTCCACGATCCGTCTGGCTTTCTTGCGGACGCCACCATCGTCCCGGAGGCGCTGATCGAAGAAAACCTTTACGCCCGCATCGGCCACCATCTCCTGCATCACACGCTCCGCCACGTGCGGCTCGAAATACCAAATGACCTCTTCGCCGTACTTCTTTCCTACACGCTGGTAGAACTCGAGCGAGTAGCCACCGATAGTTTCCTTGCGTCCGTGATCCGTTCTGCCGAGACCCCCAGTGGTCATGCCCCCCAAATGCTTGCCGGGTTCGAGGATGGCCACCTTCAATCCTTCCCGCGCCGCGGCTACGCCGGCGACGACGCCCCCTGCGGTGGCGCCGTACACCACAACATCGAAGGTCTCGGCGCGAAGCGCGAGTGTGGAGGAGAGAAGCAGTAGCGCAAGCCTCCCGGTTTGAGTGGGGCAAGCTTTAGCTTGCGCGGGGCTTCCGGCCCCGCATTGGCTGGCATAAATGCCAGCGGGCAAGCCGGAGGCTTGCCCCACTCTATTCAGACCGGACATCCTTGCGCCAAGCCTCGATCCGGCTCGCCAGCTCATCGACTACTTGTGGGTGTCTGTGCCGTAGGTTACGCGTCTCGCCGGGATCGACGGAGAGGTCGGAGAGCCACACGGCGTTTTCGCCTTCGAGCGGCCGCCTTTCCTCCGGCGTTCGACCGTAGGGGTTTCCACTGAGCACGAGCTTCCACGTCCCCTTGCGCGCGGCAAGCTGCGCGCCGTTTTCCCAGAAGATGCATTCGTGTGGCGATCGGGCGCCTTTCGCGGCGAGAGGGAGAATATCCTTGCCATCCAGCGCATGCCCCGAGGGACTCTTCACAGCGGCCGCCGCACAAACCGTGGGGAGGATATCCATCGTCATCGCCACCTCATGCACTGCTTGGCCCGCCGGAATCGTTCCCGGCCAGCACATGATTCCGGGAACATGCATGCCGCCGTCAAACAGGCTGAACTTGAATCCGCGATAGGGCGAGTTATCCCCGGCTATCGCGGGTCTCTGATTCAGACCTGCCCTGGCCTCTGTTGTGGCGCCGTTATCGGCAATAAAGATGATGAGCGTGTCATTCGTCAGCCCATGTTGTTCGAGTGTGCGGACAATTTCGCCCACGCCATCATCCACCGCGGCCAGCATTGCGGCATACGTGCGGCGTTCCTCCTCCATGCCTGGGAACCGCCGAATGTAGCGTTCTGGCGCGTGCATCGGATAGTGCGGTGCGTTGAAAGTGACCGTCAAGAAAAACGGCTGCGACCAATTTCTTCGGATGAATCCGCAGGTCTCCTCCGCGATTCGGTCCGTAAGGTATTCGCCATCTTCCCAGATCTCGTTACGATTCCGGTAGAGCGAATGATAATTTACCTGGCCGGCCTTGCCTGTTTCGCCCCAGTAGAAGCGATGCGAGTAGAAATCGACACAGCCGGGATGGAACCCGTAGAAGTAATCGAAGCCGTGGGCGTTGGGAAGCAGGTCGCCGCGATCGCCGAGATGCCATTTACCGATGAGACCGGTGGCGTAGCCTGCGGACTTCAATAGTGTCGCTGTGGTCTTTTGCTTCTGCACCAGAGGCGGCCCGTTGGTAGGAACACCGGCACGAATGGGATAGCGGCCGGTCATCAGGGCCGCGCGCGAAGGAGCGCACACGGGTGCATTCGAATACCAGTTTGTGAATCGGGCTCCCCGCGAGGCGAGTCCGTCGATGTGGGGCGTCTTTAGGTCGCGCGCTCCATAGCAGCCCAGGTCGTGGGCGCCTTGGTCATCGGTCATGATGACGATCACGTTCGGCTTACGGGTTGCTCCCGCCGCCGCAGCGGCGCCCAGCGCTGTTCCAGCGAATTGCCTTCGAGTCATGGAGTCCTCTTTAGCCACTCTGGCTGCAACAACTTCCGGATCTCTGGATTCTCCAGATCCGTTGCGCGAATCACCCGGGCAGGCAGATCCATCCGCTTCTCCGGCGTGTCTCCCTTTAGCTTCCGCGCCAGTGACCGCACGGCTTCATACCCGATTCGAAACGGATCTTGCACCAGCATTATGTCGATAGTACCGGCTTTCAGCGCCTCGACGTGAGCGTCGCTGAAATCGAACGTGATCAGCTTCACCTTGCCCCGCAATCCCCGGCTATCGATCGCTTGGATCGCTCCCAGCGAGCTCGCCTCCGACGACGCGAACATCCCGTTCAAGTCCGGATGCGCGGTAAGGATATTCTCGGCCGCCGCACGGGCCTTGGCACGATCCGACATACCGTACTGCTTCGCCGCGATCCGCATCTCGGGAAACTCCTTCGACGCAGTGGCCTCAAAGCCTTGCTCGCGCAGCACGGTCGAAGTGCCTCCGGGTTTGTGCATGACCATCGCGACCTTTCCCTTGCCGCCGACCAGCTTCGCAAGCTCCCGAGCCCCCGTCACACCGGCTCCGTGGTTATCGGTGGCCACGAACGTCACGTAGTCTTCGACATTCACACCGGAATCGAACACCGTCACTGGTATTCCCGCCTGAATCGCGCGCTGTACAGGCGCCGCGAGCGCCCGCTCGTCCGTAGCGGAGATCGCGATTGCCGCAACGCGCTGCGCGACCATCGCATCGACGATCTGAATCTGGCGTCCGTGATCGGTTTCCTCATTGGGGCCGTTCCATAACACTTCCACTCCGAACTCTTTGGCCGCCTGGTCGACACCCGCATGGATGGAGACGAAAAACAGATGTGCGGTCGCCTTGGGGATCACGCCGATGACTTGTCGCGAAGCGCGATTGCATGCAGCGGATCCGAGAATGAGCCCGAACGCCGTTCGGCGTGTCATGGGATTAACTATACAGCATGGTCCACAACTCCTTAGCTGCGGTAAGCTGACCCCATGATCAACCGCCGTGATTGGATGTTGGGCACAGCGACCCTCGCCGCCGCCGTGCAGACGCAAGCACAGAAGCCCAAGGATCTTGTGATATCGAGCGCCAACGGTCTCCGGGCCTGCGCTCGCGCCATGGAAATTCTCAAGAAGGGCGGCGACACCCTCGACGCCGTGGTCGCCGGAGTCAATATCAACGAGGAAGATCCCGAAGACGACTCAGTTGGGTATGGAGGCCTACCCAACGAAGAGGGCGTGGTCGAACTCGATGCTTGCGTCATGCATGGACCCACGCGGCGGGCGGGCTCGGTGGCGAGCCTCCGTGGGATTAAGACTCCTTCGAAAATCGCCAAGCTCATCATGGAAGAAACGGATCACGTGATGCTTGCAGGCGAGGGCGCCCTGAGATTCGCAAAGGCATACAGCTTCCGCGAGGAGAATCTACTCACGGAGAAATCCCGGCTGGCATGGCTGGTCTGGAAGCGCTCGCTGCGGGATGCCCGCGGCCATAACAACTGGACTGACGGACTCGACGCTCCCGCCGGCGCCAAGCCCTCGGCGTGGTGGAAACAGCAATTTCCTCAGGCCGGTGAGGAACTGCTCGCCTATGCGCTCGACCGCGCCATGGACCCGCCTACAGGAACCATCAACTGTCTCGCGCTGAATGCCAAAGGCGAAATCAGTGGAGTCACTACCACCAGCGGCTTGAGTTGGAAAATTCCTGGGCGAGTAGGCGACTCTCCCATCATCGGGGCCGGACTCTACGTCGACCAGGATGTAGGAGCCGCTGGTTCCACGGGCCGCGGGGAAGAGAACATTCGAGTCGCCGGGGCCCATACCATCGTCGAAAATATGCGGCATGGCATGCCCCCCAAGGACGCCGTGCTCGAATGCCTGAAGCGCGTGTCACGTAACTATGGCGATGACCGCAAACGAATCGAGAAGTTCGACCTCAAGTTCTATGCTCTCCGTAAGGACGGCGTCTATGCCGGCGGCTCAGTATGGAACAGCCGCAGGCGCCAGGGTCAGCTCCGGCGCGAGCAGTTTGCCGTTCATGACGGCGGAAAGAACCGCCTGGAAGACTGCATCTTCCTGTACGAAAGAAGTTGAGCCACTCTGCGACTTGCGGACTATGCCGATTGTCCGGATGGTCGCCCTTACTGCCGGGCGTTCCACTCAGGTGATTCGGCATAGTCAAGTACTTATCTGAGAGAGAACGTAGGTGTGGGAAGTGCGGCAGCATCGCACTATCGGAGGTCATTCAGATCGTAACGCGACCATCGGATCCACTTGGGCCGCCCGTCGCGCGGGGAAGTAAATGGCGAGGACGCCGACAGCCGCCAGCAAAAGGGAGACACCGGTGAAGGTGAGCGGGTCGGTAGGGGTGACGCCATAGAGCTGGCTGGCTATGAATCTGGTTAAGCCGTAAGATCCGGCCAGGCCGATCGCGAGGCCGGCGAGAGTCAGCTTCATCCCCTGTTTCAGGACGAGCCTGAGGACGTCCCGGCGGTGAGCGCCCAAAGCTATCCGGACGCCGATCTCGTGTTTACGCTGTGCGACCACGTAGGACATGACCCCGTAAATCCCCGCCGAAGCCAGAATCAGGGCCAGAGTGGCGAAAGTCCCGAACAGGCGCATGTAAAACCGCGAGGGAGAGACCGAGCTGGCCAGGAGCTGCTCGGCGCTCAGGACCTCATACACCGGCTGGTCCTCGTCGATCTCCGCCACGACGCGGCGCACGCCGGCGGTGAGGCCGGCTGGGTCCGTCTTGGTGCGAATTACCAGGGTCTTCCGCAAATGGCTGTTGGCCCGGCCGCCGGGGTACTCAATCGGGTGCTGGAGAAAGGACACGTACAGCACAGGATCAGGTTTTTCTTGGGATGGATATTGCCGCACGTCGCCCACCACGCCGACGATTTGGCGGGGCCGATCTTCTTCCATGCCCTGATCGATGCTTAGATGGACCTGCTGGCCGACCGGATCCTCCTTGGGCCAGAATTGACGGGCCATCGCTTCGTTGACGACCGCCACCCAAGGCGCGCCGGCGTTGTCGCGGTCGCTCAAGTTGCGTCCTTTGAGCAGGGGAATCTGCATTACCTGGAAGTAGTTCGGGCTGATCTCGGTGTACCCGGTCGCCGGCTTCTCGCGCAGCGACGGCGCAGGACGCCCGACGATTGTAAACTCGCGAGGCTCCTGATAGCCACGGCCGGGCAAGGCGCTGGTCATCCCGGCCGCTTCCACCCCCGGCAGCTTCTCGATTCGTTCCAGGGCGTCTCGGAAAAAGCTCTCCACCTGCGGGGTCACGCGCCTGATGGCGGCGAGACCGGCGCCCCTCGGCGTCACCCGGGAGTACTTGGGGCCGGTCGGAAACACCAACGCCGTCAAGAGGTTTTGCGGATTGAATCCGGGGTCCACTTGCAACAGCCGCAGGAAGCTCCTGGCCGTCAGCCCGGCGCCAATCAGCAAGATCAGCGCGAGCGCAACCTCGGACGGAACCAGCACGGCGCGGAGAGACAGCGATCCGCGGGCCTTTCCGGCTGACCACTGCGATCCGCGAGCCGCTTCCTTGAGGCTTTCGCTGAGATCGGTGCGGGATGCCTGGAGGGCGGGAGCAAGGCCGAAGAGAATGCCCGCCAGCGTGGACACCAGGAAAGTGAAGCCGAGAACCCGGCCATCCATGCTGAGGTCGGTCCCCTGATACCAGCGTGGCGGCGCAATGGCCCGAAACATCTCGATGCCCCAGAACGACAGCAGCAATCCGACGACACCGCTCAGCAGCGACAGAGCAATGCTCTCGGTGAGCCATTGGCGGATAAGGCGAAAGCGTCCGGCGCCAAGCGACGATCGAATCGCAACCTCCCTCTGCCGGGCTGCCGCCCGCACCAGGAGCAGGTTCGCCACGTTCGTGCAGGCAATCAAGAGGACGAAGCCCACGGCCGCCAGCAGCCGAAGCAGGCTGGAACGGTAACCTCCGAAAAAGGCTTCGTGCAGCGGGTGGATGGAGACTCCCCATCCCTTGTTCGTCTTGGGGTATTCGAGCGCAAGACGGCTGCTGATGGTGTCCAATTCGAGCTGCGCCTGCGGGAGCGTCACGCCGGGTTTGAGGCGGCCGACCGCCGTGAGATAGCGATTGTGGCGGTTGCCGGCGACGTTCACGCCTTGGGTGTTGAAGAGCCGCCAGGCGTCCACCCGGTCGGCCCAAGGGAAGATCCAAAAGCGGGGTGGCATCACCCCGACGATGGTGACCGCGGCCGCGTCCACGATGATGGTTTGGCCGACCACCTTGGGATCGGCCCCGAAGCTGCGCTTCCAAAAGGCGTCGCTGAGGATTACGAAGCGCGTCCCGCCCCCCTGGAGGTCCTCATCGAGGAAGGTCCGGCCGAGGACTGCCTTTGCTCCGAGCAGAGAGAACACGTCCGGCGTCGCGTGCTGCACAAGAATGCGCTGCGCCTCGCTGGCCCCGGTCCACGTGGCGGGATCGGCATTGCCGACCAGACCCATTCCGGCAAAGAGGCGGTTCTGGTCCTTCCAGTCGGTGAAATTGCCGACCGTTACTGCATCGATACGGGACCTGGCTTGTTCGCGGTACATTTCCCAAAGCATCACCAGGCGTTCCGGCTCGTGGTGAGGGAGCGGCCGGAGCAAGACGCCGTTGATGACGCTGAAGATCGTGGTGTTGGCGGCAATACCCAAGGCCAGCGACAGCACGGCCGTGGCGGTGAAGCCGGGTTGTCGGGCCAGCATCCGAAGTCCGTAGCGAAGGTCGTCGATCATGGTGAAGACATTCGGGCATTTTGGGTTCCACCGTATGTGACGGAATTGATTGGCCTTGGGGCATCGCCGTTGTCCAGTTCCGGGACGCCGGTGTCCGGCTCCGGTCTTTGAATACCTGAGCAGCCGATCGTGGTCTCCGAGTGGCCGACGTCCATGTAAGTCTTCTGTCAGGAGAAAGCGGAGATCGCCAAAGACTCCCGTGGTGACGGGCGGTTTTAGTGATCAAACTCTGGCCCTTGAACGTGACTGCAGTGCGAGCCGAGCAGGCAGAATCCTCCCTGGTCGTTAGCGCCCATTTTCGGTCGACAGTACGGCGCATGTGGCGGGTAATCCGGCCAAGCGACCGTCGAACGGCGAGCAAGATCAGCAAACGCTATGCCGTTAGAACGAAGCCGCTGGCGCGGCGGACGCTGCGCGTGCGTAAAGAGGGCGAGTGTCTTGGCAAGCCGCAAATTTACGCGAATGCACGCGAATCAGAGGTTGTGGACGATTCGTCGCCATTCTACTTTGGGCCGCCGAAAATTGATGAGCAGTGCGAGGTGAAGTCCGGAAGCCTTTAGGTGGTTGATTTCTGGCGAAGCAGAGAATTCGGCCGAGGCTCCAGTTGGTCCGGAAGGAAAGCGGATCCAGCTCTCTGGCCCTCCTGCCTGCGGCCACCGCTTCATCCAGTCGCCCAACGGCGGCCCAATAACTCGACAGCCATTGGTGTGCCTCAGCATTGCTGGGATTCAGGTCGATCGCATGCTTGAATTCACGTTCCGCCCCAGCCCAATCCCAGTCATAGAGCAAAAGTACGGACCCAAGACCGACATGCGCATCGGAGAGCTTGTCGTCCAGGTCAATGGCCATCCGCGCAGCCGAC
>Ga0187893_10011957_pt1 | contig 12442 bp, 6 predicted proteins | sample MA1701074metaG_FD_139574 | JGI IMG/M metagenome (GOLD analysis project Ga0187893, IMG submission 139574) | White microbial mat communities from a basaltic lava cave in the Kipuka Kanohina Cave System on the Island of Hawaii, USA - MA170107-4 metaG ...
GCGGCAGTTGGTGGCGCTGACAACGTTCTCGGACCTGGTAGGTGAAGCGATGCAGCAAGCCCGACGCGATGCTGAAGTCGATGGGCTTCCCGACGACCCAGCACCTCTCCGCGCCGGCGGCACCGGCGCTGCGGCGTATGCGGAGGCGGTGGGAGTATATCTGGCGTTCGCGCTGGATCGGTTGGCAATGACCGGCAATAGCTTGGTGCGGTGGAACGCTGTAGGAGAGAAGGCGCAGCACTGCTTCGGTCGGCAGGCCTTGCCGATGATCTGGGACTTCGCCGAGCCGAACTTTTTGGCGGCCGCGACAGGAAGCGCCGAGGCAGCGGTGTTCTACTCGTACGATCCGCTGAACTGGATGAATCCTGGTGCGTCAGGCGAGTCTGACCAAGGTGATGCCATGTCGCAGGGGGACTCGATGGACAAACTGGTGTCCACCGATCCGCCGTACTACGACAATGTCGGGTATGCGGACCTGTCGGATTTCTTCTACGTGTGGCTGCGACGGTCACAGCGTAGCGTGTTCCCAGATCTCTTCGCCACGGTCGCAGTACCCAAGGCCGAAGAGCTGGTGGCGACGCCCTATCGGCACGGCAACAAGGTAAAGGCCGAGGCCTTCTTTCTCGATGGCATGACGCACGCGATGCACCGGCTAGTCGCGCAGGCGCACCCTGCCTTCCCCGTCACGATCTATTATGCGTTCAAGCAGACAGAAGCCGGCAGCGACGCTGGTACCGCGAGCACGGGCTGGGAAACGTTTCTGGACGCTGTGGTGAAAGCAGGTTTTGGGATTAGCGGTACTTGGCCGATTCGTACGGAAATGCGAACGCGGCAGGTCGCGATGGACACTAACGCCCTCGCTTCCAGCATTGTGCTTGTCTGCCGCAAGCACGCTGCCAACGCAACCGCTGCCACGCGACGTGAGTTCGTCAGCTCCCTTAAGGCCGAGCTACCGACCGCTCTGCGCCGGCTGCAGGAGGGCAACATTGCGCCGGTCGACCTCGCGCAGGCTGCCATCGGGCCCGGTATGGCGGTCTACACTCGTTATGCGAAGGTGCTCGACGCCGAGGGCAAGCCTGTGCCGGTGCGCGAGGCCCTGGCGCTTATCAACCAGGTGCTCGACGAGACGCTCGCTGAGCAGGAAGGCGACTTCGACGCCGACAGCCGCTTCGCGCTCGCTTGGTTCGAGCAACACGGCTTCGCCGAAGGGGAGTACGGCGTCGCCGACATTCTCGCGCGCGCCAAGAACACCAGCGTGGACGGCCTGCGCGAAGCAGGCATCCTCGATACCAAGCGGGGGAAGCTGCGGCTTCTCAAGCCTAACGAGCTGCCCCGCAGTTGGGATCCTAGCGACGACAATCGCCTAACGGTATGGGAAATCGTCCACCACCTAATTCGCGTCCTCGACTCGGGCGGTGAGAGACCTGCCGCCGACGTGGTGGCGAAGCTCGGTGGCAAGGCCGAGACAGCACGCGAGCTGGCATACCGGCTATACACGCTTTGTGAACGCAGGAAGCGAGCAGGCGAGGCGCAGGCGTACAATGGCCTGGTGCAGAGCTGGCCCGAGATCACTCGGCTGGCCCGCGAGAGTACCAGCAGCGTCGTTCAGCAGACCGCATTATTCGCTGATTAGAATTGAGGCATGAGCGCACCGACCTCGAGCCAAACGCCTGCGTCTCAAAGGCAAGAACATTCCCTGACTCCAGGCGCAACTTTTCATCGTTGCGCGCTTCAAGTCAATCCGCACCATTATGCGGCAAGCTTTCGAGGCCAGCCTGCGCCCGGCGACGCGTTAACTCACGCGTCTGCAATTGTCGAGAGGGCTACATCGTTAGGCATATCGGTCCTTGCCATCACCGATCACAACGATGTAAGTAGCGTTCCAGCTTTCCAGGCCGCTGCCGAAAACCATGCCATTTACATACTTCCCGGATTCGAACTCGGGTCGAGCGAAGGTATTCATGTTTTGTGCATATACTCGCCCGAGTGCACCCAGGAGCAGCTAGGTCGCTTCCTCGGCGAGTTCGGAATCACGAAACCTGGGCCTTCGGCGGACCTCTCGAACAAGCCGTTCGCAGAGATACTGACAAAGGTCCGCGAACAGGGCGGCGTGACTGTCGCCGCACACGTGACCCAGGACAATGGACTTCTGAAGCAGCTCGACGGAAAGGCGCGCATGCGCGCCTGGTGCTCCGACGACTTGCTAGCGGTCCAGATTCCAGGGCGTTTCGAGGATCTGCCCCCGAACTTCCGCGACATCCTGGAGAACCGCGTCGATGCCTACCGCAGGCCGCATCCTGCGGATGAGAACCTCGCTGTTGCCTTCGTAAACGCGAAGGATGTGACAACGGCGGACGATCTCGATGATCGCTCCGCAAGCTGCTGGATCAAGATGTCGGAGGTGTCTGTTGAGGGGCTCCGGCAGGCGTTTCTTGACCCCGGATCGCGTATTCGACTAAACCCTCTAGTCCCAGAAGAGCACGCGGAGCTCATCTCGATCTCTTGGGTAGGCGGATTTCTGGACGGCGTAACGATACGGCTCAACCCCAATCTCAATGTCCTTGTCGGTGGGCGAGGAACGGGGAAGTCGACTGTTATCGAGAGCATTCGTGCAGTTCTCGGACTGGATCCTGTTGGCGAAGAAGCGAGGAAAGCCTACGACGGCATCGTCAAGCACGTCCTCCAGAGCGCAACAAAAATCTCACTCGTCGCGAAAGCGCACAGACCCCAACTTCGCGAGTATCGGATCGAGCGCACCATTCCAAATCCACCACTCGTTAGGGACGGAAACAACGTTTCGAACCTGACGCCTCAGGATGTGCTTCCACGTGTGGAGGTCTTTGGACAGCACGAGATCTCGGAGCTAGCCAAGAGCCCGGAGAAAAGGACGCGCCTGCTTGACCGATTCCTTGACCGCGATGAGTCACTTGCGAGGCGCAAATCCGATTTGAAGCGAGAACTGGAAAGGAACCGCCGAGCACTCATTGAGTCCAGGAACGAACTACGTCAGATCGAGGAGAAGCTCGCCGCACTCCCGGGGCTCGAGGAAACGCTGGAGCGCTTTCGCGAGGCGGGGCTCGAGGAAAAGCTCAAGGAGCGCAGCTTACTCGTTAGGGAGGAGCGAATCGTCGAGTCGGTTCCAGAGCGCCTTGCAGCCATACGCGAGTCGGTGGAGACGCTCAAGCGCGAAACACCATTTGATCGCGTGTTCATTTCAGAGAAGGCGCTGGAGGGACTTCCCGGCAGAGCGATTCTGACGCGACTGAATGACACGTTCGTGCAGCTCGACAAGGACCTCGATCGAGCGATAGGCGTGCTGGAGGGCGCGCTCAAGAAAGTAGATGATAGCGTCGCCGCTGTGCGCCGTGACTGGGACTTGCATAGGAAGGCCATCGAAACTTCTTATGAGAAGATTCTGCGCGAACTCCAAAAGTCTCGTGTCGATGGCGAGGAGTTCATTCGTTTGCGAAAGCAGATCGAAGCTCTGCGGCCGCTACGAGAACGGCAGGCAGCAGTCCGCCGCGCTGAAAAGGAGCATACCGAACATCGGCGAACTTTCCTCGCCGAGTGGGAGGACTTGAAGGCTGAAGAGTTTCGACGCTTTGATCGTGCGGGCAAGGAGGTGGGGCGAAAGTTGCGCGACCGTGTTCAGGTTGAGGTTACAGCGGCTGGGATTCGCGAGCCGTTACTTCGCCTGCTCCGCGAGGGTGTCGGTGGCCGTTTGTCTGAGGCAACTGATGCGCTCTCGAAGGTGAGCGGGCTTTCCTTAACACAGTTCGTGGAAGCTTGTCGGTCGGGGCCTGAGGCAGTCGCGAAGAATTACGCGATTCCTCTCGCCCAGGCCACGCGGTTGGCGTCTGCGGACCCGGAAGTGCTCATGCGCGTCGAGGAGCTGGATCTGCCTCCCACGACCGCGATCCGCCTCAACACCGCTCCTTCAGGCGAACCACCAGACTGGCAGGTGCTCGAAGAACTTTCGACAGGACAAAAGGCGACCGCAGTGCTGCTGCTCCTGCTGCTTGAGTCGGACGCGCCACTGATCGTCGATCAACCTGAGGATGATCTGGACAACCGCTTTATTACCGAGGTGGTGGTGCCGCGCATGCGAGAGGAGAAGCAGCGACGGCAATTCATCTTCTCAACACACAACGCAAATATCCCCGTACTCGGCGATGCCGAGTTGATCGTGGGCCTGAGCGCGACAGGCGAAGCGGCTCGCATTGGCTCAGAACATGTTGGCTCTATAGACGCCCAGTCCGTCCGGGAACTGGTAGAAGAGATTCTTGAAGGCGGCAAGGAAGCCTTCGAGCGCCGGCGTCGTAAGTACGGCTTCTGATCAACGTTCGCGATGAACCGCGTCGAACTCGATGAAATTATCCGAAACGGCGAGAACTCCGGCGTTGAGTTCAAGCGAGATGACGTAATCCCCGAGCGGCTTGCTAAGGAAATGGCGGCACTGCTGAATCTCGAGGGCGGCTACATCCTGCTCGGCGTCGAGAAGGACCGTTCGGTCTCCGGCCTAACGAGAGATCCTGAGAAAGCCGAAGAATGGGCGATGGAAGTTGCGCGTGTTCATTTACGGCCCGGCACTATCCCGTTTTGGGAGACGATCGACTGGGGCAATGGCAAGATCATCGGCGTCATTAGTCTTCCCGCAGATGCACCGGACAAACCTTACAAAGCGAAGCGCGCGTCGGCTTGGGTTACGCAGGTTCGTGTAGGTACAACCTCACGCGACGCGACCGATGAGGAAGAGGCTCGCCTGTACATGCAGTCCGGTCGCTTGCAATACGACAGGAAGCCCGTGTCAGGTGCGCAACTTGAGGATCTGGATTTACGTCGGCTGCAGGACTACTTCCGGAACGTCCGCAGGCAAGATAGTCCCGACCGCGAGGACCAAGCGGCGTGGATGCGGCTTCTGGTCAACACAGAACTAATGACGGAGGATCGTGGGCGCGCCATGCCGAGTGCGGGTGGGCTGATGCTGTTCGGTCTTCGGCCAAAGAAGTTCCTGCCGCACGCCGGCATCAGCGCCGTTGCGTACGCTGGATCGGTGAAGGACTACGCCGCACGAGCGCGCCAAACACTTCATGGACCTCTGGTCTCACTATACAACCACACGCCGTCGGACGAGAGGTCCTATCCACAACTCGCTCGCACTTTCTCTGACGAGGACACAGCCACTGAGACCGGTGTTATTGAACAAGCGCTCCATTTCGTGCGGCGCAATATCGAACTCGACGCGTCGATCGATGAAGGCGGCCAACGCTACGAGCGCTGGGGATACCCTCTGGACGCAGTCCGCGAGTCGGTCGTCAATGCTGTCGCCCATCGCGACTACACAATCACTGTGGCGGACATCGAGATATCGATCTATTCGGATCGGCTCGAAATCATCTCGCCGGGCCGACTTCCCAACACAGTCACCGTCGAGAAAATGCGTGCAGGGTATCGGGCGTCCCGCAACGAACTGATCAAAGAAGTCTTGCGCGACTATCGCTACATCGAAGCGACTGGTCTAGGTGTGCCGCGAAAGATCATTGAGGGGATGCGCGCGCATAACGGGACAGAGCCAGATCTCGTCGAGGAGGAGTCTCGTTTCCTGGTGCGACTCTGGAAAAGTCCCGGTGGAGGGCAGGGGTAGTTTGCCACCAATCGAGATCTTTGCCTATACTAGCGCAGCTGAGTCGCTAGGCGCGTTAGGCATGCCGGTATTGAATCGGCACTGGCGTTGGCGAGCGCGTCCCGCGATTCGCGTATAGGAGCAATGCACGATGGCGATGACGAACCACGAACGTGTAGGCAAGGGACTGGAGCTACTGAAGCTCGGGCTGGGGCCGTTCGTCGAGCGCGAGTTCGAAAACAAGTATCGTGAGCGCGCGCACGGCGAAGCGCTGCGAATAGTCGGCAGTGACGATCGAATTCTGGCAAAGCAGCGACCAAAAGAGTGGGATGCTGCAGCTCTCCTCAGATTGATGGCCGACGGGTGGAATGATGTGTTCGCGAAGACGCTAGGCCGCGCCGAACGCAGTCTCGTGTTTGAGCTGCGAGACGTCAGAAATGACTGGGCACATCAGCGGACATTCAGCGGAGACGACGCTGAGCGCGCATTGGATTCGATAAGTCGGCTGCTCACTGCGATCGGTGCTGTACAAGCCGCCGAAGTAGCAAAGATGCGCCAGGACCTTCGCCGTCTTGTGATCGACGAGCAGGTACGAGGCGAGCGTCGAAAGTCTGCGGCAACACCCACAGAGTCATTCGCAGTTGGGAATCTCACGCCCTGGCGTCAGGTGATCACCCCGCACACCGATGTAGCGAGCGGCCGGTATCAGCAGGCCGAGTTCGCAGCGGATTTGTGGCAGGTTCACTTGAAGGAGGGGAGCGACGAATATCGCGATCCAGCGGAGTTTTTCAGACGGACATTTATTACGCAGAGCCTGCGCGAACTCCTCGCGACTGCTGTCTTACGCCTAACGGAGAACGGAGGCAATCCTGTCATCCAGTTGCAAACCAACTTCGGGGGTGGAAAAACACATTCGATGTTGGCGCTGTATCACCTGTTCTCTGGCACTCCTGCTTCAGACCTGGTCGGCATAGAGGATGTGCTGAAGGAGACTGGCGTCAACCAGCCCCCAGCTGCCAAACGGGTTGTCATGGTCGGCAACAAAATTCCGTTAGGCGACCCCGCGCCCAAGAAGGATGGTACGGTTGTCAAAACGCTGTGGGGAGAGCTTGCCTGGCAGCTAGGCGGAAAGAAAGCGTTTGCGAAGGTCGCGGGGGATGATGCCAATGGCACCAACCCTGGTGACAAGCTGCGCGAGTTGTTCAACGAATACGGGCCGTGCCTCATTCTCATCGACGAGTGGGTGGCGTACGCGCGACAACTGCATGACGACCCCGACCTTCCGGCAGGAAGTTTCGAGACACAATTCACGTTCGCGCAGGCTCTGACCGAGTCAGCTAAAGCTGCAAAAAACTGCATGCTTGTGGTGAGCCTTCCGGCTTCGGTCGCCATAAGCTCGCCGCACACTCAGTCTGACGACGTAGAAGTCGGGGGCATCCGCGGCCGTGAGGCCCTGGATCGTCTGAGCAACGTCATTGGTCGCATCGAGTCGCCGTGGCGGCCCGCGACAGCCGAGGAGAGCTTTGAAATCGTTAGGCGTCGGCTGTTTGAGCCGCTGAAAGACGCCGAGAAGATCAAACAGCGCGATGTAACGGCGCGAGCATTCTTCGACGTCTATAAGACGCATAAGGCGGACTTCCCACCTGAGTGCGCCGAGCAAGACTACGAAAAGCGCATTCGCGCCGCGTATCCCATTCATCCAGAGATATTCGACAGGCTGTATACGGACTGGTCGACGCTTGTGAAGTTCCAGCGTACGCGCGGCGTGCTGCGGCTCATGGCAGCCGTAATTCACAGTCTGTGGGAAAAAGGGGACCAGAATCCGCTCATAATGCCGTCACTGATTCCGATTCACGATCATCATGTGCAGTCGGAACTCACGCGATATCTGTCGGAAAACTGGATGCCGGTGCTGGAGAAAGATGTCGATGGCCCGAACTCTCTTCCGATCACATTGGAAGCGGAAAACACACGCCTCGGGAAACACCATGCGTGTCGGCGCGTAGCTCGCACGATCTACTTAGGTTCAGCGCCGACGATGGCGGCCGCGCACCGCGGGCTCGAAGATCGTCGCATCAAGCTCGGCTGCGTTATGCCGGGCGAAGAACCGGATGTGTTTGCTGATGCATTACGACGACTGGCGGCTGCGGCGACGTATTTGTATCAGGATGAGCCGCGCTATTGGTATTCAACGCAACCGACTGTAGCGAAGCTGGCGGATGATCGCGCAGCGGAGAATCTGCGTTCGCGCGACAAGATTCTGGCTGAACTTGACCGCCGTTTGCGAAATGATTTGCGCAAGACTGGGCAATTCTCGCGTGTGCACGCGCTGCCGCAGAGCGGAGCGGACGTGCCTGACGATGCGGATGCTCGCCTCGTGGTACTCAGTGCTGAGCATACGTGGAGCAAAGATCCGGGCAGTCCCGCGCAGTCCGTGGCGCAACAAGTTATCGAGTCGCGAGGGAGCAGCCCTCGTCTTTATCGCAATGCTCTCGTGTTCCTAGCGGCAGACAAAGCGCGTGTATCCGATCTTGAAACTGCCATCGCGAAGTATCTCGCATGGGAATCAATCCTCTCCGACAAGGAGACTTTGAACCTTGATCCTCATCAGGTGAGGCAAGCGGAAAGGCAGCAGCAGGAAAGCGCCAAGTGGGTGAACGCGCAATTACCCGAAGCGTATCAATGGGTTCTTGTCCCGACTCAGAAGGATGCACAGTCCGAAGTTGTATGGCAGGCCACGAAAGTCAGCGGCACCGAACCACTTGCTGAACGCGTTGGAAAGCGGCTGGTGAGAGAGGAACTACTTCTCACGGCGTTTGCAGGTACGCGGCTACGGATGGAGTTGGATCGTGTACCACTGTGGCGCGGCAATCACGTGTCGGTGAATCAGCTTGTGGACGACTTCGCGAAGTATCACTACTTGCCTCGTCTCGCTGACGCTGCCGTGCTCACGGCCGCCGTTCAAAGTGGTGTGGCGCTGCTCTCATGGTCTCGAGAGACGTTTGCGTATGCTGATGGCTACGACGAGAAGGCCGACCGTTATCGCGGACTTAGGGCGGGCGAGCACATCACGTTAGGTGCAGGAGCGGATGGACTGTTGGTGAAGCCAGCGGTCGCGAGAATCCAACTCGACGCTGAACGCGCTGCCGTTACGGGTGCCGAGGGGCCGCTACACCCCGGGGCACACGTTGAAGAGCCTAACGTTGGTTCGAGCGGCAGGACAGCCACTGCTGTTCAGCCTAGGCGGTTTCACGGGTCAGTTACCCTGGACGCGAATCGAGTGGGTCGCGATGCGAGCCGGATCGCGGACGAGGTGATTGCCCACCTAGTTGCCCTCGTTGGGGCGGACGTAACGGTGAGTTTAGAGGTTACCGCGGAGATACCCGATGGCGCGCCGGAACAAGTGGTGCGAACGGTGACGGAGAACGCGCGTACTCTGAAGTTTGAGCAGCACGGCTTTGAGGCTGAGTAGGCGTCGAGGAACAGCCTAACGCTTCGCGCGAGTCGCGATTAGTAATCTCCCACGTGTGCCCAATCAGATTCCTTCAACTGGCGGAGGAACTGATCAACCACGCGCAGATGCCCGCAACGCGCCGCGAATCGGATGTGCTCTTGCAGTCGTAGCATTTTTAACAGCGCCGGTGACTGCCATGCAGCCAGGATCAGCGGCAGAGCGGGCCGCTCGTCTTCCGGTAGGTGATCAGACGCCGGCAGGAGCTGCCATAGTTCGTTCCACCGGCCGGGCATCGGACAAACCCGCCGATTCTCAGCGACATAAGCCAACAGCCGTTCCAGGGTCTCTACATGTTCATTTTGCGGCACTATGCTTAGCCCCCGAGGAAATCGTTAGGCGCGCATCGTACGATGTGCACTTCGGACGCCTGGGCGCACTCCCAACGGCGATGACGCTGAGCTACTCAACACGACCGACATACCCACGAGTGCCGCTGCAATACCAGTCTCTATCCTTTGCTTTGTGGCGGCGTAGCGTCGTATCCCTACGTCGGCGCCGGAACTCCTTCCCACACACAGGGCATACGACGATGTACGCGGGTCCTGATGCAGCTCGCCGTCGCGCTGCGAAACCCCGACTTGGCATAAGCGACGGAGCAGTGATCGCTCCGGAGCTCAGGAACTCAACTTGGTATCGCGGTGCGAACGTTTGCTGCGTCTGCTCGACCTGGCTCATCTTGGAGACGTCGAACGCTTTGATCTGAGATGAGTCGATTTCCCAGGCATACAACAAAAGGTTGCCACGCGTCGATCGGCGGAGTGAGTAGGGTTCGACGGTTCGCCGTCGTCCATTGTACCAGAATCGAACCAGCAGGCGATTGGCGCCGGCGAACCGGATTGTCTCCAGCGGAACGCCCGTGCGCCAGAGGCGTGAGGCAGCGGGAGCTTCTATGCTCTCGGCTGGCGCACGGCTAATCACCGGAGGCCTCGAGACCTCCGGAGGCGCTGCCACGTCGAGCCAAGTGACTGCAGCGTCCAGACGCGCGATAACAGCTGCGACAGGTGGAAGCTGTGGGAGTTGGTGAGCGAGCATGTTGTCCCACTCCGCGCGCAGCTCCTCTGCCTCTGCCACGATGACTACTACGCGTGCCGCGTTAGGGACGGCGATTTCCTTCGCTCGGCATTTATCGCCAAAGACTTCCCGCGTGTGGTCGAGTGCAATGCCAGCACCCACGTTCTCAACGAGATATACGACGTCGTACAGGTCGCGCGGTCGAGAACGTTCGATAAGGGCCCGCGTTTTTTCAGCCAGCAACTCCTCAATCGAATACGTTTGCACCAATGCATCCTCCGGTAGCGCGTCTGGATAGGGATGCAGGATAGCTCGCCGAACTGGCTCATCGACGATGGGCTCATGCTGCGTCAAATCGAATAGGATCCTCGGCGGACCTGGAACAGCGAGTGGCCCCCTGTAGCCGATCTTGCCCTCGAACGTCACCCGTCCTAGCGGATCGCGCCGCTGCCTAACGCCAAGTGCGGCTGAGTCGAATTCAATGCCACTTAGCTCGTGCGCTATTTGCGTGACAGACCGCAGAATCTCACGCAGCTCTTCTTCTTTGTACGCCGCCTCGGGCAAAAGTGAAAAGTCGAGATCCTCCGAGAACCGATAGGTCTCGACGAAGCATTTCTTGACGCACGTACCACCCTTGAGCACCCATAGTGCTGATGCTTCGTCGTGACTGGCCACGGCGGCCAATACCCAGCCTAACACATAGTCCTTTTCGACAACGTCAGGCCGCAGATTCCATTCACGCGCGCGCTCAAGAATGTCCTGTTTAGCTATCACAACTTGCGCCCGACAGCGGCCGAGGGTCGCGCATCAGGAACCGTGACATTGATCCACATGCGCCATCGCGTGCTGAACTCACCGCGGCGCTTAACGGTCGGGTCTAGCTTGATGACCCCAGTGCTTCGACGTGCAAGGGCCGCGTCCGATAGCCTATCGGCGGCGGGCCATAGCCGCTCAACGAGAAAACCAAGTCGTTTGGCTGCTGCACCAGTGCCTGATCGAGCGAGTTCTAAGCCTAACGATGCTTCATCTGCATTAGAGGTCGCCCGATAGGTCGCAATGATGTCTGCAAGGTGTCGAGGCCCGCCAACCCAGCGAGGGTCAATGGCTGCATCAACGATCGTTCGCTCCGCACTAGATACGACCACTCGCGACCTGCCACGCCATACCTGGGACAAGTGCGCAAGCCTTTCGGGCTTGACTCGGACAAGCTTGAAGGACGCGCCAAGGTGCGTTTCTGATCGCGAACGAATCGATGCAGCTGTTGCGACGAACGTCGATCCGAAGAGTTGCTCAGTTAGGCCCCAATGCTCAGCGGCCGTCCAGCCTCCGATGTAACATGGTGCATAGAGCTGCGACGCCAGAACCCAAGGATCTTCTGGTGTGGTCTCTCGGGCGGAGCGTGCCTCGATCGGTAATACGAAGTAGAAGCCACGCCTAACGCGAGCTAACCAGCCAGCACGATCGAGTTCATTTAGACGCATTGCCGCACGTCGCGCGGGTAGTGCAAGCACCCGTGCGGCGTCCGCCACGGAGATGACGCCACCGTGAGATGCGCGGGCCAGCTGAGCTAACTCGCGCCGACGACGTGGTATTTCGTTGGCTGAGCTCGTCGGATCGGTCTTGAAGTACACTTCAGATGCACTTATGCGAAGGATACCTAAACAACTACATCCGAACTGTACTAATTAGTCAATACTTAGTCCAGAGGTATCAGTGGCTAGGCTTGCCGCGCGACGGCTGTGCTCAGTGATGCAGCCATCCGAAGCGCTCACGAGGCCGAGCGCCAGTCCAGAATGCGCGCGTGGAGCCGCAGGTACTGTCCGTTGCGGGCAACTTCAGATGCTCCGTAACATTTCGAGTAGCCTGACAGTGGCCCACGTGTCCCGCTCGCAGTAATCCAAGAGATCAATGCGCACGCGATCACGTTCCGCTGCGGGGATCCGATCCGCCACGAACAGCAACCGCGCAATCTCCACACTCGCCACACGACCATCGACGATCACCAGATCGTTGTACGACAACTCCGGCACCAGCGCCGGCAACACATCTTTAATACTGAAGCTCCCGCGAAACTTCGGGTGATACACGTTGTTCCGCACCACCGGCAAAAGGTCGATCAGCTTCGCCTCCAACTCGCCTAGCTCCCGCGCCAACCCCGGCACGCACTGCTGCAACGCGCGGATCCGCGTCTTCTCAAACGACGAGTAGTGCACCACGCGTACCGCATTTCGCGTCGCCTCCACCAACCGCCGCGCCAGCTCGGGACGACAATCGTTAGGCCCCTCGGCAAGATA
>Ga0187893_10011958_pt1 | contig 12442 bp, 9 predicted proteins | sample MA1701074metaG_FD_139574 | JGI IMG/M metagenome (GOLD analysis project Ga0187893, IMG submission 139574) | White microbial mat communities from a basaltic lava cave in the Kipuka Kanohina Cave System on the Island of Hawaii, USA - MA170107-4 metaG ...
CAGGATCTCGTAGGCGGGCGTCGGAATTCCTTCGTTCAGGAAGATTTGCTTCGAGCGGATCTTGTCGAACGCGCTGTAGCTGGCCAGCACGCCCGAGCCGACATACGGCACGCCTTTGTCTTCGAGGACCCGTTGCAGCCCGCCGTCTTCGCCGAACGTGCCATGCAAGACCGGAAACACCACGTCGATCCCGCGCGGCAGGGTGAAGCTCGGGCCGGTCACGTCCACTTCGGACACTTTGCATCCCGCGACGACGAGCGCCTTGGCCACCGCCGCGCCCGAGCGCAGCGACACCTCGCGTTCGCTCGATGTCCCGCCGTACAGGACGGCCACCTTCAGTGCGTTGTTTGCCATCGCTTTCCCTTTCCGATCCGCCCGCAAAAAGTAAAACCAGATGAAACGACCGCTTCATCCAGATTTACTCTCGATCAGCCACCCAAGATGATCTACCTCCGAACACTCCAGTATTTCCTATCGTTTTCCCATTTCGACGATCTTCAAAAGGTAAATCTGTTTGGAGCGGCCGTATCATCTGGATTTAGCTTTTGGTCAGTCGCCCAGGATGATTACTTCCGTTTCCAGCTTGATGCCGCGCTCCCTTTGCGCCTTGTCCTGGATCAACGCGATCAGCTTCAAGACGTCGCTTGCGGTCGCACCACCTTCGTTGACGATAAAATTGCCGTGCACCTCGCTGACGCGCGCTTTGCCGACGGCGGTGCCTTTCAGCCCCAGTTCGTCGATCAGCTTGCCGGCGGGGATCTCCTTCGGGTTCTTGAAAATGCAACCGGCGCTCGGCTGAGGCGGCTGGCTGCTCCAGCGTTTCTCGGCGAACGCCTTGAGCCGGTTCATGATTTCTTCCTTCGTGCCGCGCTGGCCCTTGAGCGTCGCGCCGAGGGCGATGTGGTCGCGAAATAGCGGACAACCCCGGTACTCGAACTGAATCTCGCTCGCCGGCTTCTCGTGGACGTTGCCGTGGAAATCCATGAACCGAACGCTGTGTACGACCTCGAACATCCATTGTCCCATCGCGCCGGCGTTCATGCGCAGCGCGCCGCCGACGGAGCCGGGGATGCCTTCCAGGAACTCCAAGCCGGCCAGTTCGTGCTGACGGCAGAAGTTGACGACATCCTTCAGCTTCGCGCCCGCGCCGGCATGCACGAGCTCGCCGTCCACGTCGATCTTGGTGAACGCGACCGACGCCAGCTTGATGACCGCGCCGCGAATGCCGCCGTCTTTGATCAGGAGATTCGAGCCACGCCCGATCAGAAGGAACGGCAGCGAATGCCGCTGGCAAACGCGCAAAGCACCAGCCAAGTCGGCTTCGGTGGCGGGTTCGAGATAAAACTGCGCGTGGCCGCCGACCCGCAGGGTGGTGCGTTTGGCCATCGGCTCGTGATGGCGCACGACCGATGACGCGGAAAGTTGTTGCTGGAACTCCGTGAGAATCTTCGCCTCGTCGTGGGGCACGGCAGTGCCTCCTTTCCACACGCCTTGTTTCAGCAAGCCCGCCAGTTGCTCAGCCACCTTGTAAATGCTGCCCGCGCCGAGGACCAACACGACGTCGCCGGGCTGCGCGGCGCGGTACAGTCGCTGGGCGAGCGCATCGAGGTTCGCTTCGTAATGGACGTTGCGCTGGCCGGCAAGCTGGATCGCGGCGAACAGCGAGCGCCCGTCGATTCCCTCGATCGGCGGCTCGCTGGCGGCGTAGATGTCGGTCAGGAACAATTCGTCCACGCCGCCGAACGCGGTGGCGAACTGTTCCTTGAGGAACTTCGTGCGGGTGTACCGATGCGGTTGAAACGCCACGAGCACGCGCCGGCGATCCAGTCCGCGCGCGGCGGCGATGGTGGCCCGTATTTCGGTTGGATGATGGGCGTAGTCATCGATCACAAGCACGTCGTGTCCGTCGAACTTGCGCTCGAATCGCCGCGCCGCGCCCGTGAATTGCGCCAGCGCCGCAGCGATTTCAATGAAATCCAAACCGAGTGTGAACCCCGTCGCGACCGCGCCGCAGGCGTTCCCGACGTTTTGCTCGCCGGGGATGGCCAGCTTGATCTGTCCGAGCCGGCGCTCCCGATGCACGACCTCGAAGGTCGAAGTGAAGCCGGTGCGTTGCAGGTTGGCGACGCGGAAATCGGCTTCGGGGTTGAACCCATACGAGATCGTCCGGACGGCTCGACCTAAAACGCGCCCGGCATTCTTGTCGTCGGCGCAGTAGAAGACAGTTTCGCGCGTGTTCGCGGCCAACTGCGCGAAGGCGTCGAGGATCGCATGCAGGTCGGCGAAATAATCGAGATGTTCCTCTTCGATGTTGGTGATGACCGAATACGCCGGCTGGAAGGCCGTTAGCGTGCCATCGCTTTCGTCCACCTCCGCGACGAAATGTTCGCCCGTGCCGCTTTCGGCGTTGGCGCCAAGGACGGGGATGTGCGCGCCGATACAGAAGGTCGGTTGCCAACCGCTCGCACGGAGGATGTGGGCGATCATCGCCGAGGTGGTCGTCTTGCCGTGCGTGCCACTGATGGCAATGCCGGTCTTGGCCGACATCAATGCGGACAACAGGTGCGCCCGGCGCACCGTCGGCACGTGGAGACGCTCGGCCTCGACCAGTTCAGGATTGTCGCGCTTGACCGCGGACGAATAGACCACCAGGTCCGCCCGGCCCAACTGTCCGGGGGCGTGTCCGGTGTGGACCTCGATGCCGAGCCGGCGCAGTTTGCTCACTTCGCCGTTGGCCACGAGGTCCGAGCCGGTGATGCGGTGGCCGAGCGCGACGCAAAGCCGGGCGATGCCGCTCATTCCCGAACCACCCACGCCGATGAAGTGGATCGTGCGCACAAAACTACGGAGAAAGGTTGTAAGCTCCACAAGGTTCACGCGGCCGCCTCCTTCGGTTGCGCGACCGGTTCGAACTTCGCGGCTTGTTTGAGCAGGCCCACGATCTCCGCCGTGGCGGCCGGTTTGTCGAGGGATTCGAGTTTTCGGGCCATCCGCGTCCGTTTGGTTTCGTTGTTCCAGACGTTCTGGATCGTTGCGGCGAGGTGTTGAGGGTTCAGTTTTTCCTGCGGAAGCAAATGGCTCGCGCCGGCCCGCTCGAAAATCTCCGCGTTCCGAAGCTGATGATCATCGGTGGCGTCCGGGTAGGGGACGAGGATGTTCGGCAGCCGGTAATGCGCGATCTCGGTCAACGACGCCGCGCCCGCGCGCGAGACGACAACGTCGGCGGCGCTGTACGCGATTTCCATCTCGTTGGAAAACGCCATGGTGACGACCGGCGCGCCCGCGCCTTCGTACACGTCCTTGGCGAGTTGGTAGTCGGCGGGGCCGGTGAGATGGATGACGTTGAATTTCTTGATCAACGGCCACGCACCCATCGCGGCCTGGTTGATCGCCTCGGCGCCCTGGCTGCCGCCCATCACGAGCACGGTTGGTTTTTCGGGGTCGAGTCCGAGACGGCGCACGGCGTCCTCTTTCGGGATGGGAACGAGCGCGTCACGTACGGGCGTGCCGGTCCACACGCCCTTGCCTTCCGGGAACTTCCCGACGCATTCCTCCAACCCGCAGGCGGCGGACCTGGCGAACCGCGCGGCCCAGCGATTGGCCTTGCCGGGGATGGAGTTCGATTCGTGCACGACGGTCGGGACCAGGTGCAACTGCGCCGCGAACACCGCCGCCGCCGAGGTGAAACCGCCCATGCCGAGGACGACGTCGGTGTGGTGCTTCATGTAAAGGTACTGGCATTTCACGATCGCCACGAGGAGCTTGAGGAGGAAACCAAGCATCGCGAAGGAGAACTTGACGGACGGCAGCCCGATCGCAGGGATGCGTCGGACTTCGTACTCCTTGCCGAACGCAAACGCGTGCTGGTCCACGTCTTTCTTCGACACGAGAAGGAGCACGCTATGGCCTTCGCGGCGCAATTGCTGCGCGACGGCCAAGCCCGGGAACAAATGGCCTCCAGTCCCCCCACATGCGATCGCCACGTTCATGTTGGTGCGTTTGGTCAAATCAGGAACAGCTCACGCCGGCAAGGCAACCGCCGGCTGCTTCTCCTTGCTCGGGTCGAGGAACTGCCCGGTTATCTGCGCGTGACCCTGCCGGGCGATGCTCAGGAGAATGCCCACCGACGCCAGCAACATCAGCAGGTTCGATCCACCGTAGCTGATGAACGGCAAGGGCATGCCTTTGTTGGGTATCGAGTTGGTCACGACCGCGATGTTGATCATCGCTTGCAACGCGATGGACGCCACGATGCCGGTTCCGAGCAACATCCCAAACAAGTCGGGCGCTTTCGTCGTCAGCAACATTCCGCACACCACCAACGCCGCAAACGCGATCACCACCGCGAGCGGCCCGAAGACGCCCAACTCCTCGCCGATGATCGGGAGGATGAAATCGGTGTGCGCCTCCGGCAGGTACAGCATCTTCTGGCAGCTTTCGCCGAGGCCGACGCCCCAGGGGCCGCCCGAGCCGAACGCGAGCAGGGCCATCAATTGCTGCCAGTTGATCCCCATCGGGTCGTCCCCGGTCCACCACGCGACGATGCGTTTGGCCTGATATTTTTCCGCCAGGAAACCGAACTTGATGATCGCCGTCATGAGCGCCACTCCGCCGATGGTTCCCAGCCAAACCAGCCCGGCGAGGCAGTAGGGGTTCGATCCAGCGACCCAGAGCAGGATCGTCGTCAGCGCCAGCAGCAACACGACCGTGCCCACATCGGGTTGAATGAAGATCAGCGCCGCCAGCACGCCCGCGACACCGAGGGGCAGGGCGAATCCCCAGAAGGGATGCCGGATTTGCGCGTGCAGTTTGCCCCGGGCCTTGCGATGCATCTTTTCGAGCCAGAACGCCAGAAAGATCACCAGCGCCAGCTTGGCGAATTCCGAGGGCTGGAAACTCACCGGCCCGAAGACGAGCCAGCGTTTTGCGCCGTTGCGGATCGTGCCGAAGAGGAGCACCGCAACCAGAAGCACGGCCGCAGCGCCAAGGATCCACCAAACGTATTTCCGGTACAGACGATAGTCCAAACAGGCGGCCACGATGCAGGCGATGAGACCGATTCCGAGCCACATCGCTTGACGCCAGAAGACAACGTACGGACTCCCGTACCGCTCGTTTGCGTAGAACGAGCTGGTGCTGCACAGCATGATGATGCCGAAAGTCAAAAGGCCGAGCACCGCGACGCACAGCCCGATGGCGACCCGCCTCATGGCGCGCGGCGAAAGCGACAGGTTGAATGGTTTCATGCCGGGGAGGTTTTCGGTTCGTAGTAGCGCGATTCATCGCGCGCCGGCGTCGTCGAACCGCGCGATGAATCGCGCTACTACAAACGGCCCGCTCATCACCGATTGCGGCTGTTACCGGCCTGAGCCACCCGCCGGGACGGTTGCAGGCGTTTCCGCCGGGGTCGTCGGAGGCACTGCGGTGCCCGAGACGCCGGTGTCCGTTGGCGCCGTCTCCATCGGCGGCGCCAGCGCGGGAACGGCCTCGGTGGGAACTTCGCCGGCGGGCGCTGCTTCGCCGGCTTTGCCCGGGATCACCAACTTCTGTCCGATCTTCAGCCGGCGCGGGTTGAGGTTTCCATTGGCGGCGAGCAACGCCTTCGAGGTGATGCCATACCTCTTGGCGATCGTATCCGGCGTTTCGCCGGGCTCGACGGTGTGCGTGAGCGCGCTGCCGATGTCCGTGCTGGCGCCCGACTTCGCCATCGTGGACTCGCGGGGCGGACGCTGCCCCGATTCGGTCGGCGTCGGGATTTTCAACTTCTGTCCGACGCGGATCGTGTCGTTGGTGAGCTTGTTGGTCTTCTTCAGCGCGGCCACGGTGGTGCCCTGCGCGCGCGCGATCTTGCCCAGCGTGTCGCCCTTCTTCACGGTGTAGGTGCCGGACGCTACCGGGACTGTACCCGAGGGCGGCGCGGCGCCGGCAATCGCGGCGCCCGCGGCCTCGGGGGCGTGACCACCTGCCGCGGGGATGTGAATTTCCTGCCCGATGCGCAACCGCTTCGGGTCGATGCCCGGGTTGGCGGCCATCAGGTCGTTGAGGTTGACGCCCTCGGCCTTTGCGATTGCGCCGAGTGTGTCGCCCTTCTTGATGACGTAGGTTTCGGCGACAGCTGGCGTGGGCGGCGCGACGACCGGGGTCGATGGCGCAACGACCGGCGTCGCGGGCGCACCCGGCGGCGGCACGACCACCGTGGTATCCACGCTGCCCGGCGTGGGCGCGGGGGGCGGGGCCGTCGGCATGTACGGGTTCGGCTCGGCCCGCGCGACCCCGGGTTCCTTGGGCGTCTGTTTGCAGCCGTGATTGATGACGAAGAAACTAACCAGCACCAGAATGTGCAGTGCTGCCACAAATGCTATGACTTTCCAGATGCGACTTTCCATGACGAGATCCTTTCTTGGGGATGCATATCAAGTTCTTTACGACTGTTTCAGTTCGATTTCCAGTCTTGCGACTTCCTTTTTGAAAATCTCGCCTCGCTGTTCGTAACTCTCGAACATGTCGAAGCTCGCGCACGCCGGCGACAACAGCACCACGTCGCCCGCACGCGCCACCGCGAACGCTTTCCGCACGGCTTCCTCCATCGAGCCGGCGAGCGTGTAGGGCACCGACCGGCCCCAGCTCCGCGCCAGGGCGTCTTGCGACTCGCCAATCAACACTAAATGTTTGCTCCTCCTTTCGATCCAGGGTGACAGGTTGTTGAACTCCAGACCTTTGTTGCGTCCTCCCGCAATCAAAACCACGGGCGCGTCGAAGGCTGACAGGGCCTTCTCGACCGCGTCCAGACTCGTTGCTTTCGAGTCGTTGACAAAATGCACGCCTTTCAGCGTCGCCACCGGTTCGCACCGATGCGGCAACGGTTGAAAATTCTTGAGCGCCTCGGCGATCTTCTCGCGCGCCATGCCGAACGTGAGCGCCACGGCGGCGGCGGCCATCACGTTCTCGGCGTTGTGGCGGCCGCGGAGGCGGGTGTTCGCGAAATCGACGACCGGTTGCCGAGTCGAACCCGGCGCAATGCCGCCGACGATGGTCCCGTCGTCGCGCAGGCCGAACTCGAATCCATTGAGGGGTTTGCCGGCGGTGAAGCGCACCTTGGCGGCCTTGCACGTTTCCAGTTCGCCGGTGAGGAAGTCGGCGGCCTCTTCCTTGTAAATCACCGTGTCGCACTCGCGCATGTTCATCAGTAAACGCCCCTTGGCTGCTGCATAATCTTCGATCCGCGCATACCGGTCGAGGTGGTTGGGCGCGATGTTCAGGATCACGGCCACGTTCGGACGAAACCGCTGAATCTTTTCGAGTTGGAACGAACTGACCTCCATGACCATCACGTCGGGCACCTGTTCGGCGGCGACCGCGTCGCACACCGCGTAGCCGACGTTGCCAACCGCCAGCGCGCGCCAGCCGCCGGCCTGGAACACATGCGCGATGAGCGAAGTCGTGGTCGTCTTGCCGTTCGTCCCTGTGACCGCGACCAACGGGCACTTCAGAAAGCGGAACCCGAGTTCGATCTCGCTGATGACGTTGATGCCCCGGCGGACGAGGTCGGCGACGATCGGTTTGCGCGGATCGATGCCCGGGCTGAGGACGCAAAAATCCACGCGGCCAAGCGATGCGAAAGTGCCGCCCAGTTCGACGGTCGCGCCCAGTGCGCGCGCTTCCTCGGCGCGTTGGCGCAGAGCCGGCGAGTCGTTCTCATCGCGCACGACGACCTCCGCGCCCTTCTTGCGCAGAAGACTCGTCGCCGCAAGCCCAGTCTTACCCAAGCCAAGCACCAGCACCCGTTGCCCCTTCATGTACATGATTAAAGAATGACCGATGACTAATGTCTAATGACTAATGCCCTACCTCACCTTCAACGTACTCAACCCGATCAGCGCGAAAATGATCGACAGAATCCAAAACCGCACGACGACCTTCGTCTCACTCCAACCTTTCAACTCAAAGTGATGATGGATCGGGGACATCAGAAAAATTCGCTTTCCCCGCAGCTTGAACGAGCCGACCTGCAAGATGACCGATGCGGCTTCCATGACGAACACGCCGCCGATGATGATCAACGCCAGTTCCTGCCGGACCAGGATCGCCACGATGCCAATCGCGCCGCCGAGCGCCAGCGACCCGGTGTCGCCCATGAACACGTCGGCGGGCGGCGCGTTGTACCAGAGGAACCCCAGCCCCGCGCCCACCAGCGCCGCGCAGAATACTGTCACCTCGCCGACGCCGGGGATGTACGGGATCTGGAGGTAGCCCGCGATCTTCACGTTGCCGGCTGCGTAGGCCATCACCGCCAACGCCAGTGCCGCGCTGATCGTGCATCCGATGGCCAGACCGTCCAGACCATCGGTGAGGTTCACCGCGTTCGAGCTGCCGGCAATGACGAAGATCATGAACAGAATCGCGAACAGCCCCATGTCGGCGATCAACGGCGTCTTGAGAAACGGCACGAAGAACTGCCGGTACACCGCGTCCTGGATCAGGAACGTGCCCAGCACGATCGCCAGGATCGCTTCGGCGAGCAGCTTCGTCCTGGCGCTGAGGCCCCTCGGGTTCCTCTTGCTGACCTTCTCGTAGTCGTCGAGGAACCCGATCGCACCGAGGATCACCACGCACGTCAGCGTGACGATGATCAGCGGATTGACGACGTCGGCCCAAAGCAGGCAGGCGATTTCCAGCGCGAGGATGATCAGCAGCCCGCCCATGGTCGGCGTGCCGCGCTTCTCGCCGTGTTTGGCCGCCAACTCGCGCAGGTCGTCGGCGCCTCGGACCGGCTGGCCGTATTTGAGCGACGTGAGCCACCGAATGACCCGTGGCCCCAGCAGCAGGCTTACCAGCATCGCTGTCACCGCCGCCATCACTGCTCGGAACGTGATATAGCGGAAAAGGTTTAACGGACCCCACCAGTCGCTCAGCCAATGCAGGTAATAAAACATCGTTCATTCAGTCAGTCAGCGCACATCCCGTCGTGAATTTCCTCCATGCTGTCGTCGCCTTTGATCAACACCACGTCCCCGGCCTGGACGATGTCGCGCAGGAAATGCGACGCCTGGACCGGCGTGCGGAACGTGTGGACCTGTTCGTCTTCGAGCCCTTGTTCGATCGCGCCCGCCGCGTAGTGCATGGCCATCGAACCGACGCAGACCAAGCGATCGATGTAATGCTCCGCGCAGAACCGGCCAAGGCTTTGGTAATCGCTGGAATCGTATCCGCCGATCTCGTCCATGTCGCCCAACACCGCCCAGCGATGGCGGTTGTACGCCACCGGCACCGCGCTGAGGGCCATCAGGGAAAGACGGACCGAGTCGGCGTCGGTCGCCGCGAGATCGTGCAGGAGCCGCACACCGGCCTCGGTGAGCCGCGTGTGCATGCGGACTTCGAGCAGGTACATTCCGTGGACGGCGCGCTCCAGGGGCGGCGCGAGCGTGGCGGCAGCATGAGCGCCGTTCGGCCCGGAGTGCTGGCCTTCTCCGTTGTGGAACGGCAGCGACTTCTGCGAAACCTTTACCTGGACGGTGAATTCCATCTTTTTTCCTTTCGGTTCAAGTGCCTGGATGTTGCAGCGACCGAGGATCGTCCGCCCCGAACGCGGGCAGCAATCCTCCTCGAACAAGAAATCGGCTCAGCGAGGCGCCAACGCGATTCAAGAGAGGAATCTCATGCGTCACAGGTAACCTGGTTGCCGCGCGCTTCGCGCGGGAGTTCGTCCCGCCCTGCCTGCCCGGCTCAGCGACCGTGAGCAGGACTGGACGCTCCTTGAACGAAGCCGTGGCGGAGACACCCCGCCGAGCCAAATCATCTTTGCCCATGTGTTTCATCAACGACGAAAACTGGTTCGTAGTAGCGCAAATTCAGTGCGCGGATGGGCATTCGAACCGCGCAATGAATTGCGCTGCCACGAACGCCGCTCCACGACTAATGGACCGCGGTCCTGTTCAGGGACGCCACCGCCTGCGCCGCGCGACCGGGGCCACGCATGGAGCCAACGCTCTCCTCGCGAAGCCTCGGCGCATTGTGCACCGCGGGCGCCCGAAGCCCCTTGCGATACGGCCAGATCGGGGCCGTGACCAATCGCGCCCGGTAAACGCCATCTGCTTTCATTCAATTCCCTCCGCTCTTCGTTCCTGCGGCCAACAGCTCCTGCACGACGACCTTGTCGTCGAACGGGACGATCGTGTCTGAAAATTCCTGGTACGCCTCGTGTCCCTTGCCGGCGATGAGAACGATGTCGTTCCGTTTCGCCCTCGCCAGCGCCCGGCCAATCGCCTCGCGACGATCCACGACGACCTCGTACTTGGCCGGGTCCGAGAACCCCGCCTCGATCTGCCGGAGGATCTCGCGCGGATCTTCCTTGCGCGGATTATCCGAGGTGAGCACGATGAAATCCGCCAATCGCTCGGCGACCCGGCCCATTTTGGGGCGCTTGCCGGCGTCGCGATTGCCGCCGCAGCCGAAGACCACGATCAGCTTGCCTTGGGCCAGTTCGCGCAGCGTGGTCAGCACGTTCAGCAGCGCGTCGTCGGTGTGGGCGTAATCGATGAACACGTGGAACGCGCCGGTGCCGGCCACCTTGTCGAGCCGCCCCGGCACCCGGTCGAACTTGCCGAGGGCGCTGGCGGCGCGTTTGAGGTCGATCCCAAGCCCGAAAGCGACGGCGAGCGCGGCAAGCGAGTTGTAGATGTTGTGCCGGCCAATGAGCGGTGTCCTCACCGAGGTCCGTCCGACGGGGGAGTCAACGGTGAACTCGGTGCCGCTGCTGGACATCCGCACGTTGGTGGCACGAACATCCGCTGCTTCGACGATGCCGTAAGTGATCTTTTTAGCCCGCACCCGGGCATCGTCGAACAGCGCTTTGCCGCGCTCGTCGTCCAAATTGATCACGGCGCAGCCCTGTTTCGAGCCGGCGCCGAGCGAATGAAAAAGGGTTGTCTTGGCCGCAAAGTAGCGGTCCATGTCGCCGTGATAATCGAGATGGTCTTGCGTCAGATTGGTGAACACAGCGACGTCGAAATCGATCCCGTGCACGCGATGCTGATCGAGTGCGTGCGAGGAAACCTCCATGGCGCACGCGCCGCAGCCTGCCCGGAGCATCTGGGCCATCATGCTCTGAAGTTCGAGCGCCTCGGGCGTCGTGCGCGCGGCGGGAATCTGCCGTTCGCCGATCACGTAAGCGACCGTGCCGATCAACCCGGTTCGGGTGCCGCTTTCCTCGAGGATTTTCTTCAGCAGAAACGTCACGGTGGTTTTTCCGTTTGTGCCGGTGACACCGATCAATTTCAATCGCGAGGCCGGGTTCCCATAGAACTGCGCCGCCGCCCGGGCCAGGGCCTTGCGGGAATCCTCGACCTTGATCTTGGCGGCCCGCCGCGTGGGGATGCCGTTTCGTTCAATGATCACGGCGGTCGCGCCGCGTTCGATGGCAACCTCGAGGAAGTTGTGGCCATCGGTATGCTGGCCGCGCAACGCGACGAACAACTCGCCCGGGCGCACCTTGCGCGAGTCGTAGGCGATGCCGGTGACTTCGCGGTCGAGGTTTCCCTCGGCTTCGATGGGCGCCAGGCTGGGGATGAGTTCGCGCACGGTCATGACGCTGTCTTGTTCGTCCTCGTCCTCGTCCTCGTCGTCGTCCTCGATTCCACGACGATTCGATTACGAGGACGAGCAAGTTCGCTCTTGATGTCGGAGACAACATTCCTGCCGCGGTAGGGGGGGAGTGAGGGGGCTTGGGGAGTAACCGCGACAAGAATGTTGGTTCCAACATCCAGAGCAGTAAAGTCAGACATGGCGGAGACTAAAGTTGGTCGCCTCCTTTCCAAGGTTAATTTGTTGGTCTCCGCCATGTCTTAATCCTCTGAAATCATCTTGGCATTCGATCGAGCATTGCGACGCTCACGCCTTCCTTCGGCTTCGGCGCGCTCTCCGTGGGGACGATGTCCAGGTAGCGCGCGATCTGTTCTCCGATCGTGCGGAAGATCGGCCCCGCCGTGTCGCCGCCGTAGTACGCGCCGCGCGGTTCATCGAGCGAAACCTGGATGCACACCTCGGGGCGCTCGGCAGGAAAGAATCCGACGAAGGTCGAGTAGTACTTGTTGACGTAAACGCCGCCTTCGATCTTGTGCGCCGTGCCGGTCTTTCCCGCGACCCCATAGCCTTCGATGGCGGCCTTTTTCCCGGTGCCGCCTTCCTCGGTGACGCCAACGAGAGCGTCTGTGATCGCCTTCGCGCCCCGCCCGGTCAGCACCCGCCGTTGCGCCTTGGCCGGGAACGCGGCGACGGCCTTGCCATCGGCGTCCACGACCTGGCTGACGACGCGGGGCGTCATCAACACGCCGCCGTTGGCGATGCAGCACAGGGCATTGATCATCTGCAGGGGCGTAACCGCAATTTCATGCCCCATCGGGATCCGGGTGATGCTGAGTTTGGTCCAGGCATTCAAGGGATGCGC
>Ga0187893_10011959_pt1 | contig 12440 bp, 7 predicted proteins | sample MA1701074metaG_FD_139574 | JGI IMG/M metagenome (GOLD analysis project Ga0187893, IMG submission 139574) | White microbial mat communities from a basaltic lava cave in the Kipuka Kanohina Cave System on the Island of Hawaii, USA - MA170107-4 metaG ...
GCGCTCGGTCCCCGGCACACACTGACGTTCAAGGGGAACTACTACGGCGAGGAGTCGAACGTCACCTACTCCGGCCTTCGCCAGGCGGAGTGGGAGGAAGACCCGAGGCAGAATCCTTTCGCGAACGACTTCTTCTACGGCGACCGCTACGGGGCTTCGGCGACCCACTCGTACCTCCTTTCGAGCGACGCTCTCCTGACCACCCACCTCTACGGGATGAAGTTCTCTCGCGACTGGTGGCGGCAATCGAGCAATTCTGGCCAGCGTCCGAACGACGCCTCCGATCCGCGCTGCGGCGGAATGGCGAACCTCAATACCACGTGCGGAAACGAAGGCCGTCTCCGCGACTACAGTCACTTCGGAGTCGACTCGCGGCTCCGGTTCAGCCACGGCCTGTTCGGAGCCCGGAGCGAGGCGGAAGTGGGAGGGCGGCTCCACTTCGAGGAGCAGAATCGCATCCAGCGGAACGGAGAGGGGCCCGCGTCCCGGAGCGGAGTCGTCGTCGAGGACAACGAGAGGAGAAACGACGCCTTCTCGCTCTTCGCCCAGAACCGGACGCTTCTCGGGAACTGGACCATCACCCCCGGAGCGCGGGTCGAGGGAGTCGACTACGAGCGAACCAATCGGCTCGCGAATGGGGGCGCTGGAGTCAGCGGCAGCACGGATCTCCTGCAGTGGGTGCCTGGAATCGGAGTCTCCTACCGGATCGGGTCGAGCGCGAACGCCTTCGCCGGAGTGCACCGGGGCTGGGCGCCTCCGCGGACCGAGGACATTATCAGCAACTCCACGGGTGGGGTGGTCGAGCTCGACCCGGAGCTCTCCTGGAACTACGAGATTGGATTCCGGAGCGAGCCCGCGTCCGGACTCCGGCTCGACGCCACCTGGTTCCGCATGGACTACGAGAACCAGGTCGTGCCCGCGAGCGTCGCGGGCGGCCAGGGCGCGACCCTCACGAACGGCGGCGAGACGCTTCAGCAGGGGTTCGAGGTCGACGCGCGGTTCGACTTCGGCGACGCGTTCTCTCTGCCCCTCGACCTCTCCGCGCGCGTCGCCTACACATTTCTACCCACCGCGGAGTTCCAGGGGGAGCGCTTCAGCAACATCCCCGGCTTCACGACTTCGAGCGTCGAAGGGAATCGCCTCCCCTACGCCCCCGAGAACCTTCTTACGGCAAGCTTCGGCTACGAGCACTCCTCGGGGATCGACCTGTTCCTCGAGGCGGTCCTGATCGGAGAGCAGTTCGGAGACGACTTGAACACCATCGAGCCTTCCGCCGACGGCCAGCGCGGCCTTCTGCCCGGCTACACCATCTGGAACCTCTCGGCGAGTTACGAGCTGGATGCGATTCGCTCGACCCTCTTCGTCACTGTGAAGAACCTCGGGGACCGTCTCTACATCGCCGACCGCGTGCGCGGGATCGTGCCCGGTACGCCGCAGCTGTTCCAGGTCGGGATCCGATTCCGTCTCTGACCCTCACGGCCTTCCCGTCGTAGGACCTCCCGTGTCGAACTGCCGGGGAGTGCGCTCGGAAGTGGAAAAGCGCAAGGCGGAGGTCATCGCCCGCTCCACCTTCGGTGTCTTCTCCGTCGAGAACCAACTCCTGGTCGGAAGCTAGGGCCCGGCTCGGGCGGGACGCGCCCAAAGCGCGCCCGCCCGAGGTCAATCGATCCCGCAAGGCACCGGCGGTTGCCCGCAAGCTCGAAATCTAACGGAGACCCTCCAGGGCCTCGACCGCACGCCCGCGGCGTTGCTCGTCGAGGCCGGGTTCCTCCAGAAGACGCTCCCAGGCGCGAGTGGCCTCCTGGCGATCGCCGTCGCCGATCCAGGCATGAGCGATCCCGATGAGCGATTCCCACCTTTGCCATCTCTCGCCCGCGGGATTGTCGAGGCAGCGCTGGAGAAACTTCCGTGCTTCCGCGAAACGACCCTCCTCCAGAAGCCCCTGACCGACGATCAACGACGCCTCGGCCCGGGCTGCCGGGCACGCGCCTTCCATCTCGAGAACGACGGCCCACGCCTTTCTCGCCTCGACCCAGTTGCCCTCGTCGATCCATGAATGAGAACCTCGCTGCCGGAACCTTCGTCCTTTGGGTGTTCTTCTGAGGGTGTCCGCGGCCGCGGTGAGACGATGATCCCCGTTTGCCACTCCGACGGCAGCACGAGTACCATTCGCCAGAAAGGAATCTGCGCGGAATCGCGGCGCTACCATGGCTCTCGCACCCGGAACGCGGATTGGGTCGTACGAGATCCTTGCCCCTCTCGGCGCGGGCGGAATGGGCGAGGTCTACCGGGCCCGAGGCGGGACGCTCGCGAGGGAAGTCGCGATCAAGGTGCTCCCGGAGCGCGTGGCCTTCGACCCGGAGATGCGCGCGCGGTTCGAGCGCGAGGCGCAGACCGTCGCCCGGCTCTCTCACCCGAATATCCTCGCGATACACGATTTCGGCGCCGACCATGGGGTGCTCTACGCCGTCACGGAGCTCCTGCAGGGGGAAACGCTCCGAGAGCAGCTGGACCGCTCTCCCGTTCCCTGGCGGAGGGCGCTCGAGATCGGAGCGGAAATCGCAGAAGGACTGGCTGCGGCTCACGAGATGGGAGTCGTTCACCGGGACCTCAAGCCCTCGAACCTTTTCCTGACGAAGGACGGTCGCGTCAAGATTCTCGACTTCGGACTCGCGCAGCTCGCGCCGACCGCCGGCCCGGAGGAGCCGACGCTTCCGAGGAACCTCACCGAGCCCGGGGTCACGCTCGGCACGGTGGGCTACATGTCGCCGGAGCAGGTTCGAGGCTCCGGCGTCGATTCGCGGACCGATCTCTTCTCTCTCGGCGCCGTCCTCTACGAGATGCTCGCCGGCCGGCAGCCCTTCACGCGGCCCACGGCGGCCGATACGCTCGCTGCCATTCTGAACGACGAGCCCGCAGATCCGCGGGATGGCGGTGAAGCGGTCCCGGCGGACGTCGTCGCGCTCGTCTCGCGATGCCTGGCCAAAGACTCTGCGAAGAGGTTTCAATCGGCTCGGGACCTGGCGTTCGCGCTCTCCGCCCTTGCCTCCGGCCCCGGCGGTTCCACGAACCGCGGCGACCGGAAGGACCGGCGCCGTCCAACCGCTCTCGGGGTCGCCTCTCTGCTTGCGGTCGTTGCGGGGATCGGCGTCTTCTGGACGGTATCGAGGGATCGAGGGAGAGCGACGACGAACAGCAATCCTCGAACCGTCCTCGTCCTTCCCTTCCAGAACGAGACCCGAGAGCCGGCGCTCGACTCCTTGAGCACGTTGGCCGCCGACTGGATCGGTCAGGGCCTCGCGCGGACCGAGATCGTGGACGTGGTTCCCCGCGGCGCCGAGCGCACGGCCGAAGAGGCCGCGGGAACGATCGTCTCCGGGGCGTACAACCTCGAAGGCGAGGCGCTCCAGTTTCGCGCGAACGTGACGAGCGCCGACGGCAAGCTCCTGTTCGCGACGGATCCGGTGCGCGGATCGCGTGAAAGCCCGACCGAGCTCGTGGAGCGGCTGCGCGAGCGCGTGATGTCGCAGCTCGCGATCCATTTCGACCCGCGGATGCGATGCCTGAAGTACACGCGGCTGCCTTCGTTCGACGCCATCCGGGAGTACGTCGCTGGGCTCGATCTCCTCTTCAAGGACAATTCACGCGCGACCCTGCACTTCGAGCGTTCCATCCAGCTGGACCCGGGATTCCTCCTGCCGCGGCTGGGACGCGCCGACGTCTTCATCGCCCAGGCACAGCGGGCGGAAGCTCTGTCGGCGATCGAGCTCCTTTCGGACGTCCGCGGCGAGTTCACGCCCTACGAGCGTTCCCTCGTCGACTTCTATACCGCCGAACTGAAGGGGAACCTCGGCGAGTCCGTGCGGACGATCCGCCTCGCGAAGAAGATCGCGCCGGACGATTTTCTCGCCACCTATTGCCTCGGAACGAACGCCCTCGCCTTGAACCGTCCTCGAGAGACGGTCGATACGCTTTCGAGCTTCGACGTTTCCGTCTACTCCGAGTGGTTCTTCGCGGCCAGCCTCTTCTCCCGTCTGACCGAGGCCCGCCACCTCCTGGGCGAGTACGAGCTCGAGATCGCGGAGGGACGGCGGGGCCGTGAGTTGTTTCCCGAGCTTCCGTTTCTGCGCCTTCCCGAAGTGCGGGCGCTGGCCGCGATGGGACGACTCTCCGAGATGAACAAGCTCATCGAAGAGACGCTGGTCATGACGTCGTCCGATTTCGCGCCCGGAGACGTCCTGCGGGAGGCGGTCCTCGAGCTCGGGGCCCATGGACAGGAAGAGGCCGCGAGGCAGTTGGCGGACCGCGCCGTGAGCTGGTACCAGTCGAGAATCGAAACGCCGGACGCCGCGGACCGTGCCGACTACGGGGATGCGATGTACGTCGCTCGCAAGTGGGAAGAGGCGGAAGCCGTTTTCCGCGGGCTCCTCGCGGAGAACGAGAGCTCGATCGATTCCAAGGGCTACTTGGCCTGCCTCGCGGCGAGACGAGGCGACCGCGCGCTCGCGCGGGAAATCGACCGCGAGCTGGAAAAGACGAGCGGTCCGTTTCTCTACGGACGCCAGACGTACTGGCGGGCTTCCATCGCCGCGTTTCTCGGCGAGAAGGCTCGCGCCGTGGAGCTTCTGCAGCAGGCGTACAGCCAGGGGTTGCGCTACGACGTCCACCTGCACCGGGACCCTGCATTCGAATCGCTGCGAGCGGATCCTTCCTTCCAGGAATTGCTTCGTCCGAAGGGCTGAGCCGCGCCCTCGCCCCCGAACACGAAAGCAGCTCGACCCGATGAAGTAGAATCCCGATGGGCCAGGCTCGCGCGTGACTCTTGCTCATGAAGCCCGAAACGCGACGTTTCGTCGGACTTCTCGCGGCTCTCGCCATAGCTCTGGCCGCATCCTTCTCGCCCTCCGTCTGCGCCCGCGCGCTCCCCTGGATGCGGAGCGAGCGGTGCGCTCCCACTGGGCGGAAAAAGGTATCGAGAAGCCCAACCTCGTTCTCCTCTCCCTCGATACCACGCGGGCCGATCGCCTCGGCTGCTACGGATACGCTCCGGGCGGGACGCCGAGCATCGACTCCCTCGCCGCGTCGAACGACGCGCAGGCGGCGGAGTACAAGCCGATCACGAAGAAGCTGGATGTGCGTAGGTCAAACAAGCCCGGTTCGCCCTGCAACGCGCGGGTGCTGGACGACGTAGTGAAGTTGTTACTGGAACGGCCCGCACTCCATCCAGCTCGTCGAGGATGGAAATTACCCTCCGTCCAACGATATTGATTGCGGGTCGCTTCACTCCGTGACCAGGATTCTTCCCGTCAGCATCCCCATCCCGCAGCCGAAGGCAATCTCGCCCGTCTTCTCCGGAGTGATCACGATGAGTACGGGATCGTTCAGCGGCAAGTCTCTTCGGATGCCGAGCTCCTGGAGCACGATCTCGGTTCCGCACGTCTCGTCCGACGTCCGCACGAAGCTGAGCTCGACCGGGGCCCCCGCCTGGAGGTTCACCGTCGCCGGCTCGTAGCCCTTCTTACCGACCACGATTCGAGCCCTCTGAACTTCGTCAATCATCGTCGCTCCGCCGTGTTGAGGATGCGTTGGGCCCGGTGCCCCACCTCGGAGCCCGAGCCTCTCGCGCTCGGCCCGCAGATGAAAAGCGCCTACGTGGACGACGACGTCCCCAGCGACGACACCGGAGACGATCGTAACCTCACCCCCTGCGCTCGTCCCGAGCTCGACTTCCCGTTCGATGAACTTGCCCTCCACGCCGGGGTCGACGAGGTACACGACGTGGCGGCTGCCCACCGTCTGGATCGCTGACTTCGGAACGACGAGCGCAGCGGAGGGAGCGTCGTCCGTGACCGCCATGTCGGCGTACATGCCGAGTCGCAGCTTCTGATCCGGGTTTTCTACCTCCACCCGAAGCTTCGCCGTGCGCGTTTCCGGGCTGACCTGGGGATCGATGTAGCTCACCTTCCCGGATAGGACGAGGCCAGGATACGCGGCAGTCGTCACGGTTGCCTCGCTTCCCACCTGGACTCTTGCGAAGTCACGCTCGTAAAGCTCGCCGACCACCCAGACCGTCGAGAGGTCGACGACCGTGAAGAGCTCCGTCGAGGCGTCGACGTTCAGCCCCACGTTGGCGCGGCGGTTCGTCACCACTCCCGCGATCGGCGCCGGGACGTCGACGGTCGCAGTCACGTCGGAAGCGGTATGGAGTCGACCCACCTGCTCGGCGCTCAGGCCGAGCAGAATCAGCATCGCGCGTGCGGCTTCGGTGTCGGTCGAGTGCGTGGTGTGGCGCGCCCGCACTTGTTCCAGCTCCTGGGCGCTCGCAGCTCCGATCTCGACGAGACGCTCCGTGCGCCGCAGCTCCTGATGAGCGGCCTCGAGCTCCGCGCGCATCGTCACGTAACGGGTCTGCGCTTCGGCGAGCTCGGGGCTGTACACCTGGGCCAGTGTGCGTCCCGGAGCGACGCGGTCGCCGAGCTCCGCCGAAACACTGGTGATGCGTCCCGAGACGAGAGGCGTCACCACCACTTGTCGATACGCATTGGGCTCGACTCGCGCGGGAAGCCTCAGGATAGAGGCGGCCGTCTCCTCGCGTACCGGCGCCGCATGTATCCCGGCCCGATCCACCGCTTCCGGCGTGAGGGTGATGGGCACGTCTGGAAGCTTGGCTTCGTCTCCCAGATCGGGCGCGGGCGCCACCTGGGCGCGCCGGATCGTGTCTCCATCTCTCGTCGAGCCTTTCAGGTAGATCCATGCACCCAGGGCCCCGATCGCCATGAGAGCGAGCGTTGCCGCACCAGCCAGCAGCCACCGAACTGGACTCCAGGTCGCCTTCATTTCACGTCTCCCAGCGAACGCTCGAGTGCGGTTCTCGCATCGAGTGCCGCTTTGAGCGCCCGCGTGTAACCGGTTTCCGCTTCCAGATAGCGCCTCTGCTCGATCAGGACCTCGGTGAGGCTCGAGCGCCCGAGCTCGTAGCTCTCCCGAACCACTTCGAGATTCCGCCGCGCGAGAGCCCGCACTTCGGTGGCGTAGATCGCGACCGCCTCCCGCGCCCGCTCGTCCCGCGCCAGAGCCGAGGCGACTTCCGCCTCGGCCAGGAGCCGTCGGGCTCTGTGCAGTTCCTCCGCGCCGGCTCGGGCCGCTCGAGCGGCAGCGATGGCCCCCTGGTTGTCGTTCCGGAGTGGCAGTGTCACACGCGCCCCCGCGGTCCACGAGTGAAAGACCCCACGGATGGGCTCCAGCGCCCCCGAAGGTCCGAAGGCCATCTGGGGGAAGCTGAAGTCCATGCGGTTGTAGTTCCCGAACAAACTCATGTCGAACTGCCCCTGATCCACCGCCTCTTGCACTTTGGCCTCCGCGAGCCGGAGTTTGGCTTCGGCCTCACGCACGTCGGGGCGTTCCGCCGGATCGCCCGTCCGCACCGGCGCTCCCTCGCTCTCGACCAGCGCTTCCATCGTCCGGCTGATGACGAGAGCTTCTTCGGGCCGCGCCCCCAAGAGGCGCTTCAGCTCGATGAGGGCGGCTTCCGCTTCGCCGGACAGGAGCCGGCGCTCGGACTCCAATCGATGGAGCTCGACCGCGGCCCGATCGCGATCGAGCGGCGGCGTCGCTCCTTCGTCGGCGCGGGCGCGCAGCAGCTCGTAACTCCGCCGGGTCGCCTCCACGAGATCGTCCTGGACCCTCACATCTCGGGCCGAGGAAGCCAGGTTCCCATAGGCGGTGCGAACGTCATAGGCGAGCATCCGCTCGCGATCCGCGACCGAATAGATCGCCGCCTCGAGGGCCCGCTCGGCCGCGGCCACCCGGCTTGCGCGGCGAAAGAGCTCGAGCGGAAGCTCGACCTCCGCGGTGGTCGAGTTGTCGCGCCCCTCGATCTGCTCCTGTCGTGAAGCCGAGACGGAAGGGTTCGGCTTCGCGCGAGCCTGGAGCAGAAAGCCCCGCGCCACTTCGAGCTCCGATCGAGCCGCCAGAAGACCGGGCTCGCGCTCGAGGCCCCTCTCGATCGCCTGCTCCAGGGAAATCCCCCGCTCCTCGTCGACGAAGCGGAACGAGGCGAAGGCGCTCGTCGACAACAGCAGCATCGTCATCGTCATCATCATCAGTGGACCGTCCCCTCGAACGAGACCGAGCCACTTCCGGCCGGTCCCTCCCATTCGATCGTCATGCGCCATGCGCCCGCCATGCCGAAGTCGCCGACGGCGGCGTAGCGCCCGGGAGGTCCCGACGGCGTGACCCGAACTCCGCCGGTCATCACCATCCCCGGCATGGACATCGCGCCCGCCGCCCGAACCGTCCCCACGTCGACCAGCTCGCCGCGGGAAGCGTCGCGGAACTCGATGACGAACGAAGATCTTCCCTGGCTCAGCGCGCCCGAGGGCGAGCTGACCGCGATCTCGAGGTTTCCGGATCGCATCCTCTCGATCGGAACGCCCGCCGAGGCGTTTCTTGTCGACCCGTCGCCGGGGGCGCTCCGCGAGAGGTGCAGGACCAACGCGGCAACAACGATCGCGGCGACGGTAAGAACGACGGCGTACCAGCGTCTTTCGAACGGCGGCGACGGTTCCGCTTCCTCCTTCGGAAGGCGGCGCGCCCGGAGCGAGTAGAAGATGACCGGCGTCACGATGAGCACGTGGATGAGCGAGGACACCATCCCTCCCAGGACCGGGGTCGCGAGCGGCTTCATGACTTCAGCGCCCACCCGCGTCGTCCACATGATGGGCAGGAGCCCCGCGACCACGGTCGAGACCGTCATCACTTTGGGCCGGAGTCGCAGGAGAGAGCCCTCCATGACCGCTTCGCGAAGCGTCGTTCGACTCAGAGCGCCGCCGACCTCCGCCTCCTTCCTTGCGACGGCTTCCTCGAGGTAGATGACCATCACGACACCGGTCTGGACCGCGGTGCCGAACAGAGCGATGAACCCGACCCACACCGCTACCGAGAAGTTGTAGCCGAGGAGCCACAGCAGGTAGACGCCGCCCGTGAGGGCGAACGGCACCGCCAGGAGCACGTGCGCCGCTTCGAGGAACGAGCCGTAGGTGAAATAGAGCAGCAGGAAGATGACGAGAATCACGATGGGAACGACGAGCTGGAGGCGCGCCCGCGCGCGCTCCTGGTTCTCGTAACGGCCGCTCCAGGCAACGTAGTAGCCCGCCGGGAGGGGGACCGATCGTGCAACGATCTCCCGGGCTTCGGAAACGAAGCTCCCCGCGTCGCGTCCCTGCACGTTGAGAAGCACCGTCGCGAGGAGGAGCCCGTTCTCGGAAGAGATCATCGCCGGCCCGCGCTGGTTCTCGATCCTGGCAAGCTCCCCGAGAGGAACCTGGGTGCCCGTGGGCGAAGCAACCAGCACTCGGCCAACCGCCTCGGGATCGGAGCGGTAGTCGGGCGCGTATCGGACCCGGACGGGAAACCTCTCGCGGCCTTCGATGGTCATCGAAAGCACCTTCTCGCCGATCGCGGTCTCGATCGTGTCCTGGATCTCCCCGACCCCGATTCCGTACCGGGCCGCAGCGGCGCGGTCGACTTCGATGTTGAGGTACTGGCCGCTCGTGACCGCCTCGGGATAGACGTTCGTGGCGCCCGGTACCTGGCGGACCACCTCCGCCACCCGCCGAGCGAGATCCTCGAGAGTTGCGAGGTCGTTTCCGAACACCTTCACTCCGACTTCCGAGCGAATGCCCGTCGTCAGCATGTCGATCCGGTTGATGATGGGCATCGTCCAGATGTTCGAGACGCCCGGATGCTGAACGGCGCGGCCCATCTCCGCACGCAGGAGCGCGAGCGTCATTCCGTCACGCCATTCCCGCTCGGGCCGGAGATGAACGATGGTCTCCGTCATGTTGAGGGGCGCGGGATCGGTCGAGGTCTCGGCGCGCGCCACCTTCGCGACCACGTACTCGACCTCGGGGAAGCTCAGGAGAATCTCGTTCTGGCGTGCCGCGATCCGGGTGTTCTCCTCGAGCGAGATGCTCGGATCGGCGATGGGCATGAACATCAGGTCGCCTTCGTTCAGCGGCGGCATGAACTCGCTTCCGATCCCCCGCGCCAGCAAGAGTGCTCCGGCGAAGAGGACCGCAGCCGCAGCTACCGTCGGCCCGCGATGCGAGAGCGCCCACTCGAGAGTCGGCCGGTAGAGCCGACGCAGGAACCTCATCACGGGATTGTCCTCTTCCGAATGGAGCTTTCCGCCCAGGAGGAGCGTGCAGAGGACGGGCACCAGGGTCACGGCGATCACCGTGGCCGCGAGCACCGCGAAGGACTTGGTGAACGCGAGCGGCCGGAAGAGCTTCCCCTCCTGGCCTTCGAGCGCGAACACCGGCACGAACGCGAGGAGGATGATCGCCATCGAGAAGAACACCGGCCGCCCCACGAGCCGGGTCGACTCCAGGACCGTCCGCCAGACGGCCGGGCGATCGCGGGGGTCGATCCCCCGCCGCTCGACGAATCGGAACGCGTTCTCGGTCACGACGATTCCCGCGTCGACGAGGACCCCGATGGCGATGGCGATGCCGGCGAGGCTCATGATGTTCGAGGAGAGCCCGACGTAGTACATGCCGAGGAACGAGATCAGGACCGCGAGCGGGAGCGGGAGGGTGACGATGAGGATGGATCGGAAGTGCATCAGGAACAGGACGTGGGCCAGCGTCACGAGCGCGATCTCTTCGAGGAGCGCGGCCCTCAAGGTGCCGACCGTCTCCTCGATCAGAGTCGAGCGGTCGTAGAACGGCACGATGCGAACGCCCTCCGGAAGGCCGGGCTCGATCTGCTCGATCCGCGCCTTCACGGCGTCGATCACCTGCTTGGTGTTCGCCCCGGAGCGTGCGATCACCACCCCTCCGACCGCTTCCTCCTCGCCCTTCACCAGGGACGCGACCCGGAACGCGTCTCCAATCGCGACCTTCGCCACGTCCTTCACGTAGACCGGAACGCCGTTCGAGGCGCCGACCACCACCGTCTCCAGGTCCTCCACGGATTCGATGAGGCCCACGCCGCGCACGATGGACCAGGCGCCGTTCGCCTCGAGGACGTTTCCTCCGACGTTCACGTTGCTCCGCCGGACCGCTGCGACGACGTCGCCGAGCGAGACGTCGGACGTTCGCAGGCGATTCGGATCCACGTCGACCTGATACTGCTGCACGTGTCCGCCGACGGAGGCGACTTCCGCGACTCCGGGAACGGCATTGAGCTGGTAACGGATGAACCAGTCCTGGATGCTGCGGAGCTCTCGGAGGGAATGTTTCGGGCTCTCGACCGTGTACCAGAAGACGTGTCCGACCCCCGTCGCGTCAGGGCCGAGAACGGGCACCGCGCCCTCGGGAAGGAGCGTCCCCACGAGGTTCATCCGCTCCAGCACGCGCGCCCGCGCGAAGTAGAGGTCCACGTCATCCTCGAAGACGACGTAGATCATCGAGAAGCCGAACGCGGATTGAGAGCGCACTACGCGGACGCCTGCGAGCCCCTGTAGGTTGACCGTGAGCGGGTAGGTGAGCTGGTCTTCGACTTCCTGCGCGCTATGACCGGGCCAGTCGGTGAAGACGATGACCTGGTTGTCCGAGAGATCGGGAATGGCGTCGATGGGCGTCGCCCGAAGGGCCCAGAAGCCCCAGCCGGCGAGAGCGAGGTACAGCGCGACTACGATGAAGCGGTTGCGAAGCGAAGACTCGATGAGGCGGTGGATCATGACGCGACGGTTCCTCGAGATTGGAGGCCAAAGGACGCCGGCTCGATGCCGGCAAGGAGACGAGCGCCGTCGCTTCGCTCAGATCAGGAAGACGCAGTGCAGGAGGCGGGTGCCGGTGGAGGATCGGCTGCGTTGGAGAGAATCGTCGAGAGACAGGAAGCTTCGCGAGCCGAGTGGGTCGAAAATCGATACCGCGGGGGTGGAAGCCTCGGGCGCGAGGCTGGGCGCAGCGCTGAACGTCTGCCCGTGCTGGCGTTCCTCGCCGGCGGCGCAGCAGTCGTCGGCCGCTTCACCGTGGGAATCGTGCCCGGCCATCTCGCAGCAAGCATCCCGCGCCTGGGAAGACGGTTCCCACCCTCGGCAAATGGGATCGAAGGACGAAGCCAGGAGGCCCAGGAGAGTCAGTGATGCGAGAGCCCCTCTTCGGCAAGAGCGCATACCGTGATTCTGGCGCAGTCGGGAGCATCGGTCAACCATCCCGGCGCTCGACGCCTCAGTCCTCTTCACGGCTATGCTGCAGAGCTTCCTTGCCTTCGTGCACCGCGAAACCGACGATGGCGAGCGCGGCGACCGGGTCCGCCCACGTCACGGAACTCAAGCCTCCGCCGCCTTCTGGCCATCCGCAGAGTATGTCCGATTTGCGAACGGGTGCGTGGCAGATGTTAAGGACGAAGAAGCCGTGAAGCTCCTTGCTGACTCGAGCAGGAGGCTCTGCAATTCATCGATCCAAGACGAACGACGTGCTCCGCGTCGCTCC
>Ga0187893_10011960_pt1 | contig 12439 bp, 11 predicted proteins | sample MA1701074metaG_FD_139574 | JGI IMG/M metagenome (GOLD analysis project Ga0187893, IMG submission 139574) | White microbial mat communities from a basaltic lava cave in the Kipuka Kanohina Cave System on the Island of Hawaii, USA - MA170107-4 metaG ...
GTCTGGCCGGGGAGCGGCCGGGCCGCCGGGTGAGGTCCTCGGGCCCGCCCCCGCCGAGCGCCACAGGAGGGTCACCGGAGAGCGATGAGCATGCTGCGTGACAAGAAGGGCGCCCGGCTGGCCGTCTCCGTGGCCTCCGTGCTGCTCCTCGTGGCCGGGGTGGGCCTGCTCGCCCTCCCGGTGGCCTCGAACCTCTGGCGGGACAACCGCCAGGACTCGCTGCGCCAGGAGTTCGCCAGCCCCGAGCACCGCCAGGCGTACGAGTCGCGCCAGATCGGCACGGGCGAGAGCCTCACCCGGATCCGCATCCCCGCCATCGGGGTGGACACCATCGTGGTGGAGGGGGTGACGACGAGCGCCCTGCGGGCCGGGTCGGGCCACTACCCCGAGACGGCCCTGCCCTGCGAGACGGGCAACGTGGCCATCGCCGGCCACCGCACCACCTACGGCAAGCCCTTCGCCGACCTCGACAAGCTCGGGGTGGGCGACACCATCGAGCTCATCACCCCCGTCGGCGGGTGCGTCTACCGCCTCGCCGAGAAGCCCTTCGTCGTGGCCCCCACCGACGTCGGCGTGCTCGACCCCACGCCGAACCGCACCGTCACGCTCACCACCTGCCACCCCAAGGGCTCCGACCGCCAGCGCCTCATCGTGAAGGCGGTGTGGGAGAGCGACCAGGTGGCCACCTGATGCGCCGCCTGGGCCGAGCTCTGGGCGCGGCCACCGTCGCCGCCGTGGCCGCCGGCCTGGGCGCCACCCCGGCCCGGGCCAACCACGCCCCCGTCGTGACCCTCGCCGACCCGGCGGCCGTGAACCCCACGGCGATCACGGGGTCGGTGACGATGCGCAACATCCTCTCGCCCATCACCAAGGTGACGGCCACCTTCACCGGGCCCGGGGGGAGCGTGACGCGCCTCGTGTGCGAGGCGAACAGCTGCGGCTACGGCGCCTACCCCGACGCCAACACCCTCGACGACCGGCTCGACTTCTCCGTGCCCGTGCCCGACTCGCCCTACAACGGCCCGGTCACGGTCACGGTGAGCGCCTCGGGCGAGGAGCTCTTCGTGCCCCACGACGGCCCGCCGGCAACGAGGACCTACGCCCTGCGCCGCCCGGCGGTGGCGCCGACGAACGTGCGGGCCTCGGTGGCCGAGGACCGCAGCATCGTGGTGAGCTGGGACCGGGTCACCGCCCACCCCGACACCGTCGGCTACCTCGTGCGGACCAAGGAGCCGGGCGGCAGCGGCTTCGCCGGCGGCGTCGCCGTGCCCCAGCCCGGCTCGGGGGGCCGGGTGTCCTACACCCGCACCGACGTCGCGGCCGAGGGGGGGCGCTACGAGTTCGAGGTGCTCACCGTGCGCGCCGGGGCCGACCCCGCCAACCCCGCCGACGCCGTGTTCTCCGCCCCCGCCTCGGCCGGGGCCACGGTGCCGCCGGGAGCGCCGCCGCCCACCGCCGGCGCCGGCCCGGCGCCCCCCGAGGCGGCGACCCCGGGGCAGATCGGGGGCTTCCTCGGGGACGCCATCCGCAACGCCCCGGCGCCCTCACGGGTCACCCTGCCCGACCTGGGCTTCGACTCCACGCTGCCCTTCGCCGAGGGCGAGCGGGACATCAGCGGACGGTTGGAGGGCGATGCCGAGGAGGCGGCCGGCTCGGGCCGGGTGGCCCAGGTGGTGGCCGACGATCCCACCGAGAACCGCCGGGCCCTGCTCCTGCCCATCGCCGCCGGCGCCGTGCTCTGCATGATCGCCCTCCACCTGCGCTGGTTCGCCAAGCGCACGGCCACTGCCGGCGCCGAGGAAGGCGGCTGGTCCGGTGCCGAGGAGGCGGGGTGGTCCGGTGCCGAGGAAGGCGACTGGTCCGGCACGGCCGCCGAGGAGGGCGGCTGGGACCCCGACGCCACCCCCGGCGGCGGCTTCTTCCTCGACGACGGCGGCCCCGGGAGCGACTTCTTCCTCGACGACGCCGGTCCCGAGCGCGACGGTCCGGTCCCGGCGGCCGCCGGTCCCGGCGGCCGTCCGCGGCCCTGAGCGGCGACCGGCCCGGCACCGACCGCCGGTCGGGGAGGCGAGGAGGGTGAGGGAGGCCTTCTCCCAGGAGCTCCACCAGCTCGACGAGCAGGTGCGCCAGCTCTTCGCCCTCGTGAGCGAGGGCCTGGCGGGGGCCACCGAGGCCCTGCTCAGCGGCGATCGAGAGGCGGCCCGGGCCCTCGTCGCCCGCGACACCCTCATCGACCGGCTCTACCTCGACGTGGAGACCGTCGTCCAGCGCCAGTTCGCCCTCCAGGCCCCCCTGGCCGCCGACCTGCGCTTCCTGCTGTCGGTGCTGCGGATGGTCCCCGAGCTCGAGCGCAGCGGGGACCTCACCGAGCACATCGCCCAGCGGGCGGCCCGGGGCCTCACCGCCGAGCTCTCCCCCCGGGTCCGGGGCCTCATCGAGCAGATGGGCCGCCTGGGGGTGCAGATGTGGCAGGAGGCCACCCGGGCCTACGAGGCCCGCGACGGCGGGGCCACCCGCCGGCTGTCGACGCTCGACGACGACCTCGACGACCTCCACGTGAGCTTCATCGCCGAGGTGGCGGGCAGCGTCGCCCCGGTGCCCGTGGTCATCGAGCTCGCCCTCCTCGGTCGCTTCTACGAGCGCCTCGGCGACCATGCCGTGAACCTCGCCGCCCGCCTCGAGTACATCGTGACCGGTGCCGCCGGGCGGGAGCCGGCCGCGACCGGGGAGTAGCCAGGCCCCGGCCGTCGGGGTGGGGGGCCGGAGTTGCTACCGTGAGGCACGGGAGGACCGAACGGTCGACCGAGCCGGGAGGGTTCATGGACCTGGGGTTGGACGTCACCGAGCGCGACGGCTTCGCCGTCCTGAGCGTGCGCGGCGAGATCGACGTCTACACCGCGCCCCGGTTCCGGGAGCGCCTCGTGGAGCTCGTGAACGACGGCCGCCACCAGGTGGTCGTCGACCTCGAGGCCGTGGACTTCCTCGACTCCACCGGCCTGGGCGTGCTCGTCGGTGGCCTGAAGCGGCTGCGCACCCACGACGGCGACCTTCTCCTCGTGTGCACCCAGGCCCGGATCCTCAAGGTCTTCGAGATCACCGGGCTCAACCAGGTGTTCGCCATCCACGAGTCGGTCGACGCCGCCATCGAGGCGGCGTAGGCGACCCAACGTGGCCGCCGAGGCTGTCGAGCTCGAGATCCCGGCTCGACCGGAGTACGTGGCTCTGGCCCGCCTCGTGGTCTCGGCCCTGGCCGCCACCGACGGCGCCCTCGGCGACGAGCAGGTCGACGACCTGAAGATCGCGGTGTCGGAGGCCTGCACGAACGCCATCGAGGCCCACGCGGCGGTGGACGCGGCCGAGCACATCGTCGTGCGGTGCTGGACGGTCGACGGCTCGGTGTGGGTGGCCGTCGACGACCGGGGCCCGGGCTTCGACCCCGACGCCCTCCAGCCCCACCCGCCGGTGACCGATCCTGCCCGGCTCCACTTCGAGCGGGGCCTGGGCATCCCCCTCATGCGGGCCCTGGCCGACGAGGTGGCCTTCCGGGCCCGGGGCCCGGGCACGACGGTGGAGCTGTCCATGCGCCCCGAGCGGGCCCCGGTCCCGGGGCCCGGGCAGGGCCCGGTCTGATGGCGCTGCGCGACCTCCGCCGCCGGCTCACCGAGCCGGTGGAGAAGCGCCACTCCGACCAGCTGAGGGAGCGTTGCGCCGAGCAGGCGGGCTGCACCCCCATGGCCGAGGTGGCGCCCCGCGCCCTCGTCGCCGTCGTGGGCGAGGTGGGCCGGCTCCGGGTCGTGCCCCGGGCCGGCGCCCCATCGATCGAGGCCACCCTCTCGGACGGCACCGGCTCGGTGGTGGCGGTGTGGACCGGGCGCCGGGAGCTGGCCGGGCTCGTCCCCGGGCGGCGGGTGGTGATCTCGGGCCGGGGTTCGCCCACCGGCCCGGCCCAGCGGCTCCTCTACCTCAACCCCGCCTACGAGCTGCTCGAGCCCGGGGGGTAGGCACCCCGCCGCCCGGCTCAGCCGCCCACGAGGAGCCGGCGCACCTCCTCTTCGGCCTCGGGCTGCACGAGGGCCATGACCTCGTCGCCCGCCTCCATGAGGGTGTCGCCCCGGGGCACGACCACGGAGCGGTCCCGGCGCACGATGGCCACCACCGAGGCCTCCCGGGGCAGGCCCAGCTCGGCGATGGTCTTGCCCGCGGCCGGGGAGTCCTCGGCCAGCGTCACCTCGTCGAGGCGGGTGTCGCCGATCTGCATGATCCGCACCAGGGCCCCCACGGCCACCGCCTCCTCCACGAGGGCCGAGAGCAGGTGGGGGGTGGAGACGGGGAAGTCCACGCCCCAGGCCTCGGTGAAGAGCCAGTGGTTGCGGGGGTGGTTGACCCGGGCCACCACCCGGGGCACGGCGAACTCCTGCTTGGCGAGCAGGGAGACCACGAGGTTGTCCTCGTCGTCACCGGTGGCGGCCACCGCCACGTCGAAGGTCTCGAGGCCGACCTCGGCGAGGGTGGCGAGCTCGCAGGCGTCGCCCACCACCCACCGGGCCCCCGACCGCTCGGGCAGGCTCTCGACCACGGCCGGGTCCCGCTCGATGGCGAGGACCTCGTGGCCGCCGTCGAGGAGGTCGAGGGCGAGGTAGGACCCCACGTTGCCGGCGCCGGCCACGAACACCTTCACCCGGCGCTACTCCTCGGCCTCGGGACCCTCGAGGCGGCGCTCGAGGGCCTCGGTGGCCTCGGCCGCCACCACGAGGTGGACCACGTCGCCCTCCTGGCCCACGAGCCCGGGCCCGGCCAGGCGGGCCTGGCCCCGGCGGGTGAGGCCCACGAGGCGGAACCGGCCCTCCTCGTCGAGGCCACCGAGGCTCACCCCCGTCCACGCCGGGGGGAGGCTGCGCTCCATGAGCAGGATGCGGCCGCTCGAGTCGGTCCAGGAGCTCCGGGTCACGTCGGGCTCGAGCCGGCGCAGGACCTGGTCGGTGGTCCAGGCCACGGCCGGGACCGTGGCGATACCGAGGTTCTCGAAGACCACCGACCTCCGGGGGTCGTAGATGCGGGCCACCACGTTGGGCACCTCGTAGGTCTCCCGGGCGATCCGGGCGCTCACGATGTTCGAGTTGTCCCCGTTGGTGACGGCGGCGAAGGCCTGGGCATCGGCGACGCCGGCCGCCTCGAGGCAGTCCCGGTCGAAGCCGAGGCCCACGACGGCCTGCTGGCGCAGCTCGGCCGGGAGCTTGCGCAGGGCGTCGGGGCGCTTGTCGATGACCGTCACCGTGCCGCCCCGGGACGCCAACAGGCGTGCCAGCTCGCTGCCCACCCGCCCCGACCCCACGATCACCGTGTGCACGAGCGCCTATGCAACACCGCCGGCGCCGCCGGCACAAACGCCGTGACCGGCCCCCCCAGCGTGGGGCCCGCCGGCCGGCCCCACTACGGTTTGCGCCGTGTTCACCGCCCTGAAGCGCCTCGTCGTGGGCGACCCCATCGCCACCGAGCGCCAGGACGAGCAGCGCCTCCCCAAGAGCGTCGGCCTGGCCACGTTCTCCTCCGACGCCATCTCCTCCACCGCCTACGCCACCGAGGAGATCCTCTTCGTCGTGGCCGTGGGGGGCTCGAGCCTGGCCCTCGGCCGGGCCCAGCTCGTGCCCATCTCCATCGTGGTGGCCGTCCTCATCGCCATCGTCGTGGCCTCCTACCGCCAGACGATCTTCGCCTACCCCCACGGCGGTGGTGCCTACCTGGTGAGCCGGGACAACCTGGGCCGCTACCCGTCGCTCGTGGCCGGCGCCTCCCTGCTCGTCGACTACATCCTCACCGTGGCCGTGTCGGTGTCGGCGGGGGTGGCCGCCATCATCTCCCTGCCCGCCTTCCGGGGCCTGGCCAACCACCGGGTGGGCTTCGGCCTCCTGCTCATCGTCGTCATCACCGCCGCCAACCTCCGGGGCCTGAAGGAGTCGGGGAAGCTCTTCGCCTACCCCACCTACACCTACATCGTGAGCCTCTCCCTGCTCATCGCCTACGGGCTGATCCGGGAGGCCCTGGGCGACCTCGACCCCATCCCCCCGCCGAGCCCGGCGGAGTTCGAGGGGGCGCTGGCCGGCGGCAGCCTCAGCCTGCTCGTCCTCCTCCGGGGCTTCTCCTCGGGGGCCGTGGCCCTCACCGGCATCGAGGCCCTGGCCGACGGGGTGCCCTCCTTCCGCCGGCCGGCCGCCCGCAACGCCGCCACCACCCTGGTGCTCATGGGCGTCATCCTCGGCACCCTCTTCTTCGGGGTCTCGGTGCTCGCCCACCACCTCGGCCCCTACCCCTCCGAGACCGAGACGGTCATCTCCCAGATGGGCCGGGCCGTCTACGGGGGCGGCCCCATCTACGTGATCCTCCAGCTCGCCACCGCCGCCATCCTCACCCTGGCCGCCAACACCGCCTTCGCCGACTTCCCCCGCCTCTCGTCCATCATCGCCCGCGACGGCTACCTCCCCCACCAGTTCAAGACCCGGGGCGACCGCCTCGTCTTCTCCAACGGCATCCTCTTCCTCGCCGTGGCCGCCGGCCTGCTGCTCGTGGCCTTCGGAGGGGTGACGAACGCCCTCATCCCCCTCTACGCCGTGGGGGTGTTCACCTCCTTCACCATCAGCCAGACGGCCATGGTGGTGCGCCTCCGCCGCCGGAGGGAGGCGGGCTGGCAGCGGCGCATGGCCGTCTCCGCCGTGGGGGCCCTGGCCACCTTCAGCGTCCTCATCGTGGTGGCGGTGTCGAAGTTCACGGCCGGGGCCTGGCTGCCCATCGTCGTCGTCCCCTCGATCATCGTCGGGTTCCTGGCCATCCGCCGCCACTACGACCGGGTGGGCCACGCCCTGGCCATCGCCCCCGAGGAGGTCCGCCAGGTGGCCCCCAACCACACGGTGGTCGTCCTCGTGGGGTCGGTGCACCGGGGCACCCTGGCCGCCCTGGCCTACGCCCGGTCGCTGCGGCCCCAGCACCTCGTAGCCGTCTACGTGGCCGTGGAAGACGACGAGCGGGACCGCATCCAGCGCCAGTGGCGGGACTTCGGCATCGAGGTCCCCTTAGAGATCATCCAGTCCCCCTACCGCGACCTCGTCACCCCCATCACCTCCTACCTCGACGAGCTCGACGCCAACTGGGAGAACGACACCATCACCGTGGTCATCCCCGAGTTCGTCGTCACCCGGTGGTACGAGCAGGTGCTCCACAACCAGAGCGCGTTCCTCATCAAGGCCCGACTGCTCTTCCGGCCCAACACCGTGGTCACCTCGGTGCCCTACCACCTCGAGCGGGGCCGGCTGGAGGTGGCCGGGCCGGAGGTGGCCGGGCCGGAGGTGGCCGGGCCGGAGTCGCCCGGGCCCGGGCGGGACGGGCCCGACCGGCGCCAGGGGGTGCCGCCCGGCCCCGGCGCGACCTAGCCCTGGCCCTCGTCGCCGGCCAGGGCCCGGGCCCGGCTCTCGCGGCGCATCTTGCGGATCTCGAGGCTCACGGGCACGAGTGAGGCGAGCACGATGACGCCCACCCCGGGGAGCAGGTAGCGGTCGATGTCGGGGATGGCCTCGCCGAGCACGTAGCCCAGGGAGACGACGCCGACCGCCCACACCAGGGCGCCGACCACGTTGTAGGTGGTGAACACCCGGTGGTTCATGCGGCTCGCCCCGGCGAGGATGGGGGCGAAGGTGCGCACGAGGGGGATGAACCGGGCGAGCACGATGGTGCGGGGGCCGTAGCGGTCGAAGTAGCCCTGGGCCTTGGCGACGTGGCTCTGGCGGAAGATCCTTCCGTCGGGGCGGCGGAAGAGCGCGGGCCCTACCCGGGTCCCGAAGGCGTAGCCCACCTGGTCGCCGGCGACGGCGGCCGCGAAGGAGCCGAGGAGGATGACCGGGAGGTTCAGGGCCCCCCGCGAGGCGAGGAGCCCGGCCACGAAGAGCAGGGAGTCGCCGGGCAGGAGCAGCCCCACGAGCAGGCCCGACTCGGCGAACACGGCGAGGAGCAGGCCCACGGTGCCGAAGGTGCGGATGAGCCCCTCGGGGTCGATGAGGTCCACCCGCCGACCCTAGTGCCGGCCCCGGGGGACGGGGCCCCGGTCCGGGTGGCCGGTTGACAGCGACGAACCCGTGTGGGAGAAGCTTCGCCCGGTGCCCGCCGGCACGGACCCGGCGGCGGGCGGACAGAATGGGCCCGCTGGCCCCGCTCCGCCGCGGTGGCCAGCCCGAGGGCCAACCGGCCACCACCCGGCACGGCGCCGGGGCCCAGGGAGACGGGAAGGCAGAGTGAGCGTGAGCAAGCCGCTGGTGATCGTGGAGTCCCCGGCCAAGGCCCGCACCATCGCGCGCTTCCTCGGCGACGGCTACATGGTCGAGTCGTCGGTGGGCCACATCCGGGACCTGCCCCGGGACCCGGGCGACATCCCCGCCGCCTACAAGGGCGAGGCCTGGGCCCGGCTCGGGGTGGACGTGGCCAACGGCTTCAAGCCCCTCTACGTGGTCGTGAAGGAGAAGCGCCAGGTCGTCTCCACCCTGCGCAGCAGGCTCAAGGAGGCGAGCGAGCTCTACCTCGCCACCGACGAGGACCGCGAGGGCGAGTCCATCGCCTGGCACCTGCTCGAGGTCCTCTCGCCCCCGGCCCGCCTCCCCGTCCGGCGCATGGTCTTCCACGAGATCACCGCCGGGGCCATCCGCGAGGCGGTGGCCGCCCCTCGAGACCTCGACCGCCGCCTCGTCGACGCCCAGGAGGCGCGGCGGATCCTCGACCGCCTCTACGGCTTCGAGGTGTCGCCGGTGCTGTGGAAGAAGGTCGCCCCCCGTCTCTCGGCCGGCCGGGTGCAGAGCGTGGCCACCCGCATGGTGGTGGACCGCGAGCGCGCCCGCATGGCCTTCCGCTCGGCCACCTACGCCGACGTGGAGGGCACCTTCGCCCCCGCCCGGCCCGGGGAGCCCGAGGCCTTCACCGCCCACCTCGTGAGCCTCGACGGCACCCGGGTGGCCGCCGGCCGGGACTTCGACGCCACCGGCCGGTTGCGCTCCTCCGACGTCCGCTGCCTCACCGGGCCCGAGGCCGAGGCCCTGGCCGAAGCCCTGGCCGAGGGCGCCTTCGCCGTGCGCTCGGTGGAGGAGAAGCCCTACAAGCGCAGCCCGTCGGCTCCCTTCGCCACCGGCACCCTCCAGCAGGAGGCCGGGCGCAAGCTGCGGTTCTCGGCGGCCCGGACCATGAGCGCCGCCCAGCGGCTCTACGAGAGCGGCTACATCACCTACATGCGCACCGACTCCACGGCCCTCTCGGAGACGGCCCTGCGGGCGGCCCGGACCCAGGCCAGCGAGCTCTACGGGGCCGACCACGTGCCCGACCGGCCCCGCCTCTACAGCCGCAAGGTGCGCAACGCCCAGGAGGCCCACGAGGCCATCCGGCCCGCCGGCGACGAGTTCCGTACCCCCGAGGTGGTGCGGGCCGAGGTGGGCGCCGACGAGGCCGCGCTCTACGAGCTCATCTGGAAGCGCACCGTCGCCTCCCAGATGGCCGACGCCCGGGGGCGCAGGCTCCAGGTCCGCCTCGGGGCGGCGGTGACGGTCCCGGGCCCCTGGGAGGGCACCGACGCCGAGCTCGCCGCCGGGGGCATGGTCATCGACTTCCCCGGCTTCCTGCGGGCCTACGTGGAGGGCTCCGACGACCCCGAGGCGGCGCTCGAGGACCGGGAGGTCCGCCTGCCTCCGCTGGCCCCGGGGGACCCCCTCGAGGTCCGCGAGCTCGGGGCCCGCGAGCACGCCACCCAGCCCCCGGCCCGCTACACCGAGGCGTCGCTCGTGAAGGCCCTCGAGGACCACGGTGTGGGCCGCCCCTCCACCTACGCCAGCATCCTCGGCACCATCCAGGACCGGGGCTACGTGTGGAAGAAGGGCACGGCCCTCGTGCCCTCGTTCGTGGCCTTCGCCGTGGTCGGCCTGCTCGAGCGCCACTTCACCGAGCTCGTCGACTACGAGTTCACCGCCCGCATGGAGGACGAGCTCGACCACATCGCCGCCGGCGAGGAGGAGGCCCAGCCCTGGCTCTCCCGCTTCTACTTCGGCAACGGCGAGGTGGGCCTCAAGGGCATGGTGGAGGATCGCCTCGACGAGATCGACGCCCGGGAGGTGAACTCCATCCCCCTGGGGGCCGACGACGAGGGCCGGGACGTGGTGGTCCGCGTCGGCCGCTACGGGCCCTACGTCCAGCGGGGCGACGAGAAGGCATCGCTGGCCGAGGACCTCGCCCCCGACGAGCTCACCGTGGCCCGGGCCGTGGAGCTCCTCGAGGCCCCCTCCGCCGACCGCCGGCTGGGGACCGACCCCGCCAGCGGCCTCGCCGTGTCCGTGCGCCACGGCCGCTTCGGTCCCTACGTCCAGCTCGGCGAGGCCGAGGGTGGGGCCAAGCCCAAGACCTCGTCGCTCTTCAAGGCCATGGACCCCGACACCCTCAGCCTCGAGACGGCCCTCGAGCTGCTCACCATCCCCCGGGTGGTGGGCGTCGACCCCGCCGACGGGGTGGAGATCACCGCCCAGAACGGCCGCTACGGGCCCTACATCAAGAAGGGCTCGGAGAGCCGGAGCCTGCCCACCGAGGAGGAGATCCTCACCGTCACCCTCGAGGGGGCCCTCGCGCTGCTGGCCCAGCCCCGCCGGGGCCGCGGGGGTCGGGGGGCGGCCCCGCCCCTGCGCGAGCTCGGCACCGACCCGGCCTCGGGGTCGGCGGTGGTCGTGCGGGACGGGCGCTTCGGGCCCTACGTCACCGATGGCACGGTGAACGCCTCGCTGCGCAAGGGCGACGCCGTCGACGCCATCACCCTCGAGCGGGCCGCTGAGCTGCTGGCCGAGCGCCGCTCGAAGGTGGGCTCGAGCCCCACCGGGGGCGGCCGGGCCAAGGCCGGGGGCGGCCGGGCCAAGGCCGGGGGCAGCCGGGGGAAGGCCGGCGGAGGTCAGGGCAAGGCCGGGGGAGGCCAGGGCAAGGCCGGGGGCAGCCGGGGCACGGCCACCCGGGCGAGTGGGTCCCCGGGGTCGAGGAGGCCATGAGGTCGGCGGCCTCCCCTGTGGCCGCCGTCGGCTGCTAGCGGCTTCCCGTGAGCGACGGGGGAGGGTCGCGCCGCGGCGGGGGGGACGGGCCTGGGGACGACCAGACCCCGGCCCCGCCGGGCGGCGACGGCGGCCGGCCCCGCCTGCCCGAGGTCGAGCCGGTCACCGCCGAGCTGGCACGGGTGCGCCGGGACGGCCAGCTCCTCGGCCCCAGCCTGCTCGGGTCGCAGTCCTTCTTCCGGTTGTGGCTGGCCCAGGTGGTGTCGTCGCTGGGGGACTGGATCGGCCTCGTGGCCATCCTCTCCCTGGCCGCCCGGGTGGGGGGGGCGTCGCCCGAGGCGGCCATCGCCCTCGTCATGAGCGCCCGGCTCGTGCCCGGCTTCTTCTTCGGGTCGGTGGCGGGTGTGCTCGTCGACCGTTGGGACCGCAAGCGGGTCATGGTCACCTGCGACCTGGGCCGGGGCTTCGTCATCGCCACCCTGCCCTTCATCGACACCGTGGGGGGCCTCTTCGCCGCCTCGCTCGTGCTCGAGGTCCTCACCCTGCTCTGGGCCCCGGCCAAGGAGGCCTCGGTGCCCAACATCGTCCCCCTCAGCCGGCTCACCACCGCCAACTCCCTATCCCTGGCCGCCGCCTACGGCACCTTCCCCGTGGGCTCGGCCCTCTTCGCCTCCCTGGCCAAGGTCTCGGAGTGGGTGGGTCGGGCCACGCCGCTCGACGTCCTCCGCCTGAACCAGGAGTCCCTGGCCCTCTACGTCGACACGGCCACGTTCTTCACCTCGGCCGTGCTCATCGCCTCCCTGGCCCTGCCCGGCGGCGCCTCCCGGCGGCGGCGGGGCCGGATCGACCTGAGCCGGACCTTCACCGACCTCAGGGAGGGGTTCCGCTTCATCGGGACGAGCCCGGTGGTCCGGGCCGTGATCGTCGGCCTGGGCACCGGGCTGGCCGGCGGCGGCATGGTCGCCCCGCTCGGGCCCACCTTCGCCAACCGGGTCCTCGATGCCGGGCCGGCCGGGTTCGGGCTCCTGCTCACGGCCCTGGGGTGCGGCCTGGCCCTCGGCGTGGTCGGGGTGTCGACCATCCAGTCCCGCATCCCCCACGACCGAACGTTCACCGCCGCCGTCTTCGGCGCCGGTCTCGGGATGCTCGTGGCTGCCTCGATGGACGACCTCATCCTCACGATGATCTTCATCGCCGTCATGGGCACCTGCACCGGCGCCGTCTACGTCCTGGGCTTCACCATCCTGGGCGAGAACGTGGAGGACGAGCTGCGAGGGCGGATCTTCGCCACCCTCTACACCCTCACCCGGCTCTGCCTCCTCGTCTCCCTGGCGGTGGCCCCCCTGCTGGCCGAGCTCCTCGACGGCGTCGCCTCGGGCGTCTTCGACGGCAAC
>Ga0187893_10011961_pt1 | contig 12439 bp, 14 predicted proteins | sample MA1701074metaG_FD_139574 | JGI IMG/M metagenome (GOLD analysis project Ga0187893, IMG submission 139574) | White microbial mat communities from a basaltic lava cave in the Kipuka Kanohina Cave System on the Island of Hawaii, USA - MA170107-4 metaG ...
CCCTTCGCGTCCGCGCCGTGGCAGGCGAGGCACTGCGCGTCGTAGAGCTTCTTGCCGTCCGCCACCGAACCGCGGCCCACCGGCAGGCCGAGGCCGTCCGGCGCGCGGATGTCGATGTTCCAGGCCGCGAGGTCCGCTTCGCTCACCGGTTGGCCGAAGCGCGGCCGGTCCGGCAGGGGTTGTACCGCGTGCGGCCCGCTGGTCCCCAGCGGAATGCCGATTGCGGACTTGTCCGCCATGCCGCCGCCCGTGCCGGCGCAGCCCCAGACCACGAGCGCCGCGGCGCCGAGTACCGCAATTTGCTTAAGCCTGGCCGATGACATTGCGCACCTCCCCGCTGGCGTTGACGGACCACGGCTGGATCCCGTTGTGGTGCTGCACGAAGCCCACGATGGCGCGCACTTTCTGGATGTCCTGCACGCCCGGTTGGACGTAGCCGGTACTGTCCACGGCGCGGCTCATAAGCACCGCCGGGCTGCCGTCCCAGTTCCAGCCCACCTTGAAGCGCGTCAGGCATTTGTCCATGATCGGCTCCTCGAGCACCGCTTCGCGCCAGTTCTTTCCGCCGTCGAGCGAAACGTCAACCGCACGGATCTTGCCGTTGCCCGACCAGGCGAGCCCGCGAATCTCGTGGAAGCCCGGGCCCTGCATCTTCTGTCCGCCGGAGGGCGAGGTGATCACCGATTTGCATTCCATCACCATGCTGAACTGCCGCCACTTCCCTTCCGGCATCGGATCGGTGTAGCGCGCGGTTTCGCTGCGCAGGTGCCAGGGCTGGTCGCCTACCTTCATGCGCCGCAGCCATTTCACGCTTACGTTGCCTTCCCAACCCGGCATGACCGCCCGCACCGGGTAGCCGTTCTCGGGGCGCAGCGCCTCGCCGTTCATTGCGTAGACGATCAGCGTGTCGTCCAGAACTTTCTCCATGGGGATCGAGCGCGCGTGCGCCGACGCGTCGGCGCCCTCGAACAACACCCACTTGCCGCGCGGGTCGATGCCCGCCTCCTCCATCAGTCTGGAGGCGGGCACGCCGGTCCAGAGCACGCCGGACAGCAGACCGTGCGTCTGCTGCACCGTCGTCGCGGCGGGCTTGAGCCAGTCGGTGAGGCCGTTGCCGGAGCACTCATGGAAATGGAAGCGCGACACCGACGGATACCGGTGCAGGTCGTCCATCGTGAACGTCAGCGGCTGCTTCACCATGCCGTGAATCGCCAGGCGATGGGTGTTCGGATCGATATCCGGCGTGCCGGCGTGGTGGCGCTCGAAAATGAGGCCGTTCGGCGTGATGATCCCGGGCTGGTGCTGCAGCGGCGTCATGCTCCAGTCGGAGAGGTTCTGCCGGTTCTTGAGGATGTCGGTGCGCCGGCGCTTCACATGCTCTTCGAATTTCGACGGCATGCCGTAGGCGGCCTCGTCGATGGCGCGGCCGGGCTCGCGGTTGGATCCGGGAACGGCCAGGGGCGCTGCGCGCGCAGCGCCGCCCGCGGCGAGCGTGCCACCCGTGAGTACCGCGGTGTTGCGCAGGAAATTCCTGCGGCTGCGAACGATGCTTTCCTGCTCCGGTTTTCTGGCCATGCGCCCTCCCTTCATGTCCTGAAATCAGTATGCGTGAAAGGTGTGTTTGCGGCAACAAACCTCTTTGCGTTCATGGCCGTTTCGTCTTGGTACGCACACGCCGGCCGGTTTCCGGGCGAAACATTGTGCGCCGCACCGAGACGAACTATTGATCGCCCATTCAGCTTTTTTCGTTCGAAGGGCGAGTTTCGCGTGTTAGCTTGAGCTTGTCTCACGGATTCCCAGGTTAATCCATGTCCCGATTGGTAACGCCCCACGGGGGCCGCGGGCTGCGCGCCCTTCAGCTTGAAGGGGGGCACGCTGCCGAGGAATTGCGGCGCGCGAATACGCTTCGCCGGCTGCGGGTCAGCTCGCGGGAAAAGGGCGACCTGGTCATGCTCGGCATCGGCGGCTTCACGCCCCTCGAGGGGTTCATGGGCCGGGCCGACTGGCAAGGCGTCTGCGACAGGATGCAGCTTGCGTCGGGCGTGTTCTGGCCGATTCCGATCACGCTGTCTTCAAATGAAGAGATTGAACCGGGGAAGGAAGTCGCGCTGATCGATCCGGAGGATGGCGGTGTTCTTGCGACGATGAAGGTCACCGAGAAGTACCGGATCGACAAAGCGCACGAGTGCCAGGCGGTGTTCAAGACCACCGACGCCGCACACCCGGGAGTGAAGATGGTGATGGAGCAGGGCAGGGTGAACCTGGCCGGCCCGGTGCGGGTGCTCTCGGACGGCGGATTCAAGGCGCGGTACGGCGACCTTTTCATGACGCCGGCCGAGACGCGCGCGCGCTTCGACGCCCTCGGCTGGTCCCGGGTCGCGGCCTTCCAGACGCGCAACCCGATGCACCGCTCGCACGAGTACCTGGCCAAGGTCGCGATCGAGACCTGCGACGGCGTCCTGGTGCACTCGCTGCTGGGCAATCTGAAGGCGGGGGACATTCCGGCCGACGTGCGTACGAACGCAATCGGCATCCTGGTCGAGAAGTACTTCCGCACCGGCACCGTGGTACAGGCGGGCTACCCGCTCGACATGCGCTACGCCGGCCCGCGCGAGGCGCTGCTGCATGCCGTATTCCGCCAGAACTACGGTTGCTCGCACCTGATCGTCGGCCGCGACCACGCCGGCGTGGGCAAGTACTACGGCCCGTTCCACGCGCACGAGATTTTCGACACTGTCCCGGCCGGCGCGCTCCAGACGCAGCCGCTCAAGATGGACGTGACCTTCTGGTGCTACCGTTGCGCCGGCATGGCCTCCGGGCGTACCTGTCCTCACGGCGAGAAGGACCAGCTGCAGGTCTCAGGCACGCAGCTGCGCAACTGGCTTTCGGAGGGCAGCCCCGTGCCGCCCGAGTTCAGCCGCCCCGAGGTACTCGAGGTCCTGCGCGCGTACTACGCCCGGGCGCAGTGATCGCCGGCGGCCACTAGCGACGGGAATCAGGTCTCGCCGACGGCGCGCAGGCCGCTCGCGGCGTGCAGCGCCATCATGCGCGCCTTGGCGAATTCGACGAAGCCGTTAACGAGCTTCGATTGGATGCGCTCCTTCGGGTACACGACCGAGAAGCGCCGCTCGATGCGCGGCAGCAGCGGCACGCCGACGACACGGCCGAGGCGCGTCTCGAGCGCGACGGTCGCGCGCGACATGATCGCGAAGCCGAAGCCGGTGGCGACGAGGCCCTTGAGCGCCTCCGGACTGCCGAGCTCCATCACCGGCTGCAGCGTGACGCCGGCCTTCTCCAGGTAATTGTCGATGACCTGGCGCGTGCCGGAGCCGGGCTCGCGGCTGACATAGGCGTGCTCCAGCAGCGTGCGCGGCGGGATGGCGGCGAACTGAGCGAGCGCATGCGCAGGCGCGCATACGACCTGCAGTTCGTCGTCGCAGCACACCTCGGTAGTAAGCGAGGGCAGGTGCGAATCGCTCTCAATGAACCCGAGGTCGAGGCTGCGCTCGACGATGCGGGTCTGCACCTGCTCGGAGTTGGCGATGAACAGGCGCGGCACGATCGCCGGGAAGTGCGTCTTGAACTCGCCGACCAGCTGCGGCAGCACGTACTCGCCGATGGTCATGCTCGCACCGATGTGCAGCGGCCCGGCGAGGTGCCCGGAGAGCTCTTTCAGGCGCGTATCGAGCTCGGCCGACATGCCGAGAATCCGCTCGGCATACTCGAACGCGAGCATGCCGGCGGGCGTGAGTGCGATCTTGCCGCCGGCGCGGTCGAAAAGCCGCGTGTCGAACTGCTCCTCGAGCTGGCGGATCTGGAAAGTGACGGCGGGCTGCGTCATGAACAGCGCGTCCGCCGCTTTCGTGAAGGAGAGGTGCTTCGCTACGGCATGGAAAACCTGCAGGCGCCTGTCTGCCATGCGCCTATTCTAATTCGGGGACGGAGCCCGAACTCCACTACTTTAGAGGCCGAAGTCCCCTGCGAGTAGATCCGCGCCCGTCTCGGACTTCGCAGGGGACGGGCCCGACCTTTTACGGGTCAGGTGGCGCCCCGTAGCGGCTACCTGCGACTTGAGGTTTTCCCCAATCATGGGAAAGCCGCCATTCGTTGCCGTCCGAATGGAAGCAAGGAAAGCCGGGTCGTCACCAACGTCGAAGAGCTGCCGATAGGCGTTTTGGCGAGACGTCTCGTCTTGCGACAGGGCGAGATATTCGGCGTGCGGCGATAACAACTCTCCGCGCGCGGGCCCGGCATTGGCACAGTGGCTTGACCAGGAATAGGCCGCCGCGCAGGCGGCCATGCTCGCCCGAACAGGATTGAGCTCAATGTATCGGTAGCAGGCCAACACGTAGTCGGCAGAGTCGACAAGGCATGAGCGAAAGCGGCCCTCCCAGAGAGTCCCCGAGCGCTCGTATTGGCGATTGAAGTACTGCACATATCGTTGCCCGAGATTGCGCATCAGCGTCGCGCATGCGTGCTCGTCGCGCGGGGTGAGAAGCAGGTGCATGTGATTGGTCATGAGGCAATACGCGTGCAATGCGCAGCCGTGCTTCCGGCACAAATCGCGCAGCAGCGTCAGATAAACGAGATAGTCCGTCTCACGCCGGAAGCATGCCTGGCGGTTGTGTCCACGTTGTACGACGTGCAGCGCGACATCGGGAAGGACCAGCCGCGGCTGTCTGGGCATGGGACAGTCAACGGCTTATGCGCCGAATCGGTTGACGAGTTCGGGCTCCGTCCCCGAACTTTGCCTACGGCTTCTTCGGCGTCTTGTATTCGGCTTCCTTCTGGAACGGCTCCCAGACCGTTTCGAAACCGACGAACCCTTTTTCCGTCGCCGGCATCTGGCGAGTGGTAAAAAACCGCGCCTTGCCGTCGGGGACCCTGGCGGGGGGCTGCTTGGGCTTCTCGTCGCTCATCCTTCACCTTCCTTTCAAATCGGTCTCAGGCGCGCGGGGTCGAGATTCACGCGGGGAGGGATCGCGCCGCCGGCGTTTGTTTCTGCATCGGTTGCGTCGCGCACGGTCAGAATTTCGAGCGTAAAGACGACCTCCCGGCCGCAAAGCGGGTTGTTGCCATCGACCGTCAGCGTCTCGTCGTCCAGGTGCGTCACGAGAAAGCTGCGGGTCTGGCCGTTGTCGTTCTCCATGAGGATGGAGGTGCCGACCCGGTGATACTCCTCGGGGACGTTCTCGATCCGATCGGCAAAAACCAGCGACTCGTCCCTGGGCCCGAAGATCTGGTTGCCGTCGATCGCCACGTCGATGGTGTCGCCAGCGGTCTTTCCCTCGAGCTGCATATGAACGGAAGGGGCCAGGATTTCATTGTGCCCGTGGATGTAGCCCAACGGGAACTCGACCCGGGTGAGAACGTGCCCCAACTTCCGGTCGGTCACCTTGTAGGTCAGCTCGACGAACTTGCCGTCGCGGATGACCTGGTCAGAAGATGGACGCACCGAAGATCCTGAGCTTGCCGTCCTCGTAGCCCAGCACCAGCCTGCCGAGCCATTCGCCCGGTTTCCTGGTGCTGCGCTGGCGGTAGAGAACGGTCACATGCTCGCCGCGGCGGATGATGCCGAGCGCATCGATGTCGTCGGACAGGTTTCTCGCCAGCTCGCTGTTCGCGAACTGGTGGCCTGCAACGACCTGGTTCATGGCGAGCGCCATGGCGCTGGAGAAGTTCCTGGCGAATTCTCCGTACATGCCCTCGTTCGAGGCCTTGACGAGGTCGCGCCACAGCGGCTTGGCCATGGCAAGGATCTCCTCATCCGATTTCCCAGTGATGCTCGCTGAAGAAACCGGTCTCAAAGGGATCGCTACACCAGGTGATAGCACGGCGCCTTCTCCATGGTGTATTCGCCGGTCTTCGGATTGCGACGCGAGACCGTGAGCACGTGCCAGTTGGCGTCGTCCACCTTCATGGCGTCGCCCCGATAGTAGTAGCCCGGCCAGCGCGTCTCCTTGCGGAACAGCGTGTGCTGCGTGACGCACTCGGCGGCGCGATGGCGATGCTTCAATTCCCAGGCGCGCAGCAGCTCGTGAATGTCCTTGGCGGCGAGGCTCTCGAGGTCTTCCTCCATGATCTTCAGCTTCTTCAAGCCGATATTGAGGAGCTTCTCGTTGGTCATGTAGCTCACGGTCACGCCGCCGCAATACTCGTCCATCAGCTTTTGCAGGCGATCCAGGCCCTGCTTGGGATTGATGTAGTGCGGATTGACGTCGCCCGCCACGATCGCGTTGCGGTAGACCCGGTAGTGCTCCAGCGGCTTGTAGATCTGCTGCTTGCGGCGCTCGATCTGCTCTTCCGACACACCGATGCCTTCGGCCTTGCCGTCGTCGATGTATTTGCAGGCGGCCTTCGCCGCCAGACGGCCCTCGGTGAATGACCCTGACGAGAAGGCGTGCGGCGTGCCGCCGACCGCGTCGCCGGCGCCGAACAAGCCGTCGATCGTCGTCATGCGGTTGTAGCCCCAGAAATACTCGGGCGGGGAGACGTCCTCGGGGCCGGAGCACCAGGCACCCGAGCAGGTCGCGTGCGAGCCCATGACGTAGGGCTCGGAAGTGGTCAACTCGGGATTCTCGTTCTTGGGATCGACATCGGTCGCCGCCCACAGCACCGCCTGGCCGACCGTCATGCCGAGGAAGTTTTCCCAGCCGACCTCTTCCAGGTGCGGGTCCTGGAAGGCGCGCATGGTCACCATGTGGATGGGTCCGCGCCCGGCATTCACTTCGCTGATGATGCAGTGGTTGCGCAGGCAGGTCGGGATCGGCCTGTGGGTCAGGTGCGAAACCTCCGGATCCAGATATTCCTTGCCGACCATTTGCTGAAGCGCGGGGAACCACTTGGATTCATACTCTTCGCCAAGGCAGTTTTGCGTATAGGTCTTCAGGTGCAGGAAGTAGGCGCCGACCGGGCCGTAGCCGTCCTTGAAGCGCGCGAGGACAATCCGGTTTTCCATCTGCGTCATCTTGGCGCCGGCATCGATCATCAGGCCGTAGGCGGACGCGGAGGACCAGGGTGCATACCAGGTGCGGCCGGAACCCTCGCCCACCGAGCGCGGCTTGAAGATGTTGGAGGCTCCGCCCGCGCCGCAGATCACGGTCCTGGACTTGAAGACGTGGTAGTTGCCGGTGCGCACGTTGAAGCCGACGGCGCCGGCGACCCGGTTCTCCCGGCTGTCGTCCATCAGCAGGTGGGTGACGCAGACGCGGTTGAAGACCTTGTCGGCGGATTTCTTCGCCGCCTCGGCGACGATGGGCTTGTAGGACTCGCCGTGGATCATGATCTGCCAGCGGCCTTCGCGCAGATAGCGCCCGGTCTTCGGGTCCTTCATGATGGGCAGGCCCCACTCCTCGAACTGATGCACCGTGGAGTCGACATGACGGGCCATGTCGAAGAGCAGGTCTTCCCGCACCAGCCCCATCAGGTCGATGCGCGCGTAGCGGACATGGTCCTCCGGCTTGTTCTCGCCCCAGCGCGTGCCCATGTAGCAGTTGATCGCGTAAAGGCCCTGGGCGACCGCGCCCGAGCGGTCGATATTGGCCTTCTCGGCGATGACGATTTTCTTGTTCTGGCCCCAGAAGCGCGCCTCCCAGGCGGCGCCGCTGCCGCCCAGGCCGGCGCCGACGACGAGGATGTCGATGCCGTCTTCGACGATCGTTTCGCAGGCCATCAGTATTGGACGCCCTTCTTCAGCTTGAGACCCGCGGCTTCGAGCGTATGCAGCCCACCGTCATCCATGCGGATCCATTTCGGCTCGTTGTAGAGCAGCTGGCTGTCGCGCATTTCCGAGCTGGGGCCGGGTACTTCCGCGAGCTTGGGGATCGCCTGTCCCCAGGGCTTGGTGGTGATGGGCGACAGGAAATTCTTCTCCGTGCCGTTGCGGAATTTGATCTTCCAGGCGATCGTGCCTTTCTTTTCGTCGCGCTGGACGCGCACGCTGTGGCCGAGCGGGGCGAAGTCCGCATAGCCGCGCATGTCGATCGCGTTCTGCGGGCAGGCTTTCACGCAGGAGTAGCACTCCCAGCACATGCTCGGCTCGATGTTGTAGGCGCGCCGGTAGGTCGGATCGATGTGCATGATGTCCGAGGGGCAGATGTCGACGCAGTGTCCGCATCCGTCGCATCTCGTCATGTAGACGAAGGTAGGCATGAACTCGCTCCCTGGTTCTTCTAGTAATGGCGCGGAGGTTCGCGCTTGATGCCAAGCCCCATGTCCATCGGGGCGTCTTTCAACAGCTCCATCGAGTGCCTCTCCCGTTGCCTGGGATCGTCACGGGTCAGCGTCGGCAGGTTCTGGTGCGTGCCATTGGCCTCGGCAACCCGTTTCTCGAACGCGGCGGCCGGCTTGAAGAACATGTGCGCGAGCTTGGACCAGGGCACGCCGCCGAACAGGACGGTTGTGGCAAGGCTGTAGGAGGCAAACAGGACAACCCCCCCAAGCCAGGCCCAAAGCAATCCAAGCGTCACGCTCGCGAGCAGCGACAGGATGAAGAGGTCGGCGTGCACGACGCGGAAAGGCGAGTTACCCTCGGCGGCGACGTCGACGCGGATGAAGAACCAGAACCAGTAGCCGCCGACGAGCACCATCGCGCCGCCGAGCCACCAGAGCTGCGGCCAGAAGCTCGCCTGCGCCGCGGCCGGGTAGTTGAACACCAGCACGACCGTGCTGACGACGTAGAAGATGAATCCGTACATGGTGAGCAGGTGGGCGACGCGGCGCTTCGGGTTGCAGAACTCTCCGGAAGCGAGCACATCGACCGCCACGGTTTGAATTGCGATGGGAATCAGATCCACTTCAGCAGAGCCCTTGCTTTTGCGCCAATTTGCGAAGAAGTACCTGGCGCTGCCCTTGTGCAGGATGTCGAACAGCGTGCCGGCCACCACGAGGACGACCATGAGCACGACGTAGAACCGAATAGCGTCCGGCGCAATTGACGCCGAAAGAGCGGCGAACGGGTTGGTGGCGAACATCAAGACCCTCCTGCGGCGGATTCTACGGGCCATCGCCGCGGGCGCGCACCAAAAAAGGGCTATGCCGCTATAGAGGGAGTGAATGCAGGTCGAAGCGCATCGCAGCAAGATCGCCCAGAGCCCAGGTCGCGGGCGCGGCCAGCCCGGCGATGGTTCCGGGATTGACCAGCCAGGTACTGCCGCCCCTGATGTTCGGCACCTGTTCGAGGCCCGCCACATGGGAATGGCCGCAGCAGACGAGGTCCCAGTCGCCGGTGCACGCCATCGCATACCCGTATTCGGGATAGTGGACGACGAAGACCTTGCGGCCGGCGAGCTCCAGGCGCGCATCGGGCCCGTGATACTCGAGCTGCCCCTTGCTCTCGCGCGCCCAGCGGTTGAGCGAGACCGGGTCGCCGAGGTTGTTGCCGTGGATCAGGTGCAGCGGCAGGCCCACCGCCATCGCGCCGCGCAGAGTCTGCGTGCCGATGAGGTCGCCGCAATGGATCACCGCCTCGGCGCCCTTCTGCTTCGCTTCGCGCACGGATTGCGCCAGCGCATCGGCGCGGTCGTGGCTGTCGGAGACGATGCAGATTTTCACGCGGTCGATCCTAGCTGCAGGACGGTGCGACGTCCGGCGGCGGCATCACGATGCGGCCGCGCGCGTCGCGCTCCAGTTTCGCGCAGATCTCGCGGTAGCGCGCCGGCAGGTGCGGCGCAAGCTCGGCCAGGCAGGCGAGCTCGAGCGACGGCAGGTAGTCGCACTGAAGATGCTCCGCCATCGTGCTGCCGTGGCGCGTGAAATCCGGGCCGACGAAATACTGCGGATGTTCCAGGACGATCAGCGCCTCCGACACTTCCAGCCTTCCGCCGAGGTGGGATTCGGTCACCATCGGCTGCGCGAACCGCACGCGCAGCCCGGAACCCTCCAGCGCGCTCCGCCAGCGCTGCTCGACGCTGGCCGCGGACTGCCCGAAATTGCCCGGATGCTGCCGCGTGTTCGGGCCGCAGCGGCTCAGCACTTCGCGCGCGAGGGCCGCTACCCGGGCGCGCGAAGCGGGCGCGAGCTGGATTTCCTTGCCGCCGAGGCGCAGCGAAACCTCTTCGGTGCGCGTTTGCGCAATCGACGGAGCGGACTGAGCCAGGAAACCCAGGACCAGCAGAAACAATGGCCGCTTCACTAGGCGCGTAGAATGCCAGCCGAAACGGTGATCGGCAACAGCAGCGTGAATTGCCGGAAGCGCAGGTCGTCCAAGCGCGAGAGGGGCCGCGTGCCGGCGACCAGGCCGTGGGGATTGAAGTTTGCGAGATCGCCGAAGGTGAAGCCCCTTGCGCGTTTCCGGCGGAAACAATCTGCGCCGTAATGAAACGCCGCGCATTCTTGCTCGCAGGTTCGCTTGCGCGCATACTGAATTGGCCACACCGCGTCCGGACCGATCGATTCAATCACTGGTTGACGGAGGAGCACATGTCGCGCTCGAAGGGGACGCCGCGGAGATCGGCGTCACCTTCATCGGCAGGGTGCGGATCGGCCAGCGCGGGGCCGATGCGGGCCCCGAGTGAAGCCGCCCCATGGAGGAGCCAGCATGAACTTTGAACCGATTCGCGGAATCAGCGCCGAGGAAATCCGCACTTTTGAGGACAACGGGATCGTCTGCCTGCGCCAGCTGTTCGACGCGCAGACGGTTGCGATGCTCGCCGAGGTCGCCGAGCGTGACCTGGCGGCTCCCACCCGCATGAGCGGCGACGTGACGCGCGGCGGGCGGGGACGATTCTTCTCCGATACCTTCGTGTGGACGCATTTCGCGGAGTTGCACGACTTCGTGACCCGCTCTCCCGCCGCCGATATCGCCGCCGCGCTGATGCGCTCGCGCAAGATCAACCTGCTGTTCGACCAGTTCCTGATCAAGGACCCGGGAACCACCACGCCCACGCTCTGGCACCACGACGCGCCCTATTGGCCGGTGGCCGGAACCCAGATCTGCACCCTGTGGCTCGCGCTCGATGCGGTGCGCGAGGAAAGCGGCGCCGTCGAGTACGTGGTCGGGTCGCATCGCTGGGGACAGCGTTTCAAGGCGGTCGCCTTCAAGGACGACAACCTGTACAAGGAAGATCTGCCGCCGATTCCCGATATCGCGTCGATGCGCGAACAGCTCAAGTTCGTCCAGTTCGAGCTCGAGCCGGGCGATTGCACGGTCCATCACGGCCTCACCGTCCACGGCGCACCCGGCAATTCGACTTCGTCGCGCAAGCGCCGCGCCTACGTGACCCGCTGGATGGGCGAGGACGTGACCTGGAATCCGCGACCCAGCATCCAGCCGATGCTCTATGACCCGGACATTCGCGCCGGCGGCCCGCTCGACTGCGATCTGTTTCCGGTCGTGCGCGCGTAGCGAGGCCCCGGCCGGTGACCTACAAGTTCAATTGTTGTACCCTTGCCCTAGGACCGCGCCACCGTGCCAGACCGCGAGATAGAGTACTTTTATTCCGTCCGTTCGTCGTTCACCTACCTCGGCGCCGCCCGCTTGAATGCGCTCGCCGAGCGCCACCGGCTGGCCATCCGCCATCATCCGATCGATCTGTCGGTGCTGATCTCGGCGTTCGACGACTTCAAGTCCCAGCGCACCGCCGACCGGCCCTACGCCGGCGCGCGGGTCTACGAAGCCTCGCCGCTCAGGGAAACCTACACCCGCTCCGAGTACCGGCGCTGGAGCAGGCGCCTCGGCATCCCGATCAATGTCGATCCGAAGCACCATTACGGCGCGCGCGAACTGCCTTCCGGCGCCGTCATCCTGGCCCAGCGCCGCGGCCTGAATGCGAACGCCCTGAGCCATGCGATCCTGCAGGCGCTGTGGCGCGACGACCGGGACATCGCCGATCCGGCCGTGATCGGCGCGCTGATCGGCGAAATCGGCTTGGCGGTGGATCGCGACGAGTTCACCGGCGCGGCGCTGGACAGATCCGTGCAGGACGAGTTTCTGCGGAACTGCCGCACCGCCGCCGCCCGAGGCGTCTTCGGTTCTCCATCCTATGTGTTCCGGGGCGAGCTCTTCTTCGGCCAGGACCGGCTCGACTTTCTGGAGGAGGCGGTCGCAAGTTCGCGCCAGGCGCAGGGGCGCGGGAGCGCGGCCTGATCAATTCAACCGTTCATTACAGGAGGATCACATGTCGCACGAAGTTCGCACCGGACCCGTCGGCTACACCGGATTCGTTCATCCCACGGCCAGGATTGGCACCAAGCGCTTCAGCATCGGCGGCGCCAGCCTGATCGAACCGTTCGTCAGCCTCGAAGGCGACGCCGCGGAGATCGGCGTCGCCTGCAATCTGCAGGACAACGACCGGCTGCTCGACTACGCGGCGCAGGGCCGCGGCTGCCCGGGCGATCTGGTGCTCGCCGACGGCACCTTCACCGCCCACGGCGTCACCTTCATCGGCAGGGTGCGGATCGGCCACGCCTGCGGCACCGTTATAAGCGCGGTGGTGCAGAA
>Ga0187893_10011962_pt1 | contig 12439 bp, 8 predicted proteins | sample MA1701074metaG_FD_139574 | JGI IMG/M metagenome (GOLD analysis project Ga0187893, IMG submission 139574) | White microbial mat communities from a basaltic lava cave in the Kipuka Kanohina Cave System on the Island of Hawaii, USA - MA170107-4 metaG ...
CGGCAGTGATGGACACTCCGCCTAGCCTGGATGGCAGCGGCGTCGCGGCGGGTGTCTCGGGAACGGGAGCGAAGTTGCGCCCAAAGAAGCTCACCAGCCCTCCGGCGGCAACCCGATTGGTGGCGAAAGCGGCGTTGAGCACCGGCTGTTCGGCCAGCGTCGGGACCGGGGCCAACTCGGTTTGATCGATCAATTCTCCGCCGAGTCCGACGGCTTCTATCTTCAGGCGTCCCCCGTTCACTTGAACCCGCAGGTACTCGTGAACCGACTGGCCAAAGGCCACGAACGGATTCGGATGAACCGGATATAAATTGACCCCGCCGCCTCCGCTGGTGACGTACATGGTTCCGTTGCCCGGCTCGAGAATCTCACCGCCGCGGATCGGGTGACTCCGCTGGTAGCTATGCTCGTGTCCGTTGAGGACAAGCTGCGCCCCGTGACGCTCAAGGATGGGAACGATATGCTGACGGGCCAGTACGGATAAGGGGTCTGTCTCATTGGGTCCGCCGGCGTAAGGAGGGTGGTGGAAAAAGACGATCTTCCAGTACTGACGCGTGGCGGCAAGATCCTGATCCAGCCACTGCAGCATGGGGCTTCGACCCTGGACCGCGCGAGACAGCGGCGCATTCGTGTCCAGGGAGACGAAGTGCGCATTATGCCAATCGAAGGAGTAGTAACGGCCCTTATCGATAGCCGGGGCCATGGCCACATCGGGAACCTCGTGGATGGACAGGTACGGGAAAGCGTCGCGTGTCCAATATCCATGGTTGCCCGGGCAGGGAAACACGGGCACTCGCTGGAACAGATCGCGGTACACGTCGAAATAATGAACCTGGTACTCGCGGAAAGCTCCGTTGGGATAAGCGAGGTCGCCCAAGTGAAGCAGCAGATTCGCGGGTTCCCGCTGCATCAGCGCCGCCAGATCCCATTGCTGCTGCCTCCCCGACCCGCTGTCGCCAAAGGCCAGAAAAGTGAACGGCCCCTCGGAAGGGGTCTGAAAGCTCAGTTGCGGGTCGTCCGCCAGCATCGAGTTCTCGTGCAGCACCCGATAGAAATAGCGCGTCCCAGGCTGCAGATCCCGCAGTTGCACCGTATGGCGGAAGTACGGTGAAATCATGTCCGTTTCCGTCGGCGTCATTTCGCGCACTATGCCCGACGCGGACCGTCGAAAACTGGAATCGGTGGAAAATTGTACGGCGCCACGACCATCCGTCTCTGTAGTCCATGCCACATACGCGCCGGTGGAAGAGACGTTTTGCAGATACGGGTAGCGGATGAGATTCGCCGACGCCTTCCGTGGCAGGAAAGCGGGGACAGCGAGTGCCCTGGCCAAGGAATGAAAAAACGCTCGTCGATTGCGCATAAACGGTAGCTGGATCTACCGTGCTACCCCCCACCGTGCGTAAGCAGATGGATTACCAAATGTTAGCAAAAAAACACAGCGGAGGGAATATGCCATAGGGATTTTTTTGGCAAGCCCAATGGCAAATCTGGCGCGGGAAGCGTTGCTGGGCGGTGGCTATCGTGGTTTTCCGTTGAAAACAAACAGCTTGAAATCGAATTCGACTCGTCGTGCCGCCTCTCGAACGGGCAAACGCTGAAGAGTCGATTTATCCGTCGGTCCTTGATTGATTCCAACAAGACATTTGCGCGCTCAGCCTGCCCCATGATAATCTCTCCACAGACCTCAACTGGAGAGGACAATCACCAATGAAACGATTCCTGCCCGTAGCCTTGTTCGCCCTAACCGGCACTGTGCTGGCCCAGGCGCCGCCGAAAACGCACTTGAAAGTCGGCGACACCGCGCCGGACTTCAAGCTGCCCTCCACCAAGGGAGGTACGGCTTCCCTGTCCGACTTCAAGGGAAAGAGCACAGTCGTACTGGCCTTTTTCCCCGCCGCCTTCACCGGTGGTTGAACGAAGGAGATGACGGCGTACCAGGCTGGTATCGCCAAATTTCAGGCCGACGGCGCGCAGGTGTTCGGAATTTCCACCGATAACGCACCCACCCTGAGGCATTGGTCCGAGGAGCTGAAGACCGATTTCCCCCTGCTGAGCGACTTCATGCGCAAGACTTCACAGGAGTACGGGGTGCTGGTGGCGGACCGCGGCGTGGCCAACCGATCCACCTTTGTCATCGACCGCGACGGCAAGATCGCTTTCATTGAGGAAGGCAACAGTGCGGTGGATCCCACCGCCGCCGCCGCGGCCTGCAGCCGTCTCAAGCACTAAGCTTTGCCGCAACCGATAACCACGGCCGACCGGCGCCTTGCGGCGCTGGCCGCGGTCGTGGTTCTTTCTTGCTCTCTGTACATCTGGGGAAATTGGACCGCCGCATTTCCCCAAGCCTCCCTCGATCTGCGCTACTCCAAGGAGGAGATCACCGTTCGCGCCGAGACTTTCCTGAAATCCAGGGAGCTTTCCGTTGGGGGCTTTCGAAATCTGACCCTGTTCGATCCCGACGACGACGCGCGCCTCTACCTGGAGCGGGAAGCCGGACTGGAAGAGGCCAACCGCCTGATGAAGGGCGATGTGGCTGTCTGGCGCTGGAGGGCCCGATGGTACAAGCCGCCTCACAAAGAGGAGTTGATCGTCTGGCTGGCGCCCGGTGGCCGGCTTACAGGCTTCACTCACGTGGTAGAGGAAAACGCTCCGGCCAGCGAAGCCTCGGCCGAGCAGGCGCGCCGCGGCGCGGAAGATTTCCTGCGGACTCAGACGCAACTGCCCCATCGCCTCATTGAGGAGAAACAGGAGCAGCGCCCGAGGCGCATGGACCGCGTCTTCACATGGGAACAGGAAGGGTTCCGGGTGAAGGAAGCCACTTACCGCCGCAGCGTCGTCATGCACGGAGCCGAAGTCGGCGGCTACTCGGAGTTTCTGCACGTGCCCGAACAGTGGGAGCGTGACTTTGCCGCCCTGCGATCGAAGAACGAACTGTACACTCAGATCGCGCAGGCCTGTTACGTTCCCCTCATCCTTGCCGCGGTGGTGGTGATCATTCAGGCGGTTCGCAAGCGTGCCATCCGGTGGCGCCCGCTGGCCGGCATGAGCGCGGTGGTGGGCGGCCTCATGATCGCAAACCAGTGGAACTCGCTGCCGTTCTTTCTGAACAGCATGCCCACCAGCTCCTCTCACGCGGAAAGTCTCGCGCTGGGATTGTTGCAGGGACTGGGCGCCGGCGTTGGCGTCTTTTTCTATATCATCATCGCCGCGGCCCCAGGCGAAACCCTGTATCGCCGCTTTCTTCCCCTAAAGCTGAAGCTGGCGGATGCCGTTTCCCGCCGGGGCATTCAAACGCGCGAATTCTTTCACGCCTGCCTAACGGGCTACGGGTTCGCCGCCGCGCACATTGCGTTTCTGGTGGCCTTCTATGTGATCGGAAAGCGCTTCGGCGTATGGATTCCGCAGGATGTCTCCTACTCGGACCTGCTCTCGACGGCCCTGCCATGGATCTATCCGCTCACCATTTCCGTCCTTGCTTCGGTGTCTGAAGAATTCTGGTTCCGGCTTTTCGCCGTGCCGCTTGTGAAGAGGCTTACCGGCTCCACCGCGCTGGCCGTTGTGGCGCCGGCCATCGTTTGGGGTTTCCTCCACGCCAACTATCCGCAGCAGCCGGGCTATATCCGCGGCATTGAAGTGGGCCTGATCGGCATCGCCGCCGGGTGGCTGATGCTGCGGTTCGGAATCCTGGCCACGTTGATCTGGCATTACACGGTGGATGCCGCATTGATCGGAACTTTCCTTTTCCAATCCCCGAGCTGGTATTTTCGGCTGAGCGGCTTGCTGGTAGCGGGAGCCGTACTGCTTCCTCTGGCTGTCTCCATGTACCGCTATCGGAGAAACGGCGGGTTTGTGTCGGAGGAGAGTCTCCGAACAATGGAGGCGGAGATCCCGGCCGTAGAAACGCCGCCGCCCGAGCCACTGAAACCGCCGCTGCCTCCGATATGGAACCCGCGCCTGTTGTATTTCGTGGCCGCAATTCTATTCGGTATCGGACTTCTCTTACCCGCCAAACGCTACGGCGATTTCCTGCGCGTCGGATTGTCGAGAGTCGAGGCGATCGCCGCAGCCCCCAAGGCTCCCCACGGATATCAGACAGTGGCGCAGTTTCATCCGAACCTGGACGAAGCGGCCATGGAATACATTCGCAGGCAGGCCGGACCGGAGGCCGCATCCCGGACGATCGAGCGCTACACAATGACCGGATTCTGGCGGGTTCGCCATTTTCGCGATCAGCGGAAGGAAGAATGGATCCACTACATCGATAGCGCGGGCGGTCTTTTTCGCACCGATCACTTGATGGATGAGAAAGCGCCGGGCGCAAACCTTGCACCGCCGGATGCGCGCAGGATCGCCGAGCAGCATCTTGCGGGAAAACAGGGCCTGGACCCGGGCCGTTACAGGTTGATCGACTCCGCGCATCAGAAACGGGACCATCGCACGGATCACAACTTTGTCTGGGAGCTGGAAGGCGTCAAGTTCGGCGAAGCCACGGCCAGAGTCTCCGTCGAGGTCCTTGGCGATGAGCCGTCCTCGTTCCGAAAGTTCATTAAACTGCCCGAGCAGTGGCTGCGCGAATTCCGGCGTCCACGCCTGCAGACCTATTTGCTGCCGGCCATGAGCGGAGCCGTGTTCCTGATGCTTCTGATCGTTTTTATACGGCGCCTCAGCCGGCATCACTTTCATTGGCGCGCGTACACCAGCCTTGCACTGGCGGCGCTGGCTGTGAATGCCGCCGCCTACCTGAATCGATTGCCCGGATTCTACGCTTTCTACGACACCGCCGCGCCCGTCGCCGACTATACGGGCGATGCGATCCTGGGGGCCATCATGCGGGGCCTCATGCTTCCCTTCGCGGTGTTTCTCGGCGCGCTGGCAACCGACGTTTTCCTCCAGCTTGCGCAAGGCAGGCGAAGACTGCCGCCTGCCTCATTACCGAACATGGTGTGCCTCGCCGCTCTTTTTTTCGGTTTCTTTGAGGCGGCCGCTTATCTGGCGGAATGGACTCCAGGCGACAGGCCGGGATTGCCGCTGTGGAATCTGGCCGGTCTTGGAACTTATTTCCCGGCCGTGGAGGCGCTGACCTCCTCTTTCTCCGCCGCGCTGGTCTGGGTGTTTCTAGTGGGCACGGTGCTGGCTGCCGCGGCGGCGCTTATGAGCCGGCGGCAGCGGCTGGGATGGATGATTGCGCTGGCGCTGTGCGTTGCCCTGACCCGGGCCACCGCACCGGCCCAGATAGCGGTCTATTTCCTGACTGGCCTGACGATGCTGGGTCTGTTTGACTTCGCTGTACGGACCTGCGGACCGTCGCTGCTATCGCTGGCTCCGGCGGTTTATCTTATGGAAGCCATGCCCGAGGCGATGGCGTTACTGCGGCAGCCCAACCGCGCGCTTCAAATACAAGGCTGGATCGTCACCGGCGCCGCCCTGACTCTGTTGGTCCTGTTCCTGTGGCGGTTCAGCCAGCCGGCTCCGCGGTCTTCCTGGTCACCGCCAGACCCGCCAGCGCCGCCATTATCGCCGCCGCCGTCACGGAAGTTAGAGGGATCAGAAAACTCCCCGTTTGCCGGGTGACTTTCCCCACCGCCCACATGGCCAGCGCACCGGCAAGCGAACCGGAACCGCCCAGCAGTCCCGCCGCCGTCGAGACGTGGGTCGAAGAAACCTCTTGCGCCATTGTCAGGTACATGGCGATCCACATACCCGCTCCAAAGTTGACGGCCGCCAGCACGGCTGCCGTCTCTCCAATGGTGTTGGCCAGCGGCACCGCCGCGCTCATCCCCAGCAACACCGTAGCCATCAGAAAGACAATCCGGCGCGCCTGTTTGGCGGTTCTTCCCATTCTTGTCAGCGCCAGCACCGCCGCCCCGCAGCTCAGGTATCCCAGATCCAGCCCCACGTAGATCAGCGTGAGCATCCAGCCAAGCTTTCCGCCAAGCTCGAGCTTGCGTTCCTGCACGAAGTAAGTGGGAAGCCAGTTCAGATTAAAGTACAGACAGGGATTCACAAGAATCGCCACGGCCAGAACTTTCCAGAATTGCGGGCTGGCCAGAATCGTCCGGTAGACAGGCCCGGCGCCCTGGCCGCCCGTGCCCGGCTGTTTCCACACTTCTCTCCACTCGTTGCGATTGGTCCAGGGAACCCAGACGGCGAACCATAGCAGACCCAGGCTTCCCACCACGATAAAAGCCGCGCGCCAGCCCCACAACCCGGGCACTCCCAGGATGAGCGCCGGAGCGATCAGCGCGCCCACGCTTGTGCCCGAGGTGAAGATCCCGTTGCCCAGAGTGCGCTCCTTGGGGGGAAGCACGAGTGCCACGATGCGCATGGCGGCGGGCCAGTTGGCCGATTCCATCACGCCCAGCAAGGCGCGGAAAAAGACAAGTCCCCAGAATCCGGTGACAGTGGCTGTCAGGGCGGCCGCCGCCGACCAAAGCAGGACCGCCGAACCGTATGTCCAGCGCAGATTCCAGCGGTCCAGCAGCGGTCCGACTCCAAATTGAGCGAAGGTGTAGGTGTAGTAGAATACCGAGAACAGCCAGCCGAGCTTTTCGTTGTCGAGCGCGAGTTCTCGCTGAATGACGGGGGCGAGAATGCCGAGCGTCTGGCGATCCAGATAGTTAAGGGTGGTGGCCAGGAACAGCAGGACGCACAGCGACCATTTGGAGAATCCACTCGTCATGAGTCGGGAGCCGGCATGCGGGTATCCGAGCATTATAATCGAACCGTGGCAACCATCTACGATGTAGCCAAGCGAGCGCGCGTATCCACTTACACGGTCTCGGCTGTGCTGAACCGGTCCGCCTATGTCAGCCCGGAGTTGACCGAGCGGGTACAGCGGGCCGTTCAGGAGCTTGACTATTCCATCAACGAGGTAGCCCGCAGCCTCCAGACGCGCCGCACGCGCACCGTGGGCATGCTCATCCCTGATATTGCCGGGCCGTTTTATTCCAAAGTGGTCCGCGGCGTGGAGGATAGCCTGAAGCGCGACGGCTATTCGCTCATTCTCGGCAACACCTATAACGAAGCCTCCGAGCAATCCCGCTACTTGAACCTGTTCCGCGCCAAACAAGCCGACGCGATTCTGTTGTTTGTTGCTCCCGACGGCGAGAAAGACGTGAAGCGGCTGGTGGAGGCTCGCAAGCCGGTTGTCTTTGTGGGGCGATCTCCTTCCAGCTTTGAGGCGGACACGGTCACCGCCGATAACGTGCTGGGCACGCGCCTTGCCGTTCGCCATCTGGCGGCCCGCCACAAGCGGATCGGCCTAGTCACAGGACACCTCAGTCTGAGCACCAGCTCGGATCGCGTCCAGGGCTGGCGCGCCGAGCTGAAAACGCACAAACTTCCCGCGCCGAAGGATTATGTGGTGGAAGGCGACTGGACCACCGAATCCGGCTACCAGGCGGCATTTCGGCTTCTCGAACTGCCAAATCCGCCGACAGCCATCTTCGCCGCCAACTTCCTCATGATGGCCGGTGTGCTGCGGGCGTTGAAGCAGAAAAACGTGCAGGTACCCGCCCAGGTAGAGGTCATGAGCTCAGACGATTCCGAACTGCTGGATTGCTTCGATCCGCCCATCTCCACAATCTTGCAACCCAGTTACGAAATGGGCCGCCGTGCGGCGATCCTGTGCCTCGAACGAATCAAGAATCCCAGCCGTCCTTTTGAAAGAATCACCCTGATGCCGGAGCTGCATTTGCGCTGACGACCCCAGGCAATTGATGTAACAATAGAAACGAAGGGCGCGTCATTTCAAGGTGAGCAGGCAAGAAAGGATCTCGTGGAGGCACGTGGCGGCTGGCGCCGGGTTGTGTCTCGTGCTTGTCGTGGGAGGGATCATCTGGCGCAACACTCTCATGTCGGTCCCCGGCTCTCCGGCATCGCAATTGCCTCTATTCACTCCGGGCCAGTTCCTGCCGACGCTTCACAATCCTTTTGTCGAGCTGCTGAAGCTGATTTCCGCATTTCTGATCGGCTCCGCCATTACAGCCGTCCACCGCGCGACCTCCGAGCACAAACTCAGCAGTTCCATGGAGCAGGCGCAGATTCTGCTTTGTGTTTCCGGAGCGCTGATGATGGTGATTATCGGTGACTCGCTGGCGCGCGCCTTCGGTATCGCCGGCGCGGCCAGCATCATTCGTTTCCGCACTCCCGTCGACGATCCCAAGGACATCATCATTCTTTTTCTCGCGCTCGGCATGGGCATGGCCTGCGGGTTGGGCGCCTTTGCCGTGGCCGGTCTCGGTACGGCGTTTCTGGCCATCGTGTTGTGGTATTTGTCCCGTTCGGTGGAAGGAGACGCCAGGCCCATGATCGTGGCCATGACGGCCGAAGGCGGCGAATTCCCCGCTAACCTCGCCCAGGAGATTTTTGCCCGTCATGGGATTCCGTTCGAAACCCGAGGGATCACCGAGGGCGAGATACCGACAATGAAATACAAAGTAGATATTGGCCCTGGGATCTCACTTGACCAGCTCAGTGAAGAATTGCGCGGCGCAAACGGTTCCACCATACGTTCCGTCGCCTGGGAGAAAGCCAAGAAGAAAGGCTGACTCTCCTTCCTTCCCCCGTCCGCTTATGCATTCAATCAGAACCAGATCTTTGATGGCCTGGAGCATCTTGACCACGACGCTTGGTCTGAGCTTGCCGTCCCTGTTCAGCCAGCCCGCTGTTTCGCAGGCCGAGGCCCCGGCGCAGGAGACGAAGGAGAAAGGGAAGAACAAAAAGAAAAAGAGAGCCGAACGAGGCTGGCATTGGAGCATGGGGAAACAGCCTTCGCTCCGCCACAGCGACCGCTTTCGTGCCGATTTTCGCATCAAGATGCAGGGTGATTTCGAAGTCCCGAACCCCGAACGGGAAGATTTGCCGCTCTTTGACATGCGCAGAAAACGAGTCGGAGTGGAAGGAACCTTCCTCAGCGACTTCGAGTACGAGTTCGAGTGGGAGCTGGGCGTGGAACGCAATGCCCTTCGCGACGGCTTCCTGAACTACCGCCGCCTCCGCTACCTTCAATTCCAGGCCGGCAAGTTCCGTTTACCTTTTGGCCGCGACACGCTCACCGGAATGAATAGTCTCGATTTTGTTTTCCGTTCCCGGATCGGCGCTCTCATCGGGCCCGCCCGCGATATCGGCCTTATGCTGCACGGGCCCGTGTGGAATCGCAAATTCCGCTATGAGGCCGGCGTCTTCCGTCATGATGGAGAGAATTCGTTCACCGGAAACGATAGGCCCACGGGCGACCGGACCATTGCCGGACGCATCCGCTCCGAGCCCGGGCAATACCTGCCCCTCCCCAAGATCATGGAGACCCTTGAGATTGGCGCCGCCGTTACTCGCGGCAACGTTCCCGAAGGCAGGAACAGTCTTCGAGGCCGCTCCACCCACGACTTCAACTACTTTCCCCGGATTGACATAAAGGGCAATCGCACCCGTCTGGGAGCCGAAATAAGCTGGCGGCCCGGGCCCTTTTCCCTTCAAGCGGAAGCGTCCCAGGTGCGGGAGCAGCGGCGGGAACAGAGTTTTCGGCAAACGGACCTGCCCGACGTGTTCGGCCGCGGCTGGTACGTGTATGGCACGTGGGTTCTTACGGGCGAGCAAAAAGATGGCGGCGTGCGCCCACGCAGGCCTATCACCTTTAACGAGTTAGGCTACGGCGCTTTCGAAATTGCCGTGCGCAATGAATTCCTGCGCTTTGGCAGCAGGGACGACATTTCGCGGGAGCTTGCCTCCCCTCGCGCCTCAAACTTGTTAAGTTCCAGCAACCGGGCCTGGACCTTCGGGTTAAACTGGTATCTAAACCGGTATGTGAAGATCCAAGGGAATTTCGTCAGGGAACGAATTGAGGATTTTGACCGATCCTCCCTGGATTCACGGCCAATTTTCTGGAATCGCGTCGTGCGGTTGCAGTTTGTGATGTGACGGGAAGGAGGACCACGTTGCGGAGCGGATTGCTGGCGCTGGCGATCGTTGCGGTCCCGTTTGGGTTTGGCCAGACGGTGGAGGATTTCTACAGCGACGCGGTCCTGCACGATATCCGCATCTACATGCATCCGGCGGACTGGCAGCGTCTCCGCGATAATTTTGAGACCAACACCTATTACCCGGCCGAGTTCGTCTGGCGCAATCAGTCTGTGGTGAACGTCGGCGTGCGATCGCGCGGCGGCGGAAGCCGGACAGACTTCAAACCGGGTCTGAAGGTCGATTTCACGCGCTATATAAAGGGCCTGCGTTTCCTGGGTTTGAGCTCCGTCACCCTCGACAACCATACGCAGGACCCGTCCTTCCTGCGCGAACGCCTGACCATGCTGCTGTTCCGCAAGGCAGGCATCGCGGCCCCGCGAACCGCCTATGCGCGGCTTTTCATCAACGACCGCTACTGGGGCCTTTACTCCATCGTCGAGGAAATAGAGAAGCCTTTCCTGAGAGCGAACTTCGGCCAGGACACCGGGCACTTGTACGAGTACAACTGGATTGCCGATTACCGCTTTCAGTATCTCGGGGATGACCCGGATCTCTATGCCCCCTGGATGTTTGAACCAAAGACCAGGGAAACCGCGCCCGACTACCCAACGCTGGTGGAGTTCATCCGTTCCGCCAACGAGACGCCGCATGAACAGTACCTGGACGTGGTCGGCGAGTTCCTGAGCTGGCCCTTATTTGCCCGATACCTGGCTCTTGAGAACTATGTCAGCGAGTGGGACGGCCTGCTCGGCTCGGCCGGGATGAATAATTTCTACCTCTACCGCTTCAACGGATCCAAGAGATTTCAGTTCATCCCGTGGGACAAGGATGTCGGGATGACCAACGCGGATTATCCGATCCTGGAAAACTTAGCCACCAATGCTTTGACAGCGGGAGCGTTCCAGCATCCGGCCATTGTCGAGGCCTATTTCGATGAGCTAAACCAAATGGCCGAGCTGGCCGGAGGCGCCGGCGGCTGGCTGGAACAGGAGTTCGACCGTGCCTACCTGCAAATCAGGGAAGCGGTCCACCAGGATCCCAACAAATATCATGACAATGACGATTTCGAGCTTCATATCGATGTGATGCGCGATTTCATCCGGGCGCGTCCGCTGGCCGTCCAGTTCCAGGTCGAGGAACTTAGAGGAGGTCAGGAGTGAGGCCCCCGGTCGAGAATCTCCGCAAGGATATCCGGAACTTCAAACACCGCCCGATTCTCCATCGCGAAACTGTTGCGCCGGAACTGTTCCAACTCGCCTGACTCCAGCATCCCCGTCACGGCTTGATCAATGTGCCGGAAGTTGCTGAGCACAACGCCCACTTGGTTTTCTCTGATCCAGGTCGCATTGTAGCGTTCCTGCGGCAGCGTCCATGCGTTGCACTCCACAATCACCGGTAAGTGCATGAGAAGGGCCTCGGATATGGATCCCGGACCCGGTTTGCCGATGAAAAAATCGGCCAGTTGCATGAAGTAAGGAACCTCCCGCGTAAAGCCCTCCACGTGCCTCGGCATCGAAGTTTGGAGGGAACCCAGCCGGGCGGCCAGCTTCTGGTTGTGGCCGCACAGCAGAATACGTTGGAGCGGGTGGCGGCATTGCGCCAGCCGGCGGACGATATCCAGCGTTTGGGGCGCTCCGTATCCGCCGAACAGTACCAGTCCGGTGGGCAAATCCGCCTCGAGGCCCAGCCGGATGCGCTCGGCCGCCACATCCACCATTTTCGCCTCATAAAAGTCCGGTCGCAGGATCATGCCCGAGGTCCTGTAAATCGCCTCCCTGGCGTGACCGATGGCTCGGGCCTGCTCGACGGCTTTCTCCGTTCCGCACACCACGTACTGCGGTACCGGTTCCATCCAGAAATGCGGCGGGTAATCGGCCAGGTCCGTTAGGATCGTCACTAGCGGAGCCTTCCTCGTGCACACCCGCAACCCCTCGTGAATGGCCCGGTTGAAATTCGGGATGAGGGAAACCACCATGTCCGGCGTCTCACGCCTCCAGAATTCGGAGATGAGTTGGACTTCGCGGCCATGGAACAGCCGGATCAGCAGATGCATCAGGGGAACCAGTTGCGTCGAGCCCAATGTCCACCCCTTGCGGAGCAGCAGGTTGTAGATGTCCTCCAGGCCCAGTCCGAACACTTTTTTCAGAACATCAGTGGCGAGCAGAATCTCGTTCAGATTCACCAGCCGGATTTCCCAAGGCCGCTTCTGTGCCCGTACTACGGATTCCAGCGCGGTCGCCGCCGCCCGATGCCCTCCGCCCGCGTTGAAGTACAGGAGGTCTATCTTGGGGGGGCTCGCCATGCCGTAAGGCTCAGTATCGCATTGGCCGGTTCCGGAGCCCTCGCTTGCTATCATGGGCACGAAAGCATGCTGCGCTGGATCAAAGCGCCGGACAAGGGGCTCATGCGCCGCCTTCACCGGTGGGAAGCGCCGGGGTGGGTGCGCGCCTGGATGCTTCATTCCACCCGCGGCGGCGAC
>Ga0187893_10011963_pt1 | contig 12438 bp, 7 predicted proteins | sample MA1701074metaG_FD_139574 | JGI IMG/M metagenome (GOLD analysis project Ga0187893, IMG submission 139574) | White microbial mat communities from a basaltic lava cave in the Kipuka Kanohina Cave System on the Island of Hawaii, USA - MA170107-4 metaG ...
CAGTTGAATGGGCGGACGTTGAACAACGCGATGGGGCAAACGGTGACCTTCAGCGGCTCGGGCCGGCTGGACATGGGCAACGGGGCGGTGTTCAACAACCCGGGGTCAGTGGACATTCAGAACAACGGCAGCATCGGCGGAAACATCGGCGGGGCCAACACGTTCACCAACTCTGGCACGCTGACCAAGTCAGGAGGTGGCGGCAGCAGCGTCATCGCCGCGACCTTCATGAACAGCGGCACGGTCAACGCCAATAACGGCGCCCTCAGCTTCAGCAACACGTTCACGCAGACCGCGGGGCTGACGCGCTTGAATGGCGGCAACCTCGGCGGCGGCATCACGTTTAACTTCAACGGCGGCGTGCTCGACGCGGTAGGCGGCAGCACCATCACCGGCAACGTGAACATCGCGGGCGCTACGATGCGTCCGGGGATGAGCCCTGGGCTGCTGAACATCGTCGGCAACTATGTCCAGAGCGCCACCGGCGTGCTCGATATCGAGTTGGGCGGCACGACGCCCGGCACGCAGTTCGACGTCGTGGCCATCACCGGCTCGGCCACGCTGGACGGCACGCTCAATGTGCAATCGTTCATGGGCTTTACGCCGATGACCGGCGACAACTTCCAAGTGATGACGTACGCCTCGTTCATTGGCGACTTTGCCACCAAGAACGGACTGAACATCAGCACGCCGCCGCTGACCGCTTCGCCGCAGGCTACCTTCTACTTGCTGCAAGTGCAGGCCACCGCGGACCTCGCTGTCACAAAGACCGACGCGGCTGACCCGGTGGTGGTAGGCGAAAACATCAGCTACACGGTGACGGTGACGAACAACGGCCCGAGCACTGCGAACAACGTGATGCTGACAGACACGTTGCCGGTGGGTACGGCGTTTGTGTCGGCGACACCCAGCGTGGGCATGTGCAATCCGCCGGCCGGCGGCATGGTGACGTGCAGCCTGGGCGCCATCGTTGCGATGGCCAGCGAGACAGTGACCATCGTGGTCACGCCATCGGCGCCAGGGACGGTGAGCAACACCGCCAGCGTCACCACCACGGATGTGGATCCCGTGCCGGGCAACAACTCCGCCACCGAGATGACCACTGTGAATCAGGCGGCGACCTCGACGGCCCTGATGTCGAGCGTGAATCCGTCCGTGTTCGGTGAGTCAGTAACGTTCACCGCTACGGTCACGGTAAATGCGCCGGGGGCGGGCACGCCCACCGGCACGGTGAACTTCTTCAACGGTATGACCAACATCGGTTCGGGGACGCTGAATGCGATGGGCCAGGCCACACTGACCACATCAGCGCTGGCCGTGGGCACGCACTCCATCACCGCCACCTACGTGGGTGATGCTAATTTCTCGACCAGCACGTCGGCGCCAGTGATGCAGACGGTTAATCAGGCGGCTACCGCGACGGCGCTGATGTCGAGCGTGAACCCGTCGGTGTTCGGTCAATCGGTCACGTTCACCGCTACGGTCACGGCGGTCGCGCCGGGCGCGGGCTTGCCCACCGGCACGGTGGACTTCTTCAACGGCATGACCAACATCGGCTCCGTCGCAGTAAACGCGATGGGGCAGGCAGCGCTCACCACGTCGGCGTTGGCTGTCGGCACGCACTCCATCACCGCCACCTACAATGGCGACACCAACTTCACTACCAGCACTTCCGCTCCGCTGATGCAAATGGTGAATCAGGCGGCGACCAGCACGGCGGTGATGTCGTCGCTCAACCCGTCGAACTCCGGTGATAACGTTACTTTCACGGCGACGGTTACAGCCGTCGCGCCGGGTGCGGGCACTCCGACCGGCATGGTGGACTTCTTTGACGGCGTGAACCCGCTGGCCGCCGGCGTGGCGCTGAACGCCAGCGGGCAGGCGATGTTCACCACCTCTGCGCTGATGCCGGGCACGCATTCGATCACCGCCGTCTACAGCGGCGACGCCAACTTCACCACCAGCACCTCGCCCGCGCTGATGCAAACCGTAAACGGCGTGGCGGACCTGGTGGTGACCAAGGTGGATGCGGTCGATCCGGTCAACGTGGGCGACAACATCGTCTACACCGTGACCGTCTCGAATACCGGACCTGATTCGGCCAACAACGTGGTGCTCACCGATACGCTGCCCGCGGCGGTTAACTTTGTAAGCGCCGTACCCAGCCAGGGCGGGCCGTGCACGCAGATGGGTGTCACCGTCACCTGCCCGCTGGGCACGATCAATTTCGGTGCGATGGCCACCGTGACCGTCACTGTCACCACCATCGCGCTCTCCGCACCGTCGGTGACCAACACGGCTTCTGTGACCACCACGGAAGTCGACCCCAACCTGGCCAACAACACGGTGATGGAGACCACCACCGTTAATCCGCTGGCCGACCTCTCCATCACCAAGACCGATGCTCCCGATCCGGTTTCCATCGGCAGCAACATCACTTACACCATCGTCGTGACCAACAACGGGCCTTCGCCGGCCACCGGCATCATGGTGACCGACGTGATTCCGGCCGGGCTGAACTTTGTCTCCGCCACCGGCCCCGCCGGTGTCACCTGCATGCAAGCCGCGGGCACGGTCACCTGCACGCTGGGCATGCTCAACAGCGGCGCCAGCGTCACCGCAACGGTTGTGGTGCAGACCACGGCCGTTGCTGTGCCGTCGGTCAGCAATACGGTCACGGTCAGCTCGGCGATTCCGGATCCTAACGGGGCAAACAACTCCGCCACGGCCACCACAACGGTGAATGCCACGCCGCCGGCCACGGACTTCAGCCTGTCTGTCCTGCCGATCAACAACAACGTGATCGTCGGCCAGTCCGGCACATACACCGTGACCGTCACTTCGATTCCGGCGGGCAGCAACTTTGCCGCGGCCGTGGATCTGACCTGCTTCAGTCCCACTGGGCCGTGCTCGCTGGTTCCGAACCAGTTGCCCGGCGGCATGCCCTCAGGAACGGCCACGCTGACGGTGAGTACAAGCGGCCTGCTGGCTTCGGCGCCGCCGGTTTCCGGGCCCGGCGCGCGGCCCGCGCCTTCACCGTTGCTCGCGCTGTGGAGCTTCCTTGCGGGCTTGATGCTGGTCAGCATCGGCTACGCGGGCAAGCGCATGCAGCAGCGGAGGCTCCAGCCGTGTATGACCTTCGGGCTGGTGCTGCTGGTGGTTGCGGCGGCGATTGGTCAATCGGCGTGCGCCACCGGAATCGGGCGGCAGGTTTCCGGGCCCTACACCGTGACGGTGACGGCCACGTCGGGCAGCCTCAGTCACTCGGCCACCACCACGCTCAACGTCACGCAGCCCTAGAGCGGATCTCGACAATCACCAACCGGGCGGCTGAATCATTCCAGCCGCCCGTTTTTTTCTTCGCTGGCTATTTTGCTTGCGGCGACTCCCGCCGGAGCGGCTTGAAGTTGACGCGCAGGTTTCTCAGGCGCGGCTCGTGGCTGGCCACGCGCTCCAGGAACCCGGCCAAGTCCTTCCGCTCATTTGCACTCCATACCACTTCCGAAAGCGCCAGCAGCCGGGGGAAGGCCATGTACTCCACGTGGCCCGGCCCGGTGATGTATTCGGTCCAAATCTGTCCCTGCGCGCCGAGGATGTGCTTCGCTTCCTCGGGCGTCAGCTCGGCGGGGACCGGCTCGAACGCGTAGACTTTCTCCAGCGGCAGGAATCCGCCGATGGCCAGCGGTTCGCCGGGCTCCTCCGATTGGTAATAATCAAAATACGTATGCGATGTGGGCGCCATCACCACGTCGTGCCCGGCCCGCGCCGCCGCGATGCCGCCTTCGGCCCCGCGCCACGCCATCACGGTGGCCCCCGGCGGCAGTCCGCCTTCGAGGATTCCGTCCCACCCACTCAGCCGCCGCCCGCGCGCGCGCAGGAACTCATCCATACGCCGCATAAAGTAGCTTTGCAGCGCGTGCTCGTCATTCAAGTTCAGCTCGCGGATGCGCGCTTGCGCCGCCGCACTGGCTTTCCACTGATCCTTCAGCGCCTCGTCGCCGCCCACGTGGATGAACTCACCGGGGAAAAGCTCCAGCACTTCCGCCAGTACGTCTTGCAGGAAGCGGATGGTCCGTTCGCTGGGATTGAAAATGTTGCGGCTCACGCCAAACTGCGTCCACGCTTCCAGCCGCTGGCCGGTATTGCCGAGCTCCGGGTAAGCGGCGATAGCGGCCTGCGCGTGCCCGGGCATTTCGATTTCCGGCACGATGGTCACAAAGCGCTGCCGCGCATACTCCACCACTTCGCGTATCTCTTGCTGCGTATAGAAGCCGCCGTGCGGCACGCCGTCGAAGCCTCGCTTGTGGCCTTCATGCCCGATGCGCGTCTCCTTGCGCCACGCGCCCACCTGGGTCAGTTTCGGATACTTCCGGATTTCGATCCGCCAGCCCTGGTCGTCGGTCAGGTGCCAGTGAAACCGGTTTAGTTTGTGCAGCGCCAGCAGGTCAATGAATTTCAGCACGAAGGCTTTGGGCATGAAGTGGCGGCTCACGTCGAGATGCATGCCGCGCCAGCGGAAGCGCGGCGCGTCTTCGATGCGCACCGCGGGGACTTCCCAGGCCACACCGCTTTGCCGGGTTGCAGCAAAAATTGCGGCGGGCAGAAGTTGCCGCAGCGTCTGCGCGCCGTAGAACGTGCCCGCTGCGCCGTGCGCGCGGATGGTCACCTGCTGCCGTGTCACTTCAAGCGAATATCCTTCGTCGTCGAGGTATGCGGCCTGCGGGTCAAGGGAGAGATGGATGGAATTGTCCGTGGCTTTGTCGCCGCGAACCACGCGCAGCCGCCAGCCGGTGGCGGGTTCGAGCCACGTGGCCAGCAGTTGCGCCGTTGCGTCATTCGTCGCGTCGGTCACAATCGTGGTGTTGGCTTGCAGGGTGAATGCGCCCTCGCGCATTTCCACGTGGGTGGGTTGCGGGATCACGGCGATTCCAAAAGCGGCCTCCGCGCCGCCGCAGCAGAGTGTGCCTGCCGCAGCGAGGCTCAGCGCGGGGAGCAGCACGCGGATGGCGCAATCCTTCATTCTGCTGGTGCAGCGCCCTGCGGCGCGAGAATCAGCGCCGCGGCCCCGGCAATCCCCGACTCCGTTCCGTATCGCGCGGGCACGATGGGAATCTCCGCACTGCGCGGGTTGATGGTCCATCGCGGCACGCGCTGCCGCATGCGCTCGAGAAAATCCACCAGCATCTCCGAAACGCCTCCGCCCAGAATGAACACGTCCGGCTCGAGCAGATCCACGATGTTGCCGAGCCACACCGCCAGCAGATCGGCTGTCTCTTCGAGCAGCTCGCGAGCCACCGCGTCGCCCTGCCGGTAAGCTTCGCCGACCGTCTCGGCGCGAATTTCCTCCAACTTGCCGGCCACCTGCGCAGCGATGCGCGACCCTGCCGCTCCTTGCGACACCCGCTCGCGCGCCCGTCGCGCGATGCCCGGCCCCGCGCAGTACACTTCGATGCAACCGCGCTTGCCGCAATTGCACTGCGGGCCGCGGTAATCGATGCTCACGTGGCCGCCCTCGCCGGCGTTGCCGGTGCGCCCGTGATGGATGCGCTTGTCGAGCACGATGGCGGTGCCCACGCCCGTGCCCAGGGTCACGTAGAACACGTTGCGATGACCCGCACCCGCGCCCCACAACGCTTCGCCCAAGCCGGCCGCATTGCCGTCGTTATCGAGGCGCGCCTTTACGCGGAACGCGCGCACGACTTCCGCCACCAGCGGAAAATTACGCCAGCACGGAATGTTGCGGGGGTTGATGATGACGCCGCCTTCGGGATCGAGCGGCCCCGGCGAACCGATGCCGATGCCGGCGATGGAGCTGCGCGCCGCAGGCTGCGCGGCCAGCACGGCGTCAATGGCCTCGCGCACCGATGCCAGCCCTTCGGCTGCGGTGCCGGTCGCCGCCATGGGCACGCGCGTTTGATAGAGGATCGCACCGTCGCCGCGCACCAGTCCCGCCGCGACTTTGGTGCCGCCCACATCCACGCCGATAGCCAGCGCTTCCGCCATGGCGCATACCTTATCAGTTTTGCGAATGGTGATGAACCCGCTGCTGGCTTTTACGGATTGGTCCAGGAGTGCTCGAGGCCTTTGATGAGTTGCCACACCGCGCGGTTGAGCGGCGTGGGCACGCCCACTTTTTCTCCCCATTCGCAGATGGCGCCGTTCATAAAGTCCACTTCGGTTTGCCGCCCGGCCTCCACGTCCTGCAACATGCTGGCCTTGTGCTTGCCGGGCGCGTTGGCGCCTTTTTGCACCAGCGCGCGCGGGTCGCCGTGCAGCTTGATGCCAAGCGCGCGTGCGACCGCCTCGCCTTCGGCAATCAGCGCTTCGAACATCGCGCCGGTGGGCGCAAAGCGCGTGGCCGCGCCATGGTGCAGGCGCGTGAGCCCGCCGACGGGGTTGGTGGAAGCGTTGAAGATCAGCTTGGTCCACTGCGCGCCGCGCGCATCTTCGAGCGCGATGGTGTCCATCCCGGCGCGCGTCATGGCGTCGCCCAGCGCTCGGACCTTCTCCATCGGCGTGGACGTCGGCTCGAAGGGGCCGATCCAGGTGTCGCCCTTGATGTCGAAGCCGACGTGGCCTGGCGCGATCAGATGCCCCGCAGGGAACGTTGTGCCGCGGATCACGAAGCGCACGTGTTCGGCGATAATCTCCTCGTTGCCCACGCCGTTCTGCACCGAACAAACCGCGGAGTCGTCGCCGAAAATCACTCTTGCCTTCTCCATCGCCGCGCTCGTGTGGATGGACTTGGTGGCCACCAGGCCGAAGTCGCAACGCGGCAGCTTGCCGGGGTCGGTCGAGGCGCCCGCGAGCCGGGCGGTGAAGTCTGCCGCGCCGGAGATACGCAATCCGGATTCGCTGATGGCGCGGATGTGCGCTTCGTTCACGTCGAGGGCGTAGACCTCAACGCCTTCGACCTGAGCAAGGTGCGCAGCAAAAATACTGCCCACCGCGCCGCAACCCACCACGCAAATTTTCATCGACTACCCCCAGGCGATGGAGCCAGAGGCAAGAATCTAACACAGAGGACCCAGCGGCGCGGAGAACACAGAGAGGACGCTACTTGCGCGCGAAGCCCCAGGCGACGGCGGCCAGCGCAACAATGAGCAGCCCGGCGGCTGCGGCTGCAAGCCCCTGCGTCGCCGTGCCGTGCCACACCGTTTGCAGGATCACGCCCAGCGGAAAAAGGAACGAGCCCGCCACCAGCGCCCACGCCAACATTTGACGCGTGCGCTCCTCGAAGCGCACCTGCTCGAACATCAGGCCCAGCACGAACAATAGGACGGCCAGCCCGCTCCAGTGCGAGTGCACGTCCACTTCGCGCACGTATTCGAATTTGGCGGCGGCGTAATCGTCGAGAGATGCGTTGGCGGCCAGCAGGTCGCGCTCGGCAGCTTTTGCGTAGGCGGTGGCGAGTGAGAGGCCGATGCGCTCGAGCGTTTGATGCTCGTCGAAGACGGCGTACCACAAGCCGTAGCTCATGCCCCAGATCACCAGCAGCAGGCCACCGATGATCAGAATGCGCCCGGAGCGGTTCATCGTATGCCTTCCGCGTCGAGTCGGCCGGTGTGGCGCAGCACGCCCACCAGCATTCCGGTCAGCGCGATGATCACCAGCAGCCCGCCGGTGTCTGCGATGCCGCCGGCGATCAGGCCCCACCACAGCTCCGCCTGCACAAACACCGGAAGAATCACCGAGCCTGCCAGTAGGGTTACCGCCCAGCGGCGCTTCCAGCGCTCGCTCAAGAACACCCACGGCTGGACAAACGCCAGCAGCATGGCCAAGATGCCGAACTCGATGATGTGCGCGTGCGCGGCGATGGCCACGGCACGCTCGGCTTGCAGCCCGCCGTACTGCATCACGGCGCCGCGCGCGGCATCCATCTGGTTGGAGGCGGCCTGCGTCATCGCGTCGCGCAGGATCGAAGTGTCCTGCGCGTAGATGTCGTACAAGCGGAAGCCGGCGTACCACGCGCCGTGCAGAAAGCCGATCAGCACCAAAAGCGTGCCACCGGAGAGCAGCAGGCGCGATACGCCGCTGCGTTCGGTGAGCAGCTCGGCCGGCGTTACGCTCGCGCCGTTGCTGCGCAGGTGCCGCCACAGCCCCAACAGCTCGCCAACGCAGGCGATAATCACCAGCAGGCCGCCCAGGTCGGCGAAGATGCTGGCCCAGCCGATGCTCGCGAGCGGGCTGTAGGCCAGCCCGACGTAGTGAATCAGGAAGACGCTCACCGGCAGAAGCGTTGCGCCAAACACAAACAGTTGCGCCAGCCGCTGCTTGGCGCGCTCGCTGAACGCGACATACGGCTGGATGACGGCCAGCAGCAGCGCGATGTAGCCAAAGACGATGATGTGGACGTGCGTGTCGACCTTGGTGCCGCGATTCTCGAGGTAGCTGCCAATGCGCGCAAAATGCTCCATCACCGCCGCGGAGTTACCCGCGGCCACAGCTTCGGTGGCAGCCATCAGGTTCTGGCCGATCCGCGCGGCGTTGGGATGCAGGATGAAGATGGCGAAAATGTCGCCGAAGATCATGCCCGCCAAGATAAGCACGATGCCGCCAAGGATCAGCGTGCGGCGCGCGCCGCGAGGTGGCAGTGATGCCATCTCAGCGGCAACGGCATGCGGTGGGGTAGTGGTCGCAGTCATCGCTTAAGCGGAAGCCGCAGTGGCCGCGTCGCGAAACGCCGGCATCACTTCGGTGGCGAACAGGTGCTGCGTCTTAATCGACTTCCAGTGCTCGAGCCCGCCGAAGTTGGAAACAATCGCGAGCTCAGTGATGCCGCCTTTGCCTTGCAGGTCCTTGATCTGCTGGATCACTTTGGCCGGCGTGCCGATGAAGCCGATCTCCTGCTCGACGATCTGCTCGTAGGTGAGTTTGGTGAGCGATTCGAGCGCCCCACTGGCGTAGAAGCCGTAACCCTTGGCGCGTAGCTCGGCTTTTTTCTCTTCGCTCTGCAGCGATTCCACCGGCGAGGCGTTGAAGCCTAGAAAATTGTGCAGTGCCTGTTCGCACTCGCGGCGGATCAGGGCCTCGTCCGTATCGAGGTACACCGGGCGGATGTAAACGATGTCCGGCTTGTGGCCGTTGTCGGTGCACGCTTTCTTATAGATGTTGAGCGGGCCTTCCAGCACTTTCCAGGGCAGCAGCGGCGGCACAAAGATGCCCCAGCCGCGCTCGCCGGCCATCTGGTAGGTGACGTCGCTGGTGCCGCCCGTGAACAGGCGCGGGTGCGGCTTCTGCACCGGCTTGGGCACCACGGAGACATCCTTCACCTTGTAGTGCGTGCCTTCGAAGCTGAACTTCTCCTGCGTCCACGCGCGAATCAGGATTTCGATGGCTTCGTCGTAACGCGAGCGCGACTCCTCGAGCGCGACATTGGATGGCCCGAACAGCCACGCGTGCCCGCGGCCCAGGCCGCACTCAAGGCGCCCGCCGGTGAGTATGTCGGCTTCTGCGATTTGCCCGGCCAGCCGCAACGGATTTTCTAGCGGCAGCGTATGCAGAGCGGTGCGGAAGCGGATGCGCCGGGTACGTTGAGCGGCCGCGGTAAACATCGCGAGCGGATTGGCGGAGATAGAGAATTTCTCGAAGAAGTGGTGATCAATCACCGAGTAAACGTCGAAGCCAACCCAATCGGCGTGCACAATCTGGTGAAAAATTTCCCAGGTGAGCTGCTCGTAAGGCTTCCCGGGGGGATTCTGCATTTCCGCGTAAATGCCAAATCGCATGAAGACTCCTGTAGCCGCGGCCTCTCGGCCGGCCTGTTAGGAATTCACGTCACTCAAGCCGCAGAAGCGCCCGCGGTAAAAGAGCAGCGGCCGCCCCTCGCCCGTGCGCGCTTCCTCCACTCGACCGACAAAGATGGTGTGGTCTCCCGCCAAGTGACTTGATACCAGCTTGCACTCCATCTGCGCCAGGCTGCCTTCCAGCAGCGCCACGCCGCCCGCGGTAAAGCGGAATTTTACGCCGAGGCGCTCGGCGGCGTCCTGCTTTTGTTCGGCGGAGGCGAAGAAGCGCGCCGGGGCTTCCTGGTCGTCGCGCAGCACGTTGATCCCGAAGCGACCCCGCTGCAGGATCAGGCTGTGGGTGCGCGCGTTCAGCCCGACACACACCAGCACCAGCGGCGGCTCGAGCGAAACCGAGCTGAAGGCATTGGCGGTCATTCCGTGCACCGCGCCTTCCGGCGTGGCCACGGTGACCACGGTGACGCCGGTAGCAAAATGCCCCAGCGCGCGGCGAAACTCTTCCGGAAGGATCCCCATCCTGAGTCCAGGCGACGTCATGATCGATGAAAAGGGCGGGCCGCGCGTGCAGCCCGCCCGATGAGCCTAGAAGCTGTAGCGTACCGCAAACTGAATCTGCCGCGGATTGAAAATGGCGCGCGGCGAGCCATAACCCGGATTGGGCGAACCCTCCAAGAAAGTGCCCGGCGTGCCTTGAGAAATAAAGTCCGGGGCGCCGTACACGGTGTTGAAGAAGCGAATATTCAGCGTGTTGAACAGGTTAAAGGCTTCGCCGATGAGCTGCAGCTTGCCGCGCTCGCCGAAATCAAAAGCGCGGGAGATGCGCAGATCCACGCTTTGCAGCCCGTCGCCCTTGAAAGTGTTGCGCGGCTCGATGCCCACGCGATCGTTCACCGGGAAGCCGTCGCCGTTGGCATCGAAGCCGGCGAACTTGGTGAAGAAGTGCGGGCCCTGCAAGGAAACGATCAAGCCGAACTGGAAATCGTTCACCAGCCAATGGTGGTCAGTGGGCGAGAAAAAAGTGGCGTTGCCGACAAAGCGGTGGCCGACGTGGTCAGAAGAGATGGTGCGCTCCAGATCAAACCGGCCGCTATCCTGTGGGATCAGCACGAAGCTGGGGTTCGGCCCGTTGTCGATGGATTTCGCCCAGGTGTAGCTGGTGCCGAAGCCGAAGTACTTGCCCGGCCGCTTCTGGAATTGCATCAGCAGGCCGTGGTAATTCGACGACCACAGTGAATCCGCTTCAAAGTAGATGAGGAAACTTGGATCCACGGCGCCGGGAACGCCCGGTCCGGCGAAGAACGTGTTCTTGGTGCCGGTGCCGCCGCGGGAATTGCTGAACGTGGGCGTTGCGGTGGGCGCGGGCTGGTTGATGTTGAAGAAGCTGCCCAGCTCGCGGCCGCGCACGTGCAGCCAACTGATGCTCAGCCCGTAGTCCTTGATCGGTTGAAGTTCCAGCGCGAGGCTGGCTTGGATGCCGTAGGGCGCCTGGTGCTTTTGCGCGAAGCGCACCACGGTGGCATCGGCTTCGAAGCCCAGCATGGGATCGAATCCCTGGCAGGTTCCCGTGCCGCACAGCGGGTAGGTGCCGTTCAGAAAATCCACCAGCACGCTGTTGCCGGCCGCCGGCCCGAAGGGCACGAAGCCCAATACGCGAGTGTTGGCGTCGAGCGCGTTCTGAACGCTTTGCCGCCCGGTGAGCGGTCCACGAACGCCACCGCACGATGGCTGCTGGCAGGCCATCAGCCGGTAGGGAACGATGCCGTGAAACAGCCCGGCCCCGCCGCGCAGCACCACGTTAAAATCGGTGCCGAAGTTGTAAGCGAAGCCGAAGCGCGGGTCGATGTTATCGAGGTCGCTATCGAGTACGTTGTTTTCCCACGTCTCCCACTCGTAACGGATGCCGAAGTTCATCGTCAGGCGGTCGGTGGCGCGCCACTTGTCTTGTACGAAGAAGCCGGCGTAGTTGTGGGTCAGCTTGCCGCTGGCCTGGTTGCGAATGGCGTCGGAGATGCGCTGGCCCTGGTAAATCGATGGGTCGATGGTCGGCTCGTTAAAGCCCGGCGCGGGACCGACCGACGCATCGTTCTTCTGATAGAAGAACACCACCGGCGTGCCGTCCACCAGGTTCGAAGCGCACGGCCCGGTGGGATTCATCGGGTCGGGCGCCACGCAAACAAAGGTGGCCTCGAAGGGGTAGAAGAGAGGGAAGGATTCCGTGGTGCGCACCCAGTTGAAATTGCCGCCGAACTGCACTGTGTGGCGGCCGCGGGTGTAGGTCACGGAATCGCTGACTTCGAAGCGCGGCTCGCGGTAGAAGTCCGGGTTACCGCGGTTGACGCCGATGGTGAACGTATTGGCCACCTCCAAGTGCGGCTGCGTGGAAGTGGTGGGGAAGTCGAAGTCGCGGTGCGCGAACTGCAAGCGCAGGTCGTTTGACCAGCGCGGCGAGAACGTGGAGGTTAGGCTGCCCACCACGGAGTTGTCGGTGATGAAGTTGTCCTTAAAGCCGGAGGGCAAGTCGAAACCGTCGTTCAGCGGCGAGACGTTCAGGTACTCGGCCTTGTTGAAGAAATAGCGCACGAACAGGTAGTGCTTGTCAGTCACCGCTGTATCGGCCTTGATCAGGAACTGATTGTAATCGGCCGTGCGTGTGACTTTCAGATCCTCCGCCGGCAGGGTGCCGGGTGCGCCC
>Ga0187893_10011964_pt1 | contig 12437 bp, 14 predicted proteins | sample MA1701074metaG_FD_139574 | JGI IMG/M metagenome (GOLD analysis project Ga0187893, IMG submission 139574) | White microbial mat communities from a basaltic lava cave in the Kipuka Kanohina Cave System on the Island of Hawaii, USA - MA170107-4 metaG ...
AGCTCAATGTGACAGTAAAGGAAGTCGATACAATCGATGAGGCGTATCAGCTCATGACAGGCCAAAAGATATAGCAAAAAGGTTCATCTGGTCTGTTTGGTCTATCTGGTCTATTTGGTTCGCACGAGACGGACCTTTCGGACCAGATAGACTAGACAGACCTCTTCGACCAGACAGACCAGATGAACTCAGTCACCCGCTAGACCCCGTCACGCCTCGCATGATCGCGTCATACTCCGCTTGCGTCAACCGATGCATGCCCAACCTCAATCGTCGAGTGAGTTCGGCCTGATCGGCAATCTGCAACACGCTGAGTAATAGCGCTTGACACGCGGCGTATGAGCAAGTCAACCGGCGCACCCCGTTGATTCTCACAAAGCCAAATCTGGCCTCTGTTCTCAGCTCGTCACTGAGGAATGCATCCAACGCGGAGAAGTCTGACACAGGCGACAGGATCTGAAACTCGGCACAAAGCCCGACCTTCAGCACATACACAAGCCCACGGGACTCCACATCGAGATAGGCTTGCAGATTCGTCCGGATCAGCCCAGTGCAGAGTCCCCAGAGGCCGTGCCTGAGTTGCAGCTCGGCACTTTCCTCCGAGGTGCGTTCTCGCAAGGCACCGGCCACGAACAAAAAATGACTCATTGGAGATTCATCGCAGAAGAATCAGCGGGAGGATGATTCACATGGGGATCGGACGCCATGATACTGGGCAGGCTCAGAACGTTATCCAGCCGGACGACTCGACCGAGTCGTCCAGAATAGGCATCCTATGCGTGTATCAGTGCGTGTGGTAATCGTCTGTGTCGTCTAACAGGCCTTCTCGTTTTTCAGGAAAATCGGCGTCTTCATCTTCCCCGTCCAGGTTGAGCTCTTCTTCCACATCTTCATCGGCCTCAACAGCGATATCCACATCATCTTCGCCCAGCTCCTCGTCAAGATCGGGATCTTTCAGCATCGGCGATCCCATCGGCTGCGAAAACGAGGACTTCTGGGGTTCCTCCACGAGCGGCTTCATGGATTTTTTGTCGAGGGCTGGGGCCGCTGGTTTGGACGAAACGGCTGGAACCGTCATCACCACCGGTTTCTTCTGAACCGCCTTGGGTGCCGCGGCAGAGCGCTTCTTGGCAGTCTTCTTGGTAATTTTCTTAGCAGCTTTCTTTGTAGCCGGTTTCTTGGCTACCTTCCTGGTAGTTTTCTTGGCAGCTTTCCTTGTAGCCGGTTTCTTGGCTGCCTTCTTCACTGCAGACTTTGTTTTGGCTTTAGCCTTCGCAGATTTCTTCTTCGCCGGCCGCTTCTTGTTCTTCGCCATCGATTTTCTCCTCTCTCATCCAGTGGATGTCTGCCGCGGTCTCCATCTAGCATAACCTTTAGGATCTTGCAACTCACACCTCAACAGGATGCTGAAAAAGCCCGCCAGCGGCGTTCTCGCATCGCTCAGAGGCTCAACGTACCGAAGCGTATGCCTCGCCTCTTCGCTCGCTGCGGCCTTGCTGGACGGACTTTTTGAGCATCCTGCATTGCGGGTCTACCACCTTGACTCCTGGCGTTGAGTCCCAACGGATGGGAGAATCCTACAAACAGAATACGGCGTCAAGGGGGAGGGATAAGAATCTTGCAGCGTATCTCGTTACTCGCCCGAGACTTGCGAGAATCCCAGCCCCCCGTGTAGGCTGCGGCGCATAAGAAGGTTCCTTCGATCATGAAACCAGCTGTCGCCGCTCACGAACCGCTCAGTCTCACCGGAGAGACGCTCAGTCTCCTGGCCTGGTACATTCCCGATCTCGTCGCCTATCAGCACCACGAAGACGAATGGTGGCTCGCCCCCCTCGATGACAACTTGCCAATCGTGCGACTGAACCGCACCGGCCTGGAGCTGTTACAGGCAATGAACGGTCATACATCAGTCGGGGCGCTGGTGGAAAAATACGGGGCCCGGGTCTGCGGACCGGACGGACAGCCGGGACAGTGGCACTTGGAACATTGGGCTCTGCCCACGTACTCCCTCTGTTACTACGGCACAGAGCCCCCGGGCGGCCACCGTCACAAGGCCAAGTGGGATCTGCTCCTCCAACAAGTTCGGGAAGGCTGGTCCGGACAAGCAGGATTCGAGGGAGAAGAGCATCTTGAAGACTTTCATCACCACGGACTGACCGACAGCGGTGAAGACGACGGCCACTTCGACCTGATCGAAACCACTGTCTCGCATCTCTTCCGGGAGCCGAACGACACGCTCAACGGCTTGACCTATGGCCGGCTGCTCATGCGGCAATTGCGGAAGCTGGGCTGGCTCACGCCCAAACCCCACGTCATTGTGGAAGTAGGCGGCGGACTTGGATATCTCGCCTGTGAGTTGGGCAGGGAACTCTTGCCGTTTGAAAAGCAGACCGTCCGATACATCTCCCTCGACATCACACAGCCCTTCCTCAAGCTGCAAGTCACCCGTGCCAAGGCCGGAGGCTGGGGCGGCATCGGCACCCGCGCCAACGGCGAATGGCTGCCCTTCAAAGACCACTCCGTCGACCTCGTCATCGACAACGAAAATATGGCCGACATGACGCCGGTGAAATTGACCAGGAAAGAACTCCTCGATGGAACAGGCGACAGGCCGCAGCATCAGGAAGCGTTGGATTGGATCAGACGCGTGAAGCTGCCGCTGGGCAAGGACCTGCCGGAGGACGTGATCTTCAACCTCGGCCCCTTTCGATTCGTGGCAGAACTGTGGCGGGTCTTGAAGCCAGGCGGCAGGGCGTTTCTCACCGAATTCGGGGTCGAAGAAGGCTGGCCGGCCCCAGTCAAGCTGCCGGGCCACACTGAATACGAAGTCCAGTACAGCCACCTGCGCCAGGCTACCAGCTGGCTAGGCTTTCAAGAGCGTTATCTCTCGCTACCCCAGTTCCTTGCCATTAAACCAGACACCAAAGTGCTCTGCACCGGCGCGGCCTATACAATTCAGCGGTTCTGCCAGGCCATGAACAAGCTGTTCATCGTGCGAGCCTACACAGAGAAGGAATTGCACCAGGCCCTGAGCGACATGTTCCCGAAACTCCACGGCTGCCACTATCACGACGTGGCAGATCCTGCATGGTTCGGTCTCCTCGACTTCAAAGTCTTGTTACTCGAAAAACCAGGCGGGGCCCCGAAAGCCAGCTTCTCGGAGACAAAAGGCTATCGGTGGTATTCTCAAAAATAAGACGTCAAACGTGAGGCGTGAAACGTAAGGGGTGGCGGCACTTAGACAACGCGGGCATTTCCCGCTATAATTCCAACCATCATGAACACTCGATCTGCGGTACGTACCAAATCCCCAAAACATGGCAGCCAAAGACGCCGGTCTCCCAAAACCAAAAAACCTCGCCCTGTGTGGGAGGAGTTACTGCGTATTGCCCGATCTATTCCTGAGCCCGACCTCCATAAACTCCCCACAGATCTCGCAGCTCACCACGATCACTACCTCTACGGCAGCAGAAGGATGTGAAGCGTCTCTTCGCAGACACAGTTTACTGGATCGCCCTCACAAACCCGTTCGACCAGTACCACTCCAAGGCTGTCGAAGTGTCTTCAGCCTTGGGGAACTGTCGCCTGTTCACAACAGAAGCAGTCCTCACCGAGTTCCTCAACGCCTTGGCCGACAAAGGACCTCTCGTCCGTGCCGCTGCGGTTGAAATGGTCGGGGTGATCATGAAGAATTCACAGGTCACGGTGATTCCGCAAAGCCAGCGTACATTCAGCCGAAGCCTGGCGTTCTACGAGGCCAGACCCGATAAGGGATACAGTCTGACCGACTGCGGCTCGATGCTGCTGATGCGTGAGCGCCGTTTATCAGAGGCCCTAACGACCGATCGGCATTTCGAGCAGGAAGGGTTTATCGCGTTGCTTCGCACCCGATAGAAACAGCTCCTCCTCCCTGCTTCCTATACGATCCCAAGACAAGGCCTGACTTGGCTTCCTCAACTTCAAAGCACTGTATTTTTTAGGCATTCTGCTAAGGAATCGATCACGGTGTCGGCTTCGGAGAGGACGAGGGGGTGGAACGGGTCCGCTCGGCTTCTTGCTCCGCCAGTTTCTTCTTGATGTCCACCAACTCCTTCCGTAGCTCGTCCAAATCGGTATCTCGCTGAGTGGGTTCCCCCTTCGCAGGAGTCGATGGTTGAGCGGCTGTCGGTAGCAGATCCGATGCGGCAGGCAATGTGGCAAGCAGGTCGTAGTCGATCACCAGAGTGGCGTCGGTTGAGTGCGCGTTGCGATAACTATCCGGCCTTATTGCCGACTCCGGGATAAAGAGGATCGTGGTTGATCCTCTCGGCCCGCCGGCTCTGACCTGGGGCACAGCGTTTAGCCATGGCAAGGTCAGATACAGTGACCGGCCGTAGACGTAGAGCGAACCCTTCGTCGATTCCGCGGGCGCCCCCGTTTGAACGAGGCGAAACCCGACCTGCTGGTCCGACGCAGCTCTGGTGAGCCCCTCGACCAGGAGCGGCGCCAGATACTCCACGTCCTCGTCCCTAAACACTCGAACGGCTTCCGGCTTGCCGGCTAGTAGGTATCCCAGGAGCCCACGGTCCTCCTTGACGACCACGCCGCGAAGGACCCGGGCCATCGTACCTGCCGCTAGTGTAATGGGATGGGCGGTGTGAAAGGACCGATCAGGAATCCGTTCCACATACACCCCACCGCGTTCGGATTCATGGATCGTTAAGTCCAGATCAGATCCTGTGGCGCAGGCAGACAAGGCAAGAGTGATCCCGGTAAGAAGGACAAGAGCAAGTCGCGGATGGTGAGACATGGGCAATTCGTGCACGTTGTACCGGCGACTAGTCTAGCATAGCTGAAAGGGCGAGGATACCGGCAACCTTCTCCTTGGGTCTATCAGGCTGCGGAAAACCTAGCAGGATGCGAGACGCGCGAGACAGGCGGGACGAGCGAGACTGGCGAGACGAGGGAGGATTCGAGGTCCGAAGTTCGAGGATTTCGGAACTTCGAGCCCCGAACTTCGGATCGCGCCTCTCCCACTCGTCGCGCCTTTCTCGCTCGTCCCGCACGTCTCGCTGATTTAAGAAGGGCAAAGAAAAAGCCGAAACCCAAGATACGGGTTTCGGCTTTTCCGAAGGATAGAAGTTCTAGTTCATCCCACCTTCTTAATTTTTTAGTACTGCAACTGCAAAGCGAGATGGATAGAATCTTGATGCTGACCGGTCGTAGGACCGGGGGCAGCCCCCAAAAACCCACCGTTGGTGGCAAGATTGCCATTCCGGTAGTATGTCGATATGCGCGCATTGTGACCGCTAATGACGTAGTTCATGCCCAATTCAAATTCATCGAGTGCGCTGGAGTGCACACTGTTCACGAAGGTATATCTCCCATAGGGCTGGAATCTCCCGATCCCGACCTCATTGGGAAACAGATACAAGGCGTATGCGGTGACTGAAGTCCCGCTAAACATGCAGAAGCAGTCTCCAGGACCACCAAGTGCATTAGCCGCCCAGGCAGCGAGACTCTGTGCCCAGTACCGTTTGTATTCAGCGTTGAACGTGAACACACCATTGGTCTTGCCATTGTTGTTATCGAGGACTTTCTCAAACAGGAGATCGCTGACAAAACTTCCAAAAGCGCTTTGATTTGCAAATGAACCAGCGCCAGCATTCTGATATTCTCCCCCTGCCGCGATCGCAAGAATATCACCGGCTGTCCCGTAGTAGGTCCCGCTGGTGTAGTACCCAGGATTCGACTCATCGTTCAGCAAGTTCCATGTGAGACGTCCAGCGTACTTCAGACTGTTCCGTTGATTTGGTCCGAAGCCTGCGCCTGACCGCAGTCCGGTGAACACCGACGCGACGTATTGCAGATGCGTGCCACCTGGATGGACTTTCCCGAAGAAGACCACGCCGTTGTCACGGCCATAGACACCAGCCCCATTGACACCAGCCCCCCCTTGGGGAAAATTCCCGCTGAAGTCGGATGGGCCGAGCGGCGTCCGAAAGCCATCGAAGACCGCGTGGTAGTACGGCCCATTCAATTCGCCGCGATCTGTCGGGATCAACGTGCGTCCAATCCAGAAGTTCACGAGCTCATTAAACTCGAACTGCCCGATCGCATCGAGCAGGCCGATGTTGGAATTACTCGCGAATTGACCAGTTCCACCAGTTCCAGGAGTTCCACCTCCACCAGTATTACAGTTAAAACATTCAGTGTTGAACGCGAACTTGACGTACTTATGAATCCCACCGTTGATATAGATACGAGCATTGTCGATTTTGAAGTCGTTGCTCCATTGTGCACCGCTCGCCGAGCCATCTTCTCTCATATTGATACTTTGACGAGTACCCATTCCGATGGAAATCCACTTGTCTTCGTCGGCCTTGATCGTGCCACCTGCGTAAACACTGGGGACCGTGGATACCATCCCAGCCACCAGCGCCATGGTGGCCCCAGCAGCCACAAACATTTTCCACCGTCTCTTTTGATCTACCTTCATGGTATTAGCCTCCCTAGTGAGTAATAGAAACGAAAGCAAATTTCCTCCCTTCGTTTACAAGGTGAGTGATGTTTGTAATCTGTAGCCAATGTGTCTGAACCTCTCAGACTACGTAATTTCGTGCGGAATATGCCTAAGTCGGCAACATATAGCAAGGGGAATATACGTTTTTTGAGAACGGACAAAACATATGTTGTTTTTCCCAACATCGCCCTCCCGGCAAGAGGGAGGCCGCTCATTACCTGGCGTGGCTTCTATATACTGAGAGGAATGATAAACACACTAGGCATCTCCCTAGGAACGTGAGGCAATCTCCCTAGCCGACCCCTTTGATGCGCAGACCCAAACGACCGCACCGAGACGGCGTCCTATCCCAGGTAGGGGCGCGTGGGAACAGGGAAGCCGCAACTGGTGCCATCCGTGATCTGAACTTCGTCATCCCAGGGCAGGTGGTATTTTCCTGCCATGAGATCGTGCATGTAGGTGTACGGGCAATCCTGTGCTCCACCACGGACGGCAACGAAGCCACGATGGCCGAACTGATAAATGTTGTTCTCGACACCCCACAGGCGGCGAGCCTCGCCGGCTAACCGAGGACGAACCTCCCCGGTGATAATCTCGTCAGGCTGCCCGTTGCCGGTGACCAGCAGCAGGCCGTCAAAGTTCACGATCATGCCCTCGCCCATCGAGTTGAAGACGCCGTCGGTTCCGCACATGCAGACACTAGCGGTGTACATCAAATTGCAGAACGCGTTGGCCTGGTTAGTAAAGTGCCAGCTCTGGCGGATCGGTGCTGTGTAGCCAGCCGTCCGGAGCATGATGTCCGCCCCTTTGTAGGCGCATTCCCGAGCCATTTCCGGAAACATACCGTCGTGACAGATGATCAGGGCGAGTTTACTTCCATTCGGCCCGTCGCAGACCGGGATGCCGACATTGCCAGGCTCCCATGGCTCCACCGGGGTCCACGGGTGCATCTTTCGATAGTAAAGCCTCAGTTCACCTGTGCCGTCGATAATGATGCCGCTGTTGTAAGGGTTACCCTTCGGGTTATGCTCCATGATCGAAAAGCAGCCCCAGATTTGTTCTCTGGCACACGTCGCCTTCAACGCAGCGACTTCCGGGCCATCAAGCCTGCACATGAGATCGGGATTGGTATCCATCGAGAGTCCGTGCAAAGAGTACTCAGGAAAGACGACAAGGTCCATCGTCGGCATACCCTTCCGGGCCTTGGTGACCATGGCACAAATTTTAGTTGTCTGCTTCTCGAGATCGGCTTTGGTGGCCACCACTGGGAGTTGCAACTGCACCAAACCAAGCACAACACCATCAGGAGATTTGTTCAATCCGCCAAGTCCGCTCATGGGTCTCCTCCTTTTTGTCGTCTTCTTTTTATTATCAGTTTGACATCATGTTCTCCGGAGCTGAAAGGCCGGGCTAAGGGGGTCGGGGAGGCGAGAATACACCCTACCTCACGCCTATGCAATTGAGGGTTAGAGCGATTTCACCAACACCGTTAAGAGTGGATCAGCGTGGTCGCTGCGTCAGATAAGTCCGCCAGCCGCCGTACTCGGTGATCTCCCGATGCCCTTCGACGAGCGCCGGCTCGCCCAACACACCCAGGACGATGCTTCCGTCTTCCAGCCGCACCTTTCCGACGCACAGACCAGGGGGCTCCTTCAGCAGGATCCCCGCCACCCCGGCGGCGGGCACCGACCAGACTTCGACCGCGACCTTGACACCGGTCCCATCGGTTACACGCAGCATCGCGGGATGCTCGTCGTTTATCGTCCAGAGACGATACGCAGGCTCTGTCTTCGTTTCCCGGACGAACGTTGCCTTGGCAGCCGCCATGTTGGGGTTGAGCTTGAGCCCCCGCATCAGCGTGCCGTTTACCGCGAGCAGCACTTCGCTCTGGCTCACGTGGCGCTCCCTGTGACTCGCGGCAAGCCTTGCAGCGTCTCGGCCAGCGCCGCAAGGGCTTGGATGTATGGAACGGCACAGCGCGCGATCCGTTCATACAAGGCATCGATGAGCTCGGTCGGGCGCAACGTTCCTTCGTGGTACCGTTGGCGCAGGGTGGCAAGGTCCAAACTGCCGCTTTGAGGAGACGACGTCATCCCAACTTGCCTGCTCCAATTCTTCAGGGTACTGTCTCCGATACAGGCTTGCCCCGTTCCGGCATCCGGTGCGGTTATCCGTAGGTTTTCCGGAGGGCGTCTACCAGGAGATCAGCTGTCGTCACCCAGCCGACAATTCCTCCCTGCGATTGGATCATGCGCAGGGTTGTGTGTTTAAATTCAGGAAAATAACTTTCGGTTCCATCTTCCACCAAGAGACATTCATACCCGCGGTCGTTGGCTTCTCTCATGCTGGTTTGGACACAGACCTCGGTGGTCACTCCCGTAAAGATCAAATGGCTGATCGACAGGGCCTGCAGACGCTCGTGCAGGTTGGTGGTGTAAAACGCCCCTTTGCCTGGTTTGTCGATGACGAGTTCGCCCGGTTCGGGAAGCAACTCCTTCACAAAGTCGTTCCCTGGTTCTCCCAACACTAAGATCCGACCCATCGGCCCCGGATCTCCGATGCGAAGCGAGGAGCCCCCACGGCTTCTTTTGGCCGGAGGGCAATCTGACAGATCGGGGCGATGGCCTTCTCTGGTGTGAATAACCGGCAACCGCAATTCTCGAAATGTTCTGAGCAGCCCAGCGATGGTCGGTACGATCTTTTGCAGGTGTTCGACCTGATTGCCCAGCGCCGCGCCAAATCCGCCTGGCTCAATGAAATCGCGCTGCATGTCGATAATCACCAACCCCACGCGCGCACCCGATTCTCGCGAAGGCAACTGATATGGATAGGGAGATGCAACGACGGTGTTCATGCCGCATGTCCTGTCATGTGCCGCCCGATGAGCGCGAGGTCGGCGCCGGACGACGTCGTTTCATAGACCAGTTGACCGTTAAACATCACCACGGTACGGTCGGCCAGTTCCAGGATCTCGTCGAGGTCTTCACTCAACAGAAGCACAGCTGTCCCACGATTGCGCGCGGCGACAATCTGCAGGCGAATTTCCTCCGTGGCCAAGAAATCGAGCCCGAAACATGGATTCGCCACGATTAAGATCTCCACGCCGTCGGAAAGCTCTCGCGCCAAGACCGCACGCTGCACATTTCCTCCGGAGAGAGACCGGATAGGAGTATCGGGACTAGGGGGCTTGATGTTATACCGTTCAATCAATCCATGCGCGCTGCGCCGCAGCGCGGGACGGTTGATGAGCCAGCCGCCAACGGCATGGGGCTCCCGATCAAAATTGCGAAACGCCAGATTTTCTGCGAGACTCATGGTTCCCACGCAGGTATTCTGAAGCGGTTCTTCCGGTAAACAATAGATCTTATGACGCACAATCTGTTCGCGGGTCGGCTCAAATGGCGTGCCCTGCACTAGAATTTTACCTGCGATCGCCTGGCGTTGTCCGGCCAGGACCTCAACCAGTTCCCGCTGTCCATTGCCCGATACACCGGCAACCCCCACGATTTCACCTGAATGGATGGTGACATGCAGCCCCCGGACAGCCTCCACGCCAGTATCGTCATGCACCCGAAGATCGTGAATAGCGAGTTTGGGCGTCTTGGCCGGAGGTGCGCTGCGTTCCTTCGGTTTGGTTGTAAATTCAGATCCCACCATCATTTCGGCCATCTGAGCCACCGTCAGATCCGACACCAGTCCGGACCCTACGAATTGTCCTTTGCGCAACACCGTGACCTCATCTGCAAATGTCACTACTTCTCTCAGTTTGTGGGTAATGATCAGGGCGCTGATCTGTTGGGCTCGCGTCATCGCTCGAAGATAGCCTAAGACTTCATCCGCCTCTTGTGGTGTCAGGACGGACGTCGGTTCATCCAGAATGAGAATGCGGTTTTGCAAGAATAGTTGCTTGAGAATTTCAACTTTTTGTTTCTCGCCTGCTGCCAGTGAACTGACACGAGCTGCAAGAGAAACCTTGAACGGCATCTTCTCCATGAACTGTGTCAGCCGTCGCTCTTCTTCCAGCCAATTGATGATGGGGTTCAACTTCGCTTTGGAGATCACCAGGTTTTCGAGGACCGTCATGTTAGGAATCAAGGTAAACTGCTGATAGACCATCCCGATTCCCAATACTTGCGCGTCACGGGGACTACGAACCGTGACCTGTTGCTGATCCAACAGGATTTTCCCTTCATCGGGGTGGTAATAGCCCATGATGCATTTTACTAACGTACTCTTGCCGGCGCCGTTTTCACCGAGTAGCGCATGAAACCGGCCGGGCCGCAGCCGAAAATTGACGTCCTTCAAGGCCACCAGCGGCCCGAACCGCTTGGTCATGCCAAGGACTTCCAGGTCTGGCGGAACAGGGTTCGTCATGAGAGTGCCTCTACAAAGGCGTCGGATTTCGCCACGGCGCCGAAGACCCCTCCTTGCATTTTGACCATCTTGATGGCCGCCTGGTGGTTTCCATAATCAGTCGCGCCACAACAATCCTCCAGCAAGAGACATTCAAAGCCCCGGTCATTGGCCTCACGCATGGTGGTATGGACACAGACATCGGTGGTAATCCCCGCCAGGACAATATTGTTGATCCCCCGTTGCCGCAACAACATATCCAGATCGGTCGCCCAAAACGAACCCTTACCTGGTTTGTCGATAATAGGTTCGCCAGATTTTGGAGCGAGCTCAGGAATGATGTCCCACCCCGGCTCTCCCCGGACGAGGATTTTCCCGCAGGGCCCAGGATCTCCAATGCCTGCCCCAATTCTTCGGCTGCGCCACCGCTTATTCTCCGGCAAATCGGCCAAGTCCGGCCGATGTCCTTCCCTGGTGTGAAAGACATGCATCCCAATGTTCCGCGCCTTCGTAAGTACTTTGAGGATCGGGGCGATCGGCGCACGGGTCAGGGAGATGTCATAGCCCATCTTGTCCACATATCCCCCTTTTCCACAAAAATCGGTCTGCATGTCAATGATGAGAAACACCGTATTCTCCGGGCGGAGATCCCCATTGAATGGATAGGGATACGGATCAGCGGTAACATATTTACTCATGTTGTCCACCTCCACGTAGAATCATTCAAAGCGAACACTTCGGGTTACCGAGTGACGGTCAGTTCATGGGGCGCCCCCACGAGGTTGCGTCGTGGAGAGCAGGTCACAATCATCACCGCCAACGTCATAATGTAGGGGATCGCGTTGAAGATATAATATCCGTATGTGATCCCCACTGATTGCAAGGAAGGCCCCAACGCAGCCGCTCCTCCCCACAAGAGAGAGACCCAGAGGCAGGCAACCGGCTGCCAACGTGCAAAGATCACCAGTGCCACCGCCATTAAACCCTGGCCGCTCGAAAGGCCTTCGCTCCAATTGAACGGGTAGTAGAGCGAGAGATACGACCCTCCGATTCCCGCAAGAAATCCTCCCTGGGCGGTGCTCAGAATACGTATTCGATCGACCGGCAATCCGAGGGCGCGCGCCGCATCCGCACTCTCGCCGACCACACGCACCTTCAACCCCCACGAAGTATTTTTCAATATCCACCTGAGCGTAATCGCCACGACAATCCCGAGCAGAAACAAGGCATTGATTTGCAGGGCCGCTTGGAGTTGCGGCACATTACTCCAGCCTCCGAGATCGATGGACGGCAATCGAGGGGCGGATGGTTGAATGTACGGCTTCCCCAGGAAAAAGGCCAACCCTGTGCCGAACAGCATCATCGCGATCCCCACTGCAATATCATTGACCCGCTGGTAGCTGCAGAGCCAACTATGCAAGGCGCCGAGCACTGTGCCGGCTAACCCGGCACACAAGACCCCCAGCCACGGAGACCCGCTATGCAACGAGATAGCGTACCCAGTCATCGCGCCCATCACCAGCGTGCCTTCAAGGCCCAAATTGATGCGGCCACTTTTCTCGGTCAAACACTCGCCCAGCGA
>Ga0187893_10011965_pt1 | contig 12437 bp, 13 predicted proteins | sample MA1701074metaG_FD_139574 | JGI IMG/M metagenome (GOLD analysis project Ga0187893, IMG submission 139574) | White microbial mat communities from a basaltic lava cave in the Kipuka Kanohina Cave System on the Island of Hawaii, USA - MA170107-4 metaG ...
AGGCGAAGAAGGTGCGGGCGCGCAAGATGATCCGCGAACTACGAACGCTCGGCTATCGCGTCGAACTGCTCCCGGCTCCATCGAGCAGCCCGGCATGATCGGGAGAGATTTTCGACCCTGGCTGATGACCGCGGCGTGAGCCGCGTCGGGTCCTGGGGCCTCCCTTTTCTGAGTCTTTCGACGGTCGCGCCTCCAAAGAACCAGTCAGCCCTGTCCGAAGTTTGTATACAGATTTCGGTCAAATCTCTCCTTGCGACGTGTCCGAAAAATGTGTACAAATATCGGACGTGGCTGATCTCAAGCAACTGGTCGCCGACCGAATCGCCGCCACCTCGCAAGCTCAGGTATGGACACCGGTCGATTTCCTTGACCTCGGCAGCCGGGATGCCGTGGACAAGGCGCTTCAGCGTTTGGTCAGCGGGGGCCGGCTTCGGCGCCTCGACCGCGGCCTGTACGATACTCCGCGGATCAATCGACTGACGAAGCGGCCGGCCGTCGCCGACTATCGACACATCGTCGACGCCCTCGCCCGACGCGACCAGGTCCGCATGTTGGTCGACGGTCTCACCGCCGCTAACGACCTGGGTCTGACGACCGCCGTGCCGTCAAAGGTCGTGATCCACACAGACGCGCGCAGACGGGCGATCCAGCTGAACAACTTGACGATTGAGTTCAAGCGCACAGCCCCAAGCAAACTGTACTGGGCCGGACGGCCGGCGATGCGCATCGTGCAGGCGCTGCACTGGCTGAAGGACACGTTGCCGGCCGACCGCGACCGCATCCTAGCCCGGCTCTCCTCGGTCTTGGCCGACCCTAGGTACGGGAAGGGACTTCGCGACGATCTCCGCACCGGGCTTCCGACGTTGCCGGCATGGATGCAAGACATCGTGCGCGAGCTGCTCAGCAGGGATCATGATCATCCGATCACCCCGAGTCGCAGTCGACGTGCCCGAGCGCCGACGAAGCCGGCTGGCAGAAAGCTTTCGGCATCGCGCGCATCATGAACGAGGCGTTCGGGCGACTGCTTGCTGCGAGCGACGACGAGCGCCGCGATGTGTTCCTGATGACGGCTCGTCGATTGGGCAGGGCCGTCCAGAACGTCGAGAAAGATTTCTGGGTATGCTGGGCGCTCGACGTGCTCTTCAACGGGCTCCCTGAAAATCACCCGCGCTTGCTCTTCAAGGGCGGCACGTCACTTTCGAAGTCGTTCGGCTTGATCAACCGCTTTTCCGAGGACATCGATATCACGGTGTTTCGCAACGACCTTGGGCGAGCCGGCGTCGATCGAGGAACTCGAGGCACTAAGCGGCAAAAAGCGACGGGCTCGGCTCGACGCGATCAAAGCGGCGTGTCAGGTCTTTATCAATGGGCCGTTCCGTCAGAGTTTTGCAGAGGTGATGACCGACGTCATGACTGCGGCCAGCATCTCCACACCGAGATATCGCGCCGAGGCCGATCCCGCTGATGCGGATCAGCAAACGCCGCTTTTCTGGTATCCCGCCGTGACCACCGCACCGGACGACTACATCCGATCCGCCGTCCGGATTGAGGCCGGTGCTAAGTCTGCGCTCGATCCCAATGTGCCGACGACCGTGCAGCCATACGTGGCCGAGGATCTCCCTGACTTCGACCTGAAAGTCACTGGAATCACGACGGTTGAACCGCGGCGCACGTTTTGGGACAAGGTCGTAATCCTGCATGGGCTCCGCACCTGGTACGACCGCCGCGGCGAACTGCGCCACGGTGGGCAGCGTGTGTCGCGCCACTACTTCGATGTGTTCCGTCTACTGCAACTCGGCGAAACGGCTCAAGTCGACCGCGCGCTCGCTGTGGATTGCGCACGCCACGCGCGGATGTTCTTCAACAACCCAGACTTCGATCTGGACCACGCCGTACCTGGGACGCTGACGTTGGCGCCGTCGCCAGCGATGCCGGAACGGCTGGAACGTGACTACTACGATGCGATGGCCGGAATGATCATGGGTGCCATTCCGTCATTCGCGGATGTCATGGATGCCGTCTCGGCGCTCGAACTACGACTCAACGAGAGCGCCTGACCGCACTCGCGACGGTGGCGGCGGTTTGCTAAGGCCAGATGCGATCCGAAATCAGGCCGGAACTCGCGAGTTTCTGGCCTGATTCTTCACTCGATCTTGGTTGCCATTGGATGCCGAAGGATGGTCATCGGACCGCCTTTGGGCAGACTTCTGGGCACACTCGTCCAGCTCTGTCGCTCCCCGGTACGAGTTCGCGGCGTGCTGCCCAACATTTCCAGCGTCACAATCCGACGAAACGACGACCTAGTTTAGTTTCAAAGACCTGAATCCAAGTCGCTGCAGAGGATGTCGCGAATACGCTCGGCACCAGCGGTCTCGAAAGGAAACACCGGGCGTTCTTCTCGACAGTGATCCAAGGCCCTCGTCAAGGCATCGTGCAGTTTCGTGGCGCCGTTCAAGATGTGGACGGGGTAGAAGGCCTGGAGACGAGTGGCCTGCGACATTTGTTCGTCATCTGTGCCCGTGTGACACGGATGCACGATAAGGCGCGCGCCTCCCCGTGCGGCTTCAAGCGTCGAGTTATAGCCCCCGCTCGTGACGACCACGTCGGCGGACGCGTGAAGATCGGCAAGATCAGCGGCCTCCCGGCGAACGCGGCAATTGTCCGGCGCCGATGCGAGCACCTCGATCTCCTCCTTCGCCTGAGGACCGAAGACCACGTCAAACTCCACTTCCGGCATGACGGCGGCGACCTTGACGCAGTGGCGGAGGAACTCCTCGGCGCCGACGCCCCCACCGCCGGAACAGACGACCCAGCGCTGCCGGCCTCCCAGTCCACGTGCGGTTCGTACGTCGGCTCGATCGCGAGTCTTCGTCGCGATGTATCCCACGTATTCGACCTTTAACGCTGTCTCAGGATCGAAGCCGTATTCGGTAGCCACATCCACGATTTGCCGTTCCGCCGCGATCAGAATTCGATCGTAGGTCCGCGACCATGACCGCACCGCGTCCTGACCCAGGAGCGGGCGATCCGAACTGTCGATGATGCCTCGATGAATCAAGTACTTTTTCGCCGTGGACTGGTTGAGCGCCTCGCACAATTCGCCGCGCTGGCCAAACGGCAGGTAGTCGACGAGGATCGCCTCGGGTTTGAAGACGTCGAAGGTGGCCTTCAGAAGGTCGGCCCTTAGTTGAATCGCACCGTCGAGATCAATGTCCAGCCACGGGGCGCGATTCCAATAGGCGGACCGGTGCGACCGCAGACTGTTCCAGCCTGGCAACTGCAGCAGCTCGCACGTCGGTGCGACGATCCAGCTCGCCATGCGAAGGCCACTGACGACGAGCGCCGCACAGGGACCCTGAATCGCCGCGGCGATATTAGCGATGCGCCGAAGATGGCCGAGGCCGAAGCCATCATGGGCGAACAAGATCACGCGGCGCTGAGGCATGTCGGATAGGTCACGTGACGCGATCGAGCAGTTGACCCCACAACTCCAGCTCTCGCGCTGGAGAAAAGTGCGCGCGCCATTCCTGAACGCGCGCGGGGTCGACCACGATCGATTGGTCCATAGCCTCGTAGCACGCGGCTCGCAGTTGGGTCAGATACCCGTCCCGATCACCGGGCGGCGACATCCGTACGTGCGACACGTTAGCTGCGACATCCGGCATTTCGCCGCACCGCGTCGTAACGATGGGCATGCCCATACACAGTGCCGCGGAGCGAGCCAGTGAACATCCTTCGCCGAGGGACGGCGAACAGTAGATATCCGACGCATGCATCGCTTCCCAAAGACGCTGAAGGTCCGCATGGCCATGAAGGTCGATGTCATCGTGATAGCGAGTCGCGAAGTCCTCCCGGAGCTTCTGCCAATACGATCCTTGGCCGGGCAGCGTGCCGCCGTAGATAGTGAGGGTGATCGGCAGGCCTTCGTCATGCAGCGCCGCGAAGCAGTCCAGCAGGACCTGGGTTCCCTTCTTGTGCGAGTAGCCGTTGTCGCTAAAGAGGCGAACCCGACCAGAGGCCGGCCGCTGCGGACGCCATGCGTAGGCAAAGACGCGGTCGTCCACCGCGGCGTGGATCATCACCACGTTCCTGGCCCCGAAGCCGTGGGTAATGCCTTGTGCTTGCTCATGGCTACGCGTCACCACCGCTGCCGCCTGCGACACCACCATGCCCATGGAGGCACGCTCGCTCGGATTCCGAAATCCGCGAGAGAAGTCGGTGCCGACGACGCAAGCGAGATGCGGGAGCGTCAGGTCCGCAGCCACATTGGCGGCCGCGACACCCGGTCCGGTGATGAAGTTCGAGGCCATTAGGTGAGTACCTTCGGGGAATAGGGTCATCTCCTTCGCCACGGCATTGCGCAGCGTCAAGAACTCGAGGCGGACGCGTTCAGGCCCGACGCGACTTTCCGGCCATCGGGATGCGAGCAGCGGTTCTTCCCACAATCGCCGCGTCTCGGCCATCAACCTGATCTCGATCCCGCCGACCTCGGTCAGGTCGCCGTAGTCGAACTCGTCAGGCGCGGCAGTGATATAGACGATGACCTTGATGCCTACGCTCTTCAGACCTTGGGCGAGACGGAGCGTCCACATTTCCATGCCGCCCGCGAACGGTGGAAAGAGGTTCGTTACGAAGTGCAGGACCTTCATACCGAGTGTCGCTGAAGCTCGTTGGTGAGATCCGCTCGATTCCAGCATTTCAAGTCCAGGCGCCCGAGCGGACGACTCGCATCAACGAGAAAATACTCGTCGATCTCAGCCGAGCATGGTGCCGGAACCTCGGTCAGGCCAAAGGGGACAGCGTACAGCCGCGAATCGATCGCCAGCTCGTCTCGCAGCCAGTCACGCGCTCGAAGGAGATCCCGCGTGAACAGCGCATGACTCATCGTCCGAATGTCGAGATGCGACCAACCATGATTCTCAATCTGCACGCCAGCCTCACGAAGCCGCTGGAGATCCCGCAGAGAAAGCGGCCGTGCATGCGACGGAACATCCAAGTCGAGAGCCGCGAGCAGTCCGCCGACGTGCCCGATGGTCGAAAGCGACTGCTCATAGTCCTCGACCATGAGCTGCTGTTTCACGCGTTTGCGGAACTGACGCACGCCGCGTGTGTCCGTCAGTGGAAACGTCTCGCCGGCATACGCCACCGACGACACGGTCCGTGCGTCGATGAGCGCGTCCAACATGCTGATCGCGTAAGGTCGGGACGTCGCGACCTGGAACGGATTCACGAAGAAGATGACGTGGTGACCACGTGCGCGCGCCAGCATACATGCCTCGGCGCCACCCTGAGTGGCATCGTCAATAGTGAGCACGTCGGCATCGGGCTCGTTCGGAGCCCACGCCGCATACGGCGTGAGCCGTTCGTCGAGGTGGGCCAGGAATCGATCGGCAGGAGCGTAGTTGAAGTGCGCCTGCTTCCATGCCGTCCAATCATCCACGACACCGTGGAGCAAGTACACAGCCATGTGTCCCGTCGTTCAGATCGCGTCCTGTGAATAGGGTGTGCGCGAGCCGCCGGTGCCATCCTCGTCGCGTGATTGAAAGTATTCGCGCACGAATCCGTGGAGTCGAGGTTTATCTGACGCCCACCGCCACGCGCCGGAATCGGCCACTGCAATGTCGCGGTCCGGATCGAACTCGAAGCGGGCAAGCTCGGCGTGTCTCTTGAGATATCGCCGCTTGGCCAGGTCCCCGTGCCATCGGTGCAACAGTGCTCCGCGAATGTAGCCCACTCGGCCGGCGACCTCCTGAAAGAACGGCTGCGCCCAGCGTAGGTAGTGGCGCGCGCGCCGCGCATCCAAGGCTGCCGCGCGTATCGCATCGTCGAATTTGCCGTACGCGGCGCAGACCAGCGGGCGGTCGCCGCCGCCGAGAATCATTGCGTCATAGAAGTGATGCGTCTCGATGATCGCCCGGTTGGCCGCCCACGCCAGGCCGAAGCCACACTGTCGGCGGCCGGGCGGCGGAGCGCTCGGCGAATCCTCCACATTCCAGAGCCCTCGGGAGGTCAACGCGGCAATGGCGACGCCGGTTGGCTGCGCGGAGGGACCCGCCCACGGCGTCTCCGAACCATCCCGGCGGACGTCATAGATCGTGTCGAACAGCTGCACGAGCGCATGCTCCTCGATCGCTTCGACCGCGGCGTCTGCCCAGTCCTCGCGTTCGAAGCCGATGTCGCCATCCAGCCACGCGACGACCTTCGCGTCGTGCGGAACGTGCGCGAGTGCGATATTGAGTAAGCGCTCCTTCTGCCAGAGCACGGATCCATCAGGGATCTGCACTAGGATGTCAGCGTCCGCCGGAGTCAATTCGTACGCGCCGCCGCGTCCGAGCTCCACCGTGACGAGCCGTACCGTTAGCGCGCGCCAAAATGCCAGGTAGTTCGCGAGCCGTCGGCGATAGCCGATTGGATTGTAGTAAGTGGTGAGCGCCCACAGTCGCCCGGCATTGACCATATCCTCGCCCTCCGCGTATTGGCTGGTTGGGGTCGGACCAAGACTGGTATAACTAGGCGCGCTCAATTAGCGGTTGCTTGCTCATGTGCCTGTCGCGCAATGGGGCCGTTCTCGCCGCATTTTACAGTGGGATTGGTGACGCGATTGTGCATGGTCCCTTCATGGTCGCGTTGTGCCGTGCGCTGGGAGACCGGTTGGTGGTGCCCGAGATGGCGGGCATGGAGCTGCTCGCGCTCGCACCACCATTGCGCGGTATCCGCACGGTGGCGAGGCACTTCCGTAACCTGCACACTCGACAGCCTGCTGATGCTGTCGCGCTGCTGCGCGACGCGGGCATTGGCGCCGTGATCAACTTTAGACGCGACAGGGTCGCAGCGCCGACCGAGTACGAGCGCTTCATGCTGTCGCTGGCGAACGCCGGCATCTTCCACCGTGACGCGTGCGCATCGATCGATCCCCGGCAGCAACTGCAGATCCACACCAAGGTGCTTGCCGCGCGCTTCTTGCGGTCCCTCGACATCGCTCCGTGGCGATCGCCGGTGGCGTGGCTCAAACCGTTCGTTAACGCGACCGTTACCGCGTGTCGGCTCCCCAGTGTCGCCGCATATCTCGGCGCCAGCGTGTCGGTGAAGCGGCTGCCTGTCGATTTCTGGCGATCAACGCTGCGCGATATCGCCAGTCGCGACCGGCAGCTTCTCCTCGTGCCCGGGGTATCGGCGGAGGAGATCGCGCTCGCGGACCGCGTGTCGGCGGCGCTCTCAGCGGATGGCGTCGAACACGTCCAGGTCCCGCCGCAGACGCTAACGCAACTGGCGCACCTCGTGCGCGGCCTGCGCGGTATCGTGACCGGTGACACATTCGCGCTGCCCCTCGCCGAGGCGCTGGGCGTGCCGGTGGTCTCGATCCACTGCGCCACGACCGCCCGCGTCTATGGCGTACAGTCGCGCGCCAATCGTTCGCTCGAGAGCTCGTTCTACGCCCGCTGCCCGGACCGGAACCTCGTGGGCAATTGCGACGCGTGGACGAACGGCTGCACGCACCTCACGTGTCAGCAGGCACTGAACCCCGCTTCGGCCTCGAAAGCCGCGCAGGTCGTCTTCATCCAGTGACCCCGACGCATCGCCCGTACGTGTATCTCGACCTTGGGTTCTACGCACCGTGCAACCTCAAATGCACGTACTGCCGCTCGGCGGTAGTGCGCGACGATGGCGGGACATCCCTGGAGAGTCTAGATCGAATCCTGGAGGCCTTCGGGACGCGGCACCGCGCGGCGGTGGCTAAGGCTTCAGGGTATGGTGAGATCACCATCTGGCCGCACTTTGCGGCCGCCCTAGATCTGATGGCTGCGCGATGCCCGGTCGTGCAGGTGATCACCAATGGGACTTTCGGCCGACCCGTGCTGGAGGCCATTCTCGATCGGCCGACGGTGACTCCTAACCTAACGATCGACGGACACACCATCGCGATGAACCGCCTTCGCGTCGGCGAACAGAGCTCCCTGCAGACACGGATGCTCGACAACCTGAGACAGCTCGTGGAAGTTGGCAGACGCGTGGAGATCAACTGCGTGTTGCACGAGCACAACGTGCGCGCGCTGCCGACCTTCTGCGAGTATCTCGCGGATCGGTATGCCGGACGCGTGATGCTGTTTCCGTTTCCCGCGCGTTCGTTCTCGCTGGCGCCCGGCGTCGGACGTGAGGTGGCCGCGCATCTTCACAGCAGCGTGGATGTGCTGGCGGAATTGAACGCTGCCTACGGCCCAATCCTTCCACCGCCTCCCTACATGGACGCGTTGTGCGACTTCATTCGACAGCGGGCGCGTCGAACGCCGTGTTACGTCCACTGGCTCAATGCTGGTTGCGGATCTCGAAGGCAACGGCTGTTCTGCGCCAACTATGGCGAGGAGCTCGCCTACGGCCCCATGGACTCGCTGACGCCGGCCGTCGCGGCCGCCATCGCCGCGCGTGAGTTGACGCACGTCGCTGCCGGACGGGTGGGCCCAGGCTGCGACGACTGCTTCAATCATTTTCACATCTTGGGAATGTACCTGGATGGCCGGATGACCCTGGAGCAGTTGACGCAGGTGCCTTCGCTCTCGTTCGACGGCGTGGCCCCCGTTCTCGTCGAAGTAAAACAGCTCTTCGAGCAGGTCTCGCTCGCGGCCAGCATCCCTGCAGTGCCCAGCGATCCTCTTGAGATTGATGCGTAGTCGATCTTCGCCATGATGCGATTAACTCACGACACTCGCCTTCACCATGTGGCTTTGCGCGTCGCCTCAATCGAGGTCTCGGCGGCGTTCTACGCGACGGCATTCGGATTCGACATCGTCCGCGAGTACCACGACGACGGCCGGCGTGTCATTGTCCATTTGCGGCAGCGAGGATCGCCGTACGTCGTGGAACTGATCGAGCGCCAGCCGCCAACGATCCCCCCCGATCGCTTCCATCTGGGAATGAGCACCTCCGACGTGGCCGCGCTCGAAACGCACCTGCGGCACATCCATCCGCTGCGCTGGACGCAGCGAGCCGACGTCGGCCGTGAGCGGATCCTCTTCTTCCGTGACCCGGACGGCCTGCTGATCGAAGCGAACGACGGACTCCTTTAACGCGATCACGCCATGTTCGTTTATCAGATCGAGGTGTCGAACGTGTGCAGCCTGCGGTGCGCGTACTGTCCGCATCCTGGACAGGAGCGCCGAAAGGGCTTCATGTCGGTCGACACGTTCTCGAAGTGCCTCCAGCTTTTCCGGCGCTGTGAGAACCGGCGCACGCTGAGGCTGCACAACTTCGGCGAGGTGCTCATGCATCCCCGACTAGCCGAGCTGATCGCGATGGCTGCAACACAAGACATCGAAGTTTCGTTCTTTACGAACGGCGTAGCTCCGGGTGGTCTGCCGTATCCCCGCTCCGTCTGGCAAATGCTGGCGGCCGCGGGACTGCGTCGCGTCGATTTTTCGTCGCACGTGCTCCCGGCTGAGGACTTTCGACGCATCACGTCAGGGCTGATCGCGGTGGGCCGCGTGTTCGATCCGCATAACCGCAAGCTTGGCACGTGGGCAGGTCAGACGGGACCGGCGGAAGGCCCGCTGCCAACGCCATGCCTCTTCGAACGCGATAACGCCTTCGTCGTTTTGTGGGACGGTCGAATCTCGTCATGCTGCCTTGATGTCGAAGGGCGCAGAGACGAGCTGTGGATTGACGATCTGCTGCGACGGGGCACCTACACCTTCGAGCCCCTGCAGCTGTGCGCCAGCTGTGGCTCGATGCGCCATCAGGAGGATTTGTGACACAGCGCGGATCGATCGGATCGCCGCCGCTCACCCTGACGCCGCCGGTGTACCTCGTGCGGCACGGAACGGTCTGGGCCATTGCGTCCTTCGATGCACTTCGGCCAGCCGAAGGACATGTCTCGGGCGAGCATCTCGTGCTCGCGTATAGCGGCGCGCTGACGGCCGCCTATCGGCGCGACGGCGTCCGCGCGTGTCGGCTCGGGGTCGAAGAGTGGTTCGCGGACCGACAGCGCGTCCTGGTCCGGATCCATTCCGAGTGCCTGCTCAGCGAGACGTTCGGCTTCGACGTCTGCGACTGCCGCGAGCAGCTCCGATCCAGCATGGAGCGCATTGTCATCGAAGGCGAAGGTCTCGTGGTCTATCTGCGTCAGGAAGGACGCGGCATCGGTCTCAGCGCCAAGCTGCGCACGTTCGCCTGTGATCCTGCGATCGATACGTTCGAACGGAACCGGTTGGCTGGGTACGCCGACGATCTTCGGGAATACGGCGCGGCGGCGGATGTGCTCTTGCACCTCGGGATCACTGTGGTCAATCTGATCACGGATTCACCATGGAAGGCGGAGGCGCTGGTGCGTGCCGGTGTGATCCTCGATCAGCGCGTCAGCCTTCAGTATCAGCTCACGCCAGAAGCTGCCCGTGAGCTGCTGGCGAAGAAGCGGCGCGGCTACCATATCGAGTTCACCGAGGACGCGCTCAAACGGGTCGTGCGAGAAGGCAGGTGGGATGGCTGGCGCTGATGCCCGTCGCCCAAGAGTCGTCGGCCTGAATCGGACGCAGGATGCCAGTGTCTGCGTCCTCGAGAACGAGCGCGCGGCCGTTGCGACCCAGAAAGAGCGACTGACGCGGCAGAAGCACGCCTGGGGCGCGCTCGGCGACGTTTCGTCGTTGTACGTGTCCGCAATCGACGCCCTCGAGGAGGCGATTGATCTGGTCGTGGAGTGCTACTCCTCAGACCCTGAAGTCCTGAATAGGGAAGCGTATGCGGACGAGCTACGAGCAACCGTCCCGTTCACGTCAGCGGGAAGGATTCTCGACGTCAGCCATCACCTCGCGCATCTCTATAGCTGTTACTACCCTTCGGGCTTCGATGAATGCGCCGTCCTGATCGTGGATTGCGCGGGCAGCCCGCTGTCGCGCGTCACCGAGACATACGCCGATATAGGTACCGCCTCCTCCGACGATGTCGAGACCGCGTCGTATTACTGGGTGGAAGGCGGTCACATTCGCTGCGTGAAGAAAGATGCATGGTCGTTCGATTGGACGCAACCCGCGGGGCTCGGTGCGTTCTATCACCTCGTCACGCAACGGATCTTTCCTGGGGAGGGGAACGAGGGCAAGGTGATGGCGCTCGCGTCATTCGGCGACCCCGGACGGCTTCGACTGCCGCCGCTGCAAGTGGAGCAGGGCGAGATTGCGATCCCACGCGGATGGATAGAAATCCTGACGTGCGCGGACGATTTCACAGTCTCGCCCACCTCGATCTCGGTTTCGCAGCAGGTCGCCGATCTCGCCGCCGCGGCGCAGGTGAGTTTTGAAGCTGCGCTTCTCCAGACCGCGCGATGGCTGCGGCGCGTCACCGGAAGCCGCAATCTCTGCTTCGCCGGAGGTACCGCGTTGAACTGTCCAGCCAATACCGTGATCGCCCGCAAGGCGGGTTTTTCGCGAGTGTACATCCCGCCGGCGCCGCACGACGGCGGCACGGCCATCGGGTGCGCGCTGTATGGGCTGGCGCAGTTGCGTGGCCACGCCGCCTGCCGCGGTTTTTCGTGGCAGTCCGACTATCTCGGAGTGTCACGCTCCAGCGATCGCCTCGAGGAGATCGCGACGAGAGGCCCAGCGGTCATCATCGAGCGTCCCGCGGATCTCCCGGTCACGATCGCGCGCCTGATCGCGAACGGCGCCGTCATCGGCCTCTTCCAGGACCGCGGCGAGTTCGGCCCTCGCGCCCTCGGAAATCGCAGCATCCTGGCAGATCCCCGCGACCCGGATATCCAGCGACGCATCAACGAGACAGTGAAGGGACGCGAGACGTTTCGGCCGCTGGCGCCCACGGTCCTTGCGCACCGCGCCGACGAGTTCTTTGGCTGGACCCCGCACAGTCCGTTCATGCAGTTTGCCGTGCCCGTCCGCGCTCACCGTGCACGCGCGATTCCCGGCGTCGTCCATCACGATCGCACGGCGCGCATCCAGATGCTGCACCGCGAGGACAATCCGTTCTTCTTCGACGTGATCACTGCGTTCGAGCGCCTGACCGCCGTTCCGATGCTGCTGAATACGTCATTTAATGGCGCTGGCGAACCCATCGTCGAAACGCTCGAGGACGCGTTTGCCTGCTTCGGCGCGACAGGCATCGACGGTTTGGTCTGCCCGCCGTTTCTCGCGACGAAATCGTGACCGGGTGAGGCCGCAGCGACGACCATGCTGAGACGGATCGTCCTCCTGCCAGACGGCGATCCCGGCGATCAGTCATCATTCTCCGGCATCACTGCATTTCTAACCTCAATGCGTCAAAAAACTCAGGCGGCGCGTGCCAACCCTTTCTCGATGCGCTGGAAGCGCCGGCGTGTGGCCGCGTTATCCGTGAGTCGCAGCTGGGCGATACCATCGGGCCGCAGGAGCATCGCGGCGCGGTGGAAGACTTCAAAGCGTAACGTCTGCACGGTCTGGAGCAGGTGGAGGACCGTGTGTTTG
>Ga0187893_10011966_pt1 | contig 12436 bp, 11 predicted proteins | sample MA1701074metaG_FD_139574 | JGI IMG/M metagenome (GOLD analysis project Ga0187893, IMG submission 139574) | White microbial mat communities from a basaltic lava cave in the Kipuka Kanohina Cave System on the Island of Hawaii, USA - MA170107-4 metaG ...
CAATGCTATTCAAAATTTCGAGACTTGCTTCGCTGTCACAGTCTTTTAATCTTTGAACAATCTCATGATATGTACCGCTCGTTTTTTTGTGCGTTTGAGATGTGATACCAATTTTGCGCGCTTGTTGTTTTAACTCTGTCAATTCAGTCTTTAATCCATACCCTCTTCGTTTCTCTTCAATAAAATTTGCGGGCAAATATATAACTTTCAAATCAAACGGAATTTGATTAACAAAGAAATCAACCTTTTTAATTTGTCCGACTGTTGGCAAAACAACAGGGTGTGATTTGAAAATATTCTCAATCAAAATCGAAGACCAATGATTATACCAACTACAGTAAACATAGCCTTGTACGCTCTGTTGAATGTCTGTATCGAGTTTTGATGTGAGTTCATCAAACGACTGATAAACTTTAATAAAATCGTCAACTAGATATTTATCTAAACTGTTTTTGTAGTCCCCACCCCAATTATAAGACTTTAATTTGTATAGTTCAGAAACAAGTCTCTGTTCATTGAACTTTTTGAGTTGCTTTAGCTGAATTTTATATATGAAATCGTTAACTGTTTGATGTACCTCTTTCAAATCCTTTGCTTGTAATAACGCGAAAAACGCCGCCCATTTTTCCGTTAGCGTGCGCGCGTCCACCGAAAGGGTGTTTGTTTCAATAAAGCGGTCAAGCAATTCTTTTCTAGTTAATGATTTTAGTTTGAGCCATAACAAACCCGACGAATTAAAATTAAATCCAGATAACTCGTTTGAGTCATAAAGTTTTTTCCAATAAGCAAATTCTTTTAATTCCACTAAGGGCTCCACAAATAATTTAGTTTTACTCCGACACACGAAAAGAACTTCGTGACTACCTGCTACGCTTCCTTTACCGCCACGACTGTTCAAGTAAGGCTTTCTTTCTATCGTCACATCTTTATGTTTTTTTATTATTTCCGCTAAACGCTCTACATTCGGGTAACTGCGGTCATTGTAGCTAATAAGCCAATGCGGAATATCTGCGGCGTGTGCGAAAAGTTGTTCAAAAGATTTTTCTACATCTGCTTTTTTATCAAAGCCACTCCAGAGTTGTGGTTCATAACGCCGTGTTGAATTAACGAAACTTTTGTCTGTCCAATAGCGTGTGAAAGTTTCAGTTAAATGGTAAAAAGATTGATAATCCGAATGACTGTCTGTGTAGGGCGGGTCAAAATACGCTACATCAATTTTTTCCAGCTTAGGCAATAAATCCAAAACATTTTCATTAAAACTTTTGTTCTCTTGCCCGTTATCAAAAACTGCTTGGTTATATTCTGGAAGTAGCCTGAAAAAAAATTCTTTAATCGGTTGTGCAATGCTTGGGTTGCGTCTTACACGCTCAGGGTTTGAAGCATATGTCAACGCTTGTGTATGTGCGAAATGCCCCATGATTATTTTGCGCGTTAAGCTACGATTCATCACGGCGAAAGCCATCGCGCGTTTGTATTTTGAATTTAGTTTGTCAACATTTATGCGAAAGCTATCTAACGCTTGTGCTTCTTCTTCTGAGAAAAAATTTCCCGTGAAATTATCCTGCATCAGCATTCCTGCATCTGCATTTAAATCAAAAAGATGAATCGCTTCATCCCGACTCAAAACTTCCTCTTTGTTCTCAATCAATGCTATGCCTATTTGGTGACAAAAAGCCAAAAAATCATTTGTTATGACTTGTAAACCTCTCTGCTTTAGTAGAAAAGCGATTGATTGCGAACCGGAAAAAGCATCAATCGCTGTTTTTGAATTTTCAGGAATGAACTTAGCAATCCAATGGCAGAGATTCGACTTTGCTCCAAGATATTGAGGCTGTGGAAACTGATAAGTTTCAAAACGTATTGATTCAAATAATGCTTGTTGCGGCTTACTCGTCATTTATTCTTTGTTACGTTCAAATTTAATGAGCGTATTGTAAAGTTCAAACCTGAAAGTTCAAAGCCAAGATTTATTTTCACATTTTAGACCTGAGACTTTATCATTCAGTGCATGAGCAAAAAACTTTGGCAGGCAAGAAATCTGTTAATCCCTTACAGTGAGCGAACGCTTGTGATGGGAATCTTAAACGTCACGCCCGACAGTTTCAGCGACGGCGGAGAATTTTTAAGCACTGATGATGCGTTAGCGCAAGCCGAACAAATGATTCAAGAGGGCGCAGACATCATTGACGTCGGCGGCGAATCTACACGACCAAGCGAAGGGCGCGAGCGTATAAGCGTTGATGAAGAAATTGCCCGCGTTATTCCTGTGATTGAAAAACTTTCAAAAGTTTCTTCCATCCCAATCTCGATTGACACAACGAAAACAGAAGTCGCGCGCGCCGCCGTCAAAGAGGGAGCGCGCATCATTAACGACATTTCGGCTTTGCGTTTTGAACCAACAATTGCCGATATAGCCGCTTCATCCGGCGCGGGGCTTGTATTGATGCACTCACGCGGGACGTTCGAGACAATGCACAAACTTGAACCGATGAAAGATTTGCTGTTGGAGATGAACGAGAGTCTTCGTTACAGCATTGATGAAGCAAGAATGCGCGGCTGTAAACGCGAACAGATTGCGATTGACCCCGGTTTTGGTTTCAGCAAAAGCCACGACCAAAACTTAGAATTGATGGCAAAGCTTGAAATCTTCGCCGGATGGTTTTCCGATTATCCTTTGCTCATTGGCACATCACGCAAATCTTTCATCGGGAGAATTTTGAACAATGCTCCCGTAGATGAAAGATTGCATGGGACAATGGCTACGGTTGCAATTTCAGTTTTGAAAGGCGCGAACATTGTCCGCGTGCATGATGTCAAAGCAGCAGTCGAAACCGTGCGCGTTGTTGATGCTATTCGACGCGCGAAAAACTGAGTAGATGTTAATTCTGCTTCACACTCGTGCATGAAGAAGTGAAAGCAGGACAAGCGCGAACAAAGACGTGAGAATCATACGCGAGACTGTTGACATGAACGAAACGGAAGAAAGCAAAACACAACAACCTTCGCTCTTCGATTTTTCACACAAACAACAACGCGATGTTGTGATAGGCGTAAGCCGTAACGCTCAATCAAACACAGAAGCGAAAGCACAAACTCTTTGCCCTCACCATTATTCAAAATCCTCTGCCTAGCATGAAGCCAAATATGCCGTTCATTGCCACATCAATTGCGGGGAGTTTGTCTGTTTCGCGGACTTTGATTTTCATTGTTTGCATCAATGGTTCAAGCATATCGAACAGCATTCCGTTTTGAACGCGGATTTCTTTCGGGCTCGCGTCGAGTCGGGCTAAGATGTCAATCAAATGTTCGGGAACTTGCGCGTAAGTTTTTAATTGGGATTCGGCGGGGCGCATCATCTCCATATCTAAAATCATTCCGCTACGGCTGTCAGCAATCAACAGCATATAAGGGAAATAAGGGCGGGCGTCCGTTTTGTCTTTCACAGGCGACGGTGCGCGCGTGAATTCTATTTCGAGAGTTATATCTTTTTGCGGCGCGGCTTTGAGTTTGTTGATTAGCTCAACACCAATTTTGAAAGCGACATGTTCGTCTTCGGGAGCGGGAACGTCCATCATTTCATCACGCCAGACAAGTTTACCGCTCTCTTCTTTTGCGACACGAACGAGGTAGGTTTCATCTTCTTCGTTTTTTGGTTTGAGAAGTTCAGGGTTTTCTTTCACACGTGGTGCGACATCTAAAGTTTGTTCCAAAGCATATACGAGAAAACGCGCTTCTTCCGCTGTGATGTGCCAAGGCAAACAGCCGGATTGCATACTGCGAAACTGCGTCCAGTTTTTCGCGCCGCGAAATTTCAAACCGAGTTTTTTGATTTCGTCGCGGTCACGCTTATCAAGTGCTTCACGGTCTTCAAAAGAAGCTTGCAATTGCGGCACGTCAAGAAGTGCCATAGGGTCATCAAACAACGCACCCTCTTGCATATCCCAAAATCCGTAAAGACCTTCTGCACCCAGATAAACGCCGACCGCAAAATGTTCGCCTGCCCGTCCCATTATGCTGATGAAACCTAGTCCTTTTGTCTGAGGATTTTGTACGCCGAAAATTTCGTCTTCGTACATCCATTTCCAAGGCGCGAGTTCTTTGATTTTCGACGCAGCATCGTAAAGATGTTCTAGCTCTTCGAGAGAAGGCTTGTTTGTTTTCTGTTTGGCTTTAGGCATTTGTGTTCTATTTGAAAAAATGTCAGTTCGATTCTTTGCACTGTTTTGTCGCTGCCACATCGGCGGCGTTGCGTGCGAGTTCGTTTTGGTTTGCGCCCGGTTTTATAACGTCCGTCACGCAGATTTCTTTTGCAGTGATTTTCGTCACGCTTAAATAAGAAGTAATTTTGCTTGAATCTTCAACATTTTCGCTTGCGTCGAAACGAATTATCAAGGCGATGGGCTTTTTGTTTTTCATGCGCCATTCCGCTTTCTTGCCTACTGATGAAAAAGCGCTTGACACAACAGTCCACAAGTCCAAAGAAAAACCTTTTCCGTTTGGAGCAACAACAGTGACGTTTTGTCTTAAATCCCCTTCTTCGACAAGCAATTTATAACCCGCAGTTCCGGGGCATCGTTGTTTAATATAGCCCGCGCCTTCATCGTCTTTTTCGATGGTCTTGCATGTTTTTGAATTTAAGGTTGTATAGACGCTTGTGATACCCGTTTGGCTCTTTCCTTTCTGTGCCAAAACAAAACCTGTCTGGACAAGCCAAAACGTCAAAGCAAAAAACAAAACAATCATTCTTTTCATTGCTGTTGCAGGTACAAACAAAACAATCGTTGCCAAAAACTCAGATTTCATTGAATCCCACTTTGTTAAAGCTGAAATTATTTGTTTCATTTCTTTTGCCTCTTTTGTTGTTTGATTTGATAAAACTTTTCGTAGCAATAAAGCTACAAACATTTAGATTGCACGAATTGACGGCTTCAGAGGTTAGTTTGCAATGTGGCTTTTGTGAATAGAGTTTTTCACACAATTTCCATAAGTAAGCACACACATTTTTTCTGTGTGTGTTCACACGATTAAAAAGTAAAACACTCATCGTTTAGAGGCGTGCCACAATTGAAACGCTTGCACCATTCCGTAAAATTGAATTCGTGTTCTTTCGGGAAAAAGCCGTCGAGCGCGTCAATATCAAAATCAAAATATTTTCTTCTTGCGGGCATTTTGCTCTTAGCTTTATAGTTTGTCACGAAATAAAAACGAAACAGCGTTAATTTTTTTCGACATCGCCGGGTTTGAAAATCTCGCGTGAAAGATTATCCTGTGTTTACTTTTAATCAGCTGTTTTTATTTGGAGAAATTAAAGATGAGATTTTTGCGAGTAACCGCATTTGTCATTTTGCTTTTGTTCGTTTCCGGTTTTAAGGAATGCTACAAACCCGTAAAGAACAGTGGCTTGCCGCAACGAATTAAAACCGTCGCTGTGCCGCCTTTTGAAAATCAGGCATTGCGCTACAAAGTCGAATCACGTTTTACGGATGCCACTATCCGCGAGTTGATAAAACGCGGGCGCGGGTTGAAAGTTCAAGGTAGCCGCGAAGGAGCAGACGCGATTATTGAAGGCACAATTAAAAACTTCACGTTTTCGGGCGTGTTGTTAGATGACAAAGGGCGCGCGCGCGTTTTTGAAGTAACAATTGTTGCCGCCGTCACAGTGCGCGACGTGAAAGAGAATAAAGTCTTGTACGACAACCAAAATCTTTATTTCCGCGACTCGTTTGAGTTCACATCAGACCCGCGTTCGCTCTTTAACGAAGAAGACCCGGCGGTCGAAAGAATCGCACGCAGTTTTGCCGAATCAATGGTTTCGACAATTGTCACCGGTTTTGGCGTAAACGAAATTAAATAACGTGATTTAGATATAAGCGAAATACGCCTTGTATCGAACTTTGATGAAAATAGAGCATGCCTTAGCTCAATCTAAAAGAAGTTGTTCTATTTTCATTCGCGGTTGTGATTCCGCGAATCATAACGGACTCACGTTAAATAAGGAATACCAAATGAAAAGAGGCTACTTGCCAGTAGCCCCTTATTTGAAATTTATGGTGCGCCCGGCACGACTCGAACGTGCGACCTTTTGTTTCGTAGACAAACGCTCTATCCAACTGAGCTACGAGCGCAAAGGTTTTAAAGGAAAACGGACTATAAAGTTTGGAGTTCTGTCTGTCAAGTCCCGATACTAAAGCCGATTGCCCGTTGTTCTGCTGTTTGAAAACGTCTGTTTTTATCTGGCAAAGCTATTCATTTTCAACACCCGCAGTGCCTGTGAAAGATGCCGTCGTTCATGTTGGAGAATAATTTCGTAAGCGTTGTGCAGGCTGTAAGTCACGAACCTTGTGGCAGGCGATGTTATAAAAGTATGTTTCATATCAAGGCACGAAGTCGCCTGTATGAAACCAATCAGTCGCCCCTGATTGTCGCTGAACTGCGAAATGATTGTATTGTCAATGTCGCTTGTGGTCGGCATAAAAAGTTTTGGCGATTTCAGTTTTCGCTCCGATTCGGGACTCAAAGATTTAATAAAAAGCTTTCCCCAAAAATCCGACACAAACGGAATGCGTTCCAAAAAACGTCTTTTCTTTTCTCCCAGAATTATCTCTTCAAAGGTTGGAAAGTAGCATCTGTTTGAATTTATTAAATGCTCCAAGCATTGCGCTATGCTCCAACTCTTAGGGTTTGGCTTCCAGTTGAGTTCCTCTTTTGAAAGCCCCGCAAAATTGTTTCTGACTTCTTCTGCTATGTTTCGCGCCTCGTCTTGTAGTTTAAGAAAATCGGTATTATTTGTATGAACCATTTTATAAATCTCCCGCTTGTCACACCCTGCAATATAAATTTATGAATCGGTTGCATCTATAAAAGATGCTGTATGACATTGTGGAGATTAGTTGAAAAGCTGTCTTGTGTCGCCACCTGTTTAGGTAGTTAAAAATGACTTTGAGCGCGATAATTCTCGCTTTTCGAGAGTTATCACGCTCAAAAGAGGTGGTATTAAAGTTTTTCTAAGCGGCGTTTGCCATAGCCGCAGGAAGCAATCCTTTTATCTCGCGCGCTATCTTCTGAACTTCTTCTTGGTCTGCCAAAGCCATCATAAAAAAGTCGTAGCCTTGTCTGAAACAAATAACACCGTTCGCAAAAAGCCAGATGCCGTCGAGAAAAGGATTGCCGCCCAAAAGCCAGCTAATTGGTGCGCCTGTGATTCTGCCGGGTTGGAAAATCTGCGCCCACATTGCCGCACCAGCCGCACAGCTAAAAGCCCCTAAGAGCGGTGCGCCGACATATTTCACAATTTTTCTTTCAAATTCGACGCGCTCTTTTTCGGCTTTTGAAAGCTCACCTTTTGCGATAAGCGTTTCCTGTCGTTTTAGATATTCATCAAACTTTTCGCTCGCTTTTTTCAAACCGTAAACGGGCAAAGCGGAATGCGTAAACCAGTGGGGGTGCGAACCTAAAAGCACTGCGTCAAGACCCGGCAGCGCCGCGCCTGCGCGAACACCCAACACAATTGAAACGCCCGTCAATGCGGCTTTGCCCGGATTCTCTTTCGCCCAATCAAAAGCTTTGAAAAGCCCTTGAGTTGCATAAGCCGACGCTTTTGTTAAATGTGCGCCGACACCGAAAACATCGGAAGCAGTGGCGTAAGTTTTCTTTGCGCCCTCAAAGACTTCATTGGCTTTTTCGCCCGCGTTTCCCGCAAGTTCACGAAAGAGTTCTGCGGCTTCTTTTGCTTTGCGCGCGGCTTCTTCTGCCGCTTGTTTTGCGCGTTGACGAACTGCCTCTTCGTCTTTCAAATTCTCTGCTTCGCTTTTTAATTTTTCCGCGCCGTCAAAAACAACATCCGCACCAATCACAGCCGCTTCTTGGGCAAGTTTTGCACCCTCGCGTGCGGCATCTTGCGCGAACTTCGCACTGCCTTTAACTGCTTCTTGTGCGAACTTCGTGCCTTCTTCGACGCGCTCTTTCAAATTAAATTTCTCGTCAAGTTCGCGCACTTTTTGACGCGCCGTTTTTTGCCACTCTTCAAACTTATCTTTGTAATCAGACATAAACTTATTTCGGATTTCGGATTTCGGATTTTTATTCTTAATCCGCAATCCACATTCCGCAATCCGCAATCCTTTCATCCTTTGCTTGTTACGCTCAACGCTTTTGTTCGGTTCGTTTTAGTTGCGGCTCGTTCGATGCGGTTACGTCCCAAACGTTTTGCTTCGTACATTGCCGTATCAGCTTTGGCAATCAGGTTTTTGCTGTTCTTTCCATGCAAAGGAAATGACGAAATTCCGAAACTGGCGGTCACGTATCCGACGTTTGGGATTCTTATTTTCTTAATCGCTTTGCGAAGACGCTCTGCGACATCATAGCCCGATTCAAAATTGGTTTCAGGTAAAAGAACCCCAAACTCTTCGCCTCCCACACGCGCCGCTAAATCAATTCCGCGAATTCCTTTTTGCAAAATGCGAGCGATTGTTTTTATAACTTCGTCGCCCGCGCCGTGACCGTATTTGTCGTTTATCTGTTTGAAATTGTCTATGTCCAGCCACAATAAACAGAACTCTCTTTCGTAACGAGTGCTACGCGATACTTCTTTTCTCAACACTTTTTCAAAGCGGCGGCGATTTGCCAACCCCGTCAAATAATCCGTAAAAGCATCTTCTTCACAAGCATCAAGATAAGCCTTGAAATCAAGAAGTGTCTGTACGCGACCTAACAGTAAATCAATATCGGTCGGGTCTGTTATGTAGGCGAGTGCACCGACTTCGGCACTGCGGCGCGCGTCTTCTGCGTCCATATGACCTGTTGCCAGAAGAACCACGGGAATGAACTTAGTTTGAGGATTCGAGCGTATGCGTCGCGCCAATTCGTAGCCGTCAACTTTTGGCAGAAACACATCCGCAATAACTAGGTCAGGCTGTAAAGTTTCAATCGAACGCAGGGCGGCGTTGCCGTCGTTGACACACAGGACTTCGTAATCCGCTTCATGAAGCGCAACCGTCAACAACAAACGCTTATCGGGATTGTCATCGGCAACAAGTATTTTGAATTTTTCAATCATCGCTAGCAAAGTCGGGTTGTGGCGAACAAAAAGTTCGCAAGTCGTTACGGGCAAGCAACTCAAATTCAATCGAATGATTACACCATATCAAAACGAGGTCAACATTTTTTCTTTTGCGGGAAACGTGAGTTTTGATAACCAAACGGGTTTTGAGATATTGAAACGTCCAGAAAAGTTTGTCATTTTAATTCGCAGGTTCAAATATACTTAAATAAACAAATGGCCCCTTTACTCAACCTCAAGAACACTTTACGCCGCAATTGCCGCAGAATTCTACAATAAAGGGCATCCACGTCTTACAGTTTTTACAGGCAACCGAAGTATCTTTATAACTCAGCGCCAGCCATTCTTGCTTACAATTCAAACACCAGTAATGCGGCTCATCATCCACATTCGGCGGCTCTTTCCCCAATATCTTTATTTCGTTGTGTGAAACTTTGCTTGGCAAGTAAGGTTCAACACGATGACCGCATCTTGTACAAAACCCGAACTGTTCTGCGAATGGAAAATTGAACTCAATCGTCGGTGAATTATCGGCTTCAATATCTGGTCTTTCTAAAATATCAGCTTCAACTTTTTCTTCAGCCGAGAGAAGTTGCTGTCCTTTCAGAAGTAACTCTTTTCCTGCTCTTTGTGTTTCTTCAATAACAGAGATTTTTGTTCCGTCGGCAAGCGTTATGGTGATATAAAAATAGCCCAAGACATGAACCATTGCTTTTGAGCTATCGGCAAATTTGTAAAATGTGTGGCCCGTGGCTTCACTGACAGCGCCGCCGTCAAACCAACTCGTAAAATAGCCTTGCAGGTCGTCTGAATTAGGTTGAAATCGTTCATTCGGTCTTTCGTTTATAAGCCTTAAAATACGCACAACATCCTCTAGCATAATTCACCTCGCAACTCGTTATTTGAAAACAAATCCGTGTTCATATGGGGCTTATAAAATTTCATTCAAAGCATCAACAAATAAATCAACTTCTTCTCGTTTCAGACACAACGGCGGCAATAAACGCAGAACATTTGCATCGCTCGATGTGCCTGTGATGATTTTATGTTCCAACAACTTCGTGTGAATCGGTAGGGCTTTGTCGTTGAACTCAATGCCAAGCAAGAAACCAGCCCCGCGCACGCTGACGACCTGTTCGATTTCTTTAAGACGTCCGCGCAAATGTTTTTCAACCGTCATCACATTTTCCAACATATTGTCTTGTTCAATTGCTTCAAGTGTTGCGAGCGTAGCCGCCATTGCCAACATTCCGCCGCCGAATGTTGTTCCTAAATCATTTTCTTTTACGCAAGTCGAAATCTTTTCATTGACAAGACAAGCTCCGACGGGAACACCGCTTCCCAAAGCCTTTGCAAGCGTGATGATGTCAGGCACAACTCCGCCGCTTGATTCGTGTTGCGAGAAAAACCATTGCCCGACACGCCCGATGCCCGTTTGGACTTCATCAAATATCAAAACTATTCCACGTTCGTCGCAAAGCTTTCTCAGCTCAATAAAAAACTCCGGCTCGGCTTCACGCACACCTGCCATTGATTGAATCGGTTCGAGCATAATTCCGGCGACAGTTTCATCCGCTACGGCGTTGACCGATTCAATATCGCCAAACTCCGCCTTGATATGTCCGGGAACATTTGGCTTTCCAATTTCGCGGTATTTCCCAAGAAAAGTCGCGCTGATTGAATCCGCCGTCCGCCCGTGAAAACCGCCCGAAAATGTGATGATGTTCTCGCGCCCTGTTTTCATGCGTGCCATACGCATTGCGTTCTCGTTTGCTTCAGTTCCAGAATTGCAAAAGAAAGTTTTCGTTAAAGAATCGGGCGCGATTGATACAAGTTTTTCTGCCGTCTTTGCTCTCACATCCGAATAGACCAGATTCGAGTAAAAAAGCATCTGGGCGGCTTGTTCCTGAATTGCTTTGACAACGTGCGGGTGACAATGCCCCGTAGCCGTTACAGCATGACCACCATAAAGGTCGAGATATTTTTCGCCCTCACTCGTTTGCACCCAAACACCTTCGCCCTTCGTTGCGGCGATTGGCATCTTCTTGTAAGTCGCAAGTTGATACTTATCTTCTGCTTCTTGTATTTGCAAAAAGGATTGTTTGTTCATTTGTATTCTTCTGTTTCTAAAACGCTTTTATGTCTAACCGAAAAAATAATTTGTGGAGTGAAAAAATCGTAATTGTCGTTTTGGTCTTCCTCGTTAGTTTGGTCACAGAAAATTTTTAGTTTTAAGCCTTCAGAAAAAGTAATAACCAAATCATATGCAGGCAAGGAAAGTTCAATATCAATTACCCTTTGGCCAAGAAATTTCTTAACGTCTTTTTCTACAATTTCATTCTCAGTCCAAGCACCAAAAGCTACACTTTGCTCATAATCAACGCGCCAAACGCAGAAGATTAGAAATGAATACTCAGACTCAAACTTTCTGACATCTTCCGACAAATACTTATTATCAAGCGGTTTTTCTCTTGGTATTTTCTCTCCGAAATCAAAACTTATATGTGAACCGGCACTTGTTACGATACCCCAACATTCTTTGCCAATAAGTTGAGAAAGTTCACGTTTGAATCGCTTTTTTAGCTCATCATTCATCTTTTATCTGTCTCTGCAAAACCCAATCCGTCTGTGCATCTTTGCCTAATTGAAAAACATGTTCACCGCATTTTTCAAAGCCGAATTTTGCATAAAATATCTGCGCCCGATAGTTGAATTCCCAAACGCCAAGCCACATTACATCGTGCTGTTTTTCTTTCGCGTGTTCAAGACAAGCAAGCATCAGCGTTGCGCCTATGCCGTGACCAATCCATTCGTTCAGCGCGTAAAGACGGCAAAGTTCAATCGGGTTTTTACCAACAACACAGTCTTCGGACGATTCGGTTTTCAACTTCGCGTAACCAACCATTGCATCTTCAATCTCTGCGATTAAATAAATGGCATTCGCATCATTCAAATCAGCCGTGATTGTTTCGACGCTGAAAGCAGAGTCCATGTAAGCCTTCATGTCTTCGGGGTTGTTGCGCGGGTCGTCTGCGAATGCGTCGTAAAAACTTTTCAAAGCAATTCGGGCTAAAGTTTCTGCATCTTCGCCCCTGCTGTAACGAATTTTTATTGAAGTCTCTTTTTCCATTTCTATTCGGAAACATATTTCAGCGCATCGTTATAAGCGATGACGGCGTTTGGGTTTCTCTGCAAGGCTTTTTGAAATTTGTCATTGAACGATTCATCTTCGTCTGCAAAATTGAGCATTGAATTTCTGAAGTCTGGACACATTTTGGAATAAGTGTTTTTTGTTGTTGTGTCATCTGTCTGCAAAGCGCGGCTTTGCCGCTTTCGCAGCGCGGTCACCGCAAGCCAGAGCGTGTTCTCACCCTTCGA
>Ga0187893_10011967_pt1 | contig 12436 bp, 7 predicted proteins | sample MA1701074metaG_FD_139574 | JGI IMG/M metagenome (GOLD analysis project Ga0187893, IMG submission 139574) | White microbial mat communities from a basaltic lava cave in the Kipuka Kanohina Cave System on the Island of Hawaii, USA - MA170107-4 metaG ...
ATGGGTCTCGTGCGTATCCATGTAATTCACGAACAGGAAGAATGGCCCTCGCGCTCTTAGATCTTCCAGCACCGCGAAGACCGAACTGTTGATCCGCTCGGCGTCCCGCTGGCTGATAGAGAGGAACTCCACCGGCCGGAACGCCCTCAGGATCGCCCGGACGCCTCCGCGCAGGTAGTGCTTCTCCCAGGAATGCGCGGTCAGCGCAAGCCGGCGATCGTCCCAAACCTCGAAGCCCTGGTGCATCCCGAACGCACTACTGATGTAGGCGAAGTTCGCCGACACGGCGGCGGTCCGGTAGCCGGCGTCGCGGAGGCGCTCGGCCAGAGTGATCGCGTCGGCGCTCAGGGGGCGGCCGACGGGATGATCGGGCAGTGTGTTGTGTGCGCCGTGCCTCGACGGATACTGGCCCGTGAACATCGATGCGTGCGAAGCAAGGCTCATGTCGCCCGACGCGATCGCACGGCGATAAAGAGTAGCCTCGCCCGCGAGCCGTTTCAGATTTGGCGTCGTGTCGCGGTGGTAGCCGTAGACGGAAAGGTGATCCGCTCGCGCCGCGTCCATCACGAGGAGGATCACGTTGGGTCCGGCGGAGCGGCTGGCCGCCCCCGGGGGCAACCGCGGAGGAGTGTCATTCCGCGGGAGCCACGTTGTCGCGCACAGCGCCGGTATCAGGATGGCCGCGGCGATCGCGTCGCGCCGCGGTGAGAGGACGCGCGCCATGTCCACGCGCCGCCGTAGCGCGAGCCACACGGTGGCGCAAATCAGTCCCAGGCCCGCCAGGACAGCGGCTCGCGTTGTGCGGGGGTACCACCTCAGGAACTCCTGGTGCAGCCAGAAAGGGCCCAAAAGGCCGAGGCTCACCAGCCACGGGCTGGCGAACTCGTCGCGCCAGCGCGTGAGGAGAACGACGGCCCACATCACCGCGATAACGAGGAACTCGTCCTCAAACCACGCCGCCGGCACGAGAATCCCATTCACCACGAACACGACGACGCACAAGAATGCCGTTCGCGCGCGAACCGGGGATTCTCTCGAAAACGCGGCTGCGAGGACGCCGGCGAGCGCACCGCCGGCACAGTACGCCGCCAACAGTCCGAAGACAACGCGCCAGTGCCATAACGGCAACGTCACGGGGTCAGTGGCGAGAACCCAGGTTTCCGTGAAGAAATACTCGACCGCCCACCATGCGCCGCCGGCGATCACCCCGGCGCCGGCTCCGGAGATCAGGCGGTTATTGAACATAGCCGAGCGATCGGAGCTCATCCAAAGTCCAATCGTCGAGCGTGCCGGGCGGAAACTGCCGAGGGACTCTCTTAAGGTAACCGAAAAGCAGGGCTTCCAACTCGCCGGCAGACGGATGGCCTCGGACGTACAAATTGCGATGTTCTGCGGGATCTTGCCACGGGCGATAGAGCTCACGCCCACCATTCCTGGATACTAATAGCTTGAGGTCCCCGCGGAACACCGCCCGCATTCTGTTGGGAAACGACTCAGCGAAAACGTGGCGGCCCGCCCGAACACGCTCATCCAACAGCAAACTGGACCCGTCCATGTCTGTCGCACGCCTGCCGGCCACTTGCAAAATCGTCGGCATGAGATCGACGTGGCTAACCAGTTCGTAACTGTCGCGCCGCGTCCTGGAGCCGGGAAGTTTCACGATGAACGGAACATGAACCTGCGCCTGGAACACGTTCTGGCCATGGCCGTAGGTACCCTTTTCGTAAAGAGACTGGCCGTGATCGGACGTCACGATGATCAGGCTAGTATCGTACTGTCCGATCGACTTGAGATGATCGAGGACGCACCCGACCTGGGCATCCACATAAGCGATGGCGCCATCGTAGCGCGACACAACATGAGCGCGATACTCGGCGCCAGGCAACTTTTGGCCCACGCCAACCCCAGTCCTGCGGCCACCGTTTATGGGGACCGGATCGAGTCCATTTCCGAACATGGAAAGGAAAGGCTCAGGCACCGCATAGGGCTCGTGGGCGTCGAAATAATTGAGGAAAAGGAAGAACGGCAGTCCGTCGACAAACTGATCGAGCAAGGACGCACTGTTACGTGTTATGGTCTCGCCGTCACGCTGTTGAACGTCGAGCCGGCTGGTCGCGAGCAATCCGGATGCGAGATGCCGCACTCCGTAGCACAAGAAACTATTGAAAGGCTTACTAAAGGGCTCAGGCGTCCACGCCACCTGGGAGCGATGATCGAGAACTTCAAACCCCTGATCGAACCCGAATGCTGGGGTCAGGAAGGCCGAGTTGGCCACGACCGCCGCGGTCCGATAACCCGCCTGCCGAAGTATCTCCGCCAGAGTAACCATCCGGCGGGACAGCCCGCGGGCGGCCTCCCGTTTGTCCGCGAGCATGACCGCACCATGCCGGGAAGCGTACTGGCCGGTAAACATGGAGCCATGGGAGCTCAATGTCATCGAGCCGGCGGAAATCGCGCGGTGGTACACCGTCGAATGAGCGGCGAGTCTCCTCAAGTTCGGGCTGGTATCCCGATGATATCCGTGAAGGGACAAATGATCCGCGCGAACCGTGTCGAGCACGATTAGGACGACGTTGGGTCGCGAGGCTGCGCCGGTCCTGGAGACGTTAGTCTCCGGAAGCCCGATCAGGGCGTCGCCGGAATTGAGCCACGAAGCCGCCGCTAAAAGAGGAAGAAGTGCGGCAACTCCGAGGGCATCGTGGCGGGTGGAAAGCAGAGTCAAATGGGGCCAACGGCGTTGTTTAAGCCCAAACGTCAGCAGGGCCATCAGCCCCAGACCGGCAAGCGCCAGTAGACGACCGTTCCGCGACAGGGAAGCCTCGAGCCTCTTGTCAAGCCAGAACGGCGCCGTTAGGGCAATGCTGACTACCCAGGGGCTCACCAGGGGATTCTCTTTGCCGGACGCTCTTTTCCCGACCTGAATAGCTACGAGAACGGCCACGGCAGCCGGAACAATCAGGCCCAACCAGGAAAAGCTTCGCTTGGGAACAACAGCCAGGCTGACAAGAAAAGCAACGCACAAAACCAGACTTATCAATTCACGCAACTTTCGTTCCGGCGCCAGAGCTCCGGCGACGCCACCGGTGACCGCCCCTGCCAGCGCGTATAGGAGAAGCAGGCCCCCGTAAACGGCCCAGTGCCAGGGAGGCAGGGTTTGGTTGCCGTCCGTGAGCAAAGGGATCAGGGCGGCGAACAGGTACTCAGTCAATCCGTAGGCAACCCACCCCAGGACACCGAGGCCCACTCCGATCGAGATTCGGGAACGTAGGGGAGTTCGCATATTCCTAACCTCGCAAGAAACCGCGCTCCTGCAGGTATGCGATGACCCGGCGAGCGTTCTCTTCCGGCTGGCAGTCGGTGGTGCGTAACGTCATCTCCGGCTTGAGGGGCTCCTCATATGGATCGTCGACGCCGGTGAATCCTTTGATCTCCCCGGCGCGGGCGCGGGCGTAAAAGCCCTTGACGTCTCGCTCGGCGCAAACGTCAACGGGCGTGTCGGCGAACGTCTCGATGAACCTATCCGTCCCGACCATCGTCCTCACCTGGTCGCGCGTGGCCCGGTACGGGCTGACGGCAGCGCAGATCACCGCCCCGTTGTGCCGCACGATCTCGGAGGCGACGTAGCCGATGCGCAGGATGTTGGTGTCACGGTCCTCCTTGGAAAAGCCGAGGCCCTTGGAGAGGTGTGTCCGCACGACGTCGCCGTCGAGCAGCGTTGCCTGCCGTCCCTGTTCCATCAGCATCACCGCCAGGATCTCGGCGATCGTCGATTTCCCGGCCGAGGGAAGGCCCGTGAACCAGATGCAGAAACCCTGTTGGTGCGTCGCTGGATATGCCTCGCGCAGGATCTCGGCGACTTCCGGACGCGTGAACCAGGCCGGCAGCGGTTTGCCCTGAGCCAGGTATCCATTTCTGACTTCGGTTCCGGAGATGGCAAGCACTTTTGCGCCCTTGGGAACCCGGCTCTGCTCCTCGTAGCGATCCTCCTCCTCCAGGTAGACCAACTCCTGATAGGGGACCATTGTCACCCCGATGTCGCCGCTGTGCCGGCTGAACAACTCCTGCGCCTCGTACGGGCCGTAGAACGGTTTGCCGCGCGAGTCCTGACCGGGACCGGCATGATCGCGCCCGATGATGAAGTGGTTTGCTCCGTAGTTGCGCCGGATGATGCCGTGCCACAGGGCTTCACGAGGACCCGCCATGCGCATTGCCAGCGGAAGCAGACTCAGAATCGTACGATTCGAGTCGTAGTATTTTTCATGCAGGACCATGTAGGAGCGCACCCGTGTGTAATGGTCCACGTCGCCGGGCCGTGTCATTCCCACAACCGGGTGCAGCAGCAGGCTGCCGCCGATATCGCCGGCGGCCCGGCGCGTAAGATCCTCGTGCACGCGGTGAATGGGGTTGCGAGTCTGGAACGCCACTACGTTGGCGTAGCCATTGCCGGCCAGCATGGCGCGCACTTCGGCCGGCGAGCGGCGCAGCGAGGGGAAGTCGTGATGCCTCGGGAGGGCCAGTACTTTCAGCGGTCCGCTGGCGTAATACTTTGGCCAGCTCGACATTTCGGCCACCAGCGGATGCCTGCCGTCGGTGGTGCCGAAAACCAGGCGGCACTCACGCTCGCCGTCGCGTTCGAAGACCTCCTCCACCCGAAGGATGGCGATCCGCTCGTTGTTGGCGCTGCGCAGCACAACTTCCTTGCCCTCCAGCGCGGGCGCGTCGGCGATGGGAAGCGTAACTGGAATGGGGTAGAACAGGCCTCCGGAGAGACGCATCTCCTCCAGCGCGCGATCATAGTCGGCGCGGCCCATGAAGCGGTCGAGCGGGGATAGCGCGCCGGTCGCCATCACCTCGAGATCGCATAAAGAGCGCGGCGAGAGCAGGACCGGCGGCAATTCGGCCGCTCGTCTCAACTCTTCGTCACGTTCATGAGGATCGGCAAGCAGGTTCACCAGCGTGCCGCCAAAGGGTTCGATCAGCATGAAGCCCCTCCGCTAAAAAGTCACCTTCATTCGCCCGCGAAACATCAGCGCGGCCGCCATGGATATCAGCAGGAACCAGATGACCCAGTGCATTTCCACACCCAGTCCCTTAATCTCGGCGGCCGGGTACGCCACCTCGATCCACTCCACGGGACCCGCCGGCAGCCGCGCCTCGCCGGGTTCCCGGAAATAGTCCGTCCATTCGCGCCAACGCCGGGACATAAGGTATCTCGGCGCTTCGCCGGCGGCAACATGTTTCTCGATTCCACGGCCGTCCACGGATACGCGCAGCGTGCCGTCAACGCTTCTGGCCGGACGGACGCGCCAGACAACCTGGCGGTCGGCCACCGCACGGACCGGCGGGGATTCCACGGCTAGACCGTCCGGGGCTTCCAGCCGGGGCGGCTCGCCGGCTACGTTGCGATTCGAATCGAATTGCACCGTGACCAGCGCGGATTTGCCGATCTCCAGCGGCCGCTTTCCGTACAGCGCGTCCAGTTGCACCAGCAGAAGAACCATCGGAACAAGCATGACCAGGAACGGGACGAGCATGTACCCCAGATATCGCAGGTTGGCTGACAGCAGAGCCCGCTGGGCCCGAAAAATCAGACCCGGGTCATCGCCGTACAAACGCATTTCCAACAGGAAAGCGCTGCGCCGCCGCTTGAGCGCGCGAATCGCCGCCTGATCGGAACAGGCCCGAAACACCCACAGCATTCCAAGGCCGGCGAGCGCGCTCAGCAACGCCAGACTCCAGAACGCTGGCGCCGATTCGATGATCCGCAGCATGCCTATTCGAGATAGCCGAGACCCTTGAGCTTTCGCGTGATGGCCTCGTCGGACTCGGCCTCCTCCAGCCGTGTAAGCTCCTTCTCCACGGCGTGCTCGACAAACTCCTGGGCTGACGCGTAGCCGCTCTGTTTGGCGGCTTTCTCAATCCGCTTCAGCAGATCTTTACTCAGTTTCACGTTAGATGAAAACATAAACTGTTGTCGCGTTGGCGCTACCTGGCGCAGGTGTGCACCGCAAGCGCCTCAGAATACATTGCGCCCTTTCATCGCCGCCGGTCTCGCGATGCCGAAGTGGGCCAGTATCGTGGCCGTCAGATCCTCCAGCTTCGCGTCGCCGACGCTCGCCTTCCGATTACTGAGAAACACTCCCGGCACGTGCTCGGCCGCAATGCAGTGGTCGCCGATCCAGGCCTCGCCATTATCCACTACCGTCTCCGCCGGAACCGCGCCCAGCGCCGTCTGCCAGGACGAACGATAGCCGGGCGCGTAGCCGATCATCAGGTCCGGCGAGGTGCCGGCGTCGTGGCTGGAATAAACGCGGCGAGCCTCATACACAGCCGTCACAACGGGCGCTCCCGTGGCCGGATCGCGCAGGCCTTTCAAACGATCCACGATCTTGCGCAGCTCGAAGTCGATATCCGGTTGCGCGATGGTTCCGTCCGGCTCGCGCCCCACTAGATTCAGATAGACAGCGTTCAAGCCCACCGCATAAGCCTTCGTCCGCGTCCAATCCACGTGTGCGAACAGCTCCTTTTCACCCACGTTGGCCGGGTCATCCAGCGCCAGAAAGCCTTCTTTCATGAGCCAGGTGTTCACATTAACAGCTCTGTCGAAGGTGGAGAACCCGTGGTCGGACATGACGATGAGCGTTCCGGCGTCGCTGGCGGCCATGGCCCATCCGACGGCCTGGTCGGCAAGTTTGTATGTCTCCAGGAGCTCCTTCTCAAACCGCCCCCACAACATGTGCGAGTTCTGATCGACACCGAAGAAGTGGAAGAACAGTAAACCGTCGCGGAACTGATCGAGTGCGTGGCGGAACAATTTCAGGTGTTCGGTGGCGACAAGCCGGCTCTGCGCAATGTACTCTTCGCGCGTGAAGATCTTCTGTCGCAGCGCGGCCGTATCCTCGGCCATGCCCTGCGTGTAGTACGGTCCCACGGACCGTGCCAGATCGCGGCTATAGGACGCGGGGTCGGAAATGGGAAGCTCAGGGCGCTCCGGATCGACATTCTCCGGTGAAACGTACACTCGAAAGCCCGGGCCCAGCTCCTGGGCGTAGATCCGCACCATCCCGGCCGCGTCCTTGAAATAAGGAATCATCGGGAAAGCGATCCTGATCCACGGCGACCATTCTCCCTCCTTCAGAACGTACTGCGCCTCTCCGACCGTAAACCGCGCGGCCTGGCCCGACGGATCGACATCAACGGTGATGTCGACGGACGTCGTGGCGCGATCCTTGCGCAAAGTATTCTCCGGCCCGTCGAGCCGCAGCACGGCGCGATGATTGGCCACACGCGCCGGAAGGATGCGGCCACCGGGAACGTTGCGGCCCTCCTGCTCCGCGTCCGTAAAGAACGTGAATGTGCCGAACGTACCCCGCAGATCGGGTACGCCCATGCCGGCCAGCGAGAGCCCCTCGCAATCGACGGGAGGAAAGTTCGTCGGCATGCGCAGCACCGTGACCGGAATCCCGTTCTCCGACAGCGTCTGCCAGAAAGCCTTCCCTTTCCGGAGCGATCGCACTTCGCCGCTGGTAAGTGGAAAGACATACGGTCCCAGCGAAATCGATTTCCCACCGGCGGCCGTCTCGCCCATGGACGAGAACGGCATCCGCGTCTCAGGGTTGCGGTGAATGAAGTCGTACACACCGTGCACGCCAGGGTCCGTGCCCGTGATGAACGTCGACCAGGCGACGGGACTTTGCGGGGGGATCACCGTCGCCAGGGGCTGGAAGCCCCCTTGCCTGCGCAGCCGGTCGAGGTTCGGCAGCGAGGCCCAGTGCCTCTCCAGGAATTTCGGGTCCATGCCGTCGATGCCAAGCACAATCAGCTTGCGTCCGGCCGCACGGGACGACGTTGGGGCACAGGAGCTGAGCACAATCACGGTCAGGACACAGACCGAAGTCAGCGTTGGACTCACAAAAGCGCTTTACCCTCCATCCACTCCGGAGGTTGCAATCCGAACAGCTCGAGGGCGGTCGGGGCCATGTCCTCGATCCCCGGGTTCTCGGCCGTCACTCTACGATTACAGAAGAGCACACCCGGCACCAGGTGCGGGTCGACGCAATGGTCGCCGCTCCAGGCCTTGGCATTATCTTCGAATACGCTCGCGCTGACCTTCCCCACGGCCGCGTCCCAGGATGTGCGATACCCTTCCCCATATCCGATAATCAGGTCCGGCGCCGCGTCCAGGTACGGTCCTTGATACAAGTCTCCGGCGATCCAAGACTTCGTGATGGCGATCCCGTTGGCCTCCGTATCGCGCAGGCCCGAGAGTTTGCCTGCCAGCTCGCGCTTCAACTCCTCGGCCTCCGGCCCGGCCCGGACAATTCCGCTGGCCTCACGTCCCTTTTGATTCACGTACAACCCGCCGAGCCCCACCGTGTACGCTCTTGTGCGAGTCCAGTCGACGCCCTGAAAATACGGTCCGCTCTCGCTCGCGTCGTCGCGCAGGCTGAGATATCCGTTCTGAAGGAGCCAGGTGTTGAGATTGATGCCCCGCCGGAACGAGCAAAAGCCGTGGTCTGACAGCACGAAGAACACCGTCTGATCGTCGAGGAACGGCATCACCTGGCCGACCAGGCGGTCCATACGCTGGTAGAGGTCGGGAATCGTATTGGCGAATTCGCCTGTGGCGCGCCCGTCCAGGTAACGATAGAACATGTGCTGGACGCGGTCGCTGGTGTCGAACACGCATGCCACCACGCCTTGGCGCGAGCGCTCCAGCGCATTGAGAAACATCTTCTCGCGCTCCTCCTGAATCAGCCAGGCCTGCTCCAGAAACGCCTTCTCGTCGATGACGCCTTCGTTCAGCGCCCACGTATCCTCCGCCATGCCGACCGTGGCGAAGGCGCCGAGCAGCTTTGCCAGGTAGGTCGCGTAGTAGGAAGGATGGCTGATCGGAAGCGCGGGATTCTCCGGGTCGATATTGATCGGCGTCATGTAGAGCGAGAATTCCGGCGATGTCTCCGTGATTCGGAAGCGCGCCACGCCTCTGACCTGGATGCCCGGGGCGGCCCGAAACTTGAGCGGGACCCAGGGTGAATACTCGCCTGCGGCCAGAGCGTGCCGCTCGTCCTGCACCTCCAGAGTGTAGGTTCCCGGTTTGCCATTGGGCGCGAGCCGGAACGGAATCAACATCGGCGCTTCGCCCTCGACCATCGTGTTGTCCGGCCCCTCGATCGCTCCTTCCAGGGTGGCGCCGTCGCGCCGCAGCGGGTAGCGGCTGCCCTGCTCATAGCTGGCCTTTCCAATGCGGGTGGTGAACTGCGAAAAGCTGCCCTGCGTGCCCTTCAGGTCCGGCGTCGACATGGCCGACAGCACGCGGCCGTTGAACTTCTCCGGCGGAAACGTGATCGGCACTCGCAGAATGGTGGAGCCGATAAAGTGATCGCCGAGCAGTTTCCAGAAGGTTTGGCTCTTGCGCTTCATCTCCACGAACGGCCGGCCGAGCGGGATCCGCCAGCGTCCCACTTTCCAGATCCGGCGAGGACCGTGCACTTTCGACGACGCCAGCTCCGGTACGTACGACTTGAGATTGCGGTTGAGGAAATCGAAGATGTTGTGCCGCGCCGGGCTCACTCCGGTCGCGAACGTCGACCAGGCAACCGGGGAGAGCGAAGGAAACGTGGTGCGCAGCCGGTGGTAGCTGCCCTGGTCGCGAAGCCGCGCCAGGTTTGGCAGCTTTCCCTCGGCCAGGAAGCGATCGGTGAGTCCGGGATCGAGGCCATCGAGCCCGAGAAAGATGATGCGCCGCACCCGCGCGTCGCGGAATCCCTTGCGGCGGCGGGCGGCGCGCCAGGCCATGCGGAACGGCCATACGAGCAAGGAAAAGAAACTGACAACGAAACCAGCGAGCAGGCTGAGGAAAGAACCGAGAAACGCAAAGCCGGCGCCTGGTCCGGTGTAGGCAAAGGTGACGGCCTCGTCGCGCCCCTGGGTGAGGAGGGCGAGCGCGGCCAGGAGGAGCAGGAGCGGAAGCTGATATCCTCGCCGAACCACGCCGGTGCACGCCGAAGCGCGCGGCGAAGTCATCGAAGCTTTCCCTCGATAAACGGCACTTCGAAGACCTTGTTGTGCATGACGGGGCCGTGGCCGAAATAACCGGCCTCGCCGAACAGCTCGCCGTGATCGGCGGTAATGGTTATGTACGTGTTCTTTGGAACGAGATCGAACAGTTCCTCGCACACCCGGTCCAGGTAACGCACGGCTTCCACCTGCCGCTGTCGCAGCGTGCGAAGTTTCTTGTTGTCGAAGAACTTTTCCGTGCGCCGTATCATCTTGCCGCCCACCACGTGATCGTCGAGATGCTTGAATACGCCGTGAACGCCGCTGATGCGCGGCCACTGGTCCGGCGGCTCGTCGGGCAGGGCATATGGATAATGCGTCTCGCCGACGTTGAGCAGGAAAAACGAGGGAGCCTTCTCCGAGAAGCGCATCTCGCCGAGCATGGCCCGCATGTCGTTGTGCTTATCCATCAACTCGTAGCTGTCGAAACCGGTGTTGAGAATCGTGCGCGGGTTCAGCACGGGCAGCGAGACCTTGGCGTGGGTACGGTAACCCAGGTGATCTTTGAGAAAGGATGGCAGGTAAAGCCGCGGCACCAGCGACTTGAACTCGATATGCTCCACGCCCAGGCGCTGATTGAACTGAAGGAAATCGTTCTTATAGTATTCCGAGGCGAAAACATGCTTCGGACTGGTGTGTGGCAACAGTCCGATCAACAGGTTGTAGTGGGATGGCGATGTCCATGACGCGTACGAATAACGCTTTTCGAGCCTGCCCAGCTTCGGAATGACCTTTGGCCTGGCCTTGACGAACGAATCGAAGCGGCAGCTATCGAAGACGATCAGCAGGTAATTGTTCGCGGCATGCCGTTTTCCCGTGTGAACAGCCGGCATCTCGGGCCATTCTAACACGCGCGTGTGCTATCGCCTCGTTTCCGACTCTCTCTAAGTCCTCGTACTTGTCCCGCTGGTCGGAGATTCCGCGATGCCGGCCGGCCGAGTCGCAAGAAACTCCCCCGCCAGAAATAAGGAGCCCGTTACGAACACCACGTCCTCGCGCCCTGCTTCGGCTGCGATCTCCAGCGCCTGTGAAAGGTGAGGGGCGAGCCGCACACGAGGGTGATCGAATAGCTCGCGCAGCGCTTCCGGGCGCGCCGCTCGCGGTCCTTTGGGCGCCGTGAGAACCATCTCGTCAGCCACGCCCGACAGAATGCCGGCAATCTCGCCCAGCGATTTGTCGCGCATGGCGCCGTAAACGATCCAGATGCGGCGGCCGCTGTAGAACCGCTCAATGTAGGCCGCCAGCGCGCGAATGCCAGCCGGATTGTGCGCTCCATCGACGATCATCTCGGGGTTCTCGCTCACAAGCTGGAGACGCGCCGGCCAGACAGTCCGGGCTATGCCCAGCTCGATCGACGCCACCGGGACGTCCAGTCGCTCCAGAGCGGTCACCGCGGTCACGGCGTTATCCACCTGGTGGACGCCGGCGAGCGGGCAGTTCACGCGAGCCTCGCCGATTCGAAAGCGGCACCCGCGAGCGTGCATCGCGAGGTCACCGATAGAACGGCCGCCGGCAAGGTGGAAATCGATCCCCAGCTCGCGGGCGCGCGATTCTAGGACCTCGGCCGCCTCCGGCCGCTGGCCGGAGAATACCGCGGGCGCGCCCGGCTTCAGAATGCCGGCCTTTTCGCGCGCTATGCCCTCGATACTGGATCCCAGCCAGGTTTCGTGATCGAAGTCGATCGGCGTGATAACGCAGAGCTCCGGCGCGACAACGTTGGTCGCGTCGAGGCGCCCGCCGAGGCCGGTTTCGAGGACCACTCTCTCCACGCAGAGCTCCCGGAAAAGCAGGAAGGCCATGGCGGTCATCGTCTCAAAGTAGGTCGGTGGGCTGTCCATGTGCGCGGCGGCGGCGTGGACCTGCTCGAAAGCGCTCGCGAACTGTTCGTTTGTCACGGGCTGTCCGTCGATCTGGATTCGCTCGGTCGGCTCTACCAGGTGCGGGGAAGTATAGAGACCAGTCCGGCCGCCCGCGGCGCGCAGCGCGGAATCGATCATGGCGCAGACCGAACCCTTACCGTTCGTGCCGGCGACATGCACGAACCGGGGATCGCGCTCAGGATGGCCGAGCGCTTCGAGCAAAGCGGAGATACGCTCCAGCCCGAGCTTGACGGTCTTCAGCTCGTTTCCCAGCGAATAGAGGTATCGGACCGAGTCCGGATACGAGATCACCCTGCCAATGTACCTTGCTAGGCCGAGGGTACTGTTCCCATTGCCGGAACGAGGATTCACTGTGGAGGAGGCACTCGAGAACGGAAGGGGTATAATGTCCGAAGGTAGGGAACTTCCCTTTCGAGCGACCGTCGATTTGACGGGAGGAGCCGTTCGGAGGCGCAGATGTTGGTATTTCTCGGGGATCTTGGTCATAACCAGCTCAC
>Ga0187893_10011968_pt1 | contig 12436 bp, 8 predicted proteins | sample MA1701074metaG_FD_139574 | JGI IMG/M metagenome (GOLD analysis project Ga0187893, IMG submission 139574) | White microbial mat communities from a basaltic lava cave in the Kipuka Kanohina Cave System on the Island of Hawaii, USA - MA170107-4 metaG ...
ACGTATCCGATAGGCACCAACTGGCAGTGGATTTTTCTGTAGCTCTGCACCAGACAGTTCCACCCAGGCAGGATGCTCTTTGATACTGCCTGAACTTCCAGGCCCCGCCGTTGCACCAAGAGATGAACTGAAATCACTAACCGAAGCCATGGCCTCCCCTGCACACTATCAATTATAATTTTTTATATATAACTATAAGATTTAGTTTGCAAGCGTTAAGCTGGCTAACTCCCTTGGGAATGCGCCTCGGGCTAGCAAAATAAATCCTCCAACACAAGTTCACTTTGAACGAGCTCGGTTGAATACTCGTTTTTTTGCAAGCCAAAGGGCGTGATGAACGTTATAAAGATTGTTTTTGTTGTTTTGGTCACTTCTCGAAAAACTCTGACCTTCGTTTCTATTTCTTTTGCATAGCTTTTCGTAATAGTAAACAAGCCACTGCAAAATTTTAACTCGAAGATATTAATGCAATCATCCCTTCTATCAAGAAGCAAATCAATTTGCACACCAATTTCGGAATTGTTCTTAGGCTTGTAGGCCCATTGAGATTCAGATGTAAGCAACGCAGAAATTCCAAGTGCTTTTTTAATCTGCGGGATATGTTTGAAGCAAAGGCTTTCAAATGCATACCCAGCCCATGTTTTCCAACGTGGATCACTTTGCATCTTTAACCAATACTCGCTGTCATGCCCCATGAGTACACCGGATTTTGCCTCTTCAATCCAGGAAAGATAAAAATAAGAATATTCATCAATCAACCACAAGCGTTTGTTTTTTGTCTTTTTCTGAAATTCCGGGTTTATCGCAATAAACCCAGACTCTTCAAGCTCTTCTAAAATGGTCGTAGACTGACCACCAGTTGGCATATTGAGCTTTTCATAGAGCTCAAGTTTTGAAACCCCAATCATTTTTTCCGCAAGAGCCTTCACAATTTCTATATGTTTTGAAGGAGAATCAAATAGAGAGTAATATAAATTAGTAAACTCTGTGGACAAGGGACCTTGCGCTGTAAAACACAATCGATTAATGCTTTGGGCAGCCGATTCTCCAGGATGTACATAGGTTAAATACTTTGCTACTCCTCCAAAACACATATAAAGCTCTGCAACCTGCTTGTGAGATAGGGTAACCCCTTGCGATTGAAAAAATCTCCTAGATTCCTCGAGTGTAAAGGCATTTAGCTTGATAACTTCAGTTAACCTGCCATACAGACCACCTTTATTATTGATCACTTTCTTAATAATCCAATTTGCAGCAGATCCACAAACAATTAAAATAACATTGCGAGCTTGAGAAAGATGTTGATTCCAAAGATATTCCAATGCTTCTAAAAATCCAGAACACTTTGAAGCAAGCCAGGGAAGTTCATCAAAGAATAGGATCACTTTTTTTGACAGATCAATTTTGCTTACTGCTTCTTGAAGCATAAAAAGCGCATCGTCCCAGGTTGTTAGCGGTTTTTTAGCATGAGGTATCCCAAATTTGTGCTCTAACTCACGATAAAATTTCTGAATTTGGGAGCGCTTATTGCCATTTCGTGTTCCTGTAAAAGAAAAAAAGACCCCCTTATCTTTAAAAAACTCTTGAATAAGGTATGTCTTGCCTACTCGACGCCTACCATAAATAGCCAGAAATTCAGGCTTTTCGGATGTAAGTAGTCGTCGAAGCTTTTCTATCTCCTTCCCTCGTCCAAAAATTCGTTCATTCATAGCCTCTCCGTGTATAGAGTTTTAGCCAAATGTCATAAAATAAGGCATATTTGGCTAAAATTCCATGACTTTTAGCCGAATCTTGTATTATAATCGAGATTCGGCTAAATCTCAAGCATTTACGTTCTTTGGAATTGGAGGTCGACCTCTTTGGAGCCGCGCCAGAGCTCTAGGTCAAAGCGTTGCGGCAGTTGGTGGCACTCGGGGCAGTCTGGAAGGCGGGCTCGTTCGATAACGGCGCCATAGTCGATGACTTTGCCGATGCCCTTTTCAAAATGGTGGGAGGAATGGATGACAATGGCTCCGAATTGATTGAGCTTTTCCACGATGGCCTGGGTAAAATCTCGCAAAGGGCACATGTGCTGGGCACAGATTTGCACATTGGTCTCATTGCCCCTTAAAAGCAGGCTGTAGTTGATTTTTCGTCCGACAAGAGTTTTATTTACAGCGAGCCAGTTTAGCTGTGAGATTTTAAAGAGGCTAAAGATGTTACAGGCGATACTCACCAGATTGAGAAGGCGCCATGGGGAAAAGAAAATTCCAGCTACAAGAGCAACAATGCGCGAAATTAAAAGAACCTGGTGAATTCGCTCATTTGTCGGTCTTTCAAATGCCAGGCGCACATTGGAAAAGGTGACAGGGTCCGAGCTTCTCTGAATCTCCTCTAGTGCCTGCGATTTACTCTGCAAGAAGTTATCGAATACTTTGACGGCAAAGTATGAGATGATTGAGACTGAAGCGGCGATGCCGATCCCAAGAAAACCAGCGGATGCAAGATCTACTGGAGCAATTTTCCAGCGACTCGGGAAGTTGAGAGCCACTTGCGTGCAGTCCCAAGTAAGTGAGGCAATATCGCCGATTGTAAGCATTGCTCCCCATCCATATTGGGCATACTCGCGGTTGGGGCTAGTAAAACCATTGGGGTCGTTACCTACAAGATACGTCTCAAAGGCTGTGTACGCAGAGTTCAGGCAATCGATAATGTGCATTGGTTGCCTCCTTTTTTGGAAGTGGTTATTATATATACCTCATGGATCAATTTATTGTTGCTACATACCAAGGTCCTTTAATTGAAAATAGCCTTCAGGTGGCGCTTGATAAGGTGGAAGAGACCTTGTGTAAAGCACAGGATCAGGCGGTTGACCTGTTGTGCATGCCGGAGTGCTTTTTGCAGGGCTATTTTGAAAAGGAGGATGAGGCGTGGAATTCGGCACTCGACTTGCAACAAGAGCCTTTTCTTGGCATTCTCGAGCGTTTTAAGCCCTACAAAACGACCTTGATTCTTGGGCTTAACGAAAAGAGGCAGGATCGGCTCTACAACAGTGCGGTGGTGATTGAAGAGGGGCGTCTTGTGGGGAAATACTCTAAAGCGCATCTTGAATTGGACTACTATTCCCAAGGCATGGAATTTCCCCTGTTTGAAAGGCGGGGAATTAAATATGGCATTATCATCTGCCTTGATTCGACCTATCTAGAGCCTGCCCGCATTTTAGCGCTGAAGGGGGCACAAATTCTTTTTTGCCCCATGTGCAATCGCACAAATCTTGCCTACTATCGGGAAAACCACCCCAAGCTTATGCGACAAAAAAGCCATTTTATCGCCAGGGCCTTTGAAAATCATGTCTGGCTGGTCACCTCCGACTGCATATGGCCTGATGATGGCACGAGAGTATGCGCAGGCTACAGCGCCATCTACAATCCCGAGGGAGAAGAGGTTGTCAAAGCTGATTTTTTTAGCGAAACGCTCTTGGTTACAAAGATACCCTTCACAGTTTTAGAAAAGCGAAAGTCCAAGCGCATCTATGGCGATCCAGCAATAGCGAAAAAGCTTGTAGAGGTGATGCAGAAAGAAAAGACACATGTTGGTGCCTATGCCTACATCGAAGAGGGGAATAAGCTCCTTCTTACGAAAAAGAAAAAGGGCCCCTATTGTGGCCTTTGGGATTTTCCTGGGAGCAAAATTGAGTTTGGCGAGACGCCGCAAGAGGCGCTCAGACGTGAGTGCAAAGAAGAACTTGGGATGGAGTTTGAATCGCTCAAGCTGCTCGATACCCTTTCTTATACCCATGAGGAGTGGTTTCACCATATGGGCATGATCTATTCTGTAAAGGGAATTAGGCCTCTTGAAAATTTGCTACCTGAAGAGGAGTTTTCTTGGTTTCCTCTCTCCAATTTACCCGAGCTTACCCCATTTGTTAAAATACTAATCAAGTAGACGGCTGTTCCGCAAGGAACGCCTGTTTCTTTCTTATTTCTCTAAATTTGCTCAGGCCTATAATGACCCTTTATAAGTAATTACAAAGGGAAATTATATGGCTAATAACTATACCGATATCATTGCATTCCGCGCTCCATTTGAACGAACTTCTGCAGAAGGCGAAGTGCTTTTGCCTGCTGAAGTTCAAGCGCAAAATCCTGTAAGACCAACCGTTGCCTCCCAAGGCGGTGTGTGGCTGGGGCGTTTTATGTCGCTAGTGGGTGTGGGCGGTGCCATCGCCTTAAAAACGTTCAACTTTACCCATTTTGGAAACAACCGCACGATTCACACGGCTGCAGATCTTATCGGGGGAATTTCACTGGCAGCCTTTTCTCGAGTTGCGATTCCTGAAACTCCACGACGAGCCGTTTTCAATTGGGTCAAACGCTGGAGCGTTCCTCTGTTTGAAATTGCTACAAACATCTACCTCAACATTCCCAATAATACCAAAACACTTCCCAAGCAGCTCTATTATTGCCCAGTAAACGTAGCGAATGCAGCCTTGGCTTTTGACGACGTGATCCTTTTGGCTACCATGAAAGAAAATTACGAGGGTGCAAGTCATTTAGGTGATAGGCCTCTGCCTATGCTTGAAGGCGATAGCAAATCGTTTCCAAGGATGTGTCTCAATCAAGGGACGATCCTCACAGCAGGTGTTGCTTTGATTCTTCTGGGAAAGTTTGCCAATTTATCAAGGAATCTCAATTATATTGATGCAGGTATTGCAGCTTGTAGCTATGCAGCTGGAACCGCAATTGCGCAAAGGTTGTGGGCCCGTGCAGAAAGCCTTGGAAGAGAGTGGGAAGCAAAAAGAAGCCAAGAGCTATTTGTAGACCTTCCAAAACCCTTTGAGCTGCGCCTCATCAATACCTTGCTCAAATTTTTCCAAATTGCCTATCCCGTTGGCTTTTCTACCTCAATTGTGGCCAATAACGGCTGGGGATATGCCATATCGGCCCTTTTATGGGGCGCAGGCAATCAGATCACGCGCACAAATTTTCAGTACAGAGTGCGAAAACAAGAAGAAGCTGCTGCTCCCACGAGCTTGTGGAGCAAAGTAAAGGGTGTATGGAATTCTCGAAAAGCAGACATCGTGCAAAATGGTATCTTTGGAGGGGTTTTGGGTGGCTGGTTTGGTTTTGCGCAATACGCTGCAGCGGGCTTAACGCGCATAAAAGCTGGTGTCGGGGCAACCGCTGGATCTGTCGTCGCAGGATATTTCTTGAATAAGGTGATAGACCTTATGTGGAAACCGAGTAATTCGATGCTGCTAAATTCGCTCTTTTATAACACTGTCGCGCTCTCTCCTTTGGCCTTTTCCTATCTCTTTTTACAGACCAAGCTCGTGGCCAATGACATTTTTTTGGAAAATAGCTCAACCTTCGGCTTTACGCTTGGAATTGGGGCACTAATTGCCCTGGGAGTTGCCATTGGACAAGATCGCTGGTCTCAAATGAGAGAGGGTAGGACCGATCCTGCTTTGACCCCTCTAATGGGAAGGGCGCTTCTTTCGTATGAAACAGCTCTGAATTACCCGACTAAGTAATAAAATTTTTATTTACCAATATTTCGCGAGTTGCTAATTAGAGGGAAACAGGACAGGAGGTCCCTCATGAAAGCCATACTCGCGTTAGTACTCTCATTAAGCGCAGTTCTTATCCATGTAAATCATGATGACAACAACAGCAACAAAAGTGCGCAAGGCGATTTTCACTTTGGGCCCGTTACTGATGGCAATGAAAATAGCCAGCCCAACAAAGAAGATATTTAACTAAGCATGGCAACTTCGCGCGTAAGGTATAATTCCTTAACTAGCGCAAGTTGCCATCCCAAAAGCTTGGCTGTGGGTGGTGCAAGATAGGTTGCGCTCATTTGTACACCAGGAAAATCGGAAAAGCGCATGACGATTCTATAGAAGTATTTATCGATAATCTTTCTTTCGTCGTCCCCATCTCCCATGCATCCTGTACATTTGTACTCATAAAAAATATCGATGGGTGCTTCGAGGAGAGCATTTCTGTTCCAGATAACGGCCGTGAAAACACGTGCTATTCCTTTTGATTCTTTGGCTTGGATTGAAACAAGAAGTTGCTGAAAGATCCGTTGGTAATCCACAAGCCGAACTTGAAATACCTGTAAGGGAAGTGGAAGACTTATCGAAGTAAGGTAGAAACATTGTTCTTTGTCATTAAACTGGAGTATTGGATCGCTACTATCTGTTATCGCCAATGTCAAATCATTCTTTACTAGAGTGCAAAACTCAATGAGCTCATTTGGGATCTGATCGAGCGCAAGGTCTCTAGGTTGTCTATCCTGACACAATTTCCAGGCCAATTTTGCAAGGTATGAGACATTATTATTGTGTATGGGGATATTTTCCAGAGAGAGTGTATGTCGGATTTGTCGCGTGACTAGGGTATCAAGTGAGCGCACCCATTGAATCGAAAGCTGGAATTTTTTTCCAATATCTCCTAGCCAAGAAAATTCACAGCGCATTGCTCGTAGGTTCGGCGCAAGCTCAATCAGCGCGCCATTGTGAAGCTGAGCCCATTGCCAGTGCTTAAAATCGTTCTCTTCAGGCTTGGCCATAATCTGTACCAAGCTGAGAAAACGGCAATAAGACCAGCCTATACATGTGGGCAAGAGGCAGTAGTTTATTAACGTCGTAATTTCGCCTATGAGTTTTGCTGAAGCTGGATGGTCGACTAATTCTTCCCGAGGAAGAAGAGTTCTTGGTAGAGAAAGTATGTTCCACTCTTCTATGCGAGATATTATTTCGCTAGAAATGTAGAGTGGCCTTTCTTTTGCCGCTCTTTGCAGCTCGACTTTAAACGCGTTGAATTGCTCAAAGAATTGAAACATCTCTTTATTCAAGGGAAGAGCTGTAAGCAGAAAAAAGCCCGTTATTTGGTCGAGCCTGAGGTATGTGAGAGTTTCAATTTGCACTATGAACTGATTGTGCTCTTCGAGGTGCATAGACGCACCTGGAGGATAAACTCTCATGCTATCGGCAATAATGGCTGTGAGCAGTTGTAAACGCTCGCTTGCCCCATTTGCAAAGCGATTAAGGAGGCAGGTAAGATCGGGCAATTTGCAAGGGGTGCTTGTCTCCTGTTTTACATAGGTTTTCCAAGATGTAGCGAGCGATTCCTTATCCTCAAGTGACAATGCAAGAAATTCAAGAAGCAATGAGGGCTCAAGTTGTATAGTCGATGGTGCCAAAGAGACAGTATGATAAAATAGTGCCACGCCCAGCAAGAAAGAATAGGCAGGTTTTGCTTCAAGGGGAAAAGCTACTGTGCGTTCAGTTGTAGTGACACCTTCCTTAGAAAAAAGCCTCTTAAGAAACTTATAGTAATAGCTAAAGATAAATCTTAGAGCTTCAGGATCGGGGCGCAAGCTTTTCAGGGGCACTCGAGCAAGGCTTTCTGACATAGCTTCGACGAAATAGAGAAGAGACTCGCGATACTTTTCATTGCGAATAATTTGCTCGCAGGATGTGCTAAAGGAACTTGAAAGGGCATCTGGGTTAAGATTATGCAGTTTTTGCCCTACAGTTTTTAATATCTTCGCAAGCATCACCTGTTGTGAAAAACGTACGATGTAGTCTTGGAGGGTCTCTTTTTTGGTTAGCACCAACCCTTGAGGGCGCCTGAAGACCACTTTGCCTTGTGCATCACAGGGAAACTTTTTGGCCTGCTTTGTCTTCAAAAGAGTATGGAAGGTACAGAGGTCTGTCCAAAGTTGCACCAGTGGCTGGGCTTGACTTGCTGGTCGGATCTCTTGAGTCCAGCGAAGGATTGCTTCTGCGAAACTCACTCCTGGCCACGCCTCAAGGTGCAAAAGGGCCATTTGGCATTCGATCCATTGCTCTGCAGTGAGCGTGAGAGATGTCTCATTGGGTGTAGTTTCTGCAAACCAAGAGAGGATGAGAGTGATAATTTGATTGTTTTTTTCATCAATTTTATCCAAGAAGGCGCCCATGGAGCTCTCTTCAAGAGCATAATGAGGAATACGGTGGAGTTTGTGTTGTCTTGCTTCCGGTACAGGACAAGAAGAGAGCGCAAGTGTTTCACGAATTTGCTGCAACATGAAGCGTTCAAGTGGGGGATAGTCATACACAGTGCGGTTGAGATACATGGATTTCGTCGCAAGTTCCACGGGCGAATTGGAGATGAGCTTTTTTATGTGTTCGCCAATAATTTCCTGAATGCACTTTAGTTGATACTGCAGCTTGAGTTGGAGGGCTGTTTTTGCCTCTCCATCGAGCAGTTCTACCAATCGCTTGCCATGTAAACTACCAAATATGGGCAATAAAAAATTACCCTGGTTTTGGCTACTTAATTCTTTTAAGGAAAAAGTTGTTTCTTTTTTTAACAACTCCCACACTATACATGCAAAAGGAGAAGGTTGAGGAATCAGCGAATTTGAAGCTTGCATCTTAGATTACTCTTAACCTGAATTTTATTATTATGCTTTCTGAATACGATAGCTTGCCCAGTGATTTTTGGTTATGCCAAAAATTGCAAAGTCGCCGTTGCTCAAAAAAGATTTTCTCTTGATAGTCAATGGATTTGAAAATTTGGACATAATAAATGGCTTTAGTGCTTCTCTTGTATGCTCTCTTTGCCAGCGTGTTTACCTCTGCAAAATGTGCATTGGAGGTGGCCTCTCCCTTCTTTTTGATCGGATTTCGCATGGCTTTGGCTGGGGTTATCATGCTTGGCTACTGTCTAATAACAAATAGCTTTACAAAACTCACGAAAGAGGGCTGGCTGCGGATTGGTTTACTTGCCCTTATCAACATCTACCTAACCAATACACTAGAGCTTTGGGGACTGCAGTACCTTACGACCTTTAAGACCTGTTTTATATATAGCCTTTCGCCCTTCCTCTCGGCACTCTTTTCCTATTTGCTCTTTTCCGAAGTGCTTACCCGAAAGAAATGGATCGGTCTCACGGTTGGCTGTTTGGGGTTTGTACCGATTTTATTGAGCCAAACCTCTCTTGAAGAACAGACTGGTTCGGTTTGGGGCTTTTCCTGGGCAGAACTTGCCGTTGTCGGTGCTGTCATCGCCTCAGTAACCGGCTGGATGCTTTTGCAGCGGCTCGTCACTTTTGATGGTATCTCGAGTGTGCAAGCTAATGGCTTCAGCATGGCGCTTGGGGGCCTCTTGTCGCTTCTGCACTCGAGCATTGTAGAAACTTGGCAGCCTATTCCTGTGACTCACTATGCAAACTTTTTTGGTTGGACTTTTGTTTTGATTGTGGTTTCCAATTTTGTCTGTTACAACCTCTATGGCTATCTATTAAAAAGATTTAGTGCGACATTCATGAGCTTTGCTGGGCTCTCTACACCCTATTTTACCGCCCTTTTTGGGGCCCTATTTTTGAATGAAGAGCTTACGGTGAGCTTTTTTGCTTCGTCACTCGTCGTCTCGAGCGGACTCCTCCTGTTTTATCAGGAAGAGTTAAAAGAGAATTTTGAAAAGATTAAAAATAAGTGGAATTTAGAGGTACAAAAAGTATGAAAAAGTGGATTTCGGCATTTTGCCTTGTTTCATTGGGTGTATTGAGTTCGTTTCGGCCAGCTCCATTTTTTGATCGGCCTCAATCTCCCTACTGGAAAAAAAATGTGGAAAAGAGCCTGCCTAGAATGGGCGACAAAGAGAATCGCGAGGCCTGGGTCTATACCCTGAAGACCTATCTTGACGCCAAAGAGTGGCACTTGTTGGGGTTAATGGCCAGAGCCGCGATCAATGACGGAATGAACATTAGCCACCTAGAGAAGCTAGCTGAAGGCAGTCGTTCGATTCCCTTCACAAATGCGGTTCAAGCTACAAAAAGGATTCGTGCTCTCAGCTCAGACCTTGACATGACAAAGGGTGAGCTTTTTCGTATGGCGCTCTTTTTAGAAACGGAGCTGGATAAAGCTTTGGCATCTACAGGCAATTACTTGAGCCGCAAAAAAACGGGTTTTGGATGCACCATCGAGCATGATCCTGTTACAAAAATGACCTTTCTTCATCTCAATTCTAAAGGCATTGATGCGCTTGGAAAAGGGGTCAAAAAGCAAGTTACCAGATCAATTCGCTACGATTCTAAAAGACCAGAAATGGTTGCCTGTTGCAGGACAAGTATCCCTCTTCCTACTGAAATTGAAGCTCTGAATACTATGAAAGAGGCAAAAGGCATTGTCAAACTCTACGCAACGACAGAAAGGCTGTCCAAAGATAATGTGAAGATCTATACACTGTTTTGTGAGCTGTATCGTGGCGGGTCGCTTTCGCAGAGCTTGGATAAGAAACAAAGATTTTCCTTTAAACAAAAGCTCGATATCGCCCATCAGCTTTTGACTGGTCTTGAGGAGCTGCACGAGCAAAAGCTTATCCACCGCGATCTCACGACGAGGAATGTGCTTCTTGACTACGACAAGGTTGGCAAGCGAAGATCGCGTCAAATTAAGGCCGTACTTTGCGATTTGGGCAGAACTATCGAACTCGAAAAGGCACTTGCCGTAAAGCCTCAAGCCAATATGGCCTACATGCCCCCTGAAGGAATTATTTACGAAAAGCTCGAAGGCAAAGACTACTTCGCCACCGATATCTATGCCCTTGGCTGTGTGTTCACCAGCTTTTATCGGGAAAAAAATGCCCCTGGATCGACCTAATTAATCTCAAAAACCCTACTCAACCAGGAGCGGTTCGCGAGGCAAAGTATATCTACGATCTCACCAGGTATCGCAAGATACGCCTCTCAAGGCTGCTGAAAAATAGTAAAAAGAGCGATAGAATAAGTTCTAAAGATCGTTGAAAAGCTCATCCTCACGATGATCAATTCAAGACCTGATAGACGTAAAACTGCCAAAGAGCTGCGACAAGAGATAGAGGCTATCGTCAACCGCTCTACGAGCTACAAATCTTCAAGCAGCAAGAGTACTAGCACCACCCAAGAGGTGCTAACAACCTTCGCTGATACCAAAGACCTCACTCAGGTCTAACGCTATTTTGAAGAGAGGAAGGCGCTCAAGTCCTTTTTCATCTGTTCGTGCACGCCAGTGTTCAGGTACATCATGTGGCCCGCAGCGTAGCGATGCTCTTGGATGTTGTGCATTAGCGATGGGTTGAGCTTCAAGTGATTGAGCGAGTAGTTTGCCGCAAAGTAGGGTGTGGCAAGGTCGTAATAGCCGCTTGCAACGAAGATCTTTAACGCTGGAGTTTTTTCCAAAAGCGTGCCCAATGTGCCGGACATGTAGACGTAGCCAAGACCTGCAGGAATCCTGTTGACGCTAAAATTCCAGGGAAAGACGGCATTGGCGTTGAGAACCAAGTAGGGGTCGGTTTTTTTCAATTTGAGATCATTGGAAAGATACTGTTGAAAGGCCGAGGTGAACGGGCCTGTCACGGCATCAAAGCTTGGGTCGGGTAAGATGAGCGGCTCTTCGATATGGTTAGAATCGCAGGCAACGTAGCGGCCATCAAAGCGGCCGATGACTTTTGCCTCTTTGCGAAGCAGCTCATGATAAAAATTGATATTTAAAATGCGCAAGTTGGAGTCTCGTATAAACTCGGCTGAAAGGCCGGTGTAACGCACTAAGCGATTGGTAATTTCATCAAAGGTCTCTTCATCGAGCTGGTCTCCCATGAGGAGGGCTGTGGCATATTCATGAAGGGCAAAATCTTCAACTTCTGTAGTAAATTCTCTGAGTGTCTTGTTTTGCTCTTCTTGGGGAAGCTTTTTGTGATACCAGGCCGTTGCGGCATAGCTTGGGAGCGAGAGAATGTAGGGCAAATCATTGCCATTTCCAAAGCCGTTGGTTTGAAAGTCAAGGCACATTGAGATAAGCACGATGCCATTTAAGTCGATCAAATACTCATCGTGAAGGTGGTTGGCAAGGCCCACAGCACGGATTGTGCCATAGCTTTCTCCTACCAGATAGCGAGGAGAGCCCCAGCGATGAAAGTGAGTCAAAAAGAGACGGATGAAGTCGGCAAAGTTGTCGATGTCGCCTTCAATGCTATGAAATTGCTTGGGATCTACTCCAGGAACCGGTTTGCTGAATCCGGTAGATATTGGATCGATAAAGACGAGGTCTGCTTTATCTAAGAGTGTGTAGGGATTGTTCTCATAGGTTGTAGGAGGGGGAGTAAAGCGCGCATCTTGAATGGCTACTTTCTTCGGTCCCAAAAGACCCATGTGTATCCAAAGCGATGAGGAGCCTGGGCCCCCATTAAAGCAAAAAAGAAGGGGCCGAGCATTTGTTTCAGAAGGAGTTGCCTTTTTGAAGTAGGCGGTGTAGTACATGATCGCTTTGGCATTTTCTTCAGTTCCTTTCAAGGGAAGGGTTCCGCACACGGCTTCATACTCGAGCGTTTGGCCGTTGAGAGCGAGTTGCTGCTTTGTTCGAGAGATCTCTTCTATGGCATACGCTTTTTCCTTTTCATTTTCTTTAGAAGTAGAAGCGGCCTCT
>Ga0187893_10011970_pt1 | contig 12435 bp, 6 predicted proteins | sample MA1701074metaG_FD_139574 | JGI IMG/M metagenome (GOLD analysis project Ga0187893, IMG submission 139574) | White microbial mat communities from a basaltic lava cave in the Kipuka Kanohina Cave System on the Island of Hawaii, USA - MA170107-4 metaG ...
AGCCTTCCGAGATGCCTGGCGATCTCCTCGCGCGCCGCGGCTGGCGCAGGAGGCAGAGGGGCCCGGGGCTCGCCGCCGAACAACCCGATCAGATCCAGCGCCGCCTTGAGTCCTCCGATCCCATGGACCCTGGTCACCGCCTCCGCCAGCGGAAGCAGCCTCTCCAACGCCCGCCTCGCCTCCGCCCCATGCCCCTGCTCGACCCATCTGGCGATGTCGACGCAGATCTTCGGGGCGACGCATCCCACGGCGAGCACGGCCCCCGATGCGCCCATCTCCAGCCCATCGGCCAGCGCGCGGGCGTTTCCCACCATCACCGAGACCTCGCGGCCGCAGGCACGGGCAGCATCGAGCATGCCTTTCAGCGACGGAGCGTCTCCCGACGACTCCTTGATCCCGGCGATCCTTTCGTGGTCGAGGAGCCGCGCGAACAGAGGCGCGCCGATCGGCAGCCCCGTGAAGAACGGGACGCTGTACAGCAGGACCGGACCGGGTGAGGCATCGGCGATCCGTAGGTAGTGATCCCTCAGGACGTCATCGGTCATGGCGGGCTTGAAATAGGACGGGACTCCCACGAGGACGGCGGCGGCTCCCAGGTCGAATGCCTCGCGCGCGGAGCGGATGGCGGCGCGGGTTGACTCGCGCCCGGCGCCCGCGATCATCGGCCGGCCGCCGTCAATGGCGCGTTGCGCGGTCCGGAGCAACTCGCGGCGCTCGGAGTCATCCAGCAGCGGCGCCTCCCCGTTGGAGCCGAGCACGACATATCCGTCGATCGGCTGGTCGCTCCACCGCCGCAGATTCTCCTCGAGATGCCGGGGGGAGAACTCACCTTGGAGAAACGGAGTCGGGATGGGAGGGAAGAAACCTCTCAGCACGGTCCGTATAATGCCACACCCTGCGCCTCGGTTGAGCTTCGGGGGGACGATTGCGGCGAGCTTGTCTGGTTCTGTTGGCCCTCCTCTCGGCGAGCGGTACCGCATCCGGCGCGCCGCAGATCCCTCAGCGGATCTCCGGGACGACGCTGCCCTGGTCTCTCGATCGCGGCGACTGGGAGTTCAGCTCGGGAGTGACGCACCGGGACAGTGTCCATCCCCCGTTCTTCGGCGAGGACTCGAGCGCCCGCCGTGACGAGCTGCTGTTTTGCCTGGTGGACGCCACCGTGGGTCTGGGAAGCGGCGGGGAAGCTCAGATCCGGTTCGGCGTGCAGCGGATCGACCCGATCGTGGATGAGGACAGGACCGGTGTGCTCGACCCTCGGATCACGATCACCTACGAGCTGCCGCTCCGCCAGAGGCTCTCCGCAGCCCTGCGTCTCGAGGTGAAGCTCCCCAGCGCCGGTGACGAGCACAGGCTGGGGACCGACCAGATGGACCTCTTTCTTACGGGAGCCGTGGGGCGAAAGCGGGTAGTCTGGGGGTGGGCGGCGGAGGCGGGCCTGGCGATCCTGGGACACCCGCTTCGCGCCGGAGTCCAGGATGACCTGATCGTCTTCGGCGCCACAGGGTGGTGGAACGGCGGAGGCGACCGCCTCCGTCTGTTCGCGGAGATCAGCGGGATGGCCGCCTCCCGATTCTCGAACGACTCCCGCGTGGCCCGCGCCGGGATGCAGATCGGCAGGAGGCGCCCGATCGACCTGGCGGTGCGCCGCGGCCTCACATCGGAGAGCGAGACGTGGGGTCTGGAGGCCGGAGTCACTTGGATCCGGCCGGGTAGACCGTAAGGAATCGGACCAATCGGCAGCCACGTCGCTTCCACGAGAAACCCGCTTGCCCGGACACTCTTTCGCCGTACCATTGAACGACGGGAGTGCGCCCTGCCTCCCGTCTCGATGCGAGGGGCGGCATGCGGGGGAGGGCCGGCGGCTGGGTCACGTCTTTCGGGACAGCTCTCTTCTTGAGCCTCGCCGCGGCGCCCGCCATCGGCATCGCCTCCGCCCCTGACGCGACGCCGGACCAGATCGTGGCGCTGCTGACCTCGCTGCACCCCGATTATCATCTCTACATCGGCGATGTCCGCTACGGCTCTTCGCGCCTGCGTCCCGAGACCCACTATGCCGGTCTGGTGCGCCCGGGAGGCGACGACCCGGCCGACCCCGAGGACGGGCCGGTCGCGGGACGCGGCGCCGTCAACGACCTGGTGATCTACGCGGACATGTTCGAGATCTGGCGCACCCCGGCGTGGCGATTGCTCGTGGCCGACCACGAGTACTTCCACGCGCGTCATCTCGCCAAAGGGTTCGACCTGCCGGTGGTGGGGTTCGGGCGCGGCGACGTGGACGCCGACTACTACGAAGCGCTGGCCTGGGAGTACGTCGTGCGGCGCTCCGCGGCCGGCCTGTACGGTCAGCTCGGCAGGCGCGAGGCGGCGGAGGCGGCGGCGCGCTACGCCGAGCATTACAAGCGGTTTTTTCAGTTCGTGATGAGCGCCCAGCCGTCGGCATGGGCCCACTACGGCAGGTTTCTTCCGGATCCGCTCCGCCAGCCGCTCCCGCTCAGCTCGGCCGGGTCAGCTCCGCCAGAAGCGCCTCGACCTGGGGCTGCGAGGGAGACAGCGCCAGCGACTCTCTCAGCGCCTCGATCGCCTGGCGCGTCTGTCCCTGCTGGGCGCACGCCAGCCCCAGAGCGTTGAGCAGATCGGGGGATCGCAGCCCCATCCTCCGGGCTTCCTGTAGGCTCGCGATCGCCTCTTCGAGCCTCCCGAGCTTGGCCAGCGCTCCGCCCAGGTTGACGCGGGCCTCGAGGTTCTTTGGCTCGATCCTCAGCGCACGGGACAGGATCTGCACCGCCTCCTCCAGCCGGCCCGTCTTTCCGTAGAGGGAGCCCAGATTCGCCATCGTCCCCCCGAAATCGGGAGCCAGCTCGAGGGCGCGGCGGAACTGTTTCTCCGCTTCTTGCTTCTCGCCCCGGCGATGAAGGATCAGTCCGAGCCAGTTATGGTGAAGAACCGACCGGCCGTTGACCCGCAACGCCTCGCGAACGGCTCCTTCCAGCTCAGCCTCCCGCCCTGCCCCCCGGTAGATATCGAACAACCTCCCCATGGCGTCGGTTGATGCAGGCTCGATCGCCAAGGCGGCCCGGAAGTGCTTCTCGGCCCGGGCGCGTGTATCCCGGGCATCCCGTGTATCTCGCGCATCCAATGCCCGATTCTGATCCAGCGCGAGAACACCCAGCGCGACATCGATGCCGGCTGCTCGGGGGCGGTGCTCCTTCAGAGCGTGCAGGAAGTTGACCGCCTCCTTCGACTGGCCCGCCCGCTCGGCCAGGAGCGCGAGCTGCACGTAAGCTCGCGGCTCGGCGTCGCGCGTGGTCGCGACCGCCTTGCGGGTCGCCTCCAGGGCCTCCTGGACCTTCCCCTGGCGGACCAGGTTGTGCCCCAACGACATCAGTGCCGGAAAGTATCCCGGGTTGAGGGCGAGCGCCTGGCGAAGCTGCGCCTCCGCCGCGCGCAGATCCCCTTTCTGCATCAGGACTGCGGCGAGGTTGGTGTGCGACGTGACGCTGCCGGAAGGAGAGGCGGCCGCCACCTCGCTTCCTGAAGGAACCGTGAAGGCGCCGGCCTGTGAGGGGCCGGCCTCGAGCTGCGAGGGCGCGGCTGCCGGGCTTCCGACGTAGCCCAGCGAGGCCAGATTCCGCAGCAGCTCCTGGTCCGCCTCGGTCGGCTCCGGATGATTCGAGAGGGTGGTCCCGGCTGAATCGGCTGCCTCGTAGCTCGCGATCCTGTCGTCCGCATGGCCACCGCCTCCCACCAGCGGCGTTCCCCGCATCTCCCGGGAGATCGGCAGCCCGGCCAGGGCGAGCACCGTCGGCGTGACGTCGTACAGCGTGGAAGTGTCGAGGCGGCCGGCAGGGATCCCCTCCCCCGCGATCATCACCACCCCGTACAGGCGATGCCATTTGCCCGGCTTCCCCTCGATGTCGGCCGGGGCGTCGGTGGGCCGGGAGGAATCATTGTGGAACCCGTGATCCGACATCACCAGGATCGTGGAAGCGGGCGCAAGTGTCCCGAGCAGCTCTCCGAGCAGCTCGTCCTGATAGACATGGAACTCCTCCACCGCCCGCCTGTACTTCCTGAAATCGGAGTCGGAGACCATCGCCATCTTGGGGGGCATGAAATGGGCGAACCGGTGGCACACCTCGTCGATTCCCTGGTAGTAGACGGCGAACAGATCCGGCTGGCCTTCCCGTATCAGCCTGGAGGCGATCCGGTGATAGGTGAGTGTCGAGGCCAGGATCTTCGTGAGGTGATTGATCGGCTCCTTGTACGCCTTGTCCGGGTCATGCTTCGCCCTCTGCCGGGCGGCCTCGAACTCGCCTTCCGTGACGTCCAGGAAACGCGCCACCTGGTCGTACCCGATCTCCGAGTCGGGCAGGACCAGGGGCTGGATCTCATCCCAAAGAGCAGGGGGATGGGTCAGACCCGCGCCTTCCGACTTGACGTGAAACAGCGAATACGACACCCGGTCCGAGACGATCCGGCCCAGAACCGGCTCCGCCGGCCAGGTGGCCCACCAGGCAACGAAGTCTGAGGTGAGACCTCGTTCGGAGAAGATGTTCCAGAGGGCGCGCGTCTTGCGGGCCCGGGAGGTGACGGGAAGCGGCTTGCCGGTCCGGGGGTCGGGAGCCAGAAAATCGAGGATGCCGTGCTCCTCGGGCGATCTCCCTGTGGCTGCCGTGGTCCACAGCAACGGCGAGAGGATCGGCTCGTACGATCTCATGTGACCCCAGAGGGATCGCGACTTGAGCCGGGCGAGATGCGGGAGGCGTCCCGCCGCGATCAGCGGGTCGATGATCTGCCAGTCGGCGCCGTCCAGCCCGATCAGGACGATGGGATGAGGCAACGGCTTGCGTTCCTGGCGGGACGCCGCCGTCCCGGCCCCCTGGAACATCGGGCTCGAAGCCTTCGGGACGGGAGTCACGCTGAGCCGCTCGACACGAAGCCCGAGCTGCTCGAGCGCCGCTCGAGCGCGCGATCCGAATCCATCGCCGGCGTCCGCCGCGGGGGGTGCCGCGAGGGCTTCCTGCACATGACGGGCCACGTCCTGGGTCATCGAGGCGAGCGAACCACCCTCCACCTGCGCGGCCAGCAACCCGGCCCGCTGCGGATCCAGGCTCGCCCTGAGGGAGTAATCCAAGTCCACCGACGCCCCCTCCCGCGTCAGCGCCGTTGCTCGCCGGGAGATCTCGACGGGAGCCTGCGGGTAGACGGCGAGGCGGCTCAGCGGAGACACGAGGTGCCAGCCAGGGGTGAGAATCCGGGGCGGTCTGATCTCGAAAGAAGGGCTCGAGAGGACTCCGAGGTGAGCCTCCGGAACGCACGCCAGACTCCGGAAGGCCGCGACCGCGAGGATAAGGACGAGCGCCAGCTTGGCCAGGCGGGACGGTGACGCCATGCCGGCGGCTCTCATCGGCCCGGGAATGTAACACAGCAGAGGCTCACCGGCCGGTGTTCACCTGAACCGATTGAACGATCCTCCGGATGGCGTCGATCTCGAACGGCTTTTGCAAGTAGGAGTTCCCGCTCTTCTCGAGAAATTCCCGGGTCTCCGCGCTGACCACGTCTCCCGTGCTGAAGATGATCCGGCGCGCCAGATCCAGGTTGATCTCACGCACCTTCTGGTACAGCTCCTTGCCGTCCATCCCCGGCATCTTCAGGTCGGAAATGATCACATCGTACGACTCTTTCTCGATCTTGCGGAGAGCCACGGCGCCGTTGAGCGCGGTGTCCACCCGATGCCCGTCCATCCGCAGCACCTGGTAGAGGATGTCGATGATCGACAGCTCGTCGTCCACCACCAGGACGTACCTGGCGGGTCCTCCCGTCTCGACCGGTCGCGGCTCCAGCGTGGAGGCGCCGACACCCGTGGTGTCCAGGCCGGAGATCGGCAGCTCCACCGCGAAGATCGCCCCGCCGCCCGTGCCGTTGCGCACGGAGATCTTCCCTTTGTGCTCCTGGACGATCCCGTAGCATATCGAGAGTCCCAGGCCTGTCCCCTGCCCGATCTCCTTGGTGGTGAAGAACGGGTCGAACACGCGCCCGATGTTCTCTGGCGCAATCCCCGGCCCGTTGTCCTCTATCTCGACGACGATCCTCCCCTCCCCGCTGCTGCTGCGCAGCCTGAGCTTTCCGCGCTTGCCCTGCGATGCCATCGCCTGGTGGGCGTTGACGATCATGTTCAGGAACACTTGCTGGAGCTGGTGGGAGTCCGCCATGGTGCGCGGAAGATTGGGGTCGAGCTTCTTATCGACTTCGATGTTGTCCACCTTGAGCTGGTAGGCGCGCAGCTCCAGCGTGGTCTCCAGGATGGCGTTGATCTCGACATACTCCTTCTCGGGTTTGTGCTTTCGCGCGAACGCCTGGAGGTTCTGGACGATCCTCTTGCACCGCTCCGCCTCACGGTTGATCTTTTCCAGGCCGCGCTGGATCTTCTCCTCCGGCTCCATCCGCAGCAGGAGCTGCGAGAAGCCGACGACGCCCGCCAGCGGGTTGTTCAGCTCGTGAGCCACCCCGGATACCAACAGCCCCACCGCGGAGATCTTCTCGGCCTGGATGAGCTGGTTCTGCGTGTCCTGCAGCTCCCGGGTACGGGCACGCACCTGGTTCTCGAGGTTGGCGCTGTGCAGCTCCAGCTCCTCGCGCGAGCGCTTGAGCTCGGAGGTCATCTGGTTGAACGACCGGGCGAGCTGGCCGATCTCGTGGTGCGACGTCTCGGGCACCGTTTCGTCGAGATGGCCGCCCGCGATCCGCCGTGTTGCCTCGGAGAGAGCCTGAAGCGGCGCGACCATCTTTCTCACGAGAAGCACCGAAAGGAATATGGCGAAGCCGATCACGACAGATGTCAGCAGGCCGAACGCCCAGGTCAGCTCAGCGATCCCGCGGTGCGTGCTCGCCATCGAGAGCGTCACGCGCGCCTGCCCGATGGCCTCCAGCCCGCGGCCTGGACGCGACTCCTCCTCCAGAAGGAGCCCGATCTCCTCGTTGCGTCGCGTGCCGCGGCGTGTGAAGACCGGATACGACATCTGATAGGCTTCGACTCTTCCGGATCCCTCGATGGTGAAGGGCTCCACCCGCGCCTCGCCCCCCATCACGGGCTCCGCGTAAGCCCCGGGAAGAGAGATCAGCGGCTTGACGTGCAGAGCGCTGCGTCTCTCCTCGAGCAGCGGGGCGCCTTCCGCGTCCACCACGGACAGTGAGATCACGTCCTGGTCGTGGAACAGGCCGGCTCCAAGCTCTCGCAGCAGACCTCCGTTGCGCGTCAGGACTCCCAGCTCGGCGTTGTGCGCCAGGTTCCGCGCCAGCGACATTCCATGCCGGCGGATGTGCGCGTCCTGAAGGTTGGAATACTCCAAGAGGAAGAACAGGCTCAGCGACGCCGACGTGGCGAGGACCAGCAGCGAGATGAACAGGATGAACCGTAGAGCGAGGCTCGCCTTCACCATCAGAAGAACAGCTCGGCTTTCTGCCTCACACTATCCTGGATCTCGACCTGGATCTGCTTGGCGGTGTTCATGTTGAGAGAAAGGGAGAGCCTGCGAGGGATGCTCATCGGGATGCGCGAGGCCGGCTCTCCGGCAAGAACTCTGAGCGCCTGCTCACCCGCCTGGCGGCCGACATCCCGGTAATCCACGGACAATGCCAGCAACGCCCCCGCCTTGACGAACGAGTGGGACAACCCGACGAACGGGATCCTGTCCCTGAGCGTGGCCAGCAGCACCTGTCTGAGCCCCTGAGGCGAGAAGACGGTGCTGTCGGGCACCGACCAGAGCAAGTCGACCTGGCCCGCGAGCTTCTCGAGGCTCGGCATCAGATCTCTCTCCGAGGTGACCGGGATCCGGATCAGCTCGAGCCCGGCCGAGGTCGCCGCCTGTGACGCCGTCTCGATCTTGGGCCCCGTCACCGCGGGGTCGTACAGCACGCCGATCTGCTTGACCTGGGGCAGGATCTCCCTGACCTTCTCGAACTGGGTCCTGAGAGGAATCTCCATCGAGGCGCCTGTCAGGTTTCCCCGGGCCTCCATCAGGCTCTCCAGCGTCTCGTCGCCGGAGGAGGGAAGCACGAGGGAGAAGACGACGGGGATGTCCCGGATCGACTCCGAGATCACCTGCATCGCCCCGCTTCCGATGGTGAGGATCAGCCCCGGTCGGTGCTCGCGGATCCTGGAGACGAGAGCGCGCTCATCGCGCTCCTTCTCCATGGAGAACTCATGGAACTTGTAGCCGCGTCCCGACCCTTGCAGCACTTCCTCGAAGCCGCGCAGCGCCTGGCGGTAGGGGGTCGCCTCGCGAGTCAGGACCACGACGATCGGTACGGGGGCGGCGCTGGAGGCCTGGGCCAAAGGCGCGAGCGCGACGGCGCAGGCCAGGAGCGCCCACGCCATAGGCCGGGATCGAGCCCTCATACTGCCCTCCTCCGCTCCATGGCGTCGGACCACGCGCTCAGCGGAGCCCGAGTGGCGCTCCCAGCATGGGCTGCGATGCGGCGGATCTGCCGGCACGGCCCGCCATCCGCGCCGCGGCTCTCCTCTTCTTCTAGTACCTCAGCTCCAGACCGACCTGCACGATGCGGCCAAAATCGAGCTCCACGGGCTGCCGGTAGCCGCTGTTGGGAGACCCGCCGACGAGCGAGTGTCTGTCGACGTCGATCACGTTCAGCTCGTTGGTCACGTTGAACACCTGGGCGGTCAGCTTCATCTGCGTGCGTCCCAACGCGAACCGCCGCGACAACGACAGGTCGAGCGCCCGTATGGGAGGCAGTCTCTGGGAGTTCTTGCCCCCCGCCGCGGGGTCGATGAAGCCACCGGCCGAGTTCAGCGGACTGTAGAGATGTCCCGACTGGTATCTGAAGACGCCCGTGGTCTCGAACCCCAGCGGGAGGTTCCCGAAGGCGGAGAGGTTGATGACGTCGGGCCTGTCGTATTCGAGCCGGGTGAAGTCGAGCGATCTCTGGTCGCCGCGGTTCTCCAACCCGAAATCGAAGGAGGAGTCACCCCTGACCCGGGACCTGGTGTACGAGCCGATCAGCTCGAAGCGGTGGCTGAACGGTTTGCGCACCGACAGCTTGATGTCGCTGTAATCGGATCGTCCCTTGCTGTCCAGGACCACCGCCGCGTTCGCGTTGGGGTCCACCTCCACGCTGGAATCCAGCGTGCTCAAGTCGGTGGTGGAGGTGGTGCGGAGCTGGTTCTTCCCCTCCCACTGGGTGTGGCTCAGACCAACCTTGAGGTTCCAGGGCAGCTCCTGCTCCACACCGATGGTCCAGGAGTCCTTGTAAGGAGCCTCCAGCTCGCCATCCACCGTGTAGTCGTACTCGTACACGTACGTCGTGGTGGTTGACGAGGAAGCATCGTAGAGATCGAAGGTCTTGGTGAGACCGTCGGTGCCGAGAAAATCCACGAAGCTGGAGAAGACGTTGTCATAGAAGCGGCCGTAGTTGCCGTAGATCTTCGTCCGGCCCCGTCCCTGCGGGTCGTAGGCCGCGCCGATCCTGGGGGCGAAGTTCTGATCACCAAGGATCGTCTGATGGTCCCATCGGACACCTCCTTCGAGGCTCCAGTGCTCGTTGATGACCCACGTGTCCTGGATGAACGCGTCCATCTCCGCGTCGCGCCGGTCGGTGACCTCCGGGTTCTGGTAGTCGTAAACGATCTGGTAGGTCGACCCCGGGCCGAAGTAGTACTCGGCCACCGCGTCCCCATCGATGTTCAGATCTTCCGCGCGGAAGATCCCCGTGAAATCCAGGAAGGAATAGTCGAAACCCGCCTTGATCCGGTGTGTCCCTTTCTGGAGCGTGAGGGCGGAGCTGAGCCGGATCCTGTCCGTGCTCCTGTCCTGGTCGAACGGATAGGTCCCCTGGAACGACAGCGGCGCCCCGGGGCTGAGCACGATGGTGAAGGGGCCCAGGTTCTCCTCCGACGGCCTCGCCGTCAGGTACTGATGGTGGACGAAGAGCTGGGTCTCCAGAAACGCGTTGGGGCTCAGCGTGTGGGTGTCACGGAACTGGGCGAAGTACCCCCCCTGCGTCTGGTCGAAGTTGGTCCCTTCCCTGTAGCGCGCGTCGGTGATCAGATTCTCGAAGAGAGAGGGATCGGTTGCGAAGTTGGCCACGAAGGTGTTGTCCGGGCTGATCTGCCAGGTCGTCTTGAACTGACCGTGATAGCGATCTCCCTGCCTCACCGAGTTGTTGAAGACCGACCCGATGTCCTCCTGCCAGTACTGAAACGAGGACGCGAACCAAGCCTTGTTTCTCACCAGCGGCCCCGAGAAGGAGATCTCCTGCCACTGCTGGCTCTCGGGCCGCGGGTTGTTGTTGTTGGTCAGGTTCCCGTCGCTGTCGGCGGCGGCGACCAGGTCATCGAACCCCTGAAGCCCCGAGCCCCACGAGTCCTCCCTGATGAGTCCCGTGTAGAGCAGCTCGAACGCGTTGGTGCCCGACTTGGTGATGATGTTGGCGATACCCCCGGACTGCTCGCCGTATTCGGGCTGGAACCCGGAGATATTCAGCTCGAACCGCTCGATGCTGTTCTGGTTGATGTTGAGGCCGAATGTCCCTGTGACGAAATCGTTGATCGTGGCCCCGTCGAGTCGGAACCCGTTCTGTGTGACGCGGCCGCCGTTGATGTGGTATTGAGCCAGCGTGAACCCCTGGTCGTTGCTCACGCCGGGGAACAGGGTCAGGATCTGCTGATAGCGCCGGGACACCAGAGGGAGCCTGTTGACGTAGGTGGCATCCACGACTTCCTTGCTCGACGTGTTGCTCGTGTCCACCACGGGCCGCTCCGCCTGCACGGTGATCTTCTCGCTGAGCCCCTCGGGCAGCGCGATGTTGAAGACCCGGGTCTCATCCGGGTTGATCACGATCTGCACCAGCTCGTAGGGACGGTAGCCGATCAGCGTCACCGTCATGCTGTAGCTGCCGACGGGAAGGCCATTGACGATGAACACCCCTTCCGCGTCGGTGATCGCGGTGCGGGTGGCGCTGCCCAGCGCGGAGCCCGAGAGCGCTATCGTGGCTCCGGGCAGGAAGTTGCCTGAATCATCGGTGACGCTCCCTCGTATCGTGCCCGTGATGTTGGCCTGGGCGAACGCGGGAGGAGCCCACGAGATGAGGACCGCCGCCAGCGCGAGCAGAACGAGATGCAGGCGCTTTGGATTCATCTGAGATCCCTCCGTCCGGCCGCAGCCGGTTCAGCCTGATGGAGCCGCACTATCGGTAAGCTCGGCTTTTCCGTGATCTGGGTTTTCGGCAGCGGGTATGTATAGGCCGCTTTTCGGGCCTGTCAAGAATGGCGATTATGGATGGATGCTTGCGTCATGCCCCGAATAGGCACGCAGGAGTTGACCTATCCGCAAGGTGATGATCCGGAGGCGATGTCGCCTCCGCGCGAAGCCGCTTCGCGCCGGGCCTCGCTTCGCTCTCCAGACTCGCAGGCCCGGCAATTCGGACCAACCTCTTGCCGGGGCGGCCCATGGGCCTGCTCGGCTCCGCCCCCATTCGTTGACAAGCAGGTCAAACAAGGTATGATTACCCCACCCATTGATGGCCCGAGCGCATTTGGGGGCGCCATTGGAATCGCGCGCCGGCCGTTTGGCTTTCATGTTGCCGGCGCCGCTTCGTACATCTGACCGCGTTTCCCTGAGGGAGGAGTATCCGTGAAGCCTAACCGTGCCCTGTTCTTCTTGCTGACGGCCGTGGCCGTCGCGCTCTCCTGCTCGGCCAGTGGCGCCCGGGAGGGCGCTGCTCCTCCATCCCAGGCTGATGCACCCGCCGCTCCGGCCAAGGCCCACTTCAGAGAGGGGCTCGTAGGCGTGGACTTCACAGGCCTCGACGAAGCGGGCAAGGAGCGGGCGCTCAAGGTGATGAACGAGCAAGGGTGCGGATGCGGGTGCGGGATGGTCATCGCGGAGTGCCGGGTCAAGGACTCAAGCTGCTCTCGCAGTCCGGTGCTGGCCAAGGCGGTGGTGGACGCGGTGAAGGCGGGCAAGAGCGACGAGCAGGTGCTGGCGGCGCTGAAGGCCGCCGTTCCGGCCCCGGCTCCGGCTCCCGTGGCGCCGCCACAACCAACGGGCCCCGTCACCATCTCCACCGAAGGGGCGCCGTTCAAGGGAAACCCGAAGGCCAAGGCCACGCTCGTGGAGTACGCGGACTTCCAGTGCCCCTATTGCGTGAGGGCCGTACCGGTCATTCAGCAGATCCTCCAGAAGTACCCGGATGACGTGAAGTTCATCTTCAAGCAGCTCCCACTGGTATCCATCCACAAGTTCGCCGAGCCCGCCGCGCGCGCGAACGTGGCCGCCGGCAAGCAGGGGAAGTTCTGGGAGATGTACGACGTGCTGTTCCAGAACGCCCGGGCCCTGGACGACGCCAGCCTGAAGAAGTACGCGCAGAGCCTGGGACTGGACATGGCCAAGTTCGAGAAGGACTTCAACGACCCCTCCACGG
>Ga0187893_10011971_pt1 | contig 12435 bp, 7 predicted proteins | sample MA1701074metaG_FD_139574 | JGI IMG/M metagenome (GOLD analysis project Ga0187893, IMG submission 139574) | White microbial mat communities from a basaltic lava cave in the Kipuka Kanohina Cave System on the Island of Hawaii, USA - MA170107-4 metaG ...
AGATCCTCGGTCACGTCGTGGAAGCGGTGCGGGACCCCGGCCGCCACGAACAGGACGGCGCCCGGCTCCGCGTCCACGGTGCGCGCCCGGTCGTCCGTTCCGGCGGTGAAGCGGGCGCGGCCGGCGACGACGTAGTACACCTCGTCCTCGGGGTGAGGCGCCTGGTGGTCGGAGGCGCCGCGCGCGAGCGAGTAGTTCCCGGCGTAGAGCGCCGAGCTGCGCAGGAACTCGAGCCACGGCCGGCCGCTCGCGGCGCGGCGCTGCGCGATCTCCTGCCAGCGAAGGTCGCGGAATCCGGGATCGGCCTGCGTCGCGACCAGGCTGATCGTCGCGAGCAGCGCGGCGGCGGCGGCGAGCCCCATCGGTGCGGTCATGGATTGCTCCTCCTGCGAGCCGGCGATCACGGCTCCCACGCGACGACCCGTTCGACCGGGAAACTCGGCGCCTTCCCGGCGGAGGCGTCCGTCGCGATCCCGGTACCGAGCAGTCCCCAGGTCGCGAAGCCGTCGTCGGAGGCCGGCTCGAGCAGCACGAAGGCGAGCCGCGCGAGCGGCTGATCGGAGCGCACCAGCAGCGATCCGGCCGCGAGCTCGACGCTGCGCTCCTCGTCGGCCCCCTCGATCTTCGCCAGCCGCCGGCCCTGGAACGGCCGCGTTTCCTCGACGCGCCGGCTCACGCGGAAGGAGCGGACGCGCGCGCGGCGCGCGGCGGCGAGCCGCTCGCTGCGCACCCCGTGCGCCGCGAGCCTCTCCTCGAGCTCCTGCGTCGGAGACGCGACCACCCAGGCGAGCGGGACGGCGACGGGATCGCGGCCGGCGAAGCTCACGTGGATCGGCATCTCGACCGGCCGCGACTCGCCGCTGTCGATCAGGCGCTCGAGCCCGGTGACCGGATCGGCCTCGCGGCGGCAGCTCCCCACCAGCACCGGGTCGCGCTCGCGCGTGACGGCGATCTCGCCGCGCGCCGGCAGCGACGCCCCCTCCGCCGCCAGCCCCGCCGCGCGCCGTGCGGCCGCGGCGCGCAGCTCCCGCAGCGCGCCGGCGTTCGCGGCGGCGAAGCGCAGCGCCGCGAGCACGAACTCGCGCGTCGCCTTCACCCTCACCTCGAACGGCTCGTGGCTGTAGGCCTCGGAGAGGAGCGTGAGGCGGTTGCACAGCCCGAAGTAGTTGGTGGAGAAGCGCGGCCGGTGGTCGAAGGTGAACCAGCCGCGCTCGGGGCGCTCCGGATCGGCGAAGTCGCCGTAGTCGAAGGTCTCGAAGCCGCGCTCGCGCATCGCCGCGCGCAGCGCCGGCAGGAACGTCTCCGCGGTGTAGCGCAGGAGGGCGGGGTCGCTCGCGGGGTGCATCGCGCCGGCGTAGGTGAGCTCGTAGCCGTGGAAGCTGCCGTCGGTCGCGTGCAGGTCGAGCACGAGCGCCGCGTCGAGGGCCGCCACGGCCGCGAGCAGTCCGCGCGTCTCGGGCGCGTCGGCCTTCACGAAGTCGCGGTTGAGGTCGAGCCCCTGTCCGTTGGGGCGCTGCCCCACCCCCTCGACCGGTCCGTTCTGATCGGCGCGGTTCCGCCGATCGATGGCGTCATTGCCGTCGGGGTTGTAGTTGGGCACGAACGCGACGACGAGCTCCGCGAGCAGGCCGGCGTGGCCGCCCTGCGAGAACTCGCGCAGGAGGATCTGCGACGCCTCCTTGCCCTCCACCTCGCCTCCGTGGATGTTCGCGACGACGACCACCGCGAGCCGGCCGCCCGTGCGCGCCTCCGCGAGAGTGCGCCGCGGCGGCTCTGCGACGAGCACGAGCGGGAGGTCGCGTCCCTGCGCGCTCGTCCCGAGCGAGAGGCGCGCGATCCGCGGCGAGGCGGCGGCGCACGCCTCGATGAACCCCTCCGCTTCGGCCGACGTCGACGTGCGCGCGAACCCCGAGCTCTCCGCCGCCGTGGGAGGCGACGGCTCGCCGGCCGGGCGCTGCTCCCCCGCTCCCTGGCCGAGGAGGAGCGCGCCCGCGGCGGCGTGCAGCCACGAACGACTCAGACCGACCATCGTCGCGCCTCCATCGTGCGCCGATCATCGGCGGACGGCGGCGGAGGCGCCACCCGACACCCACGACGGGTGCGGGATGCGCGTCGCCGGTTCGGGTTCCGCGTCGCTACGTTTTCGCGCGGGGAGCGACGGCCGCCGTCGGGTCGCAGGAATCGACCGCGATCGGGGCGACCGCGGTGGCGGGCGCATCGCGACGGCCGGGCGGCGCGCCGCTCCAGCCGACGCCCTCTTCGTCGTCGCTCGTCGACGGGAGGAGGCGGACCACGTGGACGCCCTCGTGCTCGCGGTCGGAGAGGTTCCACGACTCCGCGGAGCTCACGTCGAGGGCGACGCCGTCGGCGCGTCGCCGGATCTGAACGACCGGCCGGTCGCAGCGCGCTCCCGCCCGCACGACGACCCCCTCCGAGCCGTCGGAGAGCACCACGTTCGAGCCGGGGGGATGGAGGCCGATCCCGGTCACGAACGCGCGCAGCGCGGCGGGATCGAAGGCGCCGTGGTCCCGCACCATGAGCTCGTAGGCCTGCCACGGGGCGAGCGCCGGTTTGTAGGGCCGCACCGCCGTCAGCGCCTCGAAGACGTCGCAGACGTGGATCAGCCGCGTGGCCGAGGTCGACTTCACCCAGGGCGGGAGGCGCGGGTAGCCGCGCTCGTCGTGGCGGACGTGGTGGCCGAAGGCGGCGCACACGCTCCAGGGGTTGGCCTCGCCGCTCGCGATCAGGATCTCGCCGCCCAGCCGCGGATGCTCCTCGATCGCACGGCGCTCGTCGGCGTCGAGCGCGCCCGGCTTGAAGAGGATCTGCTGCGGCACCTGCGCCTTGCCGACGTCGTGCAGCAGCGCCGCGGCCGCGAGTTCCACCATGCGCTCCTTGGCGAGACCGACGCTCTCGGTCACGAGCGTGGCGAGCAGCGCCACGCGCACCGAGTGGCCGACCGTGTAGACGTCGAAGTCGGGGTAGTGGGCCAGCCGCATGAGGTCGTGCAGCCGCAGCAGGTCCTTCTCGACCAGCTGCTCGGCCTGCGCGCGCGCCGCCGCGACGTCGACGCCCCCCGCGCGCGCGGCCTGGACGTGGTTGGAGTCGACCACCGCCATCAGGGAGTGGTAGGCCTTCACGTCGCTCTCGGAGAGATCGTCGGTCACCAGCGCCACCGGCGCGGCGGCGGACTGCGGATCGGCCGGCGCGCCGGTCCCTCCGCCCTGGATGAACGGCGGGGCCAGCTCGACGTGGGTGATGCCGCGCGCGAGGAACTGCGCTCTCGCGGCGCCGCGGTCGCACCGGCCGCGCAGCTCCGCGCCGATCGAGAAGAGTTCGAGGAGCTCCTCGGCCGTCGTCTCGCGCGCGAAACGGAAGGCTCCGGCGTCGAGCCCCTTCAGGAACTCGATCAGGCGCCGCGCGATCGGCGTGAGCGCGAGCACGGTGCGCCCCTCGTAGACCAGTCGCTCGCGGGCCTGGCCGATCGACACCGGGCCGGGTCCCGACCGCGCCGCGAGCTCGGCGAGCGCCGCCGCCGCGCCGCGCGCCGCCTCGAGCACGCTCGGGTGGTCGACGAAGTAGATGGCCCGCAGCGAGAGCCCGACCGTGAACGAGTTCACGAACTGGCGCAGCGCGGGGTTCATGGGCGGCCCGCCGCGATCCGGCGGCAGCGTCCCGGCCAGGCCGGGAGCAGGAGCCAGCGCCGCTCGCGCGCGACGCGCCGCAGCATCGCCGCGCCCTCCGGTCCGGGCAGCACCGTCAGCACGCGCACCGCCTCGGCGACCCATTGCGCGCCGCGCTGCGACGCGGGCTGCCGCGCGAGAGCGTCGACCAGCAGGCGCACCGCGGCGGCGTCGAGCTCCGCGCGGCGCTCGGCGTCGCTCCCCTTCGTCTGGAGCAGGTGTCGCAGCACGGCGCGCGCGCGGCCGTCCATGATCGGCACGACGGCGAGCGCCCTCGCGGCCGGGAGGGGCGGCGGCCGCAGCCGGAACGCCTCGAGCACCAGCTCCCCGATCCCCGACGTCTCGGGGAGGGCGAGCGCCGCCTCGTAGAGCGCGAAGAACTCGACCCGCAGGGTGCCGAAGATCCGACGCACGACCCCGGGCAGCGCGCCTCCCCGCGCGCACAGCGTCCGCTGCAGCCGGCCGGCGTCCGCCTCGAACGCGCGCGCCGGCGCCGCCAGCAGCGCGGCCACCAGTCCCTCCTCGACCGCCGCCGCGCCGGGCGGCAGGCCGAGGAGGAGCTCGCTCGCGAGGTGGGGCCAGAGCCACACGCACTCGGCCGGGGCGAGCTCCTCGAGGGTCGCGACGAGCAGCTCCGCGAAGCGCGCCGCGTTCTCCTGCCGCAGCGCGCGGGCGACCACGATGAGGACGCGGTCGCCGCGCTCCGGCTCGGCCATCCGGCTGGCCGACGCGATGAACCCGGCGAGGACCGCTCGCTGCTGGGCCGCCGATGCGCCGGCGAGCGCCTTCTGCAGCTCGCGATCGACCGCCGCCTCCTGCCCGGCGATCGACCCCTCGCGGCGCACGTGAAGGACGAGGCCGAGATGCTCCGCCGCGCAGTCGAAGCTCGCGGCGTCGAGCGCCTGAGCGGCCGCGATCGCCTCCTCGAGGCGCCGCACGACCGCCGCCGCTCTCGCCGCATCGGGGTCGGAGAGCGGCCGCGCCGTCGCCATCGGCGCAATCGGCGCCCCGTGGCCCGCCGTCACCGGCAGCAGCAGCCGCTCGGCCGCGGTCAGCGCGCGCTCCACCACCGCGGTCGCCGTCTCCTCCCCGCTGGTCCGGCGCAGCACTTCGCGCATCTCGAGCAGCAGCCGGCTCACCGTGAGCGTGCCGCGCGTGACGTCGGCGCGCTCGTCCAGCGCGGATCGGACCATCCCCGAGAGCAGGCGCACGATCGACTCGCGCAGCGCCGGCTCGATCTCGCCGGCCGCCTCCTCCTCGATGCGCGAGAGCACGGCGAGGAGCACCTTCCGCGTGACGGAGAGGGAGGCGCGCACCACCACGCCCCGCGCCCCGCCCGCCTTCGTCCGGTCGAGCGCGTCGGACGGCTGGAGCACGGCCGAGACGATCTGCTCCACGATGCGGCGGATCTCGCCGCGGGCGCGCGGCGAGCGCGCGGCGCCGAAACGGCTGGTCACGACGCGGATCGTCGGCGGCAGGCCGGCCGGCTCGTCGTGCGGCTCCTCCGCGTCGGCGCCGGGCCGCGTGCGCAGGAACCGGCCGAGCTCGCAGAGGTCGTCCGAGGAGGCCGCGGCCGACAGCTCGAACCCCTCGATGCCCGCGCCGTCGAGCAGCGCGCGCAGGCGCGCGGCCGCCGGAGCGGTCGCCGGCACGCCGGCGCAGCCGACCTCGAGGCCGGCGTCGGCGCCCGCGGCCACGAGGAGGCAGCCCTCCTTCGCGCCCAGGGCCGCGAGCCGCTCGACGACGGGCGCCGCCATGCGCGCGACGGCCGGATGCACGGCGGAGTAGATGGCGGAAATGCGCAGCAGGCGGTCGAGTACGACCACGAACTCCTCGGCCGGCGCGACTGTCGGCGCCGCCGCCAGTTCCCCTGCAGAATCCAAGGATCCCGCCGCGCTCGCGAATCGGGCATTCCGCGGTGCCGCTGAAACCGTCGGGGTCCCCTCTGGGCCCCCTTCCGGTTCGTCGGGACCGGGGATTCCCCTTGAGTGTTTTCCCGGAATCCCCGGGGCGCGACCGGCCCCGATCCCGGTCCGATCGGCCGCCCTACGCCTCGATCGGGCGCCAGGCGCGGCCGTCGCGGGCGAGGAGTTCGTCGGCCTCCTTCGGCCCGGCGCTGCCGGCGGCGTAGTTGGGGAAGGCGCGCGGCGGGAGCGATCGCCAGACGTCGAGGATCGGATCGACGACTCCCCACGCGGCCTCGACCATGTCGGCGCGCTGGAACAGCGTCGCGTCGCCGGCCATCGCGTCGTAGAGCAGCCGCTCGTAGCCGGTCGAGGGCGTCGAACCGAAGTGGTCGGCGTACTTGAAGTCCATCTGCACGCCGCCGAGCCTCACCGTCGCGCCGGGGATCTTGGCGCCGAAGGCGAGCGAGATGCCCTCGTCGGGCTGGATCGTGACGATGATCTGGTTGGGCGTCAGCTTCTCGATGGGCGTGTCGCGGAACAGCGTGAACGGCGGCCGCTTGAACGTGATGGCGATCTCGGTGAAGCGACGCGGCATCGCCTTGCCGACGCGCAGGTAGAAGGGCACGCCCGTCCAGCGCCAGTTGTCGACGTTGAGCTTCATCGCGACGTAGGTCTCGGTGCCGGAGGTCGGCTGCACCTTGGGATCGCTGCGGTAGGCGGTGAGCTTGCGCCCCTTGACCATCCCGTCGCCGTACTGCCCGCGGACGGCGCGCTGCAGGACCTCCTCCGGCGTGAGCGGCGCGATCGCGCGCAGCACCTTGGTCTGCTCGTCGCGCACGGCGTCGGCCTCGAAGCTGATGGGCGGCTCCATCGCCACCAGCGTGATGAGCTGGAAGATGTGGTTCGGCACCATGTCGCGCAGGGCGCCGCTCCGGTCGTAGTAGTTGCCGCGCGTCTCGACGCCTACCGTCTCGGCCACCGTGATCTGCACGTGGTCGACGTAGCGCCGGTTCCAGATCGGCTCGAAGATGCCGTTGGCGAACCGGAAGACGAGCAGGTTCTGCACGGTCTCCTTGCCGAGGTAGTGATCGATGCGGTAGATCTGCCGCTCGTCCAGGAGCTGGCGCAGCTCGCGGTTGAGCTGGCGCGCGCTCTCGAGATCGCGGCCGAACGGCTTCTCGACGATCACGCGCCGCCACGAGCCGTCCTTCTCGCGCGTGAGGCCGGCCTGCGCCAGCTTGCGCACGACCTCGGCGAAGTACTCGGGCGCGGTGGCCAGGTAGAACAGCGCGTTGCCGCGCGTGCCGCGCTCCGCGTCCACGCGGCCCAGCCGCCCGGCGAGCTCCTCCATCGCGCCGGCCTCGTTGAAGTCGGCCTGGCAGTACTCGACGCGCTGCTTGAGCCAGCTCCACGAGTCCGTCGTGAGGGGCGCCGTCGCGAACTGCTTCATGTCCTGCTCGAGCCGGGCGCGGAACCCGTCGGCGCCGAGCGGCGCGCGCGCGAAGCCGACCACGGCGAACTCGTCGGCGAGCAGCCCTTCGCGCACCAGGTTGTAGAGCGCCGGCACCAGCTTGCGCTTCGTGAGGTCGCCGGCCGCGCCGATGATCACGATCGCGCACGGCCCGACCGGTCGGCCCCCCGCGATCGGCTCGACCGCGTGGTTCGTCGGCTTGGCTCCCGCGCTCGCATCGGTCGGTCGTGCCACTCGAGAGTCTCCGCCCGGCGCCCGGCGAGGCGCCCCTCCGGATCCCTATCGGCCGGCGCCGAGCGCCGCCCGGACGGCATTCCGCAGGTGCGCCAGCCCGGCGGTGACGTCGCGGCCGGCGCCGCGCCGCAGGTGCACCCGCAGCGCCCTCCTCCCCCGCTCGGCCAGGACGGCGAAGTCGCCGCGAGCCTGCGCCGCCTTCACCACGCCGAAGGTGTACTTCGCGCCGGGCACGGCGACGTCGACCGCGTCGTCCGCGGTGATCTGCAGGAAGACGCCGCTGGAGGGGCCGCCCTTGTAGGCCTGCCCGGTCGAGTGGAGGAAGCGCGGACCGAATCCGAGCACCGTCGCGACGCGCTTGCGGTCGCGCACCGCCGCGCGCATCTCCTGCAGCAGCGCCTCGTGCGAGACGCTCATGTCGACGTAGGCGAGGAAGCCGGCGTAGTCGCCGGGCTGCAGGCGGGCGAGATGGGCGCGCAGCAGCGACTCGAGCGCGGGCGCGCCGCCGGCCGCCTCGAGCAGCTCCGAGGCGTTGCGCGCGTCGGCGTGGAGCTCGACGCCGTCGCCGCTCCAGAACGGCTGCTCGGCGGGCAGGCGTCCGCTCTCCTCGAAGGCCGCGGTGAGCTTCCTCGTCGCGACCTTGCTCGCCTCGACGTCCGGCTGGTCGAACGGGTGGACGCCGAGCACCTCGCCCGCCGCCGCGGTGGCGACCTCGAGGCGGAAGAACTCGGCGGCGAGGTCGAACGGGTCGCGCAGCGTGATGCGCACCACGGGGCTGCCGGTGTTCTCGAACGCCTTGAGCAGCGCGGACGGCTCGTCGTTCCGGTCGCCCGCGACCTCGAAGCTCAGGAAGAGGCGGTCGTCGCCGTAGCTCGCCGGGACCGCGAGCCGCTCGCGGTCGACCGGGATGAGGCCGCGGCCGCCCTTGCCGGTCGACTCGGCGAGCAGCTGCTCGATCCACGCGCCGAGGTCGGCCACCGCGGGCGACGCGACGATCGTCACCTTGTCGCGGCCCGCCTTCGCGGCGCAGCCGAGGATCAGGCCGAGCAGCACGCCGGGATTGCGGGCGGGATCGGGCTGGGTGCAGGCCAGCTTCATCGCGTCGGCGCGCTCGAGCAGCTTCGCGACGTCGAGTCCCATGAGCGCGGCCGGCACCAGCCCGAAGTCGGAGAGCGCCGAGTAGCGCCCCCCGATGCTCTTCTCGCCCGGGAAGACGCGGCGGAACCCGTCGCGCTTCGCGACCTTCTCGAGCTGCGAGCCCGGATCGGTGATCGCCACGAACTGCCGGCCGGCGCGCTCCGGCCCCACCAGCTGCTGCACGCGCTCGAAGAACCACGCCTTGAAGATCTCGGGCTCGAGCGTGCTCCCCGACTTGCTCGAGACGCAGAAGAGCGTCCTCGTCAGGTCGAGCGAGCGCTCGACGGCAAGGAGCTGCTGCGGGTCGGTGGAGTCGAGGATCACGAGCCGGGGCGCGCCCGCCTGCGGCCCGAAGGTCCGGCTCCAGACCTCGGGGCAGAGGCTCGAGCCGCCCATCCCGAGCAGGCAGACGTGCGTGAAGGCGCCCGACTTCGCCTCCTCGGCCAACTGCGCGAACCGCGCGAGATCCCTGCGCTGGACGTCGACGATCCCGAGCCAGCCGGTCCAGGACGCCTCGTCGCCGCCGGTCCAGAGCTTCGCATCGGAGCTCCACAGGCGCTTGACCTTGGCCCCCTTGCGCCAGTCGGCGACCTTCTCGTCCACCTCCGCCTGCAGCGCCGCGGGCAGCTTGGCGGTCATGCGCTCCAACGCGGCCGGCGCCGCCGGCGCGGCCGCCCCCGCGGCGCCCGGCTTCGCCAGCGGCTCCGCGACGCCGCCGCGGGCGGCCACCGCGGCGAGAAGCTGGTCGAAGGCGTCCTTGAACAGCTTCACGCCGTCGGTGAGGAGCTGGTCGGTGACCGCCTTCATCGACACGCCGGTCTTCGCGAGCTCGGCGAACACGCGCGTCGCGCCCTCGAGGCCGGCGCCGAGCGTCGGCTTCACGACGCCGTGGTCCTTGAAGGCGTCGTAGGTCTGCGGCGGGATCGTCTGCACCGTCTCCGGCCCGATCAGCTCCTCGACGTAGATGACGTCGCGGTAGGCCGGGTTCTTGGTGCTGGTCGAGGCCCAGAGCAGGCGCTGCGGCATCGCCCCCTTGCGCGCCAGCGCCTGGAAGCGCGCGCCCTGCTTGAGCTCGAGGTAGTGCTGGTAGGCGATCTTCGCGTTGGCGATCGCCACCTTCCCGAGCAGCGATTCGGCGCGCGCCTTGTCGGCCGCGCCGGCGCTCCGCCTGGCGATCTCGGCCAGCTTGCCGTCGATCAGCGAGTCGATGCGGCTGACGAAAAAGCTCGCGACCGACGCCACCGTCGAGACGTCGCCCCCCTTCTTCGCCAGGATCTCGAGGCCGTCGAGCCAGGCGCTCGCCACCGAGTCGTAGGCGTCCACGCTGAAGAGCAGCGTGATGTTGACGTTCACGCCCTCGGCGAGGAGCTGGCGCACCGACGGGATCCCGGCCGGAGTGGCCGGCACCTTGATCATCACGTTGGGCCGCGCCACCGCGCTCCAGAGCCGGCGCGCCTCGTCGAGGGTGCCGCCCATGTCGTGGGCGAGCCCGGGCGAGACCTCGAGGCTCACGTAGCCGTCGACGCGGCGCGTGGCGTCGTACACCGGCCGCATGAGGTCGCACGCGGCGCGGATGTCGGCGATCGCGAGGCGCTCGAACACCGCCTTGGGATCGCGCGCGCACTCGTCCCCCGCGGCGGAGAGCTCGCTCTCGTAGTCCTTCGACCCCGCGATCGCCTTCTCGAAGATCGCCGGATTGCTGGTCATGCCGCGCAGCCCGTCGCTCTCGATCATGCGGGCGAGCGAGCCGTCCTTGAGCATCCTGCGCTGGATGTAGTCGAGCCAGATCGACTGCCCGGCGGCGACGAGCTGCCGGAGCCGTTCGGCGGACTTCGGGGGCAGGGACGTCGTGGGGTTCATGGCGGTGCTCTCCCGCGGCCGCTCGCGGAGGCTGCGGCCGCTCGCCGGGCCGCCTCAACTTATCGGCCGGGGCGCGAAGCCGCGTGCGCCCGGCATCCGGCCGTCGCGACCGCCCGGGGATCGGCACGCGAGGCGAAACCAAGCGGGAGCCGCCGGCATCGGGGAGCGGATGCCATGCTCGCCACCCCTCCACGCCGCGGCTAGGCTGCCGACCCCTTCCTGCGCTGCGCGTCATGCCAGCCTCGTTCCAACCCTCCGCCACGCATCCGCCGGCGTCCGACGAGGACTCCGGCCTGGTCGCGTCGCTGCGGTGCGGAAGCCCCGAGGCGTTCGAGACGATGGTGCGGCGCCACTCCCCCGCGATGTTCGCCGCGGCGCGGCGGATCCTCCGCCACGAGGACGACGCGCGCGAGGCGCTCCAGGACGCGTTCGTGAGCGTGTTCAAGGCGGTCGGTGGCTTCTCGGGCGGCGCGCACCTGGCCACCTGGCTGCACCGCATCGCCGTGAACGCCGCGCTCATGAAGCTGCGCGCGCGCCGGCGCCACCCGGAGGGCTCGATCGACGACCTGCTGCCGCGCTTCGACGAGGGCGGCCACGCCGTCGCGCCGAGCGAGCCGTGGTCCCAGTCGGCGAGCGAGCTCCTCGAGCGCGAGGAGACCCGCGCGCTGGTGCGCCGGCTCGTCGACGAGCTCCCCGACCGCCATCGCCTCGTGATCGTGCTGCGCGACTTCGAGGAGCTCTCGACCGTGGAAGTCGCTCGCATGCTCGATGCGACCCCCAACGCCATCAAGGTCCGCCTCCATCGTGCGCGACAGGCGCTGCGCGCGAAACTCGATCCCCACTACCGGATGTCGCCGATCCCCTGAATCCCCTCCCCCCATGAACCCCTACATCACCTGCCGGCAGCTCATCGAGTTCCTCGCCGACTATCTGGACGGCGAGCTCGATCCCGGGCAGCGCCGCGAGTTCGACCGCCACCTCGCGGTCTGCCCGTCGTGCGTGAACTACCTCGAGTCGTACAAGGCCGCCGTCGCGATGGGCAAGGCCGCGTTCTGCGCGCCGCCCGACGCGCCGGCGCCCGGCGTCCCCGAAGAGCTGGTCACGGCGATCCTCGCCGCGCGTCGCCAGCGTGCGCCGTAGGCGGCCGCGGCGCGGGAAGAAGGAGAGAGCGATGTTCGACCACCAGGAATCGCGCCGGCTCGAGCAGGACGCGCGCCGCGAGAAGAACTGGAAGCGCTTCGGCCCCTACCTCTCCGAGCGCCAGTGGGGCACGGTGCGCGAGGACTACTCCGCCGACGGCACCTGCTGGGACTACTTCCCGCACGATCACGCGCGCAGCCGCGCCTACCGCTGGGGCGAGGACGGGCTGCTCGGCATCACCGACCGCGAGTGCCGGCTCTGCTTCGCGCTGGCGCTGTGGAACGGGAAGGACCCGATCCTCAAGGAGCGGCTCTTCGGCCTCACCGGCCCCCAGGGCAACCACGGCGAGGACGTCAAGGAGCTCTACTACTACCTCGACGCCACCCCCACCTCGTCCTACCTGCGCGCGCTCTACAAGTACCCGCAGGCGGAGTACCCCTACCGGCGGCTGGTCGAGGAGAACCGCGCGCGCGGACGCCACGAGCGCGAGCTCGAGATCGAGGAGACCGGCGCCTTCGACGACGGCCGCTACTTCGACGTCACCGCCGAGTACGCCAAGGCCGCTCCCGAGGACATCCTGATCCGGATCACGGTCGCCAACCGCGGCCCCGAGCCGGCGACGATCCACGTGCTGCCCACCCTCTGGTTCCGCAACACCTGGAGCTGGGGCTGCGCGCACGAGGGGTGCTGGGTGAAGCCGGTGATCCGCCAGAAGGGCGCGGGGCTCCTGGTCGCCGACCACGTGACGCTCGGGAAGATGCGGCTGCAGATCGCGCCGGGGCCGGACGGCGCAATCCCCGAGGTCCTGTTCACCGACAACGAGACCAACACGCAGCGGCTGTTCGGCACGCCGCCCCTGCAGCCCCACGTGAAGGACGCGTTCCATCGCCGGGTGATCGGCGGCGAGGCGGACGCGGTGAATCCGAGGCGGGTCGGGACCAAGGCGGCCCCGCACTTCGTCCTCACGATCCCGGCGGGGGGCGAACAGGCGCTCAAGCTGCGC
>Ga0187893_10011972_pt1 | contig 12434 bp, 7 predicted proteins | sample MA1701074metaG_FD_139574 | JGI IMG/M metagenome (GOLD analysis project Ga0187893, IMG submission 139574) | White microbial mat communities from a basaltic lava cave in the Kipuka Kanohina Cave System on the Island of Hawaii, USA - MA170107-4 metaG ...
GATTCCGGATGTCGCGCATTTCAGCGCCATGCCTGATCCGGCGAGCGGCGAACGGATGCTGCTCCACGCCCAGGAGTTCCACACGAGCTTCTGGGGTCACCTCGGTCTCCTGCATCTTTCCGACCACCTGCTGCTGCCGGACTACACGAGCTATCGCCACACGGCACTCGAAAGTCCCTGGCCCCACAATGGCGTCATCGCGGATCTCGCGCGCGCGCAGGGTGCGCTCGTCGGCTACGTGCATCCCTTCGATTTCCCGATCGACCCGCCGAAAGAGAAGTCGCTGTCGTATCAACTGCCCGCCGACGTCGCGCAAGGCAAGGTGGACTATCTCGAGGTCATGGGATTCTCGGATCACCGCGTCACAGCGGAGATCTGGTACCGCCTGCTGAATCTCGGCTTCCGCATTCCGGCCGGCGCCGGCACCGATGCGATGGCGAATTACGCCTCACTTCGCGGCCCTGTCGGCCTGACGCGAGTGTTCCTCGACGCCGCCCGCGGACATTCGCCGGCCGCGCTCCGCGATGCGCTGAAATCCGGCAGGGGCTTTGCGAGCAACTCGGCGCTGCTGGGGCTGCAGATCGGCGATGCGCGCCCGGGCGCTGCGATTTCTCGCCTGGCCGGGCGACTGCCCATTCGCGTTTCCATGCGCTCGCCGGTCGCGATGGATCACCTCGAGCTCGTGCAAAACGGCCGCGTGATCCGGAGCTTCCGCCTGCGGGGCGACCGGAGACGATTCGATTCGACCGAATCGATCCGGCTCCATGAAGGCGGTTGGGTCGTGCTGCGCGCCTGGAACGAGACCGCACATCCACTCGTGTTCGATCTTTTTCCCTACGCGACGACGAGCCCGATTTACATCGACTCGCCGGCGGCACCGCCGGCACCGGGCGATGCCGCCTACTTCGTCGGCTGGATGGATCGCGTCATCGAGGCGGCCGAGGGGCGGGGCGGCTGGAACACCGAGACCGAGCGTCGCGACACGCTCGACTATCTGCAGGCCGCGCGCGACAAATTCCGCGCGCTCGCGGCGACCACGCGGACGAACTGATCATGTTTCCATTGCCACGGCTGGCCTGCTTGCTGCTCGGCTCTGCGCTTTCGCTCGCAGCGCCCGCGGAAGATTCCCGCTTTAGCGTCGACGACCTGGTGCGCATCGCCAATCTGACGGACCTCGACCTGTCGCCGGACGGCGAGCACGTCGTCTACAGCGTCGCCGACCCCGACCACGTGGCCGACGAGCCGCGCTATGACGTCTGGCGCGTGCGCTGGGACGGAAGCGATCGCCGGCCGCTCACGAAAACGGCCGATGCGGACGAATGGATGCCGGTCTACAGCCCGGACGGGCGACAGATCGCGTTCCTGTCCGACCGCGGCGGCGAGGACGCCGAAACGCAGGTCTGGGTGATGGCGTCGGATGCCGGCGAAGCCGAGCGGCTCACGAATTTTCCGGGCGGCGTCGTCGATTTCGACTGGTCGCCCGACGGCCGGCACCTCGCGGTGATCGCCAACGATCCCGAACGCCTGGAGGACGAGAAGGAACCCGCCAAGCGGCCGCCGATCGTCATCGACCGCTACCAGTTCAAGGAGGATTTCATCGGGCTCCTGACCGACAAGCGCCAGCATCTTTATCTCTTCGAGTTCGAGGGGCGCAAAGCCACCCTGCTGACGCCCGGCCAGCACGACGAATACCTGCCGGCCTGGTCGCCGGACGGAAAGCGCATCGCCTACGTCACGAAGCGTGGTCCCGATCCGGACCGCCACATCAACTGGGACATCTATGTCGTCGAGCCTCGGAAAGGCGCCACGGAACGGCAGGTCACGCGTTTCGAAGGCGCCGATCTCGATCCCTACTGGGAATCGCGGCCGGCCTGGAGCCCGGACGGCAGGCGCATCGCTTTTCTGCAGAGCGGCGAGGACAAGTACATTTACTACAAGCCCTGGGAGCTCGCGGTCGTAGACGTCGAGAGCGGCGAGTCGACGCGCCCTGCCGGACTCGATCGGAATTCCGGGAAGCCGGTTTTCTCGGCCGACGGCCAGACGATCATCACGCTCGTCGAAGAGAGCCGGGTGACCCATGTCTCGCGCGTCGACCTGGCGACCGGCAAGGTGACGCCGCTCACGACCGGCCGGCGTTTCGATTACGATTTCGACGTCGCGGCGAATGGCCGGGTCGCCGTGCTCGGCGGCGACGATCATCATCCTTACCGCGTGGAGGCGATCGAGCCGCGGGGCCTGCGCACGCTCGCCGACCACAATGAATGGCTCAGCGAGCGGCAACTCGCGCCGGTCGAGCCGATCGAATTCCAGAGCGCCGACGGAACTTCGATCGAAGGATTTCTCGTGAAGCCGGTCGGCTACCAGGCCGGCAAGCGCTATCCGACCATCTTGCGCATCCACGGCGGGCCGGTCTACCAGTTCAGCCACGAGTTCATGGAGGACTGGCAGGTGTACGCGGCGAACGGCTACGCCGTCGTCACGGCGAATCCGCGCGGGAGCAGCGGCCGCGGCTTCGATTTCTCGAATGCGATTTACGCCGACTGGGGAAGCAAGGACACGGCCGACGTGCTGGCAGCCGTCGATCACGTGGTCAAGCTGGGCATCGCCGATCCGGATCGCCTCGGCATCGGCGGCCACAGTTACGGCGGGATCCTCACCGACGCGGTCATCGCGCGGGACAACCGGTTCAAGGCAGCGATCTCGAGCGCAGGTGCCGCGAATATGTACGGTATGTATGGCTACGACATGTACACGCGCGAGTACGAGTTCGAACTTGGCCTGCCCTGGCGCGATCGCGAGGTCTACGACCGCGTGAGCTATCCGTTCTTCAACGTGGACAGGATCGAGACGCCGATGCTATTTCTCTGCGAGGAGCTCGACGTCAATGTTCCTTGCCTCGGCGCCATGCAGATGTATCAGGCGCTGCGCTCGCTCGGCGTCCCGACGCAGCTCGTGATCTACCCGGACGAGTGGCACCCGGTGACGGTGCCAAGCTATCTCAAGGATCGCATGCAGCGATCGCTCGATTGGTACGGACGCTACTTGGGGGTCTTGAGCCGGCGGTAGCGCTCGAGCAACTTGACGAGCTCCGCGTGCGGCAGCGCCTTCGCGTAGCGCCCGGCGACGCCATCCATGTCGCGTGCGGCGACGAGCGCGTTCACGATGGCTTCCTCCGTCGCCTGAACGGTCGCTTCGAAGATCGGATCGAGCTGCCCGTTCTCGATAAAGTCGGCGCTCGCGAAGGTTCCGCCCGACAGCGCTTTCGAATTCGCCGTCGAAAAAGCGATGAACAAGTCGCCCGACCCGGCGCCTGCGTATGATCCCATGCGGGCGAGCCCCATGCCGGCGCGGCGCGCCAGGCGCTTGAGCTGGTGCGGGAGAAGCGCCGCGTCGGTCGCGATCACGATGATGATCGAGCCGGTGTCGCGAACTTGATCTTGATACGCGCGATGCTCGCGCAGATGCGCCCCTACCGGAACCCCCGCGATCCGGAGACTTTCGCGCATTCCGTAGTTAGCCTGCACGAGCGCACCGACCGTCAGCGCGCGGCCGTCGACCGAGACCCGGCGCGAAGAAGTGCCGATGCCGCACTTGAATTCGTGGCAGATCATTCCCGTGCCGCCGCCGACGTTACCCTCGGCAACCGGGCCTGCGACGGCGGAATCCAGCGCTTCATTCGCATGCGAGGCCTTGACGTGAAAGCCGTTGATGTCGTTGAGGTGACCGTCCCAGGTTTCGGCCACGACCGGAAGCGACCACCAATAACCGTACCTGTCCGGACCGCCCTGGCGGATTCGCCATGCGATGACGGCGTCTCGCACGACACCGACGCTGTGCGTATTGGTCAGCATCACCGGACCGTCCAGCAATCCGGATTCTTCCAGCCAGGTCGTGCCGGTCATTTCGCCATTGCCGTTCAGTGAAAACCAGGCGCCGAACGCCGGTGTCCGCAGGTCTGCGCGGCCGCGCGGGAGAATCGCCGTGACGCCGGTGCGCACTTTGTGGCCGCTGGCGAGATCCTCGATCAAGGTCGCATGGCCGACCGTCACCCCGGCGACGTCGGTAATCGCATTCAAGGGACCGGGTTCGCCGTCGAATGGCACGCCGAGATCGCGTGCCCGTGGTTCAGCGAGTGCGGCAACCGCCGCAAAAGTCATCAACGATGTCAGGATGGTTCGAATGACGGGGAATCCGCTGATCAATCAGAAAACCTCGCCGGCTCGCCGCCGGTATCCAAATGGGGGCCGCCATGCTAACGCAAGATGACATATGCGTGCTCGCCGACGGCTCGGCATGGAAGCCACTATGATGTGTTCTGGCAGGACGGGGGGCGATTGCATGAGATTCCATCGCGCGGCGGTCTGCGCTTTTTTGACAATCGTTCTGGCCGCGTTCGCTAACCTGGCGAGCGCAGAAACGATCGTCGTCAGGGCCGGCCGGATGCTCGACGTCGAACAAGGCCGTTACCTGACGGACCGCGCGATCCGGATTGAGGACGGACGCATCGCGTCGATCACACCCTGGACCGCCGGCCCCCGCGGCAGCGGCCGGCTCGTAGACTGGTCGGCTTACACCGTGCTCCCCGGACTGATCGACCTGCACACGCACCTGATCGGCGAAATCAGTTCGGCCGACGTCGCGGCGCCGCTCTCGAGCTCCGCCGCGCGCGACGCGTTGATCGGCGCCGCGCATGCGCGCGCGACGCTCGCTGCAGGATTCACGACGGTGCGCGATGTCGGAACCTATCGCGCGCTCGTTGATGTCGCACTGCGCAATGCTATCTACGCCGGGCAGGTACAAGGTCCGCGCATGTACGTCGCCGGCGCCTATGTCACGGTGACAAACGGCGGCGGCGAGGTGACCGGCCTCGCGCCGGGCGTCGTCGTGCCGGACGAGATGCGCCGTGGCGTCGCGAACAATGCCGCCGAGGTGCGCTCGCGGGTGCGCGAAATCCTGGCCGGCGGCGCCGATTTCATCAAGGTCATCGCAACCGGCGCGGTATTCGCCCCCGGCACGACGCCATCCGCGCCCGAATACACGGAAGCAGAAATCCGCGCCGCGGTCGAAGAAGCGGCCAAGGCGGGGACATTCGTCGCCGCCCATGCCCACGGCACCGAAGGCATCAAGAACGCCGTGCGCGCCGGCGTGCGAACGGTGGAACACGCCTCCTATCTTGACGATGAGGGCATCGCATTGATGGTGCGTCACGGCACCTGGCTCGTCGCCGACATCTACAATGGCGATTACACCGAGGAGGTTGGCAGCCGCGACGGCTGGTCCGAGGAGATCCTGCACAAGAACCGGGAGACGACGGAGATCCAGCGCGCCGGTTTTGAGAAGGCAGTGCGTGCCGGCGTGCGCATCGGCTTCGGCACCGACGCCGGCATCTTTCCACACGGCGACAACGCCCGCCAGTTCGCCTACATGGTGAAGCACGGCATGACGCCTCTCGGCGCGATCCGTTCGGCGACCATCGATGCCGCGGCGTCCCTCGGCCGTTCCCAGGAACTCGGCTCGATCGCCCCCGGCAAATTTGCCGACCTGATCGCCGTGCAGGGCGACCCGCTCGAGGACATCGATCGCCTGCGTCACGTGTCCGGCGTCATCAAGCAGGGCCTCTTGATTCACCACGGGGGTAGCCGATGAACACGCGCCAGCTCGGACTGACGATGTGCACCGCGCTCGTGATCGGCAACACGATCGGCATGGGCATTTTCATTCTGCCGGCTGCGCTCGCGCCTTTTGGCATCAACGCATTGAGCGGTTGGGCGGCGGTGATCGTCGGTTGTGCCTGCATGGCCATCGTGTTCGCTGGGCTGGCTCGGCGTTTGCCGCAGGCCGACGGTCCGTTCGGCTACATTCGCACAACGCTCGGCGAGCCGATCGCGTTTCCGGCGCTGTGGTGCTACTGGATTTCAGTCTGGGTGGCAAACGCCGCGCTCTCGGTCGCCGTCGTCGGCTATTTCGTCTCCGTATTTCCAGCGCTGAAAGTCGTTCCGTCCGCGGCTTTAACCGTTCTGTTCATGTGGCTCTTCGTCGCGGTCAACCTGTTCGGCGTGAAAAGCGGCGGGCGCGTGCAGGTCGTCACGTCGCTCCTGAAGCTCGTGCCGCTCATCCTCGTCATGGTGGTGGGCGGCGCGGCGATACTGGCCGAGCCGTCTGCATACACTCCGAATCTGCCACCCAACCCGATCGAACTGAAGCCGTCGATGGCGGCCGCAACCGTCGCGCTTTATGCGATGCTCGGATTCGAATCCGCGGCCGTCGCTGCCGGCCGCGTCAAGGATCCGGAGCGCACGATTCCGCACGCGACCCTGATCGGCACGCTGATTGTCGCATTCGTCTACGTCGCGATCGTCGCGATCGGAATGCTGCTGGTTCCGCAGGCGACGCTCGCCGCGTCCGACGCGCCCTTCGTCACGATACTCGACAGTCTGCTCGGCGTCGGCAGCGGCCGCTGGCTCGCGCTGTTCGTCGTCATCAGCGGCCTCGGGGCGCTAAATGGGTGGACGCTCCTCAGTGGCGAGCTGACGCGCACGCTCGCGATGCACCGTCTGTTGCCGGATGTGTTTGGCCGCAGCAATCGCTATGGCGCGCCGTGGGCGGCGCTGCTCCTGACCGGTGCGCTCGCGACCTTCGTCGGGCTGATGAATTACAGTGCTTCGCTGGTCAAGGGCTTCACTTTCCTGTCGGTCGTCGTGACTGCCGCGAATTTGCCGCTGTATCTCTGCTGCGCGCTCGCGCTCCTTTCTTTCTGGCACCACGACCGGGCCCCGCTACGGCCGATCATGTGGGTGGCAGGCCTCGGCGGCATGGCATTTACCGTGTTCGCATTTTTCGGCGTCGGCAAGGAGCCCTTCCTTTGGGCGCTCGCGCTCGCACTCGCCGGCGTACCAATTTACTACTGGATGCGCTGGCGGCATCCCGCGTCTACGGCCGCAGTCCAGAGTTCGTGACCGGATCAGGCTTTGCGACCTGTTCTCGATTCATGTCTAGAAGCACCTGTGTTTCGATGGCGGGCAGGTCAGGCGTAGACTCAGGTCTCTCGTGAAAACGCCAAAACTCACGTCGCTCGAAGTAGCCCGGCTGGCCCACGTCTCGCAGGCCACCGTCTCGCGCGCGCTGCGCGACAGCCCGCTCGTCAGGCCGGAAACCCGCGCCCGCGTGCAGGAGATCGCGAAGGAGCTGCATTACCGGACCGATCGCAGCGCCGCCGGCCTCAGGACCCGGCGCAGCAGGACGCTGGCATTGCTGCTGTTCGAGGAATCGCCGGAAAAAGCGCAGATCAATCCGTTCTTCCTTTCCATGCTCGGTCACATCGCGCGTGCTGCTGCGCGCCGGAAATTCGACTTGCTGGTGTCGTTCCAGCAGTTGAGCGACGACTGGCACACGGATTACGAGCTCTCCAACCGGGCGGACGGGATGATCCTGCTCGGTTACGGCGACTACCTGAGTTATGCGGACCGGCTGCGCCACCTCGCGGAAACCGATTCGCATTTCGTGATCTGGGGACCGGTCGTCGAGAACCAGCCGGGTCGTTACCTGTGTTGCGACAATATCCAGGGCGCGCGGCTCGCAACACGGCAGCTGCTCGGCCTGGGCAGGCGGCAGATCGCCTTCGCGGGCGGCGCTTCCGATCATTGCCCCGAGTTCCAGCTGCGCCACCGCGGTTATGCCGAAGCACTTCGCGAGGCAGGGTTCGGGCCTGACACGCGATTGCATGCCGAGGCACAGAGCAATGAGGCCGACGGATACCGTGCCGGACTGCAGCTGCTTGACTCCGGCGTCCGGTTCGATGCGGTGTTTGCGGCGAGCGACCTGATCGCGATGGGCGTCATCCATGCGCTGCAGGACCGCGGGCTCGCGGTGCCGGACGATGTCGCGGCGGTCGGTTTCGACGATATCCCTTCCGCCGCCGATTTCAATCCGCCATTAACCACCGTGCGCCAGGACACCCGCCTCGCCGGCGAGTTGCTGGTCGAAAACCTGATTCGGCTGATCGAAGGCCAGGCCGTGGAACTGACCTTGATCGCACCGCAACTGGTGGTGCGGTCCTCCTGCGGAAGCCGCTCGGCCGCCTGATCCCGCGGAGCGGGAGCGCGGCGCCCTTCATCGCCGCGGGTCTTCGTGATCGTCGACGCGGAGCGTGGCGAGTCCAGCGAGGATCATCAATGCGCCGCCAGCCGCGAGGGCGTAGATGCTTTCGCCGTCGAACAACACGCGCACCAGCACGCCGAGAACGCTTGCGGCCATGATCTGGGGGATGACGATGAAGAAATTGAAGATGCCCATGTAGATGCCCATCTTCGCCGGCGGAACGGCACCCGACAACATGGCGTAAGGCAAGGACAGGATCGAAGTCCAGGCGATTCCGACCCCGACCATCGCCAGAAGCAGCATGCGCGGATCGTCGATGACCAGGAACGCGATCAGCCCGGCCCCACCGAGCGACAGATTGAGCAGGTGGGCGCGCCTGCGCCCGATGCGGGCAGTCACAAAGGGAATGAGGATCGCGGCCAGCGCAGCGAAGCCGTTGTAGGCGGCGAACAGCACGCCGACCCAGTTCGCGCCGTCGTTGAAAGCGACGGACGCCGCGTCCGTTGTGCCGTAGTGCCGGCTGGTCACGGCAGATGTCGTATAGATCCACATCGCAAACAAGCCGAACCACGACAGGAACTGGACGATCGCGAGCTGGCGCATGGCTCGGGGCATGTGGAACAGGTCATTCATGATGCAGTAGAGCGCGTCCGCCGTCCGGCCCCAGGACTGGAGCCAGGCCGCGATGAGTTGCAGCAGGCCGAAGGCCGCGCCGCCGACGCCAAGCACGTGAAGTTGCCGGTCCCAGCCGAAGACGGCGACGGCGATGCTGAAGAAACTGCCGGCAAGCAGCCACACGGTTCCCGATGCACGATACTGCTGCGCGCTGCGGCTCACGATCGGCTGCGCAGTTCCTTCCGCCGCCTGCGATGCGCTGAACTCGGCGAGTTCCGCCGACGAGTATTCTTTCGTGTTGGCAACGGTCCACGACACCGCAGCGATAAATACCGCGGCTCCGAGATAGAACGCCCACTTGACGGAGTCCGGAAGTTGCCCGTCGGCCGCAACATTGCTGACCCCGCCCCAATTGGCGAGCATCCACGGCAGCGCGGAGGCGACGACAGCCCCGACGCCGATGAACAGGCTTTGCATGGCAAAGCCGAAGGCCCGCTGACGGTCAGGCAGCATGTCGCCCACCAGCGCACGGAATGGTTCCATCGTGATGTTGATCGACGCGTCGAGGATCCACAGGGTCCCGGCGGCCACCCAGAGCCATGGGCTGTTGGGCATCACCAGCAACATCAGCGTCGAGAAAATCGCGCCGTAGAGGAAATAGGGACTGCGCCTGCCGAGCCGACCCCAGGTCCGGTCGCTCATGTAACCGATGATCGGCTGCACCAAGAGCCCGGTGACCGGCGCGGCGAGCCAAAGCACGGGCAGATCGTCGACGGATGCGCCGAGCGCCTGAAAGATCCGGCTGACATTCGCGTTCTGCAACGCGAATCCGAACTGGATTCCGAAGAATCCAAAACACATGTTCCAGATCTGCCAGAAACTGAGCGTCGGTTTCTCGCGCATGTTCCTCCCACCGCCGGATGGCCGAGTCTTACGCCGGCCCTCCGGCTGCACAATGCGATGCAATCGTATTCAGGAGACCATGAAACGGCGGATCGCAAAGAATTGCAGTCGATCATGCTGCGATACGAAGAGCGGGACGACCGGCGAGAGCATCCGTCCACGGCCACGCCTCCGGCGTCGGACAAGGACTGGTGGCGCGGCGCGCTGATCTATCAGGTCTATCCGCGCAGCTTTGCCGACAGCGACGGCGACGGCATCGGCGACCTCAAGGGCGTCATCGCAGGGCTCGATTACATCGCGAGCCTCGGCGTCGACGCCATCTGGATATCGCCGTTCTACAAGTCGCCGATGAAGGACTTCGGCTACGACATCAGCGCCTACCGCCAGGTGGATCCGATCTTCGGCACACTTGCGGACTTCGACCGGCTCGTGGATGAGGCCCATCATCGGAACCTCCGCGTCATCATCGATCAGGTGCTGAATCACACCTCGGACCAGCACGCCTGGTTCCAGGCCAGTCGCGATAGCCGCGCAAACGACAAGTCGGACTGGTACGTGTGGGCCGATCCGAAACCGGACGGGACGCCGCCCAACAACTGGCTGTCGGTCTTCGGCGGTTCCGCGTGGCAATGGGAATCGCGGCGCAGCCAGTACTACCTTCACAACTTTCTCGTCAGTCAGCCGGATCTCAACTACCACAATCCCGCCGTCATGGCGCAGATGCTCGAGGAAGTGGAGTTCTGGCTCAAGCGCGGTGTCGATGGTTTCAGGCTCGACGCGATCAACTTCTGCTTCCACGATCCATTGCTGCGCGACAATCCGCCTAAGCCCGTGGATCAGCGCACAGGTCGGGGTTACCGGACCGACAATCCCTATGCCTACCAGTTCCACCTATACGACAACACGCAACCACAGAATCATGCGTTTCTCGAGGCGCTGCGCCGGCTGATCGACCGCTACCCGCCGGCCATCGCGCTTGGCGAAGTTTCCAGCGAGGATCCCATCGAAGCCATCGTCCAGTACACGACCGGCAACAAGCGCCTGCACATGGCGTACAACTTCGAGTTGCTGGTCGACGGTTTCTCGACTGCTCACATCCGAAGCGTCATCGAAACGGTCGCAAAGCGATGCCGCGACTGCTGGCCGTGCTGGGCAATCGGAAATCACGACGTGGCACGCGTGGCATCGCGCTGGTCGAACGGCGAAGCGCTGCCGGCGCGGGCGAAGCTGTTCAACGCACTGCTACTGTCGCTGAAGGGCAGTGCATGCAGCTATCAGGGCGAGGAACTCGGCCTGCCCCAGGCGGATCTCTCGGGCGAGGCGCTCCAGGATCCGTACGGCATCGCTTTCTGGCCGAGCTTCAAGGGCCGGGATGGTTGTCGCACGCCGATGCCGTGGACCGAGCAGGGTGCGGCAAGCGGTTTTTCAAGCGGAGAACCCTGGCTGCCCATACCTCCGGAGCACCGCGCGCTGGCGGTGAGCCGGCAAGACGCCGCGAAGGATTCGGTGCTCAATGCGTACCGCACGTTCGTGAGATGGCGGCGTACGCAAGCGGTCCTGCGCAACGGCAGCATTCGTCTTGCGGATTCTCCGGACCAGTCGCTCTGCCTGATACGCGAGCACGACGACGAGTCGGTGCTCGCCTGTTTCAATTTCAACCCGTCGACATGCACCATCCGCATCCCGGTCTGCGACCGCTTCGAGCCGCTTTCCGGCCACGGCTTCGATGCCTGCGACCTCCGGCAGGGAGTCGTCACGATTCCCGCCCACGGCGCGTTCTTCGCAGCTCTGCACGGCCCACCGGGTCGGCGACGCGCTCAGTGAGTCCATCGATCGGCAGATGGCTGCTCGCGATCGCGCTCGGTCTCTTTGCCGGGAGCGCGACGGCTAAGCGCATCGAGCATCTCGAACCCGCCTTCTGGTGGGTCGGGATGAATCACAGTCGTCTGCAACTCATGGTGCACGGGGAAGGCATCGCGCAACTCGAACCAGCGCTCGACTATCCCGGCGTCGCGATCGTCCGCGTCTCGCGCACCGAAAGTCCGAACTACCTGTTCATCGATCTGACGATCGGCGACAGCGCGCGTGCCGGGCGATTCCCCATCACGTTCCGTCGCGGCACCGAAGTAGTGGTCAGTCATGAATATGCCTTGCATGAGCGCGAACGAAGCTCCGCCTCGAGAAAGGGTTTCGGTCCCGCGGATGTCATTTACCTGGTCACGCCCGACCGTTTCGCCAATGGCGATCCGGCAAATGACACGCTGGCGAACTATCGGCAAGCCGCCGATCGCGGCGATCCCGACGGTCGTCACGGCGGCGACCTGCAAGGCCTTGCGTCGCGACTCGGTTACATCACCGGCATGGGATTCACGCAGCTCTGGCTCAATCCCGTGCAACAGAACGATCAGCCGCATGCTTCTTATCACGGCTACGCGATCACCGATTTTTACCGAATAGACGATCGGCTCGGCGACAACGCGCGCTACCGCGCGCTGGTCGCAGAAGCGCGAGGGAAAGGCGTCGGCGTCATCATGGACGTCATCCTGAACCACTGCGGGTCGGAGCACTGGTGGATGCGGGACCTGCCAGATCCGGACTGGATCAATCACGGCGGTGAATTCGTCGGCACCACGCACCGCCGCGAGACGCTGCACGATCCTCACTACGCGCGTGCGGATCGCGACGCACTCACCGATGGCTGGTTCGTGCCCGCGATGCCGGATCTCAACCAGAGGCATCCGCTGCTCGCGACGTACCTCACACAGAACACGATCTGGTGGATCGAGTACGCCGGCCTCTCGGGGCTGCGGGTGGATACC
>Ga0187893_10011973_pt1 | contig 12434 bp, 9 predicted proteins | sample MA1701074metaG_FD_139574 | JGI IMG/M metagenome (GOLD analysis project Ga0187893, IMG submission 139574) | White microbial mat communities from a basaltic lava cave in the Kipuka Kanohina Cave System on the Island of Hawaii, USA - MA170107-4 metaG ...
CGCGTGACGTCGCCGCGCCGCTCGCGGCGGAAGAGCGTCGCGCGATCGATCCAGCCGTCGGCGTCCGGGTCGCTCGACCCCGACGCGAGCGGCCAGAGGCGCCACGCCGCGCCCTGCTCCGTGGTCGCGACGCGCGCCAGGCCCAGCAGCGTCGTCATCGAGCTCCCCTCGGCGTCGCCGCGGGCGAAGTAGAGCGGGAAGAGATGGTTCGACCACTCCTCGCCGTGCGAGCGGCGGCTCGCGATCGACCAGTCGTAGAGGAGGTCGGGCGGCTCCTCGGCGTCGCTCTGGCCGTAGAGCGGCCAGAACCGGAACGAGGTCGACCCCGAGTCGGTGACGTGACGGGCGAGGCCGGCGAGCAGCCACGCGTCGGTCCCGGCGGGCGACCTGGTGACGTCGAAGAGCGGGAAGGCGCGCGTGCGGGTCGCGTCGGCGGTGCGCTCGCGCTCGAGCAGCGGCCAGAGCACCGCGGTGGTCTCCGTGTCGGAGCCGATGCTGTGGTGGTAGAGCGGCCCGAGGAAGTTCACGAAGCGGGTGGCGCCGCTCGCGTCCCACGCGCGGCCGCCGAGCGGCGTGAGCAGGAGCCGCTCCGATCCGCGCTCGCGATAGAGGTAGAACGGCGCGAGCATGTGGCGCGAGGAGTCGGGCGAGCGGGCCGACCAGTAGAGCGGATAGACGTTGAGCCCCGACGCGTCCTCCCTGCGCCAGCCGTTCGCGACCGGCGTGAACCAGTGCGTGCCGCTCGCGCGAGCCGACCGCGCGAAGAAGGGCGGATACGCCGTGAACCCGCCCTCCGCGTCCGCGACCTGCGCGTAGAACGGGAAGACGAAGCGGCTGCGCTCCGCGCCCTCGTCCTCCCACCAGGTCGGCGGCAGCAGCGCGACGCGCAGCGAATGGTCGGCCGCTAGATCTTGGTAGTAGAACGGCGGGAGCGCGAACCGCGAGCCGCCGCGCGTCGCCCAGACCAGCGGGAAGAGGCCGAACGCCGCTCCGCCGTCGGGCGCCGGATCGCGCCACCAGACCGGCCCGACCTGGCGCAGGGGGCTCCACGTGAACAGCGGGAAGAGGCCGAAGGCGGCGTCCTGGCGGTGGTCCGCGCCCTTCCACCAGGCCGGGCCGACGAAGTTGAGGCCGGGCCCGAAGTTGAAGAGCGGCGCGAGGCCGACGTTCTCGCCGAACGAGTAGCCGGTGAGCAGGATGGCGTCGCCGCTCGACCGGTTCCCGTATGCGATCGGGAAGAGGCCCCAGCGGGTGACCTCGCCCTCCTCCTTCATCCACCACGCCGGCCCCGCGTAGCTGAAGCGCTCGCCGAGGTTGAACAGCGGGAAGAGGCCGGCGTTGCGGCCGCTCGAGTAGCCGGTGAGCGCCCACCCCTCGCCGGTGCGGGTGTCGAAGTGCGAGAGCGGGAAGAGGACGTCCCACTCCGATCCGTCCTTGCTCACGAGCGGCCGCACCGCGAAGCCGCGGTCGTCGAAGTCCATGAGCGGCCAGAGCAGCGCAGTCGCCCCTTGATCGGAATAGAGGAGCGGCCAGCCGTTCACCCGCTGCGGATCGGGCGGCCCCGACCGCGCGAAGGGGGTGATGCGCCACAGGCGGCTCTCGGCCGAGCAGGCGGCGAGCAGCAGCGGCAGGAGGAGCTTCCAACCAGGGCGGGGCATCGCAGGCTCCCGGCACGCCATCGGACCGCCGGCGCGGCGCCGGGGGGATGACAAACCGCGTGCCGCCGTCCGCCGCCGGCGGCCCGCCGTGGAGGTCCGCTCCGATGCCGCCCATGCGTGTAGCCGCCTTCGCGGCCGCCGCGGCCGACGCGGCCGCCGGCGAGGTGCCGGAGGGGGCGACGCGGATCGACGTCGCGTTCCTGCGGCGCAGCCGCGCCTTCCAGGCCCGGCTGATGCGGGCGCTGCACGAGGGCGGCGTCCCGATCCTGCTCGGAGCCGACGCGATGACCCCGTCGGTCGTGCCGGGCGCCTCGGCGCTCGAGGAGCTCGGCGACCTCGCCGACGCCGACCCGCTCGCCGACGTGCGCAACGTCGCGCGGCTCGCCGACGTGATGGCGCGCGGCCGCTGGCTGCCGCGCGAGGAGCCCGCGCGGCGGCGCGACGAGGCGCGGGCGCTGCTGCGCCGGTGAGCGGCGCGCTCAGTCGGTGCGCATCAGGGCGCGCAGCCGCCGCGCGAAAGAGCCGGGGTCGTACGACCCGCGGACGGAGAGCGGCGCGCCGAGCAGCGCCGAGATCGACGAGGCGGCGCCGCCTTGTTCCGGCGACCAGCTCCCCGACTCGAACTCGACGCGCAGCGAGTGGAGCAGCCAGACCGCCTGCTCGGCGCCGCGGAAGCCCTGCGCGGCGGCCCGGTCGGCCTCCTCGAGCAGCCGGCGCGCGACCTCCTCGGCGGCGGGCGCGTCGGCGGGGAGCGCGGCGAGCGCCTGCAGCAGGAGGCCGCACTGCCGGGCCCCCTCGGCGGCGGCGCGCGCGACGTCGGGCGCGGGGGCGGCGCGATCGAGCGCCTGCCCGGCCTGCGCGACGGCGGCGGCGAACTCCGCGTGCGCGTCGGGGGCCGCGGCGGCCGCGACCGCGTCCGCCGTGAAGAGGCGCGCCCCCTCGAGCGGCGGCCGGCCCGGCGGCGTCCCGAGTCCGCGCGCAAGCCGCCACTCGCGCAGCGCGAGCCACGCCGTCTGCTCCACGTCGTGGTGGCACGCCGCGCAGTCGAGACTCGAGTCGTCGGGGCGGCCGGCCTCGGCCTCGCGCCCGAGCTTTTCCAATTGCGCCTGCAGCGCGGCGAGCTGGCCGGCGAGGGCGGCGCGCCGGAACCAGCTCCGGCTCTCGTTTCCGCGCTGGCGCCAGTGGGGCGCCGCGTCGAGCAGGAACCAGCCGAGCTCGAAGCGCAGCTCGGGGTGCCCGGACGCGATCATCGCGTGGTCGACGACGTGGTCGGCGTCGCCGACGTGGCAGCGGACGCAGGCGGCGGCGAGCTGCGCCGGATCGCGCAGGTCGCGCCAGCCGAGGTCGCGCGACGCGGCGGCGCGGTCGAAGCCGGGCTGGAAGTGGCTGCCGTACCAGCCCGAGGCGGGGCCGTGGCACGCCTCGCAGCTCACCCCGAACTCGAGCAGCCGCGGCCCCGCGGCGGGCGGCGCGTCCGGCGCGCCGGCGGCGGCCGGCAGGGCGTGGCAGGAGAGGCACTCGCGCGCCTGCGTGACGTCGGCGATGCCGAGTCGCCGCCCCATCGACCGCGAGAGCTCGCTCGAGAGCGCCTGCCACGCTCCGCGATGCGGGTCGGATCGCCACCAGGTGCGGTACTCGGTGCGCGCGATGCCGTCCGCGGCGGGCGCATCGGCGCCGTGGCAGGCGGTCGCGTCGCAGCTCGCCGGCCCGACGAACTCCCCGACCGGGACCTGCCCGCGGACGTCCGCCCCCGACGCGAGCAGGACGAGGACCGCGGCCGCGCGTCGCGACTCCCGTGGCATGCTGCGCTCCCTTCTCTCCAGACGCGGGGACGACGTTACCGCTCCCCGGGAGCGGACGAAGCCCGCGGCGGATCGGGCGCTCCATGCGAGACTGCGCCGCCGGGAGGACGGACGCATGGCACCACGGAAGGGCGGGAGGATCCTCGCGGCGGCGGCGGCGTTCGCCGTGCTCCCGGCGACGGGGTGTCGCAACATCCTCTACGTGCCGCGGATCATCCCGATCACCGAGGTGACGATCCCCCCGTTCGCCGGCCAGCCGGAGCTCTCGATCGCCAACGCCGGCGTCGCGGGGGAGCAGGTGATCGCCGATCGCGGCGCGGCGACCTGGCGGGGCGACCTCGAGACCTGGAGCGGCGTCGCCGTCCAGATGCTGACGAGCGAGCTCGGCCAGCGCGGCGTGACGGTGAAGGAGGGGGCCTCGAAGCGCGTGGAGGTCGCGGTGCACCAGGTCCAGGTGCTCTTCGGCATCGCGACGATCCGCTGCATCCTGACCCTGCGCGCCGCGACCGGGGACGGGCAGAAGTTCGTGACGGTGGGCAACAACGTCTCGCCGGCGACGATCTACCGCGCCATCGACGGCGCACTCTCGCGCGCGGTGGCCGCCCTCCTCGCCGATCCGGGGTTCCGCGCCCACCTCGAGGCGAAGTGACGGGAGACGCCCTTCCACGCGATCGCGGACCCGGCAACATGGCCGCCCCATGAGACTGCGCACCGATTCGCTCCTCACGCTCCTCCTGCTGTCCGCCCCCGCCGCCCTCCTTCGCGCCCAGGAGGAGGCGGCGGCCGCAGCGAAGCCTGCCGACGCGCCGTGGGACGTGACCGCGCAGCACGGTCCGGCGCAATCGGTGGAGCTCGACGTCGACGAAGGCACCTGGATCCAGATCGACGTCAGCCCCGACGGCGCCACGCTCGTCTTCGACCTGCTCGGGGATCTGTGGAGCGTGCCGATCGGCGGCGGCGAGGCGACGCTGCTGCTCGGCGGCGGAGCGTGGGAGTGGCAGCCGCGCTTCAGCCCCGACGGGACGCGCATCGCGTTCGTGAGCGACCGCGGCGGCGGCGACAACGTCTGGGTCTGCGACCGCGACGGCGGCAATCTCCGCGCCGTGACGCGCGAGGAGTTCCGCCTCGTGCACGCGCCGGAGTGGACGCCCGACGGCGAGTGGATCGCGGTGCGCAAGCACTTCACCCACACCCGCTCGCTCGGCGCCGGCGAGATCTGGCTCTACCACGAGAGCGGCGAGGGCGCCGGCGTCTCGCTCACCGACAAGAGCTCCAACACCGCCGACGTGAACGAGCCGGCCTTCTCGCGGGACGGCCGCTGGCTCTACCACAGCCAGGCGGGCGACTTCGACTACAACAAGAACGTCCACCAGGGGATCTACGCGGTGCGGCGCATCGACCGCACGACCGGGAAGAGCGAGCCGGTGAGCGACGGGGCGGGCGGCGCCTGCCGGCCGCGCCCGAGCCCCGACGGCCGGTCGCTGGCGATGATCCGGCGCGTCGGGCTGAAGACGGCGCTCGTGGTGCGCGACCTCGAGAGCGGGCGCGAGCGCGTCCTCTTCGACGGCCTCGACCACGACACCATGGAGACGTGGTCGATCCACGGCACCTTCCCCGGCTACGCCTGGCTGCCCGACTCCTCCGCGATCGTGATCTGGGCCGGGGGCCGGCTCACACGCGTCGAGGCGCGCGGCGCCGACGGGAAGCCGGCCGCGCCAGGGGCCGCGAGCGTGATCCCGTTCCGCGCCAGGTCGACGCACCGCCTGCACGAGGCGCTGCGCTTCCCGCGCCGCGTCGACGAGGGGCCGTTCGGCGCGCGGCTCGTGCGCTGGCCGCGGCTCTCGCCCGACGGTCGCACGGCGTGGTTCCAGGCGCTCGGCCGGATCTGGAGGCAGGAGCTCGCCGGAGGCCCCGCGACCGCGCTCGAGACGAGCGGCTGCGGCGGCGGCTTCGCGCAGGCGCCCGCGCTCTCGCCCGACGGGACGTGGCTCGTCTTCGTCACTTTCGAGAACGGCGTCGGCGGCCATCTCTGGCGCGTGCCGTCGGGCGGGGGCGCCTGCACGCGGCTCACCTCGAGTCCGGGCAGCTACGCCAACCCCGCGATCTCCCCCGACGGGCGACGGGTCGCCTTCCTCGCCGGCACCGGCGGGTCGATGCGCGGCCGGCCGCTCTCGGCCGAGCCCTCCTTCGAGATCCGCTGGCTCTTCGCCGACGGCGGCGGGGCGGGCGGTCTCGCCACCACCACCGCCAACCGCGGCGCGGCGCGGCGGATGACGCGCCTCCACTTCTCCGCCGGCGGCGAGGACCTCCTCTACTTCGAGAGCGCCGAGGAGAAGACCGCGTTCGTGCGCGTGACGCTCGACGGGCGCGAGAAACGCACGCTCTTCACCAGCGAGGACGCCGAGGAGATCGCCCCCTCCCCCGACGGGCGGTGGATCGCCTTCAAGGAGCAGCACCAGATCTGGGTCGCGCCGTTGCCCGACGCGATCGGGCGGCCGCTCGTGATCGCGCGCAGCGGCGCGCCGGTGCCTGTGCGCAAGCTCACGGAAACCGGCGGCTCATGGCCGTTCTGGAGCGCCGACGGCCGGACGGTCGGCTGGGTGCTCGGGCCCGATCTCGTCCTGCAGGAGGTCGCGCCGCTGTTCGAGCCGAAGCCGGCCGCCGCGGCGCCGCAGGAGGGAGCGGCGAAGCCGGGAGCGGCGGAGCGGGAGTTCACCGACGCCGGCGTGCGGCCCGGAGCGCGAGTCGTCGCGCTCGCGGCCGAGGCGCGGCCCGATCCGCCGCGGGCGCCGCTCGCGCTCGTCGGCGCGCGCCTCGTCACGATGCGGGGCGACGAGGTGATCGAGGACGGGACGCTCCTTCTCGACGGGGCGCGCATCCGCGCGATCGGCCCGCGCGCCGACGTCGCGGTCCCCGCCGGCGCGAAGGTGATCGACGTCGCCGGCCGCACGATCCTCCCCGGGCTGATCGACGTCCACTCGCACATGCACTACAACGCGCTCGACGTGCTGCCCGCCCAGCCGTGGGAGTACCTCGCCAACCTCGCCTACGGAGTCACCACCGCGCACGACCCGTCCGCGTCGACCGAGCTCGTCTTCGCCCAGTCCGAGCTCGTGCGCGCCGGCGCGATGCTCGGGCCGCGCATCTTCTCGACCGGCTACATCCTCTACGGCGCCAAGAACCCCAACAAGGCCGAGATCGAGTCGCTCGACGACGCGCGCCACCACCTGCGGCGCCTGAAGGCGCTCGGCGCCTTCAGCGTGAAGAGCTACAACCAGCCGCGCCGCAACCAGCGGCAATGGGTGATCGAGGCGGCGCGCGAGGAGCGCATGCTCGTGATGCCCGAGGGCGGCTCGCTGCTGGCCGCCAACCTCACGATGTGTCTCGACGGCCACACCGGGATCGAGCACAACCTGCCGGTGGCGCCGCTCTACGACGACGTGATCGGGCTCTTCGCGCGGTCGGGCACGGGGATCACGCCGACGCTGGTGGTGTCCTACGGCGGCCTCAACGGCGAGCACTGGTGGTACCAGCACGAGCGCGTCTTCGAGAAGGAGCCGCTGCGCTCTCTCACGCCGCCCGGGTACCTCGACGCGCTGGCGCGGCGGCGCGACGTCTTCGCCTTCGACGACGACTTCCGCCATTTCCAGATGGCGCAGGCGTGCCGCGATCTCGTGCGCGCCGGCGGCCACGTGCAGCTCGGCGCCCACGGGCAGCTGCAGGGGCTGGCCGCCCACTGGGAGCTGTGGATGTTCGGGCAGGGCGGCATGACGCCGCTCGAGGCGATCCGCTGCGGCACCTACTACGGCGCCTGGTACCTCGGGCTCGACCAGGACCTCGGCTCGCTCGAGCCGGGCAAGCTGGCCGACTTCGCCGTGCTGGCGCGCAACCCGCTCGAGCGCCTCGAGCACAGCGACTCGGTCGAGCTCGTCTGCGCCGGCGGACGCCTTCTCGACGCCCGCACGCTGGCGCAGCTCCACCCCGAGGCGAAGCCGCGCCCTCGGCTGCAGTGGGAGTGAGCCGGATCCCGCGGCGTCGGCGGCGCACGGTGCGCCCGCCCGCGAGTCAGCCGCGCGTCGGCGTCAGCCGCAACCCTCGCCCTTCTCGCGGGCCGCCTTCTCGCGCAGCTCCATCTCCTCGGGCGGGACGTCCTCGACGTGGGTCGAGATCGTCCAGACGTGGCCGAAGGGATCGGTGAGCGTGCCGGAGCGGTCGCCGTAGAACTGGTTCTTGATCGGGCGCGTGATCTTCGCGCCCGCCGCCACCGCCTTGGCGACGCGCGCGTCGACGTCGGGCACGTAGAGGGCGAAGCTCACCGTCGTGCCGCCGCGCGTCTGCGGCCCCTTGACGTCGATCTCGGGGTGCTCGTCGGCGAGCATGATCGTCGAGTCGCCGATGCGGATCTCGGCGTGCCCGATCTTCCCGTCGGGCGCGGCGTAACGCATGAGCTCCTCGGCGCCGAACGCCTTCTTGTAGAACTCGATCGCCTGCGCGGCGCCCTTCACGTAGAGGTACGGCGTGACGGCGTGGTAGCCGTCGGGGATCGGCTGGACTGCCATCGGGGATCTCCTTCGGTCAGGCCTTGCGATAGGTCCCGCTCATGAACGGCGCCCACTGCCGGCCGTCCTGCGAGACGTCCATCGCGAACTTGTATCCGCCGCCGCCCACGTCGAAGGTGCAGCGACCTTGGCCGCCGCCGCTCGCGCCCGTCAGCGTGAGCGTGTCGCCCTTCCAGGTGCCCGTGAAGGCCGAGGGCCCGCCGGACACCGAGTCGTACCACTCCAGCACGGTCAGGTTCCGTTCGGGGTCGAATGAGAAGACCCCGTGGCCCTTGAAGCTCACCTGCCCGTCGCGCGTCTGCTCGTAGTCCTGCACGACCACCCAGCCGTCGAGCGCGACGCGGTTGACGACCTTCCCGGTCGCGACTCCCCCCTTCTCGTCCCACGGCGAGGGCGCGATCTTCTCCTCGCCCGACCAGGTCCCGGCGAGCCTGGCGAGCTGCTTCTGCGGCGCTCCGGGCTGCGGCATGTCCATGTTCGCGTTCTCCAAAGTCGCACCGCGCGCGGGGCCGGCGCGGGCAGGACATCTTGCACTTCGCCCCGTTCCGCGGGGAGCCCGATCTCTTTGCACGCGATCGCGGAAACGCGCGTTCCGGGCCGCTCCCCGTCCCCCGGAACTCAGCGCGCCGGCGCCGCACCCGGCCGTGCGGCCCGGAACTCCGAGCCCTCCCGCCAGCGCGGCCACTCCGCGCCGGCGAGGACGCGCCGCACCACGCCGTGGAGCGCCGCGAGGTCCTCGATCACCCCGGCGAGGTCCCAGCCCGGATCGAACTCGTCGCCGGGCTTGTGGTAGTGGTCCGCCGTGTAGCGCCGCCGGACCTCCTCGCCGTAGCCGGCCGGCTTCCCGACGAACTCGAGTCCCGGGTCGACGTAGAGCGCCGGCACCCCCTTGCGCGCGAAGTTGAGCTGGTCGGAGCGGTAGAAGAAGCCCTTCTCCGGCTCGGGGTCGGGGATGAGGACGCGCCCCTGCGCGGCCGCGGCCTCCGCCAGCAGCTCCTCGAGCGAGCTCTGCCCCATCCCCACGACCGAGAGATCCTTCGTGCGGCCCCAGACGTTCATGCCGTCGAGGTTGATCATCGCGAGCGTCGACTCGAGCGGCACGAGCGGGTGCTCCGCGTAGTAGTGCGAGCCGAGCAGGCCGCGCTCCTCCGCCGTCACGAAGAGCGCCACGACCGAGCGCGCAGGCCGCGGCCCGCGGCCCAGCGCGCGCGCGAGCGCCAGCACTCCGGCGCAGCCGCTCGCGTTGTCGACCGCGCCGTTGAAGATCGGGTCGCCCTCCCGGGCGGGGTCGATCCCGAAGTGGTCCCAGTGGGCGCAGAGCAGCACGAACTCGTTGCTGCGGCGCGGGTCGGCGCTTGGCAGGATCCCGGCCACGTTCTGCGACACGATGGGCCGAAGCTCCTGCTCGACCACGCACTGCGCGTAGAGGCCGAGCGGAGTCGGCGTGAAGTCGTCGCGCGCCGCCGCCGCCTTGAGCTCGTCGAAGTCGCGCCCGGCGGCGCGGCAGGCCGCGACCGCGGCGTCGCGCGTGATCCACCCCTCGAACGCGCAGCGCGAGGCGCCGCCGTCGGCGCGCCCGACGTCGAACTGCTCGCCGCCCCACGAGTTGCGCACCACCTCCCACGGGTAGGCCGCGGGCGCCGTCTCGTGCACGACGAGCACCCCGGCGGCCTTCCGCCGCGCCGCCTCCTCGAACTTGTAGGTCCACCTCCCGTAGTAGATCATCGCCGGCCCGCCGAAGCGGCCGTCGGCGAGCGGCGGGTCGTTGACCAGCACCACCAGCACCTTGCCGGCGCAGTCGACGCCCTTGAAGTCGTCCCACTTCTGGTCGGGCGCGGCGCAGCCGTAGCCGGCGAAGAGCAGCTCGCCGCCCGCCTCGACGCGCGGCTGCTGGCGGCGCGACATCGCCACGAAGTCGTCGAGCGGGCGCAGCTCGGCCTCCCCGAGCGCGAGGCGCGGCGGCGCCTTCTTGCGCACGCTCACGAGCGGCACCGGCTGCGAGAAGGAGCCGCCGTTCGCGGGCGAGAAGCCGGCCTCCGCGAGCTTCCCGGCCAGGTACTCGACCGTGCGCCGCTCGCCGCGCGTGCCGACGCCGCGCCCTTCGAACTCGTCCGAGGCGAGGGTCGCGAGGTCGGCGCGGTACTCGGCGAGCGGGAAGAGCTCGTCGTCCGGCCGATCGCGCTCCGGAGCCCGCTTCGGGCCCAGCGCCGCGAGCAGCGCCTCGAGGTCGGCGTCGGTCTTCAGGTCGTAGCTCTCGTCGACGTAGGCGACGACGCCCTCCTCGTCGAGCACGAACATCGAGCGCTTCGCGATGCCGCCGTGGAGGTCGGCGAAGACGCCGAACGCGCGGGCGCAGCGGCCGTCCGGATCGGCGAGCAGCGGGAAGGGCAGGTCGAGCGAGTCGCAGAACTTGCGATGGGACTCGCTCCCGTCGAGCGAGACTCCGAAGAGCATCACGCCGCGCCCCGCGAACTCCGCGAACCTGTCACGCAGGTCCGAGAGCTCCTTGGTTCAGCCGGGGGTGAAGTCGCGCGGGTAGAAGGCGAGCACCGCCCGCTTCCCGAGCAGCGACGCGCGCGTCACCCGCCGGCCGTCCTGGTCGGGGAGCGAGAAGTCGGGCGCCGGCGACCCCACCGCCGGGACCCCCTCGGCGGGGAGCGGCCGGCGGGGCGCCGCGGGCGGGATCATCAGGGCGAGCAGCAGCGCGGCGGTCATGCGGTCCTCCACCGGCGGTCTCCGGGGACGGGACGACGGTAGCCGAGAGTGCCCCCCGCCGCGACCCCGCGCGCGCCGCCGCGAACCGGCCGGCGCCCCGTACGTTGACGGGATGCGCTGAACGGCTACGTTTGTAGTCGACCGACCGGGGCGCGCGAGGAGCCGGGGGATGACCGACGAACCGCGGGGGTCGCTGAGCCGCGCCGAGCTCAAGGTGATGAAGGTGGTCTGGGAGCTCGGGCAGGCGGCGGCGCGCGACGTGATCGAGGCGGCCGCGCCTCACGGCTGGAGCCCGAGCACGGTGAAGACCCTGTTGCGCCGGCTCGCGGAGAAGGGGCACGTCAAGGCGCGGCGCGTGGGGAACAGCTTCCTCTACGAGGCGGCCGAACCGCCGCTCCCGTCGATGCAGCGCGCGCTCGACCGCCTCCTCGAGGACGTGCAGGACGAGCTCGCCGCCCCGCTGCTCATGCACCTGGTGAAGCGCGCCCGCCTCACGAGCGAGGAGCTCGCGGAGCTGCGCGCGCTGATCGACGGCAAGAAGGGGCGCTCCCGATGAGCGTCGCCGAGCTGCTCGAGGGTCTCGATCGCGCCGCGGCGGGCTGGGGCGACTGGATGGTCTCGCGCGGGATCGACGGCCTGGTCGCGCTCGCGGCGACGCTCGCGCTGCTGCGGGTGCTGCGCCGCGCTTCACCCCACTTCCGCTCGGCGCTGCTCGCGCTCTCGCTCCTCCCGCTGGTGGTGCCGATGCCGCGGATCGCGAGGGAGTCGAGGATCGTCGCGTCCGTGCGCGGCGCCCTGGTCGCGGGCGCCGAGCGGCTGCCGTGGCTCGCGCCGGAGCCGGGAGCGGCGCACGCGAGCCTCACCTCCGACGCGGGCGCCGGCGCTCCGCGGCCGGCGCCGCCTTCCGCGCCGGCGGCGCGGCCGGTCTCGGGGCGGTCGCTCGCGTTCCTCGCGTGGCTCGCGGTCGCGCTCGGCCTGCTTGCGCGCTGGCTCGCGCACGAGCGGCGGCTGCGGCTTTCGTTGCGCGCGGGGCGGCTGCTTCCACCCGCCGGCTTCCCCGCGATCGGCGGCGCCCGGGTGCGCGTGGTCGAGTGCGATGCGATCGCCGCGCCCGCGACCACCGGCTGGCTCCATCCCACCATCGTGCTCCCGGCGACGCTGCGCGCCACGCTCTCGGCCGAGGAGCTGCGCTTCGTGCTTCTGCACGAGCTGGCGCACGTGCGGCGCGGCGATCTCTGGACCGGCGCGCTCGAGCGACTGGTGCGCATCGCGTGGTTCTTCCACCCCGCCCCGTGGATCGCCGGGCGCCTCCTCGCGACCGAGCGCGAGGCCGCCTGCGACGACTCGGCGCTCTCGAGGTTCCCCCGTCGCGAGCGGCACGCCTGCGCCGCCGCCTTCCTGAAGGTGGTCGAGCTCGCCGGTGCGGCGCCGCCGGCGCGCGCGATCGCCGCCGCGCTCGCGCCGACGATCTCGGCCGCCGCGCCGTCGCGCGACGGCCGCAACGTGAGGAGCCGGGTCATGCGGATGATCGGAACCCGTCGGATCGTCGCGCCGCGCCTCGCCGGCGCCTCGTGGCTCGGGCTCGCGGCGTGCGCCGCCGCGCTGCTGCTCGTGCTGCAGCCGGCGCGCGGACTGGCGCAGACGGCGCCGCGCGTCGGTCCTCCGCCGCGACCGGCGGCCGCCGCCCCCGATCTGCACGA
>Ga0187893_10011978_pt1 | contig 12431 bp, 8 predicted proteins | sample MA1701074metaG_FD_139574 | JGI IMG/M metagenome (GOLD analysis project Ga0187893, IMG submission 139574) | White microbial mat communities from a basaltic lava cave in the Kipuka Kanohina Cave System on the Island of Hawaii, USA - MA170107-4 metaG ...
AGAGCCGCGTGCGCGCTGGCCGAGGCGGTATAGCAGAACAGGTTGAGGAAGCGTTTGCCTTTGGCTTCGCGCTGAATCCGCAGGCGCAGCGGGCGATGGTCGAGGAACAGGCCGGTGTCAAGATAATCCTCGAAGTTCACCAGCAGCTTGCAGCCGTGTTCGTTGATCTCGTGGAAACGGCCGGCCTCGTTCTGGCGCTGGTATTGCTGGGCGCCGCGCATCGGTTTACGGATGCGGAAATGAATCTGCGAGGCGGTGATTTTCAGCGTGCGCTGGATCACGCTCAGGGCCTCGCGCAGCCGCCGCTCGGCCTTGACCGGGTCAATGGTTTTGGGCGCGGCGTATTCCTGAACGTGAACATGACGCCCGGTGCCGTCGTAGATATCCACTGCCACGGCGTAATCCGGCAGGTCGCCGTCGTAGACGCGATAGCAATTCACGTCCTTGCGCTTGGCCCACGGGCTCAGGTGTTTGAGATTCTTGGCGAGCCGGTTGGCAAAGTCCTCGCCGCCGCTCGTCGCAGGGGCGGACGCGATCTCGAAGCGCAGCAGCTTGCAGGGCAGGGCGCCGTTGTAGAACGCATGCAGGCTGTCGGCGCGCAGACCGATGCGGGGCGACAGGTCGGGCCGCGCGGTGAACACCGCCGCCCGCCAGCCGGCGAAGCGATCCTTTAGCGTCGCGCCCATCAGTGAGTACAGCTTGATGATCTCGGCCTCGTCGCCGAGCCGTTCGCCGTAGGGTGGGTTGGTGATCAGCAGGCCGGGCGTTGCCGCAGGCGGCTGTGCATCGGAAATATCCGTCTGACTGAACTCGATGTGCGCGCTCAAGCCCGCATGCGCCGCGTTCGCACGTGCGGCTTTCAATGCGCCTGGGTGAATGTCCTGCCCGACCAGGGCCGGCAGCGGCTTCTTCAGGCCGGCTTCCCGGCGCAGGCGTGCCTCGCTCAGCAGGTCCTGCCAGATTTTGGGGCGGTGATCGAGCCAGGCTTCGAAACCGTATTTTTTTCTCGACAGGCCGGGCGCGATATCCGCCGCGATCAGGCCCGCTTCAATCACCAGGGTGCCGGAGCCGCACATCGGGTCGAGCAGCGCGCCGCCGGCCGCCGCTACTTCCGGCCAGCCGGCGCGAACCAGCAGGGCGCAGGCGAGGTTTTCCTTCAGCGGCGCTTGTGCGCCGTCCTGCCGGTAGCCGCGCCGGTGCAGGCTGTCACCGGCAAGGTCGAGGCTCAGCGTGGCGTTATCGCCGCGCAGATGCAGGTGGATGCGGATGTCCGGCGCCTCGGTGTTCACGTCGGGCCGCTGGCCGTGCTTGTCGCGAAACACGTCGGCAATGGCGTCTTTCACGCGCAGCCCGGCGAAATGGGTGTGAGGGACGGCCATCGAGCGTCCGGCGACCTCGATGGCGAACGTGCTGTCCGGCGCGAACAGGTCGGTCCAGTCTACCGCCTTCGCAGCGGCGTAGAGGCCGTCGGCATCGGCCAGCGGGAAGCTGCTCAGTGGCAACAGCACGCGGCTGGCCAGGCGTGACCACAGGCAGGCGCGATAGGCGGCCGTCAGCTCGCCCGAGAAATACACACCCCCGGCGGTTTCTTTCGCCGCGCCGGCGCCCTGCTGCCGCAATTCGTCGGCCAGCAGAGGCTCGGCGCCGCGCGGACAGCTGGCGAAATAGTTATTTATCGAGGCATTCACGGATATAGAATCACGGATATGAATACAGTTTGCTTGAAACGCCGGCACTTGCTGACCTCAATCAGCGCGCTGGGCCTGTCGGGTTGCTCCAGCATTCCACTGCTGTCCAATCTGAATGACAGCCTGCGACCGCTGCTCAAGGGCGCCGGGGAATACCCGATGAGCCTGCAGGAAATCGAATCCAGCCCGTATGCCATGTTGGGAGTGGATGTCGGCGGTGTGTCCAAGGCGATAATGGTGCTGGGCGAGTTTCAGGGGCGCGATCTGGCGTGGATCGCCGCGGACCGCAGCATCCTGGTGACGCGCAACGGGCGTATCGTGCGTACCGCCGGGTTTGAAACCAATTTGAGAGACGTCAGTTCATCCGCGCACGAACCGATTGATGAGGCCAGAGAGCATAAATCCGCGCGAGCGACCCAATTGGTCCGGCAGATGGAATGGTCGGGCAAGGGCAGCGGCAGTTACCCGGCTTCGGTCGAGCTGACGCCAAAGGGCAGCGAGACGATACAAATCCTCAACCGGGCAGTGCGGACCCTGATCGTGGACGAGTCCGTGGAGGTCCGATCGCTGGATTGGGCGGTGACCAACCGCTACTGGATGGATTCCACTACAGGCGCGGTTGTCCGCACGCGACAGCAGTTCCATCCCACGATGTCTGTGCTCACGCTGGAGATGATCAGACCGCCCGTACAGCCCTAGAAACGACAAGGCCACCTTGCGGTGGCCTTGTTTGAGCAGAAGCGAGGCTTAGCGAGTCGTCGTAGTCGTCGTAGTCGTCGTGGTTTGGCCCTGCTGCGAAACAACGACACCAACCACGACGCCAATTACTGCGACGCCTGCAATGATGCCGCCGACGACAGCGCCGGAGACTCCGCCAACGCCGCCAGTGCCTCCGAGACCCGCTGCGGCCGGAGCCGGAGCCTGTGCGAAGGCGATCGGCGACAGGGCCAGTGACAGTGCAAGACCAGCCGAAACGATTGATTTGCGAATCATGTGCGGGCTCCCAAATGGATAAGGGCGAAAAGTTTTATTTGGATACGACGAAGCGAATGTTAGACTAAGGAAAAGCGCAACGCAATCCCCCAGTCCTGTCTCATGAACTATCGCCATACCTCTGTATTTTGTCTGGCTTTGATCGCAATGTTCGGGTCGCTGGGAGTGGGTTCCTCCGCGCAGGCTCAGACCCTTGATCCCAATCTGATTCAGAAATTCTCTGAACTGAGTCCGGAGGAACGCGCGCGGGTACTGGAAGCCTTGCCCAACGCCATTGGCAGCGATGCATCGGCTGCGCAGGGCTCTTCGCAAGTTGAACCCGCCGCAGATTTACCGCCCGTTCGAAGCAGGCCATCGTCCACGACCGATGCAATCCGGCCGTTCGGTTACGACATTTTTTCTGTGCCAGTCAGCACTTTTGCGCCGGTCAAGGATGCGCCAGTGCCCAGCGATTATGTGCTGGGCCCTGGGGATACGCTGAAAGTGCAGTTGTTCGGCAAGGACAACCGCAACCTGAACCTGACCGTGTCGCGCAGCGGCGAAATCAATCTGCCCGGGTTAGGGCCGGTGATCCTTTCGGGACTGCGCTTTGATGACGCGCGCGCGCTGATCGAAAAGCGCGTCAGCAGGGAAATGCTGGGCGTGCAGGTCAATGTGACCTTGGGACAACTGCGTTCGATCCAGGTGTTCGTGCTGGGCGACGTGACTCAGCCCGGCGCGTACACCTTGAGTGCGCAGTCCACCATCATCAATGCGCTGTTCTCCAGCGGTGGCATCAGCCGAATCGGTTCCTTGCGTCGCGTACAGTTAAAGCGCGGCGGCCAGCTGATTCGCACGCTCGACCTTTATGACCTGTTGCTGAACGGGGATTCCAGCGCGGACACCCGCTTGCAGGCAGGCGACGTGGTCTTTATTCCGCCTGTGGGTGCGCAGGTAACCGTAGAAGGCGAGATCAAGCGGCCGGCGATTTATGAGCTTAAGGGAGATCTCAATATTCAGCAGCTTCTGGAAATGGCGGGCGGCATATCTGCATCCAGCGAAATCAGTACCGCACAGATCGAACGTGTCGAAAGCGGCGGACAACGGCGACTGCTACCGCTGCAGTTGAATGACGAGACGGAGCTTCAGCAAACGGTTCGCGATGGCGATCGCATCGTCATTCGGCGTATCGCGGATATCGCTGCAGGTACGGTGCGTATCGAAGGGCCGATCAAGTACACAGGGGATTACGCATTGAGCCAGGCCCCTGATCTGCGCACGCTGATTCGTCAGGCACAGATCAATCAGCTGGACCCGGTTGAGCAGCCGTATCTGCTGATTGGCCTGATTGAGCGCGGCGCGGCGCGTACGGGTGTAAGGGCTTTCTTGCCGTTCACGGCCTACCAGGTTTTGCGCGACACAGAACCCGCCGTTACCCTGGAAGACGGTGACCGCGTGTTGTTGTTCAGCCGCAGCGATATCGCATTCCTGCAATCAGCCTTCGTGCGCGAAGCCTTGCGCGGCACTCAGAAGATTCTGACTCGCTGTCGTTCGCTGGGTGAGTTGGCGCGATTTTCTGGATCGCAGCGTGCCACCCGTTTGCTGCAGACATTCTCTTCAGACCAGGCGCCGGTGAATCTGGAGATTGATCAGGCCGACATTTCACGGGCCGATGCAGCCAAGGCTGAGGCGGCCGCAGCCAGGATCGAAACCACGTTGCCCAACGACAGGAATAATGACAAAGGCAGTTCATCGGTCTGTCCGTCGGTTTTCGAGGGATCTCCTGGAGCGCTGAGCTACCTGCTGGATCAGTCCATCGGCGTATTCGGTGAGGTGCAACGCCAGGGCCTGTATCCGGTGGCCCGTACGACGGATATCAATGCGGTGCTTGAAGCGGCCGGCGGTTTGACGCGTGAAGCCAATCAGTCGAGCATCGAATACATTTCCTACCGTCTGGCGCTTGAGAAAGGCGTGCCTGCCTACCAGAGCCTGGATCTGACGAGGCCGGGTGGGCTGGAGCGGCAGATCGAGCCCGGCGACACGCTCAATGTGCGCGCGCGTTACACCGGCCAGGAAGCAGGGACTGTGCTGCTGTCCGGAGAATTGAAGCTGCCGGGCCGCTACACGATTCTGCGTGGAGAGACGCTGTCGCAGCTCTTTGGCCGTGCGGGCGGCCTGACGGAGTACGCCTATCCTTTTGGTGCGGTACTGACACGTGAAAGCGCCAGGAAACTTGAGGCGCAATCGTTGAGGCGCGCGGCTGCCGAGCTGCAGGATGCATTGGTCACCACGATTACCAGTGGCGCTTTGGGCGGCAATAGTGGCGGGGCGGGTGAGTTTCTCAAACTGTTGATTGCTCAGGTCGAGAACGCAAAACCTGTGGGGAGAATTGTGGTTGAAGCGGACCCCACGGTAATTGCCGCGCGCCCGAACAGCGATATCCGGCTGGAACCGGGTGACGAGATTTTCATCCCCAAGCGGCCTACTTCCATCACGGTAACCGGGCAAGTTCTGAGCGCGGGATCGGTTTCCTTCAGGCCCGGTTCTTCGGCGCGCGACTACATCGAAAACGCAGGCGGCTTTACCAGCTATGCCGATGCGGGACAGGCTTTTGTGGTGTATCCCAATGGTCAGGCCAAGCCACTGAAACTGTCGTTTTGGAATTTCAGCTCCGAAACGGTGCCGCCGGGCAGCTACATCGTCGTGCCACGCGAAACACCGCCGGTCTACTCGCTGTTCCTGACCGAAAAGATTGCCTCGATTTTCAGCAATCTGGCGGTCAGTGCCGCCGCGCTCTCCACCATCACGCGCAACTAGACGTAGGCTGATCCGTGCGCATTTCCGCAGCAGCCGCGGCTGTGCTCATGTGCATGAGCTCCTCATTGGGCGCGCAAACGGTGCATCCCAATGACTATGGCGAGATCGGCTTGCTGCAGACGCCGACGGCGCGGCTGGCCGCCGATGGCGAGTTTCGTCTCGGCGTTTCGCTCACTTATCCATACAACGCCTTGTTGTTTTCCACCAGCATCTTCCCGTTTCTGGAAACCGGGTTTCGCTACTCCCAGGTGAATAACCGTGAGTTTGGGACGGGTGGTCCAGTGACTAATCAGAGCAACAAAGATCGCGCTCTGGACCTCAAGCTGAGGCTCAAGCAGGAAAGCCAGAACTGGCCGCAGATTGCGCTGGGTATCCGTGATTTTGGCGGGACCGGCTTGTTTGCAGGCGAGTACCTCGTTGCCAGTCGCCGCTTCTACGATTTCGATTTCTCGCTTGGCTTGGGCTGGGGGCGCTTGGGTGCTCGAGGCGGCATCCGCAACCCCTTGTCGTTTCTTTCATCGAAGTTTGATACCCGCAGCGCGAGTACAGGTTTGGGTGGAGTGCCGAAATTCGGCGACTTTTTCAGCGGCCGCGAAGTCAGCCTGTTTGGCGGCGTGGCCTGGAATACGCCTATACGCCACTTGAGTGTGCTGTTGGAGTATGACGGCAATGACTATCAATCAGAGGCTTTGAATAACAACCAGCCGGTACGGTTCCCGATCAATTTCGCGGCCTCTTACACGCCATGGCCCTGGCTGTTTCTCAGCCTGGGGCTGGAGCGCGGCGATCGGGCTACCGCCCGCATCTTGCTGCGCACCAATTTCGAGGAAGTCACCGGCATTCCGAAAATCAATGATCCGCCACTGCCAGGTTGGAGTAATGCCGGACCCACCGAGTCTCGACCGCTGCTGGCAGACGACATCGAGAAAATATCGAACGACTTGAAGCAGCAAGGTATCGTGTTGCAGGCTCTGGATCAGAATCCAGAAAACCGGGAACTTTCTGTCTGGGTGTCTCGTTCCAGTTTCCCGGACGAAGCCAGGCCGATGGGACGCGCGCTGCGGATTCTGAGCCGGCATGCGCCGCAGAATTTCAATTACTTCAACGTCGTTGAGACCTCGCGCGGACTGCCCTTGCGCAAAATCGGCATGCTGCGTAAAGACGCCGAAGCCACTTTTTCCGGCGTCAATGATCTGTCTGAAGTGGTGCGTCGTGTTGACTACGCAGGAACCGAAGTGACGCCGGATACTGCCTCGCAACCCGCATTAGCTCCGCAATCCAGTTTCAATGGGTCAATGGGTCCAGATTTACGGCAGCATGTTGGCGGCCCCGACGCGTTTTATTTCTATCAGATTTTCTGGGCGGTGCGGGGAGAGTTCTTGCTCACCCCCCAATGGAATATTTCGTCTGCTGTCGGTTTTGATATTTCCAACAATTTTGATGGTCTGACCAACCTTCCGACGAGCGATTTGCCGCACGTGCGCAGCGAAATCGTGCAGTACCTCAAGGAGGGCCGCAATAGCTTGATCCAGCTCGAGTCCAATTACGTCGGCGCGCTTGCAAAGGACTTGTATTGGCGCCTGAGCGCCGGCATTTTTGAACAAATGTATGGCGGTGTTGCCGGCGAGGTGCTGTACCGGCCCCTGGGGCGATCCTGGGCGCTGGGGGTCGATCTCAACCGTGTTCGTCAGAGGACATTCAAACAGCGCCTCGATTTTCTGGATTACGAGGTGACCACCGGGCATCTCACGGCCTATTGGAAAATCCCCGATACGCAAATTCAGGTCAAATTGAGCGCGGGCCAGTATCTGGCGGGCGATCGCGGCGTGACCTTGGACGTTTCACGCCGTTTCAGCAGCGGAATTCAGTTGGGCGCCTTTGCCACCAAGACCAACGTGTCGGCTGCGCAATTCGGCGAAGGTTCCTTCGACAAGGGGTTTTACTTGGGATTTCCGTTCGACCTGTTCTTCACCAAATCCAGCCGCGACTATCGAGTCTTCACGTTCAAGCCGCTGACCCGCGACGGCGGTCAGAAAGTTCGCGACGGCGAATCGCTGTATTCTTTGACCGATGTCGGCGCAGGCACCGTTGACGCGGTGCTTTCTCCCGGATTTTTGAAATAAGCTTGGCGCTAAAGTTTTAACGATCACTCCATGCCGATTTACGAATACGTTTGCAAAGCCTGCGGTCGCGAGTCCGAGATCACCCAGCGCATGTCCGATGCGCCGGCCCGCAAGTGCCCGGCCTGCGGCAAGCTGCGGCTTGAGAAGCTGATGTCCGCCGCGGGGTTTCGCCTCAGCGGCGGCGGCTGGTACGAATCCGATTTCAAGTCCGGCAGCAAGAAGAACCTGGCCGGCGACAAGGCCGACGCTGCGCCGTGCACACCCACGGGTTGCGAGAAGCCCGGCTGCGCCGCAAAAGCCGACAAACCCGCCAAGTCCGCCAAACCTGCCAAGAAAGAAAAAGCTGCGGTTGCCTAGTGGGTAAATTACGCAAGTGGTTCATCGCCGGCCTCCTGATCTGGGCCCCGCTGGGACTGACCCTGCTGGCAGTGCGTTTTGTCGTCGGCCTGCTCGACACCTCGTTGTTGCTGATCCCGGAGTCGCTACGCCCCGAAATTCCCGGCCTCGGCGTGCTGCTGAGTCTGATCCTCGTGATCGGCACCGGCGCCATTGCCGCCAACTACTTCGGCGGCCAGATCCTGGAGTGGCTCGAGGAACTGCTGGCGCGCATCCCGGTGGTGCGTTCGGTCTATGGGGGTCTGAAGAAACTCGCCGAACAGGTTTTCTCGGGCAGCGGCAACGCCTTCCGCAAGGTGGTGCTGATCGAATATCCGCGCAAGGGCATCTGGTCGGTGGGCTTCGTCACCGCCGATATTCCGGCAGCGCTGGCGGCGCAGGCGCGCCAGTCCAACCTGATGGCGGTGTTCGTGCCGACCACGCCCAATCCCACTTCGGGCTTCATCGTGCTGGTGCCCAGGGACGAGACGATCGAGCTGGCGATGACAGTGCAGGAGGGCATGCAGTACATCATTTCGCTGGGCGTCGTGCTGCCCGGCCAGGGCAAGACCTGACGGGCGTTTTGCCTCGGGCGCGGCTACAATCCGCGCCTTCGTTTTAGTCCCCTGTAGCTCGAATGCGAACCCACTACTGCGGTGAGGTGACCGAAGCCCTCACCGGCCAGAGCGTGACCGTTTGCGGCTGGATGCACCGCCGCCGCGACCACGGCGGCGTGATCTTCATTGACCTGCGCGACCGCGAAGGCTTGTTGCAGTGCGTGTTCAATCCGGACACCCAGGACGCGTTCGCCGCCGCCGACAAGCTGCGCAGCGAATACGTGGTGAAAATCACCGGCATCGTGCGTCCGCGGCCGGAAGGCACCGTCAACGCCCATCTGCCTACCGGCAGGATCGAAGTGCTGGGCCAGTCGGTGGAACTGCTGAACAAGGCCGAGACGCCGCCGTTCCACCCCGACGATGAAACCGTGGGCGAGGATACGCGCCTTAAATACCGCTACATTGATCTGCGCCGCCCGCTGATGCAGAAGAACCTGCGCCTGCGTCACGCGGTGATCAAGCGCATCCGCGATTACATGGACGCCCACGGATTCGTGGACGTGGAAACACCGATTCTGACCAAGGCGACTCCGGAAGGCGCACGCGACTATCTGGTGCCGAGCCGCACGCATCAGGGCCAGTTCTTTGCGCTGCCGCAGTCGCCGCAGTTGTTCAAGCAGTTGCTGATGATGTCGGGGTTGGATCGCTACTACCAGATCGCGCGCTGCTTCCGCGACGAGGATCTGCGCGCTGACCGCCAGCCGGAGTTCACCCAGCTTGACGTCGAAACCAGCTTTCTCACCCAGGACCAGATCGTTGCCCTGATCGAAGGCCTGGTGAAGGACCTGTTCAAGGGCGTGCTCAACGTGGACCTCGGCACGCTGCCGCATCTGAGTTACGCCGAAGCAATGGCGCGCTACGGTTCCGACAAGCCCGACCTGCGCAACCCCTTGGAGCTGGTCGAGGTCAAGGACCATCTCAAGAATGTGGACTTCAAGGTTTTCGCCGGTCCGGCCAACGATCCCAGGTGCCGTGTCACCGCCCTGCGCGTGCCCGGCGGCCGCGAAAAACTTTCGCGTGGCGAAATTGATAAGTGCACAGAGTTCGTCAAGGTCTACGGTGCCAAGGGCCTGGCCTACATCGTCGTCAACGACAAGGCCAAGGGCCGCGACGGTCTGCAATCTCCAATCATCAAGAACATCCATGACCGCGCGCTGACTGCGATTCTCGAAGCGACCGGTGCTGCCGACGGCGACGTGATTTTCTTCGGCGCCGACAAATGGAAAATCGTCAGCGATGCGCTCGGTGCGCTGCGTCTCAAGCTCGGCAACGACCTCGGGCTGACGGTGCCCGGCTGGAAGGCGCTGTGGGTGGTGGACTGGCCGATGTTTGAATGGGACGACAAGAGCAATGGCTGGGCCTCGCTGCACCACCCATTCACCGCGCCCAAGCCTTTCGACGCCGCTGCCTTGCGCGCGAACCCGGGGACGATCCTTTCACAGGGCTACGACATCGTGCTCAACGGCACCGAACTCGGCGGTGGCTCGGTACGTATCCACCGGGCCGATGTGCAACAGGCCGTGTTCGAACTGCTGGGCATTTCGGCCGAAGAACAGCAGAAGAAGTTCGGCTTTCTGCTCGAGGCCCTGTCCTACGGCGCGCCGCCGCATGGCGGCCTGGCGATTGGCATAGACCGTCTGGTGATGCTGATGGCGGGCGCTCAGTCCATCCGCGAAGTCATCGCCTTCCCCAAGACCCAGACCGCGCACGACCCCTTGACCGACGCTCCCAGCGCCGCCGACCCCAAGCAATTGCGTGAACTTGGCATCCGCCCTGCGGTCACACCGGCGCCTGCCGCCCAACAAGCCTCATAATGCAGCCCGTGAAAAAATTACTGCCGCTGTTCCTGCTGTCTGCATTGTCCGGCTGTGACCTCGGCGAGGGCAGCAAGCTGGAGTCCCTTGAAATCGTCACCGCCTCCGGCGCGACCATCACCGGTGCGCATCAGATGTATCCGTGCTTCCGCGACCGGCTCAATGTCATCGGCCGGTTCACCGATGGCAGTGTCGGCAACTTCTCCACACGGGTTACCTGGTCGAGCAATGCACCGGCGACCGTCCGGGTGTTGAACAACAGCGAGCTGAACACACGGGCTGTGTTCTCGAACGACAGCGGCATGACGATCGGCTTCAACGATATCAATGGCCTGTTCTATACCGCGGGCACCATCGTTCCCAAGGGGGCAGGTGGCGCAAAAATCACTGCGTCGTTCCTAGGCTTGAGCGCCAGCGTCGACGTCGACGTCAACGCTGCCAGCCCGATCACCGTTTCCGCCACCCCGGTCGAAGGTGCGGCCGCCCCGGCTTCCTTACCCACGGTGGTCGGGTTTTCCCGCTCGCTCACCGCCCGCGCGGTTCTGGGCGGCCAGACGATTGACGCTGTTCAGCGACGGCAGGACCCCGGCACGCTGGAATTGATGAACCCGATTCTTTGGCAGTTCGCGACTCTCGGAACTTTCTCAGCCGGCGTGTCCACGGACGATGTGGCTTTGGATCGCGAGGACCTTTTTCTTTTCGACGGAACGCGCTCGACGACGAATCCCGACGGAACTGCAAATCCCGGCACGCAGAAGGCCACGCTCAATCCCGCATCCGGCACCTATCGTGCAGTGGCTGTGGCCGCACCCACGGTTCAGGCGTTGTTCGATACTGATGCGGCCAAGGGCGTGTTCTGTCCGGCTTCGCCGATCGCGTTGTCCACCCCGGTCGATGCATTCGTATCGCTCCAGCTTTCGCACGAGACCGATTTCAATGGTGCCGGGGTTAGTCCCAACGGCGATCTGGTGATCGGCACCGACGAGATACTCAAGACGGTGGCCAATCCTATGGCCGCCAAACAGGATGTCAGCACCCAGGTCGGCTATGAAGTCATTGCGGCGGATCGTGATTTCTGCCTGAACACGGACCCGATGTGCACGGCCCCGGTGAGCAGCATTCTGGCCTTCAATTTCAACCTGATGAGCACCGCGCCAGGGACCAATGGCAGTTTCGTCACCAACGCTGTACTAAACCCCAGTGCTAACCCATGCGTAGCTGGTCTCACCGGCAATGCGCGCTTTTGCCAAGACAACATCGTGGATGTGGTCAAAATTCACGCCTGTTTCCCAAGTTGTGTAATTGATGCCACAACAAATCCGAGCCCGAGGTATTCCGACGTACTTTCAATCCGCGCCGTGCCTGCGACCTTGCCGCCCAACAGTATCGCCATCGCGCCTGCTGCGGCAGCAGATACGATGGACACTGCCTTCAGCTTCCCCGGTAAGCAGTTCCAGGCATTCGCCACTTTCAATGCAGCCGCCCCCAACACATTTATGGGCGGCGCTACCAGTGGCTCGCAGAACGTCACCCGTTACATGGGCTGGTTGGCGCGGCCCACAGGCAGCACGACGGAGGTTTCCAATCTGCTCAGCCTGTTCGGCCTCTACACCACGACGCTCAATGCGGGGCAGGCGTACTACCTGCGCGCTCCCAGCGCGACGACCACGCCGCCCCTGACGGGCGCAAACGTCACTGTCGACATCACCGCTGTGCCTGCCACGAGCACCCGGATTGGCGCGTTTCCGAATGCGGCGACCAGCACCGTCGCGCCTTCGCGCCTGACCATCAATCCCTAGGCTTAAGCGGTAAAATTGCGGCGCCATGGCAGCCGTTCTCAAGATTGACCAGTTCAGCCTGCTCGACGACGCCGAGTGCGACGCCCGCATTGTCGCGGCCAAGCGGATTCTGGGTTCGCGGGCGGTGATACTCGGCCACCACTATCAGCGCAAAGAGGTCTACCGCCACGCCGACCTCACTGGCGATTCGCTGCGGCTGTCGCATCTGGCCTCGAAAACCGACGCC
>Ga0187893_10011979_pt1 | contig 12430 bp, 7 predicted proteins | sample MA1701074metaG_FD_139574 | JGI IMG/M metagenome (GOLD analysis project Ga0187893, IMG submission 139574) | White microbial mat communities from a basaltic lava cave in the Kipuka Kanohina Cave System on the Island of Hawaii, USA - MA170107-4 metaG ...
ATTGTTGTTCCACAGACTTTGCGGTGAGATTTGCTCCAGGAACAGCAGCTCCACTCGGGTCTTTGATATACCCACTAATGCTCCCAGTAACCTGGGCTTGCATGGGAACCTCGGTCCCCACCAACAACACCGATAACAAGAGCCCTCCAAGTTGACAGACTCCTGCTCGGGTCGCCTTAGAAATAGACACCGGTCTATGCCAAGTGGTAACCATAGCGAACTCCTTTTCTTTCAAGGACAGCTAGGTATCGTAGTTACTTAGCTGGTCGCAAAGGCTATGACCACGACATTTACTTGTCAATTGCAAATAGTTTTCGTGTCTCTTCTCCGAATTCGCCGTGGTATGAGTCGGAAGGCAAGTTGGAAGGGAGGCTAGCGAGCTGCTTTTCGCATTTGTTCCACAATGGCGACGGTGCAGACGCTCACAGTTGTCACACGCGTGAGGAGGTCAATGACCTTGTCTTTGTAGTCCGCAAAACGGTAGGTGTCGAACTTCTCGCGAATCGTCGGGTCTTTCGGTTTTCTTTCCTTGTACTGTCAAGAGTGGAAGAGACCTTCGTGCACGGTGAAGACCGCTTGGGCGCCAACCAGTTTCCCTTTGCGGTCAGTCCGAAGGCGGGGCATTTCGCGCACGCGGAATCGTCATCGAAGAGTTGGATTGCGTCTGCCTACCGTGAAGAGCAACCGCCGGATCGCTTCAGTCCTAGAATCCTCTGTTTGAGGCTGCTGCTCTTCCTTCTGCGCCAGTTCGAGTTCAGACTTGGATTTGTCCGGATCACCGATACCTCGATAGGCAGCGCTGAGTGCGTAGTGAACTTCGGTCATCTTCGGTTTAACTCGAAGAGCCGCTGTGAGATGCCCAATAGCTGCAGGATAGTCCTTACGTCTGAGGGCCTGTTTCCCAGCAAACGCTAGAATATCCGGATCGTCTGGACTGAGTTGAACGGCTCGAACGATCGCGTTGTTCACTGTTTCGGTATCATCGGGAGTGGCATTCAACGTAGCGAGTGCCAGATAGTAATAGGCGAGTGCGTCGTTTTCGCCAAGGGCTATGGCAGTCTCAAACATCGATCTAGCTTCTTCAAAAAATAGATGCGTCTGCAGCACAATGCCATGGAGAAGGTAAGGCAGTCCCCACTCTGGCCAGCGGGTCTGAACCTGAAAGAACAGTTGCTTCGCATCCTCTGGTCGCTTCAGCATCTCCAGAAGAATGGCCTTAAAGATCATCAGTCGTGGAGAATTCGGATCGAGTTGGGCAGCCTTTTCCAGTACCTGCAGGGCTTCAATATTCTTCTGGTATTTGATCAAGAACAGCGCCGCCTGAAAGTACAGCTCAGAGTGCGCTGGCTCTGCTTTGAGAGCTTCGTTCAAAGTCTGGGCAGCCTCTTCAGGACGGTCCAGTGCATCCAAAACCTGGGCCCGCAACAGGAGATGGTCCCCATTTCTGTGGCCGGGAGAAATCTGGTCCAATTCCTTCAATGCGGCACCGGGTCCATCTATGTTGAATACCGCCAAAGCTAGATTCAGCCGGACTTGAGTCGCCGAAGGGTCCGCATTGCGAGCACGGCTGAGAACCGTTCTAGCCGCCTCGTACGACTGATAGTCGAGCAGCAGCCCGCCACATTCAGATAAAAGCGCGACATCTGCAGTGATCTCTGCGAGCTTGATAAGAACGCCGGAACCTTGCTCGCGCTTTCCCTCTGCCAGTAGAGCCCTGCCGAGTTGCAGTGCCAAAGCAGGGTCGTTGGGACTGGAAGCCAGACGCTTCTGCAAGTTATCCAGATATCGAGTTCTGCGCTCTTCTGGCGTCAGGCTCAGGTAATCGAGCAAGCCCGAGGGCGCAACTCCACGCCGGCTCTCGGAAACGAGTGCCTTGAGTTGCGCCAGCACCTGTGCACCTTCACTATGCTTCCCAAGCCTTCGCAAAGCCCGGCCATAGTGAATCAAGATGGAAGAATCTTTCGGCGCGAGTCTTGCAGCCCGCTCCAGCGCCGAGACCGCTTCTTCTGATTTCTCGAGGAGAAGGTAGGCTTGCCCCAACTGGTCCAGTGCGCGGGCATTTTCAGGTTCACGTTTCAGGATGTATCTGAGATCCTCGATCGACTCCTGAGGCTGATTCTGCTCACAACGGAGCACCGAACGAGCAAAGCGTGCCGAAAGTAGGGTCGGGTCGATCTCCAAAGCCTTCGTCAAATGCTGCAGGGCTTTCGGTGGTTCCACGTTCCATTCGGCCAGGGCAAGCTGGTATAGGCCGACCGTGTCCTTGGGATTTTTTTGTACGTACCATTCCAAATCGCGCAGTCCTTCTCTCTGCTTGCCTGCGCGGGCAAGCATGAACGCCCGTTCCCGCCGTGCTTGGTCGTCATCCGGTTTCAGCTTGAGATACTGTTCGTAGGCTGTCGCCGCGTCCTGGTAGAACCCGAGCTTCTCTGAGCACTGCGCCAACAAGAGAAGAATGTCGTTTCTTTGGGGACTAAGTTTTTGGGCCTGAGCCAGTAGAGAGGCGGCGGTCTCGTGTTTCTTCTGCTGCACATGAGTTCGGGCGAGCCCAATCAGGGCATCAACCTCCTGCGGGCGTTGTTGCAGAGCCGCATGAAAGATCTCAACAGCTCTATCAAGACTTCTTGCTCGCATTGCAGCCAAACCCAGGTTATAGAGGATGTCAAAGTCCGACGGCGAAGCACGCAAGGCAAGTGTGAAGTTTCGCTCCGCATCTTGAAACTGCTCCCATTCCACGAAAGCCATGCCCAGTGAAAAAGCCAGTCGAGAATCGCTTGCAGCCTGTTTTTCGAGATCGCGCATGATCGCTTGGGCGGCCGCGCTTTGCTTAGTAAGCCGGAGGCTCTGCGCCTTGAGGAGCTGCACAGCTGGGCTACGCTGTTCCGAAACCGGCAAACGACTGAGGGAGCGCAATGCCTCCAGGCCACGCTTGCGAGTGATGCTGATCTTCGCCATCTGCAGATTCGCATTTGCGTGCTTTGGGTCTTGAGCGAGGGCCCGCCGGAAAGCCGCTTCGCCCTGTGCCTGGAGACCCCGAGCTACATAGTGGTTGCCGAGATTGTTCAGAAGAGCAGTTGAATCCGGAGCGATCGAGAGAGCCGTCTTGTAAGAGCGTTCGGCTTCTTCAAAGCGCTTTTGGTTGTCGAGAATGATGCCGAGGAGGCTCAGTGCCCTGGCTTCCTGCGGATGTTCGCCCAGAGCCGACCGCAGGTATCGTTCTGCTTCTGCCAGTCTTCCCTCCTGGAACGCTGCGGTGACCTGGTTGTAAACGGCATCCGAGATCTGAGCGAGGGACGCAAGACTATAAAAAAGGATCCAACACAAACCGGAAATCAAGGTGCGCGCGCACTGCAGCAAAACGAGCCTTAGGCTCTCCGACCATCTGTTCTGTCGCGCGAACGGGTGTGCCATTTCTATTTTCGATTTAGAGCTGCGGCGGCGTGGACGTCCCACGGCAGAAATCTTGGCAAATCCGCCATTTGCTGAACCTGAGGCAGGGCTGATCGGAATGATTGTTCATCCAGCTCAAGCCCCTATCGTAGGAACGTGCCGATGAATACGTTGTTCTGCTCTTCGGCCAGATCCGGGGACAAAACCTCGAAACTCAATTCTATTGTTGGGCCAGCAGTGCTTTGGCATTGTCCTCGAAGATGGCTGTCCTCTGCGCTTGGTCCAAGCCGGCTTCCTGAATCTTTAGCAAAGCCGATTCCAGGTAGAAGAAGGGGTAATGCGACCCAAACATAATTCGTTTGAGCCCCAGCTGGTCGATCCATCGCGCTACGCCCCCGACTCCCTCGGCCATGGAGATCTCAAAATGGACGTTTCCCGACGTAGCCAAACTGCGCAACTGGTTAAACCTGATTTGAGGATAGCAGTTCAACAACTGGATCCGAAGCTTTGGGACTGCTTTGATGAGGTCGGGTAACGGGGCAAGATCCACTGGGGGGACTCGCACCAGCGGGTGCTGCGTGCGTTCGTCTTCCACACACAATGCCAGTTGGACGATAAGGCCGCGAGCGGCCGCCAGGTTCAGTAGTTCGGAAAATACAGGATCGGCGAGAGTGTATCCGTGATAGTTGGGGTGCAGGCGGATGCCACGCATCCGATGCTGCTCAGAGCACCGGCGCAGATCCTCCTGCCAGTCCGGAAGCTTGGGGTTCACCGATCCAAAAGGCAACAAGAGACCCGAGCCGTGGGTCTGACACTCGCTGGCAAGCCGGGCGTTGGCAGAGGATAGGTCTTTGTGGAAAATACCGTCAAAACTTCCAACCCAGCACTGCGTTATGTGATGTTTCCGCAGATCCCTGACCAGTTCGGCTGGCTCGGTTCCCGACAGATGTCGGAACGGCCATCGCGAAAGATTGACATTCGTGTCGACGATCACTCCGCGTTCCCTATAAACAGAGCGACTTAAGCAAATTCGTATGAGCGTCGCTTCGTTGCGGCTACCCCTCACCCCCAGGCTCTCTCCCCGTGGGAGAGGGTGGCCGAAGGCCGGGTGAGTGTGCGATGGAATTAACGACGCTGCGTATAGGTTTCATCGCAGATGTCAAGAAGCGACGCGACTTACAGCCCCAGAATGAAGCACCGGCTCAGAAATCTCAGCCTGTTGTTTCAGGGCTAAGGCGAAGGATACGGTGCCGCAACAGTGTTCGAGAAGGACGCGCCGGCTCTGCGGTGAATGAAGATGAACCACTGCTTGCGCAGAATCCAGCCAGCAACGAGTTAGTGTTCCATCACATGACAGACACTGCAGCTGACAGAAGCGTTTCGCAGTTTATGGCAACTGACGCACGCTTCCATCGTAATCTCCTTCTCTTGCCACAAGACCTCACGGTTCTGAACTTGTCCATGACAAGTCTCGCATTCCACGTTTGCAGCCGCATGTTTTTGGTGGCTGAAGAATACAAACTCAGGAAGTTTGTACAAACGAGCCCAGGGAATACGCTTGTTCACCCTTTGGTATGAAAGCAGTTTTTGAATCGCGGGACTCTCTTTCTTTGTCGTCTGATGACAGTTCAAGCAGTCGGCTGCATCGGGGAGCTGAGCGACTTCACCTGTGGAAGAAGTCGGATGGCAAACACTGCACTCCAGTTGCAGTTGCCCGTGCTGCCTGTGACTAAACGCAACCGGCTGAGCCGCAATTTGCGGTGGTGCCCTAACAGCCAGAGGTTCCCGTCCGGGACCGGAAGAGACAACTCGGGTTTCCTTCATGCTGAGCATTCTCGGCACCTGCTGTTGCCCCTCGGGAACCAAAGCAAATGCCACCAGGAGATCGTTATGTGTTTTGTTGTAACGACTACCGCCACCCGCAGCAATAACCACGAACTGCTTGCCCGTCTTGGCGCCTAAGAACGTCATTGGGGTCGCATGTCCGCTGGCCTCTAGTTTCGTCACCCAGAGCTCCTTCCCCGTGTCTTTGTCAAAGACGCGAAAACGGCGATCATTGGTTGCGGCGATGAAAACCAATCCGCCGGCAGTGGCTATAGATCCCCCTACATTGGAGGTGCCCGTGGGGGGCACGCCTTTCGCAACCAGGTCTTCAACGATGCCAAGCGGGACTTGCCACCGCAGATTTCCGCTATTGAGGTCAATGGCAGTGAGCGTGGCCCAAGGTGGTTTCTGACAAGGATAGTGGTTGGAATCCCAGAATCGGCCAAAAGCATCTCCACCAGGGGCGTAGGGCAACAAGCTCCCCTCGCGTGACTTCACCATTTGAATTACCTGGGCCGTGTCCTGCGAGTTGACAAAGAGAAGGTTCGAGATAGGGTCGTATGAAGCGCCTCCCCAGTTGGGGCCACCCATGGTGCCAGGAAAAATGATCGTTGGTTTTAACCCGGGAGGCTGGTACGTCTGGCCCAGAATACTCTTGCCAAGGATTTGCAGGCACTCTGCGCGCGATTCAGGCGTGACGTCGGTGATTTCATCAGGAGTCATGCTTAGCCGTGCCACCGCCGGTGGCTTGACGGGAAAGGGCTGTGTGGGCGAGGCTTCTTCTCCGGGGACTTCACTGACGGGCACGGGGCGCTCTTCGATGTCAAAGAGCGGCTTGCCTGTCACTCGATCAAACACGAATAGCAGACCCATTTTTGTGATTTGTGCCACAGCTGGAATGTCCCGGCCCTTGCGACGGAGGGTGATCAGATTGGGTTGAGCGGGCAAGTCATAGTCCCAGAGATCGTGGTGAACGATTTGATAATGCCAGAGCCGTTTCCCAGTCCTGGCGTTCAACGCGACCAGAGCGTTCGAGAAAAGGTTCGATTTCTTTCGGTCTCCACCATAGCGATCCTCGGCAGCAGCCGTGACGGGAAGATACACGATCCCTCGATCCTCATCACAACTCATTGGTGCCCAGACGTTGGCACCTCCGCGATCGCGCCAGGAGCCTGCTTCCCAGGTATCGTTGCCGAACTCTCCTGGGTGCGGCACCGTGTGAAATCGCCACACGGTTTCTCCGGTGAGCGCATCGAAAGCTCGAACGTCGCCGCTCGGTCCTTGTGGCAGGCTGTCCGCGACAGCTGACCCCGTTATGACCAGGTTTTGGTAAACCAGTGGTGGCGAGGTGACACCATAGTATCGCTCAGGCCCCGGCGGAATCATTCCCTCTGCCAGATCAACTTCGCCATTCTTTCCAAACGTTGAGATCGGCTTTCCCGTTCGAGCCTCGAGCGCGAAGAGCTTTCCCCGCAACGTTGCCAAAAATATCCTGCTCTCGGTACCCTTTTTCCAAAAGGCCACCCCACGATTGGCATAAGCGTAGGACCTTTTCTGCGTGTCGAGCTTGGGGTCAAATGTCCAGAGTATCTTGCCAGTTTCCGCCTCAAGAGCGATGACCTTCGAAAAGGCCGTGGTGATATACATCACGCCATCGACTACTAGCGGCGTGCACTCAAACGTGGCAGCCATCTTCTGGTCAGGCAGATCTCCAGTGTGAAACGACCACGCTACCTTTAACTGAGTGACGTTCTCCCTATTGATTTGGTTCAACGGAGAATATTTGCTTCCACCTGAATCAGCTCCGTAGTGTCGCCAATCCGTGGAGGTGGTGTTCTTCGTCCGGCTTGAAACAGATGTTCTCGCGGCCACAGCCAACGAAAGAGCCGTCGTGAATCCGACAATTGAAAACAGTCGTGCTCTCTTCATGCAACCCTCAGCCATCGGTCGACGTTGCTTTCCCGCGAGGCGAAGCTTCCAGGATCATGATCGGTGCTCAGACAGTAACCAATTGGTGCAGCGTTAACCAGCGATTTCGAGGCAACAGGCGTGCACCTTGGATCGCAGAGTGACGACGCCGATCGATTCGATCGAGCCATCGCGGACCTCGGCCACAGTCTCAGTTGCTCCCGTTTCCGTTGGTCGAAGGCGGAGACTCACGACGAACTTGTCAATCAAGGAGGCTTTAGCCTGGCAAAGCCCGGAGAAAACTATGCGCTGTAGCGTGGCAACCTCCCCTCTTGTCGTAACTTGGAAATGTTCGAACATCTGAAAGGCAATGGCCAGGGCCTTTGTCTGGAGCAGAGCTATTGCAAGATCTAGACACTCCTCGCTAAGACTTTGATCTCTACACACTAAAGACGTAAGGAGTGTTCATTTTGTACTCAGGAACAGAGAATTTGAATTCCCTGGTATGCTGTGGGCTTAACGCAGGCTGAGTTACCATACGGCGTGAATCGGAGAGACCATGGAGACTAGTCGGCGATCGTTTCTGAAGAATCTTGGCGTGGCAGGGTCATTAGGCGTTGCCGAGAGCCGGCCACTTCTAGCTGGCCTCCTGGAATCGCGTACGCCCAGCCGGATTTGGGATGTGCACAGTCATCTGCATTCTGTGCCTGGAGATACCCCCGAAGTGCGCATGGCGCGGTTGATCCAGTTCGCTGATCGCTTAGGTATTGAGCGGCTCATACTCTCTCAGGGCTATTCCGCCGACCGACATCCCACCCAGCAACAGCTTCGTGAAGAGAACAACCGCGTGCTGCGGGCTCTGCGGGAATTTCCTGACCGCGCTTATGGTTCTGTGTATTTGAGTCCAGCCTACCTCGACTTCAGTCTTCAGGAATTCGATCGCTGCGTCCGGGACGGCCCGATGGTCTGCATCGGAGAGTTAGAAGCGGACAAACGCTGCAACGTTCCCGAAATGGATTCAATCGCCAAACGTGCTGCCGAATTGAAGCTTCCGATTCTGCAACACACTTGGCTCAAGGCCGGCGGGAACGACCCTGACGAATCCAGTCCATACGATCTGGTGGAACTCGCCAAGCGACACCCGCAGGTTCAGTTTATCTGCGCCCATACGGGAGGCGACTGGGAACGAGGGATTCGGATTATCCGCTCAACGATAAATGTAGCGGCGGAAATGGCTGGCTTTGATCCTACGTCCGGGGCCGTGGAGATGGCTGTCCGCGAGCTGGGTGCGGAACGAGTAGTTTATGGCAGCGATGTTGGCGGACGAAGCTTCGCCTCGCAACTGGCAAAAACTTTGGGCGCAAACATACCTGAGTCGACCAAGCAACTGATACTTGGCGGCAACCTTAGGCGGATGCTGGCTCCGATTCTGCAGGCAAAAGGATACAAGGATTGATTGCAGATGAGCTCCCGTCTGCAAGTCAATCCAGACTGGCTCGATTAGCCCGGCAACCCTGCTTTTCGGTAAAACTGCCTGACACGCGCCATTTCTTCCTCGACCTCCTGCACTCCGATCGAACGCACCATGTCTCGGATGGTGGTGGCAGGGTCGTTCGACCAGAAGAGTCCGCAATCCTCGTCTTCGTAGTAACGGAAGCCCACCCGGTCACCGTAAATCTTCCGAAGCGCTTCTCCTTTTTGCAGCTTTGAACTCCACGGAAGGATGGCATAACTGAGATCGAGCTCGTGCACTAGAACGGTTTCGGGTGGCCTGATTTGGGCCGCAATTTTGCCCGTGGGTTCGAAGATTGAGGCGTTGTTTCGCCAGGTGCTGGAGACGATGTAGCATCGTTGCTGCATGGCGCGGAACGCGGGGTGGGTTGTCTGGGGCGATTGGGTTGGCCAAACGATCAATTCCGTCCCCTTGCTGGCTAGTTCTGCCCACCCGTAGTCGAATTCCATGTCATAGCAGATCTGCATGCCGAGCTTGCCGAAATCGCAATCGAAAACCGGAACCGTATCCCCAGGAGTCGATCCACCCTCCATGGTCCCGCGATCAAAGGAAACGACCAGATGCATCTTGCGGTAGATCCCGGTCAATTCTCCTTTGCGCCCGATCAAGATTGCTGCATTGGAACACCGTTTTTTTTCCTTCGATTCCAGCAGGTAAGTAGCAGCCACCACATAGCAACCGTGCTCGCGGGCCTTTCGGCTGAAAAGATCCTGCACCAGACCCTCGAAAGGAACTGAGCAGCTGAAAGCGTCGCTCCCAGCCTCGCCGGTGATGGATGTTTCCGGGAGTACGGCAAGATCGAGGCTTCGCCCGTACTTCGTTTTGGCTTGCTCGGCCATCTGGTCCACGAGGTGCGTCAATTGTTCGAGCCGGTTTCGCAGACCGGGATGCTCTCCCCAGAAGGCCTGCATGACTGTACCCACGATCACCTTTCGAGGTGGACGGTTCGAAGTGCTTTTGGCGTAGACACTATGATCTGCTGTCAAGGTCGGACCAGCTTCGAAGGTCGCCAGACCACCCATTGCTGCCAGGAACTTTCTTCTGTCCATCGGCTGATCCTCCCGCCAAAGATTCCGATTGATACGTTCTGTCGCGAAACTGGAAGATTGCAAGAAAACGCCCCTCCTCGGCTTGAGGAGGGGATGTGGCGCGCAGTGACGGCGGTCGCGGAGCGCCACTGGCGTGGTGCGAGTCGCTGCGATCCCGCTACTGATTTGGCTTTTCCGCGACCGTTCGCACTACACCCGCCGTGGCCTGTGGCTTCCCGTTATCTAAGGGAGCCTTACTGCCGAGTTTCGCGACAGAAAACCAAGCTACGTGGAGACTTTACCGAAGAAATTGACGATTGCTTCGGCAAACTCTCCAACAGAGTGTCCGTCAATCACCGCCGAGAGTCCCAAGATATGACGTCGCCGGTCGGGAGATGACGGCGCGGTCACTCTAAAGCGGACATGCCCTTCGGTACGAGCGGGGATCTGAGTCTCTGCGGAGCGGCCATCACTCTTCCATCCTTCCGGCAGATTGAGCGTAACCTGAATTTTCATCGGCTCTGCCGAATGATTCATCACCCGCGCTTCCATTTCAACCAGAGCCCCAGGAAGGACGGTTTGCCGGTATGGATAAGCACAAATCCAACACGGATCCGTGCCGAAGTTGCCGTCCTTGTGAGGAAACAACCGATCGAAAATCTTTTGACGCTCTTGAAAAAGAGCCATGCTCTTCCTTAAATACTCCGGCGAGACTGGCAGAGGGCCCCAGTGGGCAGCCATCAGAATATCCGGACGAGTGTCCAAGAGAATCTGGAAGCACTGCTCATACCCGGTATCGCGGCCTATAAAGCAGCGGTTCTGACTGCAGTAATCATCGACACCCCAGTTGGCGAAGGAATCCCCCGTGAAAAAGACTTTAAAGCTATCCTTCGCGACCAGCAGCCCGTCGTGATAAACCGTTTGTCCGGGGAAATTGTAAGCCGTCAGTTTGAAACCCTTCCAATCCAGGGTTTGGCCGTGCTCCATCGGATGATCTACGCGGATCGATTCCGGAAACAGGCAGGGCATCTGATAGGCCAGTGGGTTTTCAATGATGTCCAGCATCCCCCGCTGCACATAAACCTTCGCTCCGAAGCGTCGTTTGGCTTCGTTCACCAACTGCGTATGATCGTCATGATAGTGGGTAATCCAGATTCCCTCGACGGCACCAATTTCTCCGGCTACCTGTAGGCGCGACAGTTCCTCTATGGCTTTGGGATGTCCGCAGTCCGAGATGAATACGGACTTGTCTTCAGCCACAATGGCCTTGGTCGTTGAAGCGATATGCCGAATCCAACTGGGATAGGTTACGGCAGGCAGCGGTGGAAACATGGGTGGTTTGTCTTTGGGATAAATGCCGTCAAAATAAATCCGCCAGGCCGCTGTCGTCAGGTAGTTCTCCATGAGCGCATCCAGGTTCTGCTTGAGCCGGTTCACCGCCGACTGAGGGTCGTTCATCACAATCCCGTGCGAGGGGATGAGTAGATCCGGCTTGTGTTCAAGGACTCGGTCCAGACTGGACTTGACTTCTTCAATGGCTCCTCCAAATCCCCAGTAGTCACCGCGCATACCTGGAAAGCGTTTCTGCAGACTATAGATTTCCCAGATCTGTCCTGGTCCACAGAGCAGGTCGCCAGTGAATGCCACTCGTCGACCATCCACCTCGACAATATAAGTGACCGAGCCGTCTGTGTGGCCTGGCGTGTCGAGGACGCGAAATCTGAGGCCTTCCCACTCGTGAACATCACCCCCTTGCAGTGCAAGGGCCACAGGTACAGAGTCTCTTAGCGTAAAGAGATGCGGACGAAAATCGTAGCGATGGTCCACAATCCTGTCGGCCGAATCCCAGAACCGATGTGCTTCGTCAAAGAACAGCTTTTCTTTGACTGGAACGGCCACCTTGGTTCCCTTTCGAGCCAAACGAGAAACAGACGAGCATTGATCTCGATGATGATGGGTGAGCAACACCCAGTCAACAACGCCTCCTCCGGGAGCATCCTCGATTTCCCCCGAATCGATGAGGAGCTTCTTGCCATTGCGTTCGAAAAAAACCGAGTTGACTGAACTCCGCAGTAAGCGTAGTCCCGGGAGAACCTGCTCAGCCGCAGACTGTGCCTGGATGTGCTCGGACCCTCCATCAGGCGCCCATAGCAGAGGCAGAGCAGCCGTTTTTTTCAGAAACGTTCGGCGATTCGAATCAGGATGCAGTGAATTCATAGTTCATCCAGTAACGTACCTTGGGTTGATTTCCGATTGCAGCCATTCCTAAGTGGGACGAAAAGAAGCCGTTGCGAGCGGTCAAAGCCCTTGCCTCCATCAGCGTAGTCAATAGGTGCACTTATTCTACACCTCAAATTTCAACTAGCCAGTTGATCTGTGGAAACGCCTTCTCGCTCGTATTCCACTGTATTAGGTCAGCCGCTCCTGCTCGACATCGGAGGATTTAGAGAATGATTCACGGAGATTCCGATAGACGGCGGTTCGAGGGTCGGCGATCAAGAGGTATCGATCTTTGCGACACGCGGTTTTGTGCGCGTACTTATTGCATTTGCTTTCGCTAATGTACATGGAGTCGATAGAAATTCAGGACTAGTGCTGCTCTCTAACGAGAATAAGCGGCATACGAGTGTGGAGTAACTTACCTTCGATGAATCCCTGGTGTAGATCATGCACAGCGTCGTTAGTTCCATCGCAACCTCACCCGGCCTCCGCGAACGCCGTCGCTTCGGCCACCCTCTCCCATGGGGAGAGGGGCCGGGGGTGAGGG
>Ga0187893_10011980_pt1 | contig 12430 bp, 15 predicted proteins | sample MA1701074metaG_FD_139574 | JGI IMG/M metagenome (GOLD analysis project Ga0187893, IMG submission 139574) | White microbial mat communities from a basaltic lava cave in the Kipuka Kanohina Cave System on the Island of Hawaii, USA - MA170107-4 metaG ...
AGCCTGTGATTCTCGTGAGAAACCACTCGTGGCACAGGCTTCAGCCTGTGATTCTCGTGAGAAACCACTCGTGGCACAGGCTTCAGCCTGTGATTCTCGTGAGAAACCACTCGTGGCACAGGCTTCAGCCTGTGGTGGATCGGTTCCACTGTGACGACACATCCATCCACTGAATGTCACCTAGACGCACGAAAAGAAGGCCGTAGAGTCAATTTAAGAACCTGGCACAGACTAAAGTCTGTGGCACAAGTTATGTTAGCCAAAAGGATCATTCCCTGTTTGGATGTGGATCGCGGGCGCGTGGTCAAGGGGGTGCGTTTTGTTTCGCTCGTCGATGCCGGCGATCCGGTGGCCCAGGGACGAATCTACGATGCGCAGGGAGCAGACGAACTGATCTTTCTGGACATTACGGCGTCGGCTGATAAGCGGGCCATCATCATCGATCTCGTTCAACGGGTAGCAGACGAGGTTTTCATTCCGTTCACCGTGGGTGGCGGCCTCAATTCACTCGATGATATTCGCGCCGTGCTGCGGGCCGGCGCCGACAAGGTGTCACTGAATACCGCCGCCGTGCAACGCCCCGCTTTGATCCGCGATGCTGCCGAGGTTTTCGGCAGCCAGTGTGTTGTGGTGGCCATCGATGCGCGGCGACGGCAACCGAATAATCCCGCGGCTGGTTGGGAAGTGTTTACGCACGGCGGACGACAACACGCAGGGTGGGATGCAATCGAGTGGGCCATTCGAGCGGAACGGCTTGGCGCCGGCGAGATCCTGCTCACCAGCATGGATCGAGACGGAACTGGTGATGGGTATGACGTAGATCTGACCCGCGCCGTCAGTGATGCAATAAAAATCCCTGTCATTGCCTCCGGGGGCGCCGGACTGCTTGAACATTTTTACGATGTTCTAAACGGCGGCGGAGCGAGTGCGGTACTGGCCGCATCGCTTTTCCATTTCGGCAGATACAGGATTCCCGAGGTAAAAAGCTATTTGCGTGAGCGAGGTGTCATAGTGAGATGAATTCACCTGAGATCAAATTTGACGAGCATGGACTGGTTGCGGTCGTGGTGCAGGACGCCGATACACTGCAAGTTTTGACACTGGCCTACATGAATGCTGACAGCCTGACGCGAACGCTTGAGTCTGGAGAAACCTGGTTCTGGTCGCGCTCGCGCTCTCAACTTTGGCATAAGGGAGAAACCTCCGGCCACACTCAGCAGGTCGTGAAGATCCTGATCGATTGCGACAGAGACGCGCTTACGGTCCTGGTCAAGCCCACAGGCCCAGCCTGCCATACCGGACAGCAGTCCTGTTTTCATAATGAGATTTGGAGCCGTGAGCGCGAACGTCTCGCCCGCAAGGAATCATCGGACAAAAATATTGCTGAAGAAACAGTCAGTTTCGGCGAGGTGCTTACCCAATTATACGAAGTCGTCGAGTCGAGAAAGCGTGAAAGACCCTCGGGTTCGTATACCTCATATCTTTTCAATCAAGGATTAGACAAGATACTCAAGAAGGTTGGGGAGGAATCCAGCGAAACGATCATCGCCGCAAAAAATGACGACCAGGCAGCCCTGGCCCGGGAGGCGTCAGACCTGCTCTATCATTTGCTTGTGCTCCTCGTCGAGCGCGGCCTGCCGCTGAATGAGGTGCGAGACGAGTTGATGAATCGCCGGAAAGGCCAGAGCGAATGATCTCGGACAAAAACGAACTGGAACAACTGTTGGAATTTGCGGGGCGGCTGGCTCGCGAAGCCGGCGAGATCACTTTGCGTTACTTCCAAGGATCGTTTGTCCTGGACCGCAAGCCCGACAAATCTTTTGTGACTACCGCCGATCGAGAGGCCGAAAGATATCTACGGACAGCGATCGAACAGGTCTTTCCAGACGACGGCATACTCGGCGAAGAAGAGGGTAACAAGCCGGGCATCTCAGATCGCCGCTGGATTGTCGATCCAATTGACGGAACGTACTCATTCGTTCACGGGGTGCCGCTTTACGCCGTGCTGATTGGGCTTGTGGTTGATGATGAGCCGGTTCTCGGCGCCGTAAATCTTCCGGCGCTTAATGAGATCGTTTCCGCGGCTCAGGGGCTTGGATGTTTTTGCAACGGCAAACGCGTAAATGTTTCGGCCACTGGCTCGGTCGAAGATGCCTTGTTGTTATCGACGGATTTTGGATCCTGCGAACAGTATGGTTTTGGACGCGCGGCAGAGAAGCTTCAGCGGCAAGCTAAAGCTCGCCGGACATGGGGCGACGCTTACGGCCATGTAATGGTCGCGACGGGGCGCGCTGAAATCATGCTCGACCCGGTGATGAATGTTTGGGATTGCGCGGCGCTCCTGCCAATCGTTGAAGAGGCTGGCGGCACATTTACTGACTGGGGCGGACAAAGAACAATTCACGGCGGCAATGCCATCTCGACCAACAAGCTGCTATTCGAAACGGTGATCAAAGCAATTCGAGAGGCGTAACAAAGGCCAAAGACCAAAGACCAAACCTAATGTTAGTCATTCCCGCAATCGACCTTCGGCAGGGTAAATCCGTCCGTCTCGCGCAGGGCCGCAAGGACACCGCCACGGTCTACAGCGACGATCCGGTGCAAATCGCTGACACCTTTGCGAGAGATGGCGCCCGCTTGCTTCATGTCGTTGATCTCGATGCCGCTTTCGCCGAGTCAAACTCTCTTAACCGCGAAGTCTTGCGTCAGATGATTCGTGCGATCAATGTTCCGATACAATTCGGCGGCGGCTTGCGCAGTATCAAGCAAATAGAGAAAGCATTCGAGTTGGGTGTTGGCAGAGTCGTCATCGGAACCATGGCGGTTGAGTACCCGGAGGTGTTGAAAGGAATGGTCAGGCGATTCGGCCCTGAGCGAGTGGTAGTTGGAATCGATGCTAAGAACGGTCAAGTTGTAACTCACGGATGGGAGATGGATCATCAACTTGACGCTCACACGCTCTGTCGCCGGGTATCCGCGGCTGGAGTCGGGCGAATTATCTATACCGACGTCGGGCGGGACGGGATGCTGACAGGCGTGAACCTCGACGGGACGTGCATGATTGCTACAGCCTCCGGATTGAAGGTCACGGCCTCAGGCGGGATCAGCTCACTAAAGGACTTAGAGCGGCTGAAAACCGCCGATTGCGGGATCGATAGCGTCATTGTCGGGAAGGCTCTTTACGAAGGGCGCTTCACTCTCGCCGAGGCCATTGCCTCAGCATCTGCGTGAAACGCATGCCCAGGTTTGAATGCACCGTTCCGGGAGTCGTCTGCCTTTAGCGCCTCACTTTTGAGAATCAAGATGCCACCCGACGTTGACCAGATCATCGCCCCGCTTGACAAAGATCTCCGTGCCTCGACCGCTCTTAACTTCGCGCTTGCCACTCGCCTCGATCTCATAGGTGTAGGTTGTGTAGATCACTACGGTGTTGCCATAAACCTGCATCTCGGTTTTGGGAAATTCCAACCTGACAAGTTTTGCCCCGCTCTCGGCGAACTGCCTGGCTCCCGCCAGGATAGTTGCTCGATTCGACCACGCCTCCGATCCGTCGTCGAGCGCAATCGCTTCTTCCGGAATTACCCTTTCCAGAGTCGCCCGATCGTTTGCGAACCAGGCTTTCCAAACAGCTTCTCTGGCAGCCAGTATTTGTTGGCGAATTTCCGGTGTGACGGTTAACGGCTGCGACATTTGCTCTAGCCGCCATGCGGGATCGATCACGGTGTGGGACGCCACCTGGATCCAACTCCCTTTCCGTTTGGCGTAAATGTCCATGATGCGGAATCGCCGCAACGTGACCTTGGCGCCTCCGGTGTTCCTTTCGAAGTCGCCGACAAAGTTTGCCACTGCCAATTCAGGACTATAAAAATACACGTCGAAGTTATGGACGCTGTAACTCGTGTCCGCAGCGTAGTAACGAGTCGATTTAGGAGCATTGGCGGGTTTGGGCCAATCGATGCCGTTGGCCCTCATATATTCGTCGATACCCTTAATCGGAACCCGGGAACCTTCCAGGAATCCGCGCCAGTCCTCGGAATGGGTTGCGTATATCTTATCTTCATCACCGTCGATGAAGGCTTGAAAGATGCTCTCGATGTGCGCGCGAATCGAGGCAGCATCAGCCGCCTGATTACTTTGGATATTCATTGTCGTGTCTTTTGCAACTAAGGCAGCCGCAGGTTTGCTCGTTCCGAATAATGCTGCACCCAAAACGAATGCGAGAAGGGAACTAATAGCAATCCTCAGAGTCATCGAGGTCACCTCCAAATGCTGATCAGGTCGAACAACCTGCATCCTATGCTCCATCCCTTTTGCGCGACAACTATGAATACGCGAGCGGCGCGGATCATGACGTGAACGGTCATAAACGGCTGCCCGCGTTGCGCGCAAACCGGACCTCAAGATAAGGTGGCGGCGTGAAAGTCTCACAACGCCTGCGACCCTGGATGGTGGTTTCGGCGGCCTGGATACTGCCGGCCGGATTCGCAGCCATCAATCGCTATGCGCAAACACGTCTGAGTGGATGGGATCCGGTAACAGTGCGCGATCTTTTGTGGGAAGGCGGCGATTGGTTTCTTTATGCCTTTCTCACCCCCGGAGTCTTTGTCGTCTCGAAGCGCTGGCCGCTGGCGAGACCGCATCTATCGCAACGCATCTTGTTGCATTTGGGAATGTCGGTGCTTTTTTGTGTGGCGTGGGCCACCAGCGGTCAGTTGTTCAAGCTGTTTCTGAATCTGTTATTCGATCCGAGCTTTTTGACCACCATGCAAGCCGGCGGCAGTCAATTCTGGCGTAAGGCAGGCGTTGATTGGTTGAGTTGGATTTTCATCACCTTGCCTTTCGGAGCTGCAGTTTACCTCTGCGTCGTCGGGATCGAGCATGCAACTCGTTATTTCATCGAAGCTCGTGAGCGTGAAGTGCAATTGGCCAGGGTTTCGGAGCAGCTCGCCAGTGCGCGCTTTGCCGCTCTTCAGGCACAAGTTAATCCCCATTTCCTTTTTAACACTCTAAATACCATCGCCGTGCTGGTGCGCGATGATGATCGTCAGGCTGCCGTGAGCATCATCGAACAGTTGAGCGAAGTGCTGCGGAGCACGCTGAGCAGCCATCGCGCGAATGAAGTCACGCTCGGCGAAGAACTCGAGCTCGTCCGCCAGTACGTGGCTATCGAGCAGGCTCGATTCTCAGATCGGCTGCGACCCGAATTCAGAATAGACGACTCGCACCTGCCGGCGGCGATACCGAGCTTTGCGCTTCAGCAATTGGTGGAAAACGCAATTCGTCACGGCATCGCGAAAAAAACCGATGCCGGCCGCCTGATCGTTGGCTCGCGCCGGATCGCTGAAATACTCGAGATCTCGGTTACTGACGATGGCGTGGGTTTCGGTCCGGAAACCGTCATACCGGAAGGCCACGGCATCGAGAACACGCGCGAGCGTTTGCGCGCCTTATATGGCGAGCTCGCTTCGTTGGTGGTGGTCAGACGCCCGGAGGGCGGTACAATCGCGACGTTGAGGGTTCCGTATCGTGAGATGGTCTCGGAGTTAAATCGTGAATCACGCTGAGTGGAAGGCCTTGATAGCGGACGACGAGCCGGCGGCTCGACGGGGTGTGCGACAACTATTGGCAACCTTTCCTGAGTTTGCGGTTGTTGGAGAGTGCCGCAACGGCGCTGAAGTGCTCGCCGCTCTGGACGTTGCGGCGCCGGACGTAGTCTTTCTCGATATCCAGATGCCCGGGATCGACGGTTTTGAGGTAATTCGCCGCCGAACTGCCGAGCGTATGCCGGCGGTCATATTCCTCACCGCCTTCGATCAGTTTGCTATCCGGGCCTTCGAAGCCGAGGCTCTCGACTACCTGGTCAAGCCCGTCAGCGAGGCGCGTTTTGCCGCCTCGATGAAGCGACTGATAAGAAAACTACGGTCGACGGCGCTTTCAACCCGCAACGATACTCTCGTCGTCACGACCTCGCGAGGCGCAACTGTGCTGCACGTAAGTGACATTGATTGGATCGAAGCAGCTGGGAATTACGTGCAATTGTGGATTGATAAGCGCAGCTACTTTCTGCGCGAGCCGCTTCAATTGATGGAAGAACGGCTGCACCAACACGGCTTCATTCGCGCACATCGACGCGCCTTGGTGCGGCTCGACGGGGTCAGAGAGTTGAGTCGCACCCGCGCGGGCGCGTTGGTTGCGGTGCTCGGCTGCGGCGCGCGAATCCGAATTTCCCGGCGCCGAAGTGCGGCGTTCGCGGCCGCCGTGCGCCACCTTGGGAGACCTGCTGATTTACAGTCCGCTTAATTGTCGAGCAGAAGCGCCGCTTGACTGCGGAGCAGAAGCGCCGCACTTAGTAGCAAGGCACCGGGCCACGGGCCGCCAGCGAAGATCAGTTGTCTGGTGCAATGGCGGTGGCCCTGCCGCGATAACGCGCTTTGTAGACCTATCCTTATCCAACGGCAAACAGCGGCTTTTGGGTCGTAATTTCCTTATTGTTGTTGGAGAGGTGTTCGGTAGCTTATCGGATTAAACGTCACTTCAGCCTGGGGGTCAGCAAAAAGCCATCTCATCTTTTCGGCGTTCCGTAGAGATAATGGTCGATATTAACCGAGAGATCTGTAGGTAATTCCCGATCTTCAATTGTCCCGGCGTGCTTAAGCAACATTTCTCGTAGGTGGTTGATTGTATGAATCGCTTCACCCTGTTCCGAGGCAACTATCGGTTCTACTCTTACAATGGTGTCATCTGGCAGCTTTTCGCCATCTTCGAGAACGATTACGCCATTAACGACTTTACCAGTCAACTCTGTTGGCTCTGTTACCATGCTGACCTCCGTCGGCGATTCTAACACGTCCTGGTCGTAAGCCTTGCGGCCTCGTCTTGTTCTGCCCTGGTAGGAGAGCAAGATTGAAACTGATGCGCCAGCTCCAACTGGTCGAAGCCTTCGGCAAATCGCTGCGCCAGCTCCTGGGTTATCATCGCTCATCGCATTTGGGAATGCGCGACAGTCAATAGGGGCGCGGGGCGGTGTAAAATAAGAATTTTGCAAGGGCTCAACCGATGACAAAGCGAGCGGGATCAGAAAATGAAGAGAGTAACTATGATCTGATCGTAATCGGCGGCGGCTCAGCCGGCTTGGTAGCGGCAGCGGGCGCGGCGCAACTTGGTGCACGTGTCGCCCTCGTGGAAAAGAGAGCTCTGGGAGGCGATTGCCTTTACACCGGGTGCGTTCCGTCCAAGACCTTCATTCGTTCAGCTCGCTTTGCCGGGGACGTTCGGCGCGCTCAGGATTTTGGCTTCGCATCGCTGGATCTAGAATTCAAGAATCGAGATTTTGCCTCGATTACCGAGCGGGTAGCGCGGGTCATCGAAACTGTCGGCGAGCACGATCAGCCGGAGCGATTTGCCGCCTGGGGAGTCAAAGTAATCTTCGCAACGCCTCGTTTTCTCTCGCCCCACCAGTTGGAGATTACCGATCGCGCTGGCAGGCAACGAACGCTGGTATCCAAGCGCTTCTGTATTGCAACCGGATCGCGGCCTGCTCCTCCTCCAATTGAAGGTTTGGCGGAAACCGGCTTTCTTACCAACGAGTCCGTATTTCAAATCAAGAAACTGCCACCATCGTTGATTGTGCTTGGCGGAGGCCCGATTGGTCTCGAGCTGGGCCAGTCGTTTGCCCGCTTTGGCAGCAAAGTCACGGTGGTCGAGATGGAAGACAGGTTGCTGACCCACGAAGAAGAGGAAGTTTCAGCCACGATGGCGGAGATCATGCACGCCGAAGGACTCAACGTTCTGCTTAATCACAAGGCGGTTCACGCGGCAATTCAGAACAGGGAGAAGATTTTGACCGTCGAACATGAAGGCGACCGGCAAGAGTTGCGCGCGGAAGAAATACTTGTCGCCACTGGCCGGCAGCCAAACATCGATGAGTTAAATCTCGAAGCGGCCGGCGTAAAGTTCGATCGGAAACGGATTATTACCGACGAATATCTGCGCACATCGGCTCGTCACATTTTTGCCGCCGGCGACGTCACCGGACATTTTCCCTTTACCCACATGGCCGCTTATGAAGCCTCGGTGGTAATTCGGAACGCGCTGTTTTTCTGGCCGCTGCTTCAAAAAACCGATTTTCGAGTTGTGCCCTGGACGACCTTTACTGATCCGGAAGTCGCTCGTGTGGGTCTTACTGAAAAGGAAGCGACAGAGAGGTTCGGCGCGACTAACATCCAAGTTTATCGCACCGATTTTGCCGATAACGACCGAGCTCAGGCCGAAAGCGAAACCAGAGGCTTTGCGAAAATTATTTGCTCCGGAAGAAAGAAGGAGATTGTCGGCGCGCACATTTTAGGCGCACATGCCGGTGAGCTGATTCATGAGGTCATACTGGCGATGAAAAAACGGCTTTCAATTACTGACTTGGGCAGTATGATTCATGTCTATCCGACACTGACACAGGTCACCCAGCAAGCTGGCGTTGATGCGATACTCGAAAAACTTTCCTCCTATAAGAGTTGGCTATCGTATTACTTCAAAGTCTGGCGATGACTCCCGAGGCAGCTACCGCACCTTTTCAATAGCCGCGCGGATTTCATCATTCGCCGGCCGCTTCCGGTAATCTGATTCGATCTTTGCCCAGACCACTTTTCCCGTCTTGTCGATCACATAAACGGCCGGATGCGGGATGCCATAGACTTTCTGCCCCGCATAAGCCGGATCGCGAAGTCCATAAGCGTCGATAGTTTTGTGTTCGGGATCGGAGAGGAGGGGGAAGGGAACTTCGCCCTTGCCATCCGCCGCAATCTTCTTCGCAAAATCTTTACTCACTTCTGGAGGATCCACGCTGATGGCGTAAAGCTTGAGATTCTCATCTTTCTTCAACAACGTGCGCAATTCGGCCAACTGCCGACCGCAGAACGGTCACCAGTAACCACGATAGAAGACGAGAACCACGGGACTCTTATCTCGCGATTCAGAAAGCGTGACCTTGTTTCGAGCCTGATCTTCCAAAGTGAAGTCTGGCGCCACTTCGCCAACCGCCACCGGATTCTTACGCATTTCCGATTGGCCGGCGGGACTTTGATCGGGGGCCGTTTGTCCCAGGCCGCATGCCAAGCTCCAGATTACGAATGCTACGATTGCGAACCTTTTCATCAGCATTATTGGTTGCTCTCCTTCTACAGTTACCCTCGGAACAGAATCTTATTCCCATCGGTTTTCTCTTGTCTGATCCGCGTTTTATCCGCGTAAATCCGTGGCTTGTTTTAGTTCTAACCTGTGGCGACAGCGCCGCCGCAGGATGAACCTGCGCCCGCCGTGCAGCCAAAGCAGTGCGCGCCGGTCATGATCCGCCGCCGAGCCAGCCTTACGGGATCAAAGTCCTCAATAGTCTGCGGCAGTTCAGGCGCAAGGCCCAGATCCAGCATCTGATTAAAGTCGCAATCGTAGAGCCTTCCAGTCCAATCCACGCTCACCAGGTTGCGGCACATCAAGCCATCAACCGTGGCGGGATTGAAGGACTCAACCAGCTTGCGCATGTAGTGCCCTTCGTTTCCCGAGCGACGCAAATAACTAAGGAAGCGTTTGATAGGCATATTCGTGATGGTGTAAAGGCCGTTGAACGAAATACCGTAACGCTTCATTAGCTCGCGCTTGAAATCGGCTTCAATGCTCGCTTGCGGTGGCGGTAAAAACGCTCCCACAGGGTTGTAGACCAAATTCAGAATTAAGCCACTGTCTTCCTGTCCATAACCGGCAGAGTTCAACCGCCGCAGAGCCTCGATCGACTTTTCAAATACGCCGCGGCCACGCTGCGCATCCGTTTGCTGCTCCAGGAAATAAGGCAGGGACGAAACCACTACGACGAAGTGGTTTCGGAAAAATGCCGGCAGGTCGTCTTGTTCCGGTTCGAATATAACCGTCAAGTTGTGTCGCACCATTACCTGAGCCCCAAGCGCTCGAGACTCTCTGACCAGGTATCGAAACGATGGATTCAACTCAGGGGCGCCGCCGGTGATATCGACAGTTGCGATCCGAAACTTCTTGATCGTCTTAATCACTTGCTCGGCAACGGTGCGGGTCATGATCTCAGTTCGAGTTGGCCCGGCATCCACGTGACAATGTTTGCAAGTCTGATTGCACAGTTTGCCTACATTGACCTGTAGGGTGTCGACGGTGGCGGCGCGCAATTCGAGGCCATAGGCGCTGAGCTTCTCGTCGAACTCGACCGAGGAATGAACGGCGGGCTCGGTAGTCAAAACTGGTAATGCCGTTGTCATTACATCGATACCTTGTTGACTGAGTTATGTGCCTGAATGCCGTGAATCAGCGCCGCCCCGCCGCGCAGCGATGAGGCCATGTGAATGGCTTCGGTCATCTGTTCCATATTTGATCCTGCTTCCAGACACGACTGTGAAAAGGCGTCTATGCAATACGGACATTGCAACGCGTGCGCCACGGCTAAACCAATCAGCGCTTTTTCGCGCCGTGACAAGGCGCCCTCTTCCTGGCATGCCTGGTACCAGGCCATGAATTTCTCATACAGATCGGGCCGGTGCTTCCCAATTTCAGCGAAGCGTTGCAGTTCACCTTCTTCGTAATAAGCCATCTTGAGATGCTCCAAACCGGACGTTGCCGTCACTTTGAGAGCCGGCGTCACGAACCGGCGCGTATAGCCGGCCCAATCTCGAAGGATTGACGCCTGCCCAATAAAGAATTTGCAGGAAAATCCACCTGGCGAATGTGAATAGAAAAACTCGATTAGCAAACCGCCGCGAAGAGGTGATTACCTGTTCATCTAGCTGAACCATCGGCCCAAGCTTTCTCAGCCGCCGCACCAGATCCAGATCCTCGAAAATTGGAAATGGCTCGAAGCCGCCAATCCGTTCATAGGCTTCTCGCCGCACAAAGATTGCCGAGTCTCCATATGAGAGCCCGAACCTTCGCATTTGCCGATAGAACCAACGCAGAAAGCGCGCCGAGAGTCGGCGGCTATCGAAATCAACATCGAAGCTGCCGCCCACAATCCGCCGGTCGCGGAGAGACTCGGCGATTCTTTCCAGAGCCGCAGCCGGTGGAACCGTGTCGGCATGCAGAAACCAAAGAATCGATCCCTGGGCTGCCAGCGCTCCGGCTTGCATTTGGGCGCCGCGCCCTCGATCCGCCCTCAACAATCTGACCTGATGCTCCCGAACCACCGAAACCGTGCCATCCGAACTGCCGCCGTCAACGACGATTATCTCGACCGCTTCGGATAACTTCGTCAACGCATCGAGAGTATCACCGATGCAAGCCGCCTCGTTGAGCGTTGGGATAACGATCGAAATTCGATTGCCTTGATTCTCAGGCTTACGATTCATGGCTGATAAACAGGTGCCTTAGCGAAGCAAGTAATCTTCTTTCATCGCTGAATCACGGCGCACCGGTCGGTCGTGATCGGAAACTTCCCCGGATGGCCGTGGCTCACGAAAAGGAAGCGCCAGCACCTTTGAGAGCTTGACCTCGTCTGATCCGCGATAACCTGGAACTCCGATGGTGATTTCATCCTGGGCGACGTTCAACTTGAGCGTGCCGTGGAGCCGATCCCAGATCGCCAGTCCGCTTGACCAGTTTGAATTTGTCTCTTCTTCAATAACCGAATGATGAATGCCGTGCATCCGCGGCGTGACGAAGAGTCGGCTCAGCGTTCGTTCGAGATTTATCGGCATTCTGACATTCGAATGATGAAATATGATCGACAGCAGCAAAGCAGTCTGCCACAGTGAAAGCGCCGCGGGTGACACACCGATCAAAAGGATTTGAGCGGCGCGCCAGGGCACTGAAAGTATCAACTCACCGAAATGAAATCGCAGCGCAGTCGAAGTATCGAGATCGAGATCGATATGATGCACAAGGTGATACCGCCAAAGGATCGGCACTCGATGCGTCAAAACGTGCCAGATATACAGCGTATAGTCGAGCAAGATCAGCGCCAGGCCAATCTCGAAAGGCCTCGGAAGAGACACGCGCTTCAATAACCCCCAGCCGCGGCGTTCGACCAGACGCGTCAGCATCTCAGTGACTGGCCGCTCGGTGATTTGCAGGGCGGCCGCCCCGAGGGCCGCGATTGCCAGATTGCGGCCCGGTCGATTTGGGCCTGGCTCGACTTCGCGCCGGAGCGGACGCCGCTTCTCCAACCAGAAAAGGACAGCGAAAGCGCCAAAGATCAGCGGAGCACTCAACCAGCCTGCCAGCTTTCCTTGCTTATTCATCGCGAAATTATCGTCGGAGATTGTCTACCACAATGCACACCGCTTTGGTAGTTGCGAGGATCCAACATTTCCGTCACGAACGCAATTACGCACGATGCCAAGGCCGGCAATAGCCCGCTACCACAAAATTAATGGTGATCATCAAAAGATCGCGATTGGCGCGAACGAATCGCCCAGGACGGATGAGC
>Ga0187893_10011981_pt1 | contig 12429 bp, 10 predicted proteins | sample MA1701074metaG_FD_139574 | JGI IMG/M metagenome (GOLD analysis project Ga0187893, IMG submission 139574) | White microbial mat communities from a basaltic lava cave in the Kipuka Kanohina Cave System on the Island of Hawaii, USA - MA170107-4 metaG ...
CCCGGCTCAGTGAATTGCTTCCCCACAACTGGACGCCCACGACTTCCCCAGCCCAGCCTTAGAGGAAATCCGCCAATACCTCACATCCAGGACCATCCCCCGGCGGTTTACGAGACGCTTACGTTCTTCGTGACTTGTCAATCCAGCGATCAACCATCTTCCGCATCTCTTCCTGACCTATTGGCTTGCTGACGTAATCGTCCATCCCGGCGGCCAAACAGCGTTCGCGGTCGCCTTCCATAGCGTTGGCTGTGACGGCACAGATTGGTGTGCGCCGGCTCCCATTGCGCTCCTTGTTCCGAATGACCCTGGTGGCCTCGAACCCATCCATTTCGGGCATTTGGCAGTCCATCAGAATCAGGTCATAGGTGCTTCGTGCAAATGCCTCAACCGCTTCGCGGCCATTGACAACAGCGTCAACCCATAGTCCCAGCTTCTCTAGCAAGCGCAATGCTATGCGTTGGTTGACTTTGTTATCTTCAGCCAACAGAACTTTGGATTGCCGCGGCGTCTGCAGGACTTCCTGCTCGGAGAGGGTGTGGCGAGTCACCAGGGGGGAAGGCGATGGGCAGTCGAGTGTTCTCGAGGAGTTCAATACGGCGGTGACGACACCATATAGCGCGGAGGGTTGTACGGGCTTAGGCAAGTATCCGGCAAATCCCTTTTCACGCAGCTCGATCCCATCGCCACGGAGCGGAGAGGATGTCATCGCAATCAATAGAAGGTCGCTGAGCATTGGTTCGGATTTGATCGCCTCGGTAATCGCACCTATTTTCAGATCCGGCAGATCCAGGTCCACCAAAGCCAGCCGAAACGGCTTTCCACTCGCGTTGGCCTCGCGAGCTGCCGTCATCATTGCAGCGCCCGTTGAAACCTCATGGCTATCACAACCGCGGGCATCGAGAAAGCGTTTCAAAGCGCCAGCCCCGCTCTTGCGTCCGACAATCAAGACCCGGGCGCCGGTGAGTGCTACCTTGTCGGATTCGACTCCCTTCGCCTCCTCCGTGGGTTGCTTTTCGAGGACGGCAGTAAACCAGAAGGTGCTCCCGCGACCCTGTTCGCTATCGACTCCGATCTCACCTCCCAGCAGCTCGACCAGTTGCTTTGAAATCGCGAGGCCCAAGCCTGTGCCTTCGTACCTCCGGGAACTTGACCCATCGATCTGGGTGAAGCTCTGAAACAGGAGCCTCTGCTGCTCTCGCGCAATTCCCACACCCGTGTCCTTTACAGTGAAGCGGACAGTGACGCTATCCGTTGCTTCACGAACCACCTCCATTTCGATACTCACGTCGCCCTGGTCGGTGAACTTGATTGCATTTCCCAGCAAGTTCGTTAACACCTGCCGAAGTCTGCCGGGATCGCTCACAACCATCCCCTGAAAACCGCTGGGCAGCACGCTGCGGAAATTTAACCCCTTGGCATGTGCTCGCACCTCAAACAACGACGCGACCTCCGTGAGGGTAACTCCCAACTGGAATGGAATCCGATCGAGGCGCAGCTTGCCGGCCTCGATCTTTGAAATGTCGAGTATGTCGTTGATCACCGTCAGCAGAGAGCCCGCCGATAGCCTTATCGATTCGGCATACTCACGCTGGTCGTTCGTCAGGCCGGTTGCAAGCAGCAATTCAGTCATGCCCATCACGCCATTCATCGGGGTACGAATCTCGTGACTCATGTTGGCTAAGAACTGGCTCTTGAGCTTGGTGGCTTCTCTGGCCGCCGCCAGCGCGGAGCAGAGTTCTTCATTCTTCTGCTCCAACTCTTGGGCATTCTGCTCCAGCTTTCTCTCCGAAAGCTTTCGTTCCGTGACGTTCCTGAGCACTGCGACAGACTGGTCCCAGTAGAGAGGGAGTACGCGGCATTCATAGAACTCGTCGCTTTGCCCGCCCGGTGTTGAGTACTCTACGACCTCAAGTGAGTTCGTCCGCCGAACTTTGCCCGCGGCCTCGCTCAGGAGACGCGCGGCATCGGCCGGAAGTATGTCCTGGAGCCGCTTTCCCAGGAACGCCTTAGGAGCCAGAAAAGGATCCTTAGGGTCGCCCCTCTTACAGTCCAGGACGTTGCCTTCAGCGTCAAATCGAACAAACAAGTCCGGGAACGCCTGGAACAGGGCCTTTAGCTCGGACGACGTTTGCAAGGCCTCCTCTTCCGCTTTCTTGTGATCCGTTATGTCCAGGGTTGCCGAGCGTAGACCAATCATATTGCCGCTCGGGTTATTGATCGGAGTTTCGTACACTTCTACCGTAAGCACGGTGCCGTCCGGACGCAGTAGCTTTCGCTGATACGGTACTAAGGCGACCTGTCCCGAAAGCTTACGTTGTAATTCCTGGCGACATCGATCTCGTGATCTGGCTGGCTCCAAGTCGGCGTAGTGCGCTCCCAGTATTTCCTGCGCTGAGATGCCTCTTAGCTCGCACTCCTTGCGGTTGACACGCTGGACGATTCCGTTTCGTTCGATTTCCAAATAACCGAAGAAGGCGCTGCTAAGGGGTAAGTCATCATGCATGTCCGGCGATGAATCGACAGTTCGAGAGCGCCGGATCGATCGCGTGACGATGATGAGCGCAGCGGCGCCAACTAGCAGTAGAACGGCCATTGACTGCGTCTCGAAGAACATTGCCTGCACACAATCCTTTACTTTTCATCGGCATACGTGCTCCAGTTCTATACGCAGCTTCGATGCCGGTTACCCTCTTCCCATGACCCACCCGGCAGCGTAGGTGTTTCCCGGAAAGTGGGCCGTGAAAGGATCGAGAACCAAGATTCGTGTAAGGTGAAGACCAGCGCAATATAGGTGCAATCTCGGAGGACGAAACGAGGCAGGTGCGCGGCGTAAAAAGGAGTATACTGCTGAGGCTGGAGCATGACTCCGCCCCGTCGGAGTAAGGGGTATGGACGTTCCGGATAAATCCGGCAAAAAGGAGCTTTGCTATGCGGTTCGCTCACCTTAGCCTGTTCGTGTTTAGCTTCCTCGAATCCGCTCTTTGCCAAAGTGCGCGCGAGCGAGGGAATGCGAGTGCCGCCACCGTACTCGGTTATAAGTTGGTGCCGGAGTGGCCGATCCAGGCTAAGAGCGCGGCCGGAACACCGGCAGGCCCGTGGAATCTGATCCAGGCTCCCGCCGTGGCGATCGATGCGCGTGGGCACATCCTGGTGCTTCATCGCGGCGCTCACCCGATCCTGGAATTCGAGAGCAGCGGGAAGTTTGTGCGCTCCTGGGGGGACGGGCTGATCAGCGAGGGGAAGGTCGTCGCCGTTGCTCCTGGATTTCGGGCGCCGGGCGCGTCCGGCTACTCAGCCGTGTATGGACCAGCGGGATGCCATTCCTGCGGTGCACACTCGATCCGCGTGGATCCCGAGGGGAACATCTGGGTGGTCGACGCCGGCGGGCACGTGATTTACAAGATGGATTCGCAAGGGAAGGTCCTGCTGCGGCTCGGCCGGAAGGGAGTAGCCGGCATGGGGAACAGCAGTTTCAATCTGCCAACGGACGTGGCATTCGCACCCAGCGGCGATATCTACGTGAGCGACGGTTACGGGAACCCGCGAGTGGTGAGGTACTCACGCGGCGGGAAATACCTCCTGGAGTGGGGCAAGAGAGGAACTGGTCCCGGCGAATTCGGACTGCCGCACAACGTCGTGGTTGACGCGCGCGGGAGAGTCTACGTCACTGATCGGGACAACCAGCGGATTCAGGTTTTCGACTCGAACGGGAAGTTCTTGAACCAATGGGCGAATACCGGAGGGGTCTCGACGCTCTTCTTGACCAAAGACCAGCACATCTGGACGGGGGGAGTGCTCCGAGATCTCGAGGGAAAGATCCTGGGCAGGCTGCCGGAAGCTCCCACGGGTCATGGCACCGCGGTGAGTGATTCGGGAGACGTTTATATAGCCCAGCTCAGCGGCGTGGTGCAAAAATTCGTCAAACAGTGACTCGCAAATCTGGATCTGATCCAAGATCCCATACCAGGTCTTATGATTCCTGGGAAATCGGGAACAGCGAATCGCCGGCTACAAGATTCTAATTTCAATCAGTTGCCGAAGCCAACCGATTTGGGGGGCCGATTGCTGTTATCAGCGGCATATGCTCAGACTTCTTGCCACAGTGCTATTCCTGTTCGCTTTCGCGATTGCGACGGCACCGCTTTTCGGACAAGCGAGCGATTCGCATCTCGTCGGGTCAATTGTTGATGCCACGGGGGCCGCCATACAGAATGCAACCCTCGAATTAGAGAATCGGGCAACGGGCGTCAAATACACGACGAAAACCGCCAGCGATGGGTCGTATCGCTTCAACAATATTCCCGTTGGCGCCTACAAATTGACGGCGTCTGCCCCAGGTTTTATTACTTCCACCCTCCAGAATCTGCAATTAGTCCTCAACCAGACGCTAACCGCCAACATGACTGTGCAGGTGGGAACCGTCGCGACCACGATCGATGTCGCAGACGCTGCCACGCTCATCGATACAACCACGGCCCGCGTGAGCAATACCTTCGAAACCCGGGCGGCGCTGGATCTGCCCACAGGCGGCGGGCCGGGCGGCATGGGTGTGCTCAATCTCAGCCTGCTCAGCGCAGGTGTTTCTTCCATGGGTGGCGTGGGGTACGGTTTCGGTCCTTCCATTGGCGGACAGCGGCCCACCAACAACAACTTCATGATCGAGGGCGTCGACAACAACTTTAAGTCGATCACCGGACCGGTGGTCCGGCCTTCGAATGAAGCGGTTTCGCAGTTTACATTCAGCAGAACCAGTTCTCGCCGGAATTCGGCAACAGCACCGGAGGGCAGTTCAACATTGTCCTGAAGTCGGGAAGACGAGATTCACGGATCTGTGTACGAATACTTTCAGAACCGGAACATGAACGCCGTGGACGAGGCCTTTTGCACGTCAGAATATCCGCAGCAATCCTCGCTATGACCAGAACCGCTTCGGCGGAACCGTTGGTGGTCCCATTATCAAGAACAAATGGTTTTCCTTCGGCAACTATGAGTACATGCCGATCGGACAAGCGAGTACTCCCGCCGGGTCGCGCATTGCGCCCACGGCGGAGGGTCTCCGCCTGCTCGACGGTTTGGCGGGAATTCGAAAAGAGAACCTGGAGTTCTTCAAACGATGGGTTCCCGTGCCGGCAAGCGCCACCGGAAGCACCATGGTGCGTGGCGTCGCGATTCCCACCGGTATCATCCAGGAGACCGCGCCGGCTTACGAAAACCGTCAAAACTGGCTGGTCTCGAGTGACTACTACTTGTCCGAGCGGTCGCAGATCCGCGCCCGGTATTTGAATTTCAAGATCGATCTAATCGACACCGTCGCGAATCTCGGCGCGTTCTTCGAGCCCGTGCCGGACCGGTGCCAACTGGCTTCGCTCAGTGAATTTCATACTTTCTCACCCACCCTGGCAAACGAGATTCGAGCTGGCTTCCAGCGAGAGACTCTCACCCAGGAGGTGACCAGCCGTCCGACGCTGGCCGGCTTGGATTCTTTCCCGAACATTGGTTTCACCGATTGGGGCCTGACCATCGGCCCAAATCAGAATTCGCCTCAAAGTCGCGTGATAAACACGATGCAACTGTCCGACAACCTCACCTGGATCAAGAACAAGCACACGCTGAAGTTCGGCTACGACGGTCGCAAGCTGAACAGCACGAGCTTTTTTGTGCAGCGCAATCGAGGAGATTACCAGTAAGCCAATTTCGAGCGATTTCTTCTGGATCTGACCCCGACGTTCGCTCAGCGCAGCGTGGGAGGGTTTCCTTTTGTAGGCAATATGCTGCAGCACGGCCTCTATGCCAACGATGACTGGCGCATTCGGCACAACGTGACGCTGAACCTCGGATTGCGCTACGAGTATGCACAGGTCCCCGTGGGCTCGCAACAGCAAAGCCTGAACTCAATTGCGAGCGTACCGGGCCTGATCGAGTTCAAGTCACCCGAGCCAACCAGAAAGGACTTCGCGCCGCGCGTCGGGATTGCCTGGTCCCCTGGAACCACTGGAAACACATCGATTCGCGCCGGCTTTGGAATGGGCTACGATCAGGTCTATCACAATCTGGGCACCAATTCGCTGCCCCCTCAATTCTTCGCGACTATCGATGCTCACGCGGATCGTGATCCGAATCTAGGCGGCTTTCTAGCAGGTGGCGGGATTACCGGTGAGGCGCGGCCCATTGCTACCGCCGCCGCTGCTCGGGCCCTTACAGCTTCGTGGGTGCCGACCAAGCAACTGCGGCCCTACTCGATCCAATGGAACTTCGGAGTGCAGCGCGTGTTTGCAAGCGACTACACGCTCGAGGTTCGCTATCTCGGTTCGCGCGGCGTTCACCTGGGACTTCAGTCTCAGATCAACCGCCGGGCCCTTGTCACGCCGGAGCGATCCCTTCCCGTCTACATGCAGCGGCCGTCGCAGGCGCAGCTCGACAGTTTGCCACTCACGCTCGCGCAGTTACAAGCGCCGGGGTCGATCTTGCCGGAGTACCTGGCGGCAGGTTTCCGAGCGGGCATTACGGCGTTCATGCCGGTTGGAAATTCCAGCTACCATGGACTGGCAACCCAGCTTAACAGGCGTTTTTCGCGCGACGTGCTGTTCCAGGGCGCCTACACTTGGAGCCACGCCATCGACGATTCCACGGCAACGCTCAACAGCACAGCAATCTCACCGCGGCGGCCCCAGGATTGCCAGAACCTCAGGCCGGAGCGATCCCACTCCGCTCTCGATCATCGCCATCGCTCCACGTTCGCCTGGGTTTATGACACGCCGTGGCTACGTGGCCATGACAATTGGTTCGCGAAAAACCTGGCTGGTAACTGGACGGTCTCCGGCACCTATATCGCCGAGAGCGGCACCTGGGCTACCGCCCAAAGCCAGATGGATGCGAATCTCAATGGCGACCCTGCTGCAGACCGTTTCATTCATAACCCGGGAGGCGATCCGAAGAAGGGTTCCGACGTCACTGCCCTGACGAATTCAGCCGGTGGGACCGTCGCCTATCTGGTAAATGATCCGTCCGCCCGCTATATCCGGGCGAGGCCGGGCGCTTACGCCGATGCCGGGCGCAACACCTGGCTGCTGCCCGGCATCAACAATTGGAACCTTACGGCGGTCAAGAAGTTCAACATCACGGAAACGAAACGCATCGAGTTCCGGGGAAGCTTCTACAATACGTTCAATCACCCGCAGTTTACGCCGGGGTACACGGATGCCATCGATCGGCGCGCACGCACGTCCTCGGTCAACTATCTGATTCCCGGCAACCCCGCGTTCCAAAACGCGGAGACAGCGTTCCAGAGCAACTCGCGTTACGGCGAGCTGTCGCTTCGCTTCGAGTTCTGAGTCTTCGGTGGGCTTGGGTTGCGCTGGCCTCAAGTCGCGTATGGCCAAGCTAGCTCGTCTTAATCGCCGCGAGAACCCGCTTCAGAAACTCGTCCGTCGCGCGGTCGTCAATCCATCGCAACACGATCACCAGATCGTGCTCAGGATCGACGTAGACCATGTTTCGCCCATTGCCGATGTGCGCAAAGCTCGACGCCGGTGCGCTCGGCCACAGCTTGCGATCGGTATTGAGGAACCAGTTCATGAAGCCGTAGGTCGGTTGTACCGGCGTCGGCGTGAGCGCCATTTTGACCCACTCTTCCGAGAGAATACGCCGATCCTTCCATTTGCCCCGGCGGAGGGTCATCAGGCCGAACCTCGCGAGATCGCGTGCGGAGATCCACATTCCTCCACCGAAATGTCCGCCACCGCTTACAGACTGCACCATGACGCCATCCACGTTAATCCAGGAATCCTTGTAGCCGTACCATCGCCAGGTGTTGCTTGCACCGATCGGGTCCATCACGTGTTCCTTCAGGACTTGCGGCAAAGGCCTGCGCCAGACATGGAGAGACGATAGCGCCAGCAGGTTGACGCGCGTGTCATTGTACTTGTACGAGGTACCGGGCTCGTTGCGTTTGCGGCTCTTGTACTCCAGGAGGGGCTGGTTGGACGGTGGGCGGTCGGCCCAGTCCGGCTTGCCCCAAAGGGTGCCCTCCCAGTCACTGGTTTGGCGCAGCAAATGATCCCAGGTGATCTTCGAGTTGTGCTCGGAATCGAACTCGCCTGTGGTTACGTAGCGCTTGACGCGATCATGCACGCTGCCGATCAGGCCGCGATCAAGAGCCAGGCCCACTGTGGTCGAGACGAAGCTCTTGGTGACGCTGAAGGTCATGTCGACGCGGTCGGGCTCGCCCCACTCGGCGAGGAGGTAGCCATTGCGGATGACGATACCTGTCATGTCGCCCCGAGGTTTCAACGGACCTGTGGCTTCGCCGTAGGGTTCCCGGGCAGTGCCTGTGTAGTGGTTCAGTTCGAGATCGCGAGGGGCTTTGCTCTCGTTCGCCTTGGCGAAAGCGATCGCGTCCCCGAGCAGTTTGGCATCCATGCGGACTTGCGCCGGGGAACGACGTTCCCAATTGTCGAGAGCGCCCGGGAAATTGGGCGCCTGCTGTCCCGTGAGCAGGTCAGCCAGAATCAGCGGAATCAAAACCAGAATTGTTGGGCTGCGCATAGGTTTCTCCAGGATTTTACATGGCGAAGACCTATCATCGCCCCCGAGAATCGGTTCGTCAAGGTCATTGGCTGCCGCTAATCCCATCAGCGGGGAGAGTGGCTGGATGGCTTGTGCGACTGTTGAGGACGCACGGAAGAGGTTCGCAGAAACAGACGGATTGGACGTCGACAACGCTAGTAAACGCGCCGAAGGCGGCGAATCCCACGCGAGCCGCTAAGTTTCGGAAGGCCTCGGCCTAGTCTCTGCTCGAATCAACGCTCGGGACGACGGCTAGGAGCCCTCTTCGCCAGAACGCCTATTGCAACCATCCCGATCGGCAACAAGAAGATGGTTCCCGGCTCTGGTATTGCCCCTGGAGAGAATACGGTCAAGACGCGAACATAGTCGCCGGGCGTGCTGGCAGTGGTATCGAATAGGATCTGTCGCGCTCCACTGATGGTCACATCATCGCCCGCCTCGAGCCCCCTCGCGCCCGGATTCAAGTAATTGACACCGGTGTTGGCGAGGAAATCACTGGCTAAAAGAAAGCCGGTGCTGGTGATGATCGCCACGATGTCAGAGTCGAAGTCGACTGTGCCGATCATACTTGTCGAGGGACCCGGATCGAAGAAGATATAGTGGCTTGCTACTGTCGATCCAGCCGGCAGAGGACTGACCACTCCGCTGGCCACAACATCCACGTTCAGCGGCGCCGCCAGCACGATATTCTGATCCTCGTCGAATCCGTATAAATTATTGTTCTGAAATGTGTTATTACCCACGCTGTTTGGAGGACCGAACGGGTTCGCAATTGGTGGAGTCAGTTTTATGAACACTCCTCCATTCGCAAATGCACCTCCGCCGGTCACGGTTCCGCCGATGATCGTAGCTCCGGCCGGGACTGCGATGAGCAGCCCAGCGAGTAGTTTAGAAAGACCTTTCTTCTGCATAGATCGCGCCTCCAGTGCGTGGTTTGAATCTTCCTCAAGAATATGGCTCAAGTGCTCTCCTGTCAATGCAAAAACGGTTACGGACAGCCCGTTAAGTACTAGTAAGTACTAGTCTTAGCCGCATTGGCTCGCCGTGGCGGCTGTTCCTGCTCGCGGGCACGTTTCGGAACACATCTCTGTTTCGGGACATCTCTGAAGTACTTCTGCGGGCTTCTATGGGCTGCTGTTCACAGCGTCAAATCGGAGGTTTGAGAGAGTGCACAAGTTCCGCTCGACCTGACCCATTTTCCCGATTCAGAGAAGAGCACTTCGGAAGAAATACGATCTATTAGAGGTCCGGATTGGCACGAACCCCGCTCTGGCTTTAGAGACCCGACGAGGAAACCAGACCGCTAGGCACGCGCCAACTGCATCAGTAGAGCATCGACATATTCTGCCACGCCCTCCCGGCCGCGGCGAAGCGCCGTTCCGTTGCCATGTTGTTCGAAAAATGCAACCGCCTTCGCCGCGTTGAAGCGGTGCTTCGTTTCGCGGTTTCGGCGGCCTTGGATGGCGGTGGCGAACCCCGTCAACGCTCCGGCAATCTCGGCGACCTCTCGCCAGTCCATACCGCGGTCCGCGAGATTGTAAAATTGTCCTGACACCGACTCATCGCCGACGGCCAGCGCTAGCGCCTCGGCAACATCTTCCACGTGCACAACCACGCCGTAGGTGTCGGTCGAGACCTGCCCGCCTCCCTTGACCGTCTTGACGACATCGAACCAGAGTGACTGCTGCAACTTTGGGTTGAGGCCATACATCGTCGCCGGTCGCCAGGCACTGGCGTTTAGGCCATAGGCCGCATGGTATGCCTTGACGTGCAGCTCGATGGCAGCCTTGTATGCTCCGTAGACGGAACCAGGCCAAGCCGGGTCAGTCTCGTCGAGTGGGCGGTCGCAAAGGACCTCGTGGTAGACCTCCAGGGAACTCACGAACAGGAATTGACGCACTCCCGCAAGCCGGGACGCGTCCAGTAGCCGCAGCGATCCGAGAACGTTCCGCTCGAAGTTGGGAATTGGTCCCTGGTTCAAGGCCATCCAGTCGATGGCGACCTGGATCACTACATCCACTCCCGCGAGCAGATTGGCTTGTGCCTGGGGGTCGTATTGGTCCCCCACCTGCCACTCGTCCACGGCGAGCTCTCGCCGCTCGGACTTCAGGGCCAAGGCGCGTACTCGGTGGCCCGCCCGGCGCAATGCGGCCGCCGTGTAGCCACCCAAAAACCCGCCTGCGCCGGTGAGCGCCACTAGCAGGCGACGAGCCTTATGCGTATGGGGCATTTGTCTTTGAACCTTTCGTGATCCGCGAGCTGCGATGCCGCCGGCCAACTTCTTAGTAGCAACACTCGCTCATTGCGTATCACGTTTTCAATCGAATACCCAATAAGCAACTGCCCCACCAAATCAGGGCTTCCTTCTTACAACTCAATCTGAAGTGGCCCGGCCCTCGGCCAATGCCTTATCTCTCGAAACTCTTCCGCCGGGCCAGTTCCGATAGAGATCTGGCGTAACCGGCCGGAACGGTCGTCCATATTCCGATAGCGCCGTTCTACAGGCGTGAAGGTAAACGCCGGGCCAGGCAGAGACCAATCGCGCGAGAGTGCTCACGTAGGAACCGGCGAGTGCTGTTTACATTTTCGGCGCTAGGCTTTTCAGCGCGTCGGCTCTGATGTCCCTTCCTCCAGGGTCTTCACACAACTTCGCATCTTCCTATACAGTTCAGGGCCAAACCCCTTCATGTTGTGTTCCTGGGCACCGTGGTCAGCGCAAAGTTGCATGACCTCTTCCAGGCTTGAACCTCGCGCTTGAAAATCGCAATCAACACCGGCGTCACGGCAACTAATGAAATATACTTTTGCCATATCGATCCCTCCAGGGCAGACGCACCCACGTTCGATCAGCCGGAATTACGGCGGCAGCTCCGATTTGGGCCGTCCCGGACGAGCGTCTTGATACACCAACATACACCAAACTCCCTTCGCATGCGTCGCCCGTTCCTGACGCTCCCGAATTTGTCACAAGCACGGGCCGGATGAGAGTCCTCACGCCGCGGTGTTTAGCGATCTGCCGGCGGAATCGGGGCCAAGCATCGGCGTCGAGATTACTCGCCATCTGGCGACTTGGCCTGATGATTCGGAGTTTCCAGGCGCTGCGGAATGTCGAGACCGGGTTCATGCGAGCCGAGGATGTGCAGACCTTCGCCATCTCGATGTCGCCGGGAGAAGTCGCCGAGCCGGAGCGCCTGACCCGCATGCAGCACGAGATTCTGGAAAAGGTTGCAGCCATTCCCGGTGTAGCGACGACCGCCTTCACCACTCGGCTGCCGATGGACCAGCCTGACCGGTGGAGCTCGGCGATGGTTGCCGCCGGAGATCAGGAACATGATGCGCCTCGTCCAGTGCCACATATGGAATCTCCAGTATTACTCCGGATACTCGCCCACAGGTAGTCCGATTCCGAACGGGAGAAGGCGCATCCGGAAAATGGGCAGCACGACGACGATTACCCGCCCCTGACGGCGAAGTGCCGATCAGCATCGCACGAACGGGTCCGGCAGAGAGGCCGACGCTCGGCGAATAGGGAGGCTCTATGTAGGCAAACGGCGCATCTGCGCCGGTTTCCAGCACACAGTCAGGTAATGCGACTCTACTCGCATGACCGTCGGTTGCGCATGGACCGGCGCAATGTTCGCGTAGCATGTGGCTAGTAGACACTCTACACAAACTATCGCAGACTGTCTACACATGAGCCGTAATGCGTCTACCCGCGTTGAGCTGCTGCAAGGCACGCTCGACCTGCTCGTCCTCCGCACGCTGCTTACCGGACCTGCTCACGGCCACGCCATCGCCAAGCATATCCAGCGGACCTCCGAAGATCTGCTCCAGGTCGAGACCGGGTCGCTGTATCCGGCC
>Ga0187893_10011982_pt1 | contig 12429 bp, 6 predicted proteins | sample MA1701074metaG_FD_139574 | JGI IMG/M metagenome (GOLD analysis project Ga0187893, IMG submission 139574) | White microbial mat communities from a basaltic lava cave in the Kipuka Kanohina Cave System on the Island of Hawaii, USA - MA170107-4 metaG ...
CCGACCTCGGCGTCGCGGCGCTCGGCGCCGACCAGTTCGACCTGGTCGCCGACCACCTCACGGTCTCGTCCCGCGGCGTCGCCGGCCACGTCTGGGGAGACCCGCAGAGCCTCCGCGAGCCGGTCAAGGCGGGGGAGGACGGCCACAAGGCCCGGCTCCGCATCGACAACCCCTACCGCTACGGGATCGGCACGCTGGTGCGCGTCTCCGACGGGACCCACACCGACTACGGCGTGGTCTTCGGGGTCGGCGGCGGCGCCTTCGTCGAGGTCGTCCCGGCCACCCAGCACGACTACGACGCCAACATCACCCGCGTCGAGGCGATCATCCGCCACCCGGTCAACCTGAACACCGCCTCGGTCCAGGTCCTCACGGCGCTGTTCGCCCGCATCCACCGCCACGGCCAGGAGCGCCTGGACGTGGACACCGCGCGCGTCGTCGCGGACCGCCTGATCAAGGCCCGGTCGGACGCGCAGAAGCCCGGGCTGCGCAGCCTCAAGGACTTCAAGGAGGTCCTCCGCGTCGCCGTCCGGGAGAACGCGCTCCGCGCGGAGGAGGCGACGGCCTGCGAGCTGAACGCCCTCAACCCGGCGGAGACCGCCGCCACGCGCCTCGCCGTCGGCACGATGCCGGCCGCCTTCCGGTCCGGCGACGTGTTCACCGTGACCGCCCGCGCCGCCGTCCTCGACCCGAGCGGCCAGGAGGTCGCCCGCCGCTCCTTCCGCCGCGTCGTGGACGTGAACCCGCAGGGCACCTCGATCCTCGAGGTCGCCGGCCAGTACGACCTGGACGAGACGCTGCGCGTGGCCAACGCCAAGCACCTCACGACCTACCCGCTGAACGTGAGCGCCGAGGACCGCGGCACCGCTTCGCCCCCCTCGCGCTTCACGCCGTTCTTCAAGGCCGACCGCTGGCCGTCCCGCCGGCGGGACGACGAGACCGCCAGCGTCCGGCTGCTGCCCGGCCGGCTCGACTACGGCCGCGGCCGCCAGACCTTCCCCGAGCCGGAGCACTTCGACGACGCGGAGAACGCCGACGGTCACTTCATGACCGAGGGCGCGGTCCGCTTCCGCACCAACGACGGTCGCGTCGCCGTCAACTCCGACGAGGGGATGGAGCCCTTCGCCGCGTCGCTCTGGTTCAAGCCCCAGGGCGGCGGCGGAGCCAGCACCTTCATCCTCGACGCCGGCAAGGAGGAGTGGGAGGACCGGGTCGCCCTGTTCTACGACGGCGACCGGCGCGAGCTCGTCCTCCGCGTGAAGGACACCTCGCTCCAGCGCCTCGCCGCCGAACTCCGCTACCCCTTCGACAAGTCCACCTGGCAGGACGACACCTGGTACCACCTGCACCTCTCCGCGTCCGGGAGCCGCCCCGACCAGATGACGATGACGGTGGACGGCGTGGGGCGCGGCAAGCCGACCCTCATGACCTGGCTCTCCCAGAGCGTGGACGCGACCGGGACCGTCAACTCCCTCGCGGTCGAGGACGCCTCCTCCTTCCCCGACACGGGCGCGCTCCTGCTCCGCGGCCCCGACGGCGTCGAGGTGATGGAGTACACGGCCCGATCCGACACCGGCTTCACGATCCGCCAGCGCTTCGCCCGCCTCAACCGCGCGGACACCGTGGACGCCCCGAACCAGGCCGGCACCTCGCGCTCCTTCCCCGAGGGATCGAGCGTCACCCTCTACGGCTACTCGATCCCGATCTCGAGCCGCATCCCCGAGGGGAACACCACCCTGACGGCGGCGCTCGGGCGGATGAACGTCCTCGTCCTCGACTCGCAGAACCCGCCGGAGTCGTGGCCGAGCCCCACGGGCACGCAGAACCCCCCGACGTCCGGCGGCGGGGGCGGCGGCGGCCCCTCGGCGATCCTCCGGGGCTGGAGGGGCGACACGATCTCGCTCAACCTGAGCTCCGATGTCCACGGCTGGGACGGCGAGGACGGCGTCACCGCGGCCCGGGCCTTCGGGACCCGCGGCTACGCGGTGCTCGCCTCGGGCGACGGGCGCGGCGGCTTCTTCGCCCTCAACGGCGGCGTGCCGGAGTTCGTGCAGGACGCCGAGCTCGTGACCTACACCGTGACCGGCGGGACCATCGAGATCACCCGCAGGCCCGACCCGACGAAGTACCTGACCTACACCGGCTCCGCGGCGTCGACCTCGGCGCCGACGGCGGGCGGCACCATCTCCATCCCCGTGACGGTGGACAAGAAGACGTCGAACGCGAACCTGCCGTTCATCCCCCAGCACTCCTACGGGAACCCGGACGCGGGGGTGCAGCAGTACTACCAGTACTACGCCTCGTCCTTCGGCGGGGCGCGCCCCTACGGCGACACCGACCGGATCGTCGAGGACGGCCTCATCAGCGTCCTCATCCCGATCTCCGTGGAGGTCTCCGGCAACCGCGAGAGCCTGATCGACCCCGACGCGGACCCGGCCCGCACGCCGGAGACCTGCTTCGCCCAGATCGGCACCGGCTCCGACACCGAGTGGATCCGCTACGACGCCATCGAGGGCGCCGGGTCGAACAACCCCCTCCTCGTGCGCGACCGGTCCGTCCAGCGGGTCCTCTGGCTGTTCCGCAACGGCACCTCGAGCTACGTCGACACCGGCACCCTCGACCCGAACAACCCGGGCGGCGGCGGCGGTGGCGGCGGCGGCGGCGGGGGCGGCGGCGGGGGCGGCGACGAGCCCCCGGCGCCCCCTCCCCCCGAGGACGACGGCGGCGGCGGCGGCGGTCCCGACGCGCCGCCCCTCCCGCCGGACCCCGGTCCGGGCGAGGACGACGGTCCCCCCTCGGGCACCCCCGATCAGCCGCCGCTCCCGCCGGACCCCGGTCCGGGCGAGAGCGACGGCCCGCCCACGGGCGGTCCCGACCAGCCTCCGGAGCCGGGTCCCGACGACCCCGGCGAGGACGACGGTCCGCCCACGGGCGGCCCCGACCAGCCTCCGGAGCCGGGTCCCGACGATCCCGGCGAGGACGACGGCCCGCCCACGGACGACCCCGACGCGCCGCCGGAGCCGGGTCCCGACCCGGGACCGGAGCCCGGGCCGGAGCCGGAGCCCGAGCCCGATCCGACGCCGGACCCCGGTCCGACGAACGACCCGCCCCCGACGACGGGCGGCGGCGGCACCACGGGCTCGGGGAACGTCAAGGTCCCCTACCCGATCCACGAGATCGCGCGCTACCTCGACTTCCGGAGCACCTTCGAGGACGACACCTCCGACGAGCACAAGCCGACCTACACCGGCGACCTGGCCAACGCCAACGTCAAGAACAACGGCCACGCCGCCGGGGCCCAGGTCCTGCCCTGCTTCCTCGTGGCGTTCCCGGGGATCGAGTACGACCCCCAGGGCGACGGCACCGCCGTCGAGTGGGACTACGACTCCGTCCTGACGACGGCGACGGGCCCGGCGGCCGGAGGCCCCGCGGGCACCATCGGGGGCGGGACGACCGCCTCCAGCGACAACCCGCCGAAGACGACCTCCAGCCAGGGGAGCGCGCAGGCCGGCGCGACGGGCGACGACGGCACCACCGGCTCCGCGGACCTCATCGGCAACTGGATCGAGCCGGGCCCCGGCGAGGACGACGAGGTGACCGTCGTCGTCCCCGGCGACGAGGGCGCCCGCGAGACGCACCTCGTCAACTGGTCGCACCGCCGCCTCGACTGGAACCGCAACCGCACCTTCCGCCGCACCTGGACCTGGGTCGCGTTCTCGGAGCCGGCGCTCCGGCAGTTCGACTGGAGCAGCGACCGGCTGACGGGCGCCACCTCCGGCGGCATGGCCGCGGACGCCGTGAACTACGCCCTCGGGCGCCTCGGCGACCCGAGGCAGTTCGTCCGCCTCGTCAAGACCCCCTCCGGCGAGATGCCCTCCCGCGTCCCGTCCTCGTTCTACGTCGGGGCCGACTACAACGGGGCCTCCTTCGCCCGCGCCGTCGTGGACGAGGTCCGCTTCGCCTCGGCCCGCACCACCGACCTCGTCACGCGCCGTCCCTGGGTCCTCGGGTCTCCGCCCGCCGAGGGCGCGCAGGGGGCCGGGATCGCCGTCGACGCGACGACCCTGCCGATCCACTACGCCCAGGGCTACGCCCAGCCGGCGAACGCCGCGGGGACCCGCTCCTCGGGCGGGCTGCTCCGGGTCGGCGACGAGCTCATCGGCTACGCGGAGTTCGACTCGGGCACGCAGTCCTTCACAGGCCTCGAGCGGGGCGCCCTGGGCACCACGGCCCGCGCGCACTCCTACGGGGTCGCCGTCGTGCCGGTCCAGGGGATCGCGGTCTCCCGCCTCACCGACGCGATCCAGGAGACCTCCTCGCGGATCCCGCTCGCCAACCACGGCGGGTTCCCGATCTACGGGGGCTTCGTGCGCATCGGCACCGAGATCCTCGGCTACAACCGCATCGGGGCGAACGGCGTCCTCGAGATGCCCGAGGGCCGTCGCCTGCGCCGCGACGGGACCTTCGACCCCTACGCGGACACCAACGCCGGCGCGGGGCTCTACCGCGCCCGGTTCGGGACCGAGGCGACCTCCCACGACGCGGGGTCCCTCGTCTACCACCTCGACCACCGCTACCCGGACTTCGCCCGCGAGAAGGCCGACCACCCGCTGATGGCCTGGTACACGGTCTCCCGCGAGGCGCGGGGCGCGGTCTGGAAGAGGGTCTCCTGGGACGCGCGCCTGGCCTCCCTGAACGGGGTCCGCGTGGTGGTCCGCTTCGAGGGCGGCCCCGCCTGGGACTCGGACAAGATGGTGCGGGTCGGCACGGACACCATCCCGGAGACCGACCGCAACCGCTGGCTCTACGAGATCACGGACCCGCACAAGGAGAACCTGCTCAACGTCCAGTCCGACCGGATCGAGTGCCGGGTGTTCTTCACCTACGAGAAGGGCGCCTACAACCCGGACGCCGCCCCGGCGGCCGACGCCTGGAAGGAGACGCCGTGGCTCAAGGCGTTCCGGATCGAGTTCGTCGCCCCGGCCTCCGTGGTGACGACGGAGGACCTCCGGTAGCGGTGCGCGCCGGCGCCCCCGCGCGGAAGCGGTCCGTCGCGCCCGGCCCGCCCCCGGTCCGTGCCGGGGGCGGGCAGGGCTTCTCCCTCGTCGAGCTGATGGTCGCCATGGCCATCTTCTCCGTGCTGGGGGTGGCCCTCATCGCGCTCCTGCGATCGTCGACCGCCTTCCTCGAGAAGGGGCAGGCCGGGAGCGAGCTCCAGGACCAGATCGAGAACGCCGACCGGCTCCTCGCCGACGACTTCGCCAACGTCTACATCCGCCCCTCCACCATGGAGGGAATGCCCGACGTCCGGTTCCTCTGCGACCGGATCCCCTTCGACACCGACGGGGACAGCATCCACGACGCCTGGGAGTCCCGGCTCTGCTTCGTGCGGAGCGTCAAGGGGGAGGCCTCCGACCCGCTGCTCCGCGCCTCGGGCACGAAGCCCGGCGCCACCGCCGTCATCGACGGCGAGGAGGACGCCCGCGAGGCCGAGGACCAGGACCACCGCGCCCCCGGGGGCAAGCAGGAGGTCTGCTGGCTCCTCGTGCCCGACGGGAAGGACGGCGACCGCGGCTCGGGGACGCTCTACCGGCTCACCCGGATGCCCGTCGGCGGCGGCCCGCAGTCGCTCCTCCCGGCGGAGCTCCCGAGGGACCGGCCCGTGGCCGACGCCCGCGACGGGATCGCCTCCCGCGCCGAGGCGGAGTCCCGGATGCGCCCCGTGATCCCCGCGGTCCTGCACCTCTCCTTCCGGTTCTACACGCGCCACACCAGCGAGGCGGGCGCGCGGCTCCTCCAGTCGGACCGCCTCCTCGAGGAGATCCCGCCGATGCGCGGCGGGGGCGGGCTCTCGCCCACCTGGGACTCGACCCGGGGCCTCCTCCCCGTCGGGCAGAAGGCCGACCAGTTCTTCCTCGCCCGGGGCCCCGACTCGCTGCTCGACCCGATCGACGACGTCTTCCCGCGCCGCGTGCGGGTCACGCTCGTCCTCGATCGCGTCGGCAACGACGCCGCCACGGGGGAACTGGCGCGGGCGATCGGCCCCCAGGACTCGACCATCGCGGTGGACGACACCCGGTTCGCCCCCGGCGGCGACCCCGCCGAGCGGTTCATCAAGATCGGAGACGAGTGGATCCAGTGGAGCGCCCGCGACGCGAGGGGCTTCGTCGCCGAGCGGCGCGGCGCCCGCGGGACGCGTCCCCAGTCCCACCCCGCGGGTACGACGGTCCGGGCCGGGGCGACGCTCGTGAGGGAGTACGACATCCCCTCCTTCCGGGAGGACTGGAATGACTAGGGCCCGCGGCGAGAGGGGCTTCACCCTCCTCGAGATCATGATCGCGCTGGCGCTCCTCGCGGTCGGAGCGGTCTGCGTCCTCTCCACCTTCGCCGCCGCCATCGCCCTCCACCTCCGGCGCGAGAACGACGTCCGTGCCGCCCGCGTCCTCGAGGAGGCGAGCCGCGTCGCCCAGGACGACTGGGACTCCTGGCAGGCGACCAAGCGCAACCCGTACCCGCCGCCCCGCAAGGAGCAGTCCTACAGCCGCGACGACCTGGTCGCGTTCGCGATCACCTACGAGGCGGTCCCCGGCCAGCCGAAGGGGCTCGACGAGCTCCCCTCCGGGGCGCTGGCGGTCGTCCGGATCACGACGGCGGGCGACCGGGAGCGCACCCGGGAGGAGCGCGTCTTCCTCGTGCGCTCGGGCCCGCGGCCGGGGGAGCTGAAGTCGTCCCTCACCTTCGAGAAGGAGAAGGACGACGAGAAGACGAAGAAGGCCAACGACCCCTACGGCTCGAAGCGCAAGGACTAGCCGTCGTCGCCGCGACGGACGGGCCGTCGCAGGATCCTCTCCCGCCCCGGCCCGCCCGGGGCACAATGGGTGCGACCGGAGGACCGCCATGAAGACCGCCCCGCTCGCCGCCGCCGCGCTCGTCGCCGCGTGCCTCGCGGCCGCCGGCAGCCCCGCGCGCGCCGACGTGCTCCGCCTCGAGAACGGCAAGGTCATGCACGGGACCGTGGACCGCTCCTGGGTCGACCGGGAGCACCTCCGCGTCCAGCTCTTCTCCACGGGCGGCGTGGTCCGGGTCCGCTGGGACCACCTCATCCCCGAGGACCGGGACCAGTGGCAGGAGGACCTCGGCCTCAAGGAGTCCAAGGAGGCCCTCGAGCTGAAGGTGGACGCCCACCGGTACTGGATCGAGTCCCGCCCGCAGCCCCGCTTCGGACTCATCCTGAACCCCGCGGACCTCGACAAGCCGGGCACGGAGATCCGGATCCTCTCCAAGGGCAACACCGAGTCCTTCCCCCGCGCGATGATCATCCGGGTGGAGCCGTACCGGCTCGACCTCGCCCTGGTCTTCACGCCGCGCCAGGCCTACGAGCGCAAGCGCGACGAGATGAACCCGGTCACCGGCCTCGGCCACTTCCAGCTCGCCGACTACGCGCGCATCGTCGGGGCCTACGAGGAGGCGAAGGAGCACTACCTCCAGGCGAAGAACGACGGGGACTTCGCCCAGTCGGGCCAGGGGAAGACCCTCGACTCCAAGCTCGCCACGCTGGAGGTGCTGATCCGCAACCGCGCCCTCCAGGAGGAGCTCGACCGGGTGCGCGTGACCCTCCAGGAGGCCCGCACGCAGTCGGACTTCGTGCGGGGCGCGCAGTTCTACCTGAAGGCCCGCGAGACGATGCTCCGCATCCAGACCGAGCAGACCGACAAGAAGGTTGTGCAGGAACTGAAGATCGTCGAGCTCGCCAACCGCGTCGAGGCGGACCGGCGCGCCTTCTTCCAGAAGCGGCTGTTCGGCGAGGTGAAGAAGCGCCTCACGGCGATGGCCTACGAGAAGGCCGGCGAGCAGAAGGTCCGCGACATCCCCCCGGGGCTCGACCGCGCCGAGCAGGCGGACCTGAAGATGAAGGGCACCTTCGAGGGCGCGAAGAACCACTTCTCGCGCAAGGCGAAGGAGGACCTCATGGCGGGGCTCCTGCGCGACTGCGGCTCCTCGAAGGACGCGGAGGAGATGAAGGCGATCCTGGCGAAGGACCCGGCGAAGCTCACCGAGGCGGACCAGGAGCGCGCGAAGCGGCTCGCCGGCCTCGAGAAGCTCCTCAAGGGGGAGGTGGACGACTACTGGACGAACCGCGTCAAGGGGGGCGTGGTCGTCACCACCTACGGCAACGGGACCTTCATCGTGACGGGCAACCAGCTCACCCTCAAGCGCAAGCCCCCGTCCAAGACCTCCTCCGGCCAGAAGAAGGCGGCCGGACAGGCGCAGGACGTCGTCCGGACCCCGGAGCAGTGGTGGGACGACGCGAGCAAGCAGGAGAGGGTGAACTGGCTCCTCTCCTGGTTCGCGGAGAAGGCGGGGCTGCTGGAGATCCTCCGCGTGTGGGACGACGACTGCAGCGACTGCGCCGGCCTCGGCTACAAGAAGTCGGCCGCCGCCTCGACGGGCGAGGAGGAGGTCACCCGCTGCGCGACCTGCAACGGGGCGAAGGTGCAGCGCAAGGTCCGCTGGAGGTAGCCGTGTTCCCGAGGCCCGTCCGCATCGCCGCCGCGGCCGCCGCGGCCCTCGCCGCCGTCGCCGCCGACGCCGGCGGCCGGGCGCCGCGGGCCGAGGACCACCCCTCCGCGGACTCCCTCCTGGCCCGGCTCCAGAGGGAGCGCGAGCAGGACCAGAAGACCCCCGTCGCGCAGGACCAGTTCGCCCTCTACGCCGCCGGGACCACCCCGCTGGAGGAGTACAGGCCGCTCACGGACTGCCTCCAGAACTCCAAGCGCGAGACGCGGGACCGGGAGCGGGCGACCTCGGCGATCCTCGACCGGTTCAAGAAGGAGGCGGAGCGCCGCGCGGCGGACCCGAAGTACGACGTCAAGGCCTTCGGGAAGATCCGCAGCGCCCTGCTCGGCGAGGTCCTCGACCTGATGGTCAAGGACGACCCCTACGGGCGCCAGCAGGTGCACCGGCTCACGACCGCGCTCCTCGACCCGCCGCCGGTGCTCTGGAGCTGGAACGACCCGCCGCGGAAGCGGCAGCTGGCCTACAACGAGATCAAGAAGCGGATCTAGCGTCGTACCATCTCCGCGTGCGCCCCCTGCTCCCCGCCGCCGGATGGATCCTCGCGCTCGCCGCCTGCGCCGCGCCGCCGGCGCCCCCCTCCGCGCCGCCGCCGCCCGCGGGCCCGCCCGGCGCCCCCGCGGACCCCCGTCCCGTCCTCGACCTCGCCGGCTCCCCGCCGCCCCCCGTCGCGACGGACGCGGAGCCGAGGGGCTCGCTCCCCGCGGGCGACGACCCCGTCGTCGCCGAGGTGGACGGCCGGCCGATCCGGGCCGGGGAGGTCGCGAGGTTCCTCTTCCGCTACGACCCCGGCCGCGCGCTGGAGGCCCTCGGCCAGATCCTCGACGCGCGCATCCTCGAGGCCGACGCCGGCGCCGCCGGCGTGACGCTCCCCGCGGGGGAGGTGGAGGCCCGCGCCGAGGAGGAGTTCCGGCGCCGCGAGACGGAGGTGAGGGTCCAGTTCGGCCCCGGCCTCACGCTGGAGGAGTACCTCCGGGAGCGGTTCGGCCTCACCGTCGCGTCCTACCGGCGGGACGTCGCGGACCTCGTCCGGCTCCAGGCCCTCCGGGACCGCCTGGTGCGCTTCGAGGCGATGCGGGACGAGCGCCTCCGGCTCCGGGTCCTCGTCCTCCGGTCCGAGGAGGAGGCCCGGGACGCGGCGGGACGGCTCCGCGCGGGGGCGGACTTCGCCTCGCTGGCGCGCCAGGTCTCCCTCGCCGGCGACGAGGACCTGCCGCCCTACTCCCGCGCCGAGATCCACCCGCCGGCGCTCGCGGAGGAGCTGTTCGCCATGGCCGCGGGGGAGGTGTCGCGTCCCGTGCGCGTGGCGAACGAGGGGAGGGAGGTCTTCCAGGTCTTCAAGGTGGTCGAGCGACTGCCGTCGCGCCCCGGCACCTGGCTGGAAGTCGCCGACGAGGTCGAGCGGGGGCTCGCCGAGCGGCCCGTCGTCCCGGCGGAGTACCTTCAGTGGGCCCGCCGGGCCCGGGAGCGCCACGGCGCGCGCGTGCTCCTCGAGGAGCCCGCGGCGGAGGGGGGAGCGCGGTGATCGGCGACGCGGCGGAGGGCGACGGCGGCGGCGGCGGGGCGGGCGGCCCCGGGGCGGCGCCCGGGGACGGCCCGGCGGCGCCGGCGGCCCCGGCGCCGGGGCAGGTCCTCGAGGCGCTCCTCTTCGCCGCCGACGCGCCGCTCCCCCTCGATCGCCTCCGGGAGGTCGCGGGGATCGAGGACGCGCGCGCGGCGCGGGCGCTCCTCGAGGGGCTCCGGGCCGAGTACGAGCGGGGGGGCCGCGCGTTCTCCCTCGAGGAGGTGGCCGGCGGTTGGCAGCTCCTCACGCGGCCGGCCTACGCCCCCTGGCTCGCGCGGCTCCACCGCCGCCCGGACCGGGCCCGGCTGACCCAGGCCGCCCTCGAGACCCTCGCCGTCGTCGCCTACCGCCAGCCGGTCCTGCGCACGGACGTGGAGCGGGTCCGGGGGGTCGCCTGCGGCGACACGCTCCGCGCGCTGATGGAACGCGACCTCGTGCGCGTGGCGGGCCGCGCCGAGGAGCCCGGGGCGCCGCTCCTCTACGGGACCACGCCGCGGTTCCTCGCGGAGTTCGGCCTCCGGAGCCTCAAGGAGCTCCCGACCGCCCGCGACCTCCCGCCGCCGCCGGGGACGAGGGTCGCCGGCGCCTGACGCGCCGCCTTTTCGCTCCGGCGCGCTCCCGCCCGTAACTAGGATGGGAGGATTCCCCTCGAGCGCCGGCCGGGCGGCGCCGGGGACCCCGGAGGGACGATGGCCCGCAGGGATTCGGTCTCCTGGACGCAGCGGCTGGGCGGCAACAGGGCCCTCGTGCTCGGGGTCGTGATGGTCATCCTCGTCCTCTTCACGGTCGACGCCTACCTGCTTCCGGCCTTCGGCGTCGGCTCCCGCGGCGGGGCGGAGTGGGTGCGGTTCACCGTGGGGGGGCGCGTCGTCTCGCTCTCCCAGGCGAAGTTCCAGGCGGGACTCCAGGACTGGCAGTTCTTCCAGCGCGGCCTGCGGACGGTCACGGGCATGCTGCGCGGGGAGAGCGAGGAGTACCTCGAGGACCTGATGCTCGCCGAGAGGGCCCGCGACGCGGGCGTCGTGATCCCCGACGGCGCCGTCCGGGAGTTCGTGCTCCACTTCCCGCGCTTCCTGGACGCCCGCGGGGAGTTCGACTCGCGGACCTTCGACGACGCCCTCGCCAGGGAGTTCGGACGGCTCACGCCGCGGGCCTTCGAGGAGCAGGTGCGGCTCCACCTCCTCGTGGACCACCTCCGGAACCTGTACGGCCGGAGCCTCCTCCAGGTCTCCGACGAGGACGCCTACAAGCGCTGGAAGTCGGAGTCGCAGAAGGTCTCCGTCGCGTTCACCTGGCTCCCCGTCGCCCCCGTGCGCGAGGGCCTGAAGCCCGAGGACCTGAAGCCCGGGGAGCTCGAGGAGTTCTGGAAGAACTCCCTCGTGCAGCTGCGCCACCGCGCGCCGCGGAGGTTCGCCTTCGAGGCGGCGTGGGTGACGGTCGCGTCCGTCGCGGACGCCGCGTTCCAGGCGGCCCGGGAGGCGGCGAAGGACGACGCCGACCTCCGGCTGGGCGAGGACGAGGCCTTCGACTACTGGGTGAAGAACCAGCGGAACGGCTTCGAGATCCAGCCCCTGACCGACACCCGCGTGAAGGCGCTCCGCGCGGAGAACGAGGCGCGGGTCCGCGCGGAGGACGCGGAGCACGTGACGACGAGGCCGCCGGAGCCGGGCGCCCCCGGGGAGGGGACCGACGCGGCGCCGCTGCCGGACCTCTACGAGGTCCCGCCGGAGAGCCTCCCCCCGAGGGAGCTGTTCCGGCGCTACTGGCAGGCGCGCGTGGTGAAGGAGGTCTGGCTCCGGAAGCGGATGGAGCGCCTCCTGGCCGACGCCCGCGAGGGGAAGGGGAGCCTCGAGGAGCTGGCCGCGGCCATGTCGCGGCCCGGGCTCGAGGTGAAGCTGCACCGCCAGGAGGAGCCCGTCGACCAGTACGGGGTCGAGAAGGTGCCCGGCCTCGGCCTGCCGAACTGCCCGCTCCGCTACTCCATCAACCAGAAGAAGAAGGAGGACGAGGGGAAGCTGCACGGGGAGGTCATCGAGGCGACGGCCGACGCCGGACCGTCGGGCCTCGACGAGCGAGGCTGGGTGGTCTTCCGCCCCACCCTCGTCCGGATGGAGGCGGTCCCTCCCCTCGACGAGGTCCGGGACAGGGTCGTCGAGGAGTGCCTCGACGAGAGGGCGCGCGAGCGCACCCGGGCCGACGCCGAGGCCTTCCGGAAGTACGCCGAGGACGCGCGCAAGGGGCTGGTGGAGGCGGCGACGGAGAAGGGGCTCCCCTCGGAGACGACGGACCCG
>Ga0187893_10011983_pt1 | contig 12428 bp, 14 predicted proteins | sample MA1701074metaG_FD_139574 | JGI IMG/M metagenome (GOLD analysis project Ga0187893, IMG submission 139574) | White microbial mat communities from a basaltic lava cave in the Kipuka Kanohina Cave System on the Island of Hawaii, USA - MA170107-4 metaG ...
ATGCTGCGGATCGTGACCGCGCTAATCACGCTGTTGATGCCTGGCGCTGGTCCGCCTCCGACCACGATCCCGACGGTCGTCTGCTGGGATGACATCCTTCCCTCCTTACACCTTCGCCCAGCGGCCTTCCAACTTGGTCATGATCTGCGGCATGGTTGTGTACTCCATCTCGCTGAGGGGCAAGCGGTGCAGCTCGAAGGGTCCGTGCTGGCGGAGGACGTCCGCCACACGATTCGCATCCCGGCGCGCTTCGTCGTAGGACGGATCGTCGAACATATCGCGTGGCCCGATCAGTCGGCCGTCGGCCAGTTGGAACCCCAAACAAGCCACGCGCGGAGGCCCGTCGAACCCGGTCGGCGTTGCTTGCTTCACCGACACGGGCATGAGCGGGCCGTAATGCGAGCCTCGCATCCAGTCTTCGATGATCCAGGGGTAGCGAAACGGCTCCAGTACTTCTCCGACGGCAGGGAAACTCTGCTGCGCTCGGACGATCATAACGGGGTCGTCCTTGCCGACGTACTTCCCCGCGATGAGCGAGAGCCGCTCGGTTGAAGTCGCGGCGGCGATGGTCCCGTCGGATCGAGAGAACACATACTTGATCGTATACTTGCCCGGAGAGCCGATAAACATCAGCATGTCATACAGCTCTTCTGGACAATCAAACATGATTTTCTTATGCTCATAGATATCATGGACCTCGAATCGGAACCCCTGATGCATGGTCGGGGCGATGATGAGGCCGGCTGTGGCAAAGGGATCGGCAAACATCTTATAGAGCGGAAGATTCCAGGCACCTGCCGACGTTTTATCCGCCATGAAGACCAGCGCTGGCTCGGATTTCCGTTCAACGAATTCCATCTCAGCCACGCCAGGCCCCTGGCCTCTGACATTTCCGCTGAAGGCATCAGAGGGAAGGTCCTGCCCGGCTCCATAGAGGTGGAGGTCTTTGGCCACGTCGGTTCCGGCTTCGAAGGTCTCCCAGGCTAGACGATGGATCTGCTCGTGATCGACACCGTAGCGATGCGTCATGATGAGCTGCAAGTCATCTCCGCAAGCCGACACGTGATAGTCCAGGAGCACCCCGCCTGTTTTTGCCGACGCGAGTTTCTCCTTCGCGTATTCGATCAGAGCCGGATGGATCGCCGAGTGACCAACCCATCCTCCGATATCCGCCCTGATGACACTGAATGTGATCTTATTCGACTGTTTCTTATTCATGTCCGCTGTCATGTTGCACCTCCCATGAATAGGGTCCCTGTCAACAGAGGACACGAGGCCCTCACTAATGTGATGATGGACCGTTACCCTTCCCTGCGCGCTCGAGTCGCCCAACCTGTCAGTTCAAAGACAGCTGCCCAATCTTCAGAAGGAGGTGCGTGCTGCAATGCACATGCTGACTCGTCTCCCGCCCGACGAAATCAGGCGGGCAAGAATCTGCTCGACCCGGTGTGTGAGTGACAGCTCTACTACCCCTTCTCCTCAAACCCCACATGGGCGCGGAGCGTATTGTAGTCGAACACCCTCTTGCCCGTCCGTTGAAGACCTGGATCCTGTCGTTCCATCTCGTCGATCAGCGCATCGACCACTCTTTGCGTCGCAGGGGAGACCACCGCATGCCGGGGCGTCTTCCCGCCCAGCGCAAGATGGGCTGGTCCGACCATTCAAGGTACGCTTTTTCGAGAAAGGTCTTAAGCAGTGCCCGATCTTCCTCCGCCGTCACAACGACGGTCAGCGGTTGATCATACATCAGTCGGTTCAGCGACATTTGACGAGCCGGCGGCGCCAGTGTCTCTCCGCGGAAATGCAGCGAAAATCCAAAGGCCGCTGCCCGGCGGTGCTTTACGGCATTCAGTCGCTCCGGCGAATCACATTCCGCCATGAGCTGCACGGATGTCAGAGTAACTCGCGCCACTCTCACCATGGTCGTCCCGTCAGCCTCATGCTGAATCCACCTTCGCACGGGCTGCATCGAGGTTGGCTTCACATCCGCTGCCGGATCCGGCGTGAGTTCCTTCATTTCGGAGAGACCATCGGCCAAGAATCGATATTCATGATGGTCATACAGGGCCACGGCATACAGATACGGCCGGTTATCATCGGTTCGATACTGAATGCTGATCACGGCACCGACCAACGCGGCCATGCGCAGTTCCGCGAACGCCCAAAGCACCATATAATATCCGAAACGCTTGGCAAACTCCTGCCACTCTCCCAGTGTGAAGGATCCGGCACTCGCCTCCATCTCTCTCCGCCACTCCGCGGTCATATCGAGGAGCGCTTTGGCATCGGCCGGTGACAAGACAATCCCGCAACCGGCCCACACCGCCTTGCCGGATTCATAGGCGTCCGGAGCGCGAATGAAACGGGTGAGCAACACCTCCCCCACTGCATGATCCTTGACGAATTCCCCGCCGGGAACCATAAACGTGGCTCCGTCTCCGATGGACCGCAGCGTGAGCGCTTCGCCCGGGATCAGCGGGGAGGTCAGTTCGAGCAGATCGACATAGGAATGCTTCAGGGGATCGAGCCAGGTCCGTTCCTCGTTCGGAATGTGTTCGGTGATGATGTCCCGCAGTTGCTCGATGAGAGTCAATTGCCCATCTTCCGGATAGAAATCACAGTAGAGAGAAAGATTGGCTAGCTCCGTCTCTTGCGCGAGCGGAGTGATGATTCTTCCCACCGCCCCTTCGATGTATGGCTTAAGGGCCCGTGCCAGCGCCAATTCCCGCTGCAAGGCGAATTCCGGCCTCAACGAAAGCCGTTCAAGGCGGGCAATGACCCTATCAAGGGCTGGAGGACGGGAAACCCGGAATCCTGCGGCCTCTTCATTCGCGAGCTTCATGAATTTCGTCCATCACGATCTGTTCAGCCTCGAGCCAGTCTTGCAACGCATACCCCTCCCGCCGACGTCGTGCATCCCACAGTTCAAACGCCTCCGAGGCGATGCGGTTCCACATTCCGTCGGGAAGCTCGATCGGACCAGCGGTGGCCTGCGCAGGGGCGCGACGGACGGACTTGGATGATCCTGTATTTTTATGACAACGGCCATGGCAGACTCCTTTGTTAGGGGTTGGGCGGTATCGGCTCGCTTGCGACGGACGTCACACGCCGATGGCTTACATGAAATTTTGGGCTCCGCACAGTAAGCACAGGGCAGCGGGCCTTTCGCAACACCGATTCCGCCACGCTGCCGATGAGGGCATGGGACAGGCCACGGCGCCCATGTGTGCCCCTGACGATCAGGTCGGCCGGCTGGGTCAGAGCTGCATCGAGAATGGAATCGGCCGGGAGTCCTCCACGAATGAAGAATTCAGCCGTCACCTGTGCGGAAGTCAGCGCCGACACAAGGGAGGAGAGGCGTTCGGTGATTACCGTTCGCATGTGTTCCCGCTTCGTCTCGTGCAAGAGCGTGAAATCCAATCCGTACGAAACCGGCTCCAATACATGCAGAAGTTTTATAGAAGCCTTCCCTCGCTGCGCAACCAAGACTGCATATTCCAACGCGTCGAGGGAGCAATCCGAGAAATCAATCGGCACGAGAATCCGATCAAGCACGGCAGGACGGTTCGTGTCTCCTGAGCCTCCCTCGGCCCTCTGTATCTCCGCCGGCACTGCCAGAACAGGACAGGGCGTCATCCGAATGATTCGTTCAGCCGTGCTCCCTAACAGCACATATTCCAGGCCGGTCTTCCCTTTGGTGCCAACCACGATGAAGTCCATCTCGTGAGTTTTCGCCGCAGCCAGGACCTCTTCGCTTGGAATACCAGTGGTGACGCACGTGTGGACCGAGATCCCCCGCTTGGCTGCTCGCGCCTTCAGGTCAGTCAATCGCCTCGTCGCCTCCTTCATCAACTCGTCCAGGTAGAGGCGATTCACGGGATAGTCTGGATTCATGCCGGGAGGAAATTCCAAGACACTTATGACCGTGAGCGTTGCCCCCCACGATGCGGCCAGGGAGCAAGCATAGGTTTCCGCCCCCTCTGAGAAACGAGAGAAATCGGTGGCCAAGAGCATTCGCGGCCGGAGAGCCGATTCGCTCACACAGCCTCCGTACTCAGCAAGAGCAACTCCCCGCTCATAGTAGGATGGATCGAGCATCGAAACTCATGCCGCCCGGGTCGAGACATGTCAAAGCGAAGGGTCGCGTCCCGTTTTGGATCGAGAAACACGCCACCTACGCCGCGGCCATAGACAATCACCCCGTCCTTTTCAACCTGTGTTGGAAGCCCCTCAAACATGGTCGAACCAAAATCGTGCCGCTCGGCATCCTCGTTCCGGACTTTGATCACCGCGGGAAACCCGAGACGCAATGTCGCCTGCTTCGTCACAAACCTATAATCCTTGATCGTCACTTCAACCACCTGTTCAGATTGCGCAAAAAGGAACCCCCTTCGTTCCAGCCCACAGTCAACAACAATCCGAGCATCACGCACCACACCCACGGTCGATCACTCAGCATGGCCTCACCATCCTTTTTATCAAGTCGACTTCTGTTGAACGGCGGAAGCTGGAAGCGGAACGGTCAACACGGGGCAGCCCGCGGTACGAACGACCTTTTCCGCGGTGCTCCCGAAGAAGATCTTGTCGACGCTCCCGGATCGTCCACCGTAACTTCCCATCACGACCAGATCGACTTTTTCCACGCGCGCCGTCTTGGCGTTCTGGGCGAAAGGCGCGCCCTCCACAATCATGCGCGTGAGCGCCACATCCTTTGCCTCCTTCGACTCCAGCAATCGTCGCACATTCAGTCGGGCATGATGGCGCAGCCGCCTTCGTTGAGCGGCGGCATCGGACGGAACGGCCAACAACCCCAGGCGATTGAACGCGGCGAGGGCACTCGTGTCGATCACGTGCAATACCAGCATGCTCGACCCACACAGGCGCGCCACCTGACATGAAACCCGGAACGCCTCGTCCGAACATGGAGAGAAATCGACTGGAACCAGGATCGTCCTAAAGAGACCAGTGGCTTGCCCCATGCGTGGTCCTCCTAACCGTGGGTTGAGCAAGGGCGGTGCCACTCACGAAGAGCTGGTGGCTGATGGCTGATGGCTTGGAGAAACCACATGTTTTCCGTACTCGCTCTTGCCATCGGCTATCGGCCATACGCTCCGTCTCCTGCAGGAGGGGATCTCTGCTACAGCGGTCATTCGCCCGCTGTAGCAGAAGGCGTCAGACGACTCGAAGTGTGAAAGGGTTAATTGTGGGTAGTGAAACGTAACAAAAGGTGCCGCCTGATGAATACCTTCTGCGTGTGTCGGATCGCATTTCACGTCTCCGATGGCACTGGACTTGCTCAGCAAACTCTTTGGCAAGGAAACAGACGGATGACACGCGCACAGCGGATACTTCTTGGAGCAATCGGATTGGGCCTGGCGATCGTGATCTACCTGATTTTCTTCTGCCCGACAGACTGTCAGTGAGGGGTCAACCGAAGGAAATGAGATGGCGACTGCCGCAGAGTTGATGACCGTGGACATCCCTCGGGGCGACGGGTACCACACGGTCGGCACCATGGTGGCCACGCTTCGACGCCATACTTGGGACGAAGTGGGCCATGTCTACCTGGTTGATGATCAGGCCGCACTCGTCGGCCAGGTTCCGATCGAACGGCTCCTCCAAGCGAAGGAGAGTACCCTCTTGGCCGAACTGAAAGGCACCCCTCCGATCGAGGTGCTCCCCGGCGATGCGGCTGAGATGGTAGCGCTGCGCGCTGTCGAGCGCCATGACGCGGATGTCGCCGTCATCGACGGCCGCCGCCGGTTGTTGGGCGCTATTCCAATCGGACGACTCCTGGCCTTGCTGCACGATGAGCATGTGGACAACTTTCTCCGAATGGGGGGCGTGAGCCGGGTGGGCCTTCAGTCGTCCTCGGGGCATCAGACGCTCAACGCCGTGGGAACACGGATGCCTTGGTTACTGGTCGGACTTGCGGGAGGGTTCTTGGCTGGAGGTGTGGTCTCAGCCTTCGAAGTGGCGCTGAAGCGCGAAGTGGCGCTCGCGTTCTTCCTTCCCCTGGTCGTGTACATGGCCGACGCCGTCGGGACACAAACCGAAACAGTCTTGGTTCGCCGTTTAGCTTACGGCGAAGTCGCGCTCTGGCCACAACTTACGAGCGAGGCGATGATTGGCGCTTCCATCGGAGCGATCGTCGCGGTCGTAGCAGCCGGCGGGCTGTGGCTCTGGAACGGACATCCCAGCTTAGCGATGGTGGTGGGAGCCTCGCTGGGGGTTACGGCCATCGCGGCCACCGTCATGGCCAGTCTTCTCCCGTTGGGGCTGTTACGGCTCGGAGCCGATCCCGCCCTGGCCAGCGGACCCGTGGCCACCTTCGTCCAAGACATTGTGAGTGTGGGGATTTACCTGATGATCGCAACTGTCCTGCTACCGGTGTGACAAGTTATGACAAAAGTTAACGACTCGACAACGAGAAGGAGGCGCGTATGAAAATCTTGCTTGCAGTCAACGGCTCCGACCAATCGTATGAAGCGGCCCGTTCCTTTCAGTATTTGGCTCGTGCGGAGGAACTGCACATCGTGCACGTGCTCGATGTTCCGGCCCGGTCCTATCCGACGATGTATCCTGAACAGGTGCAAGACATGTATAAGACAGTCGAGCGAACCATGCGTGAAGACGCCACTCGCCTCCTGGATCGCGTCGTCGCGCTCCTCCCGAGGGACACAGGCCCCGTCACGAAACATGTGGTCGCCGGATCCCCGGCAGACCTGGTTATCACGTTAGCCGAGCAACAGAACGCGGACTTGATTGTGCTCGGCACCCGCGGCCTCGGCCCGATTAAAGAACGACTCGTCGGGAGCGTCGCCCATCGGGCGTTGACGTTCGCGCCCGGCGTGAAACTGATCCTCCCCTGTCCATTGAAAGCATTGAAGCAGATCCTGCTCCCCTTGCAGGGGACCTACGATACGGACCATGCTCTACGCTTTCTGCAGAAGAAACCGTTTCGCGACACAGCCACGATCACCCTCTTCACGGTACTCCCGCAAAACAGACCGCTCTGGCCGGTGGGCGCCACCGTGGCTGAGCAGATGGAAAGTCAAGCGCTCCGTGATGCGGAAGGTTTCCTCAAGGAGACAGCCGCCAAGCTCGGCCAGATGGGCTACCAAACCCAGGTGGCCGCTGCGCTGGGGACCCCGGTTGAGGGGATTCTCGATAAAGCCAGGGCGCTAAGTGCCGACCTGATTCTCATGGGGACCCGTGGACGCCAGGGCGTGACGCGCGTGGTGCTAGGCAGCGTCTCTCATTCCCTCCTGCACCAGAGAACCTACCCGCTCATGATCTTCGGGTAGGAGTGTATTGGGAAAATGGGAACCAGAGAAGTGGGGTGACAGTGGTCACGGCCGTAACAGAATCTTGAAGACTGTTCAAAATGGTGGTCCAGCAAGGCCGCAGCGAGAGAAGGGCTGAGGCGTACCCTCTGGGGTACGTTGGGGGTCTAAACGATGCGAGAACGCGGCTGGCGGCCCTTTTCAACAGCCTGTAAAATAGGGGGTCGGCTATGCCGATGTACGACTATCAATGCCTGGGCTGCGGGAAGGAATCGCTGATCGTCGTGACGTTGAAAGAGCATGAACGGGGTGACGTCAAATGCCCCACGTGCGGAAGCAAGAAGCTGAAGCAACTGTTCAGCCCGTTCATCGCCCATACCACCAAGAAGAGTTAGATACAGGCAAGGAATGACACTGTCTCGCGGCATACTAACTCGACTCTCTCTCGTCATACTCCCAGGCCTTCTCGCCCTGAACGGCCCGGCGACGTCCTCCCTCTACGCCCAGGATTATCCTCCCGATATCGCGCGTGGAAAATCGGTCTATACGCGGCACTGCCTGGTGTGCCATGGAACCGGAGGGTGGGGCGACGGCCCCGCCGCTTCCTCCTTGAAAGTTGCGCCGACGAATTTTCACCGATTCCGGTCCTTCCTGAAATCGGATGAAGAGTTATTGCGAACGATCGAGCATGGGGTCGTCTTCAGCCCGATGCATTCCTGGAGGGGGCAGCTCACCGACGGAGAAATGCAGGACGTGCTGGCGTACATTCGTCTCCTGTCGCAACAGGGGCAGTGATGACTCGCCGTACGATTTCGTGATCTGGTTATTTGGTGAAGTGCCGGAACCAGTGCCACGCAGCAGCCGCCGAGCCCTGAAATCACAGAATCGCAAAATTGTAATTCGTACTTATATGATAGCCCTCAAACCCGACGATGCGTTGCTCATTGCGGACATCCAGAACGATTTCCTCCCCGGTGGAGCGCTGGGCATCAGCGGCGGAAATGACATCATTCCAATCCTCCTGAGGTATCTCAACCGATTCCACGTCCAAGGTCTCCCAATTTACCTCACACGCGATTGGCACCCTCCCAACCATTGCTCGTTCCGCAACCGGGGAGGGCTGTGGCCCGCGCACTGTGTCGCCGGGTCGCCAGGCTCCTTGCCGCCACCGTCACTGGAGGTACCCGCATCGACCGTCATCATCTATAAGGCAATCGACCCCGAGCAAGAAGCCTACTCGGCCTTCCAGAACACTGCGTTGGATCGTCATCTGCGGGCAATCGGCGTACGCCGATTGTTCATCGGCGGATTGGCAACCGACTATTGCGTGTTGAACACGGTGAAGGATGCTCGGGCATTGGGATATGACGTCTGTCTGCTGATGGACGGCATCAAGGCGGTGAACCTCCAGCCTGAAGATGGTCGTCGTGCTGAACAAGAGATGATCCGCCTGGGAGCCGTGCCTGTCCAATTGGAGATGCTTGCAGCATGAATCCTTCGATCAGCGCTCTGGTAACCGATCTGTATGAGCTCACCATGGCCCAAGCCTACCAGGAACAGGGAATGGACGAGCAGGCGGCGTTCGAGTTCTTTGTCCGCAAATTGCCATCCCAGCGGAACTTCCTGGTGGCCGCGGGTCTTGAGCAGGTGCTTGACTTTCTTTCCCGGCTGCATCTCACGGGAGAAGAACTCGCCTGGCTAGATCAGACAGGACAGTTCACTCCCAGGCTCCTTCGCTACTTGGAGACGCTCCGATTCACCGGCGATGTGGACGCCATGCCTGAAGGAACTATTTTCTTTCCCCCAGAGCCGATTCTCCGGATCGTCGCGCCGCTTCCGCAGGCGCAGCTCGTCGAAAGCCGTGTCATGAACCTGCTGAACTTCCAGACCATGGTCGCCTCGAAAGCCGCACGGTCGGTGCTGGTCGCAGGAGGGAAACCGATCATTGACTTTGGATTGCGCCGCGCGCACGGCGCCGAGGCAGGGCTCCTTGCCGCACGCGCAAGCTATCTCTCCGGCTTCGCCGGCACCGCCACCGTGCTCGCGGGCATGGCCTATGGAATCCCTCTCTACGGCACGATGGCGCATTCGTTTGTGCAAGCCCACAAGGATGAAGAAATTGCCTTCGAGCACTTTGCACAGGCCCAACCGGACAATGCGGTTTTCCTAATTGATACCTACGATACCGAGGCGGCCGCGCGAAAAGTCGTCTCGTTGGCCCCATCGCTCAAAGCCAGGGGGATCACCGTGAAAGGTGTGCGGCTAGACAGCGGCGATCTGGCCGACCATGCCAGGAAGGTCCGCCACATTCTGGATGAGGGTAGCTTATCCCATGCCCAGATTCTCGCCAGCGGCAACCTCGACGAATATCGCCTGAGAAGTCTGATCGAAAGCCGCGCGCCGATCGACAGCTTCGCCGTCGGAACCGCAATGACGACATCCGCCGATACGCCCTCGTTAGACTGTGCCTACAAGCTCCAGGAATATGCAGGACGCCCTTGCCGCAAACGATCAGAGGGCAAGGCCACCTGGCCTGGCCGCAAGCAGGTCTACCGCCACTTCCATCACGATGGACGATATGCCTACGATTTGGTCACCACGATAGACGACAAGGTCGGAGGCGCCCCGCTGCTCGAACCAGTGATGCGAGAGGGCCGCCGTTTTGCTCCTTCCCCGTCCTTGACGGAAGTGCGCCAACGTGTAGCAGCACAGCTGGAGCAGCTCCCTGCCCCACTCCGACTCCTTGAGGACGCCCCCACCTACGAGGTTCGGATTTCATCGCCACTGCGCGATCTTGCGCAAACCGTGGATCGCTATGTTTAGTCATGACAACGACCTTCAAGGAGAAACCAGATGAAGAGCGAGTTTATGACAGTCGGAATCATCCGGGTCGTTCTGATCGTGGGGCTCACGATCGGCTCCACCAGCATGACTAATGCGGGGGAGCCTAGTCCAACCATGCCCCACACCGGCCATTGCAGCAGCCTCTACAAGAAGAAGCCGATTCCGGCGAAGGTGCTGCGCGCCCTCGTCGCATCACACGGGCGGTGGCTCGAGCAACGGAACCATCCCGACCATCAGCGTGCCGATCTGTGCCAGGCAAACTTGCGACAGGCGGCACTGGCGGGGGCAAACCTGGAACGAGCGCAGCTCGAAGGGGCTATCCTGCGGCAAGCGAACCTGTATCAAAGCAGTTTAGGCCAAGCAAGTCTGGCTGGGGCCGATCTCACAAGGGCCGACTTGGAAGGAAGCAACCTCTCCGGTGCCGACCTCCGACACGCCCGATTGTCCGGCGCAAATCTGGCCCGTTCGATCGGCGATGAAGCTGTCCTCTACAACGCCGTTCTCGTCGGAGCCCAACTGCACGAGTCCACCTTTGAACGAGCTCATTTCGAAGGTGCCGACCTCTCATCGGCCGACTTGACCGATGCCAGCTTTGTGGACAGCTACTTTTACGGAGCCAGGCTGCAGCGCGCAGTTCTCGCCGGGACCGATCTGACGGGAGCCGACCTTCGTCGTACCGTGCTCACGAAGGCAGAGTTTCATCAGGCCAATCTCCAGGGAGCCCTCCTCGACAGTGCACAGCTCGACCAGGCTCGGCTGGTCGAAGCCGACCTGGAAAGCGCGTACCTCGACGAAGCGAATCTGCGCGAGGCCAACCTGGCGGATGCCATTCTCCGCGGAGCCGATATGCGCTACGCTGATCTGCGGGGAGCGGGCTTGCATCAAGCCGATCTTGAGGGAGCGAATCTGGAAGGGGCCAATCTGGCCAGGGCAAATTTGCAGTCGGCCAAGCTCCGGATGGCAATTTTCTATCACGCCGATCTCGATGAAGCCGACTTCAGAGAGGCGCACCTAGATCACGCGGTCCTCATCGGAGCACGGGGATCGCGCCCCATCTTCACAAGAGGCGATTTGACCGAGATCTATGCTCTCAAAGCTTCCCTCCAGCAAGCCCAATTCAACGAGGCCAGGCTGGAATCGGCCAATCTCGTCGCGGCTGACCTAAGAGGCTCGAATTTCACCCACGCCAACCTGACCCAGGCGAATCTCCAGGAGGCCAACCTCCAGGATGCCACGCTGGCCGGAGCCGATCTTACCGGCGCGCGTCTCAATTCAGCGGATCTCAGGCGCGCAAACTTGCGGGATGCGACACTGGTATCCGTGACCGGGCTGACGCAGGCACAACTCGATACCGCCTGTGTCGATGAGCAGACACAATTGCCGCCCGAACTCCACCGTTCGGCTCCCTGCAGCCTCGCAGAGAAAAAGACACGGCCATGACGTCCCCACATGAGCACACTGTAAGGATCACAAAAGGAACACTTGCTCTGGAGGGCATACTCGGCATCCCGGCTGGATCGCATGGCGTGGTCGTCTTTGCGCACGGAAGCGGCAGTGGCCGGTTCAGCCCGCGCAATAACTTCGTCGCCCGCCATCTGCAGCAGAATGGCCTCGCCACGCTGCTCCTCGATCTGTTGACACCGGCGGAAGCTGATGATCGACGTAAAGTGTTCGACATCGATCTGCTGGCGGATCGGCTCTTGCTGGCCAAAACCTGGCTTGGAGCGGAATCTCGCACGAAGAGCCTGGGGATCGGCTATTTCGGCGCAAGCACCGGTGCCGGCGCTGCGTTGCAGGCCGCGGCGCGAGAGCCTGCGTCGGTCCGCGCCGTGGTTTCTCGAGGGGGAAGACCCGATCTGGCGAAACCGTATCTCGCCTCGGTCATGGCACCAACCCTCTTGATTGTGGGCGGCTATGACGAGCCTGTCATTGAGATGAACCAAGCAGCCTATGAACTCCTGACCTGTGAGAAAAAACTCATCATCGTTCCCGGCGCCACACACCTCTTCGAAGAACCCGGCACGCTCGAGCAGGTTGCGGACCATGCCCGTGGATGGTTCCAGCGATGCTTCGCTCATCCCGCGAAACCACCACAAACGTCGCGGAGAAAGGAGAACTGAAGGTGAAAACGTTGTTGGCTGTCGACGGGTCGGATAATTCGTACGAGGCCATGCGGGTCCTCAAATACCTGAGCCGCTCGGATCAGCTGATCCTGCTCCATGCCTTGAACGTGCCCAGACCGGCCTACCCAAAGATGATACCGGAAGTCGCCAATGAACTGTACCACACGCTCGAGCG
>Ga0187893_10011984_pt1 | contig 12426 bp, 12 predicted proteins | sample MA1701074metaG_FD_139574 | JGI IMG/M metagenome (GOLD analysis project Ga0187893, IMG submission 139574) | White microbial mat communities from a basaltic lava cave in the Kipuka Kanohina Cave System on the Island of Hawaii, USA - MA170107-4 metaG ...
GGTCATGATCGAGAGCGAAAAACCGCGCAGCCTTGGCCCGCCCCCAGCCCTCCACGTCGAACGGCTCGCGCACGCGAAACAGGCGGCCGGCGTGATGCACATAGAACCAACCCTCCGCCTCGAACCAGCGGAAGGTCTGGCCGCATTCGAGGGTGCGACGCAGGCTCAGGTCCACGCCGCCATGGTAGCTCCGCCGGGCGCTATAATGCCACCCGCCGATGCACGACCCGCGCTACCTCCAGGGCATCGAGCACTTCAACCGCGGCGAGTTTTTCGAGGCGCACGACGTGTGGGAGGAGCTCTGGCGCGAAATGAAGGGGGACGACTCGCGCGTATTTTACCAGGGGCTGATTCAGGCGGCCGTGGCCCTGCATCATTATCGCAACGGCAATTTCGACGGGGCCGCCCGTATGTGGGGCTTCAGCCTGGAGCGGTTGGACCCGTTTCGCCCCAGCCACGAAGGGCTGAACGTCGACGGCCTGATCGCGGCCATGGCGCGCGCCATGCAGGGGGCGATATCCGAGCCTCCGGAGCCTCTGAATCCGGCGCTGCTGCCCCGGCTTTCGCTCACCGTCTGACAAAAAAACAGGACAGCGGCCTCGAGGGACCGCTGTCCCGCCACTGTTAGCCTTTGGGAGGTAGTGGGGTGGGGGTTCTAAGTTTCAGCTGTCGACATTCAGCCGTCAGGCGCAGCCATCCGAACTGTGCGGCTCCGAAGTTTCATAACGATTTGAAATCGTGCCTTTCACCGGCCGCGTCGAGGGTACTAAATTATCGGGAGGAAATCCGGGCGGCGCCGCGTCCTCATGGGGTATCCCGCCCGGAGCGATCGGATTGGAATGGGGCCCTTCGGATGACGATTCTAATTTGCGCTCTGGCGTTCCAGACCGCGGCCGATTTCGACGACCCCTCGAAGGAGATTCAGTGGGCGCGCTCGTTCGAAGAGGCGTACGCGGAGGCCGAGGCGCGCAACGTTCCCGTCGTGCTGTGGCTCACGTCGGACACCTGAGGGCCGTGCATCAAGATCGAACGCGGGCCGTTCAAGGACAAGACCTTCGTGCAGGGGCTCAACGACGCGTGCGTCCCCGTCGCGTTCACTGAAAGCTACAAGGGATGGCCGGAGATTGAATTGAAGGATGGCGACCGGGCCGTCAGGCGCTTCAAGGACTTTCCGCGCGTGACGGTCGAGCAGATGAAGGCGATGTTCGCGAGCCGGCTGGCGCCCAGGCGGATCGACGAGCTGAAGGACTGGGGCACACCGGCCTACCTCATCGTCGATTGGAACGGCAAGGTATTGATCGAAAATCTGAAGAAGGGGGCGGTGACCGCCGAGGCGATGCTGCGCGACGTCCGCGAGGCGGCGAAAAAGCTCGGCGACGGCGCGGGCTGTGCGGATTATCGCGCGTACGAAACCGGCCGGCGCGAGGTCGAAGCTGCGGTTGACGCCGGCGAGCTGGGGCGCGCGGTCAAGGCGTGGCTCGGGCTCGCCCGCCTGAAGAGCGTTTCGAAACGGATAAAGGGGGAAATCGACCTCCTGAACGAGCGCATCGTGTCGGAGGGAGAGCACCGGCTGGAGGAGGCGAAGGGCGGCGACGAGCTGCGGAAGCTCGCGGAGGCGTTCGCCGGCCACTCGTTCGAAAAGGAAATCCGCGCGCGGATGAAGTAAAGCCTAGTCTCTATCAAGGGCTGGCGGCCGTTGACGGGGCTTCGCTCCGGCGGCCGCCGTTTTTTTTGCGGGCGCGCCGCCCGGGGTCTATACTCGCGGCCGCGACATGCGAATCGCGTTCGCGATCCAGCAGTTCGGCGAGTCGCGCGGGGGCGCGGAGCGCGCGGCGGCGAACCTGGCGTCGGGGCTCCGGGCGAAGGGGCACGAGATCCACGTCTTTTCGCGCGAATTCGAGGGCGCCGACCCGGGAGTCGTCCACCATTTCGTGCGCGCGGCGTCGTTCCCGTCGATGCTCAAGGCTCCGTCGTTCGCTCGCCACCTGGAGGAGGCGCTGGCCGGCGAAAAGTTCGACGTGGTCCAGAGCTTCGTCCGCACGCACGGGTGTGACGTTTTTCGCGTGGGGGGCGGCGTGCACGCGGAGTACATGGAGCGGGTCGGCGTGGGGTGGCTCGGGCGGCTCAACCCGAAGCACGGCCTGCTCAAGCGGCTGGAGGCGCGCAGTTTCGCTCCGGGGGCGTACCGCAGGATCGTCGCGGTGTCGCGGCGCGTCCAGGAGGAGATTCTCAAGCATTATCCGGCCGTGCGCGCGGAGGATATCGAGGTGATTCACAACGGCGTCGACACGGCGCGGTTTCGGCCCGGGGCAGGGGACCGGAGCGCTCTCGGGGTGAGGGAGGGCGAGGTCGCGGCGCTCTTTTCGGCGAACGGGTGGAGGACGAAGGGGCTGGATACGGCGATCGCGGCGCTGGCCAAGCTTGCGGATTCGGCGGTGCTCCTTGTGGCGGGGCGGGGGAGCGCGGCGGTGTTCGGCGCCCTGGCCAGGGCGGCGGGCGTGGGGGATCGAGTGCGGTTCCTTGGCCATCGCGACGACATGGAGCGCGTCTATCCGGCGGCGGACCTGCTCGTGCATCCGTCGCTGCACGATCCGTTCCCGAATTCGTGCCTGGAGGCGATGGCGTGCGGGGTGCCGGTGATCGCGTCGGCGGTGACGGGGGTTGCGGAGGTCATGACGGACGGGCGTGACGGATTCGTGATCGAGGACGCGCGCGACGCGGACGCGCTGGCGGACAAGTGGAAGCTGCTGATGGACGAAAGGCGCCGGCGGGGGATGTCGGTCGAGGCGCGCCGCTGCGCGGAGGGCCGGTCGCTGGAGGCCTGGGTGGAGGCGTATCTGCAGGTGTACCGGCGGCTTGGGTAGGGAGAGTGGAACAGAACTCTTAGAGAGTTCTGTTCCGCTTCAAAAACTTGACAACCGGGAACAGCGACCTATCGTTCCGATTCATGAAGGGCAAGGCGCTGCTCGTGTTCGCAATCCTCGCGCTCACCGGCGCCTCCGCCTGGGCCCAGTCCCCGTACGACGAGGACCTCTGGGTCGGGGGCCACCTCTCGTTCTGGAACACCGACGAGTTCACCAACGGCATCGGAGCGGGCGTGGACGTGTGGCTGGACGTCGGCTGGGGCTTCACCGTCCGCGCAAGCGGGACCCACTTCCGCGACTTTGACATCAAGGTCGGCCCGTTCATGATCGACATCGAAATCAACCAGGCGTCGGGAACGCTGATGTACAACTTCATCGAGGGGCACTTCCGATCGCCGCTCGCGGTCTATCTCGGGGGCGGCTACGACTACAACTGGGTCGACGCCGAGGCGGACCTCGGAGCGACGGTCGATTTCGAGGACGGCGACGGCTGGCATGCCGTCGCGGGCGCGCGCTGGGCCCTGGACCCCGGCGTATCGATCTTCGCCGAGGCGGTCTACCGCGATTTCGAAACGGACGCGACGGCGGGCGGCGGCCTGGTGGCGATCAACCCGCAGGTCTTCACCGGCTGGGGGTTCGCCGTCGGGGTCATGTTCGGGTTCTGAAGCACCGGCGGCTCCGTTCGGGTGGCAAATCGAGGGCGATCGTGGTCGAATTGGCGCTGGACCTCCCGAAATGAGAGCTTCGGACCGGCGCGGCGGCGGCGCCCTGCTGTGGGCGCTCCTCGTGGCGCTGCTCCTCACCGCGATCGGCTCGGTGTACCTCGTCGTCACGCAAGCGCAGGCCGTATTCGCGCTCAAGTCGACGGCCCGGACCGAGGCGATGTCGATCGCCGACTCGGGGCTGAACCTCGCGTGCCGGTTCCTCTTCATCTATCGCGAAAAGGGGACCTGGCGGTGGAACGACATCCTCTCCTACAACCAGGCCTTCGCCGACGACCGCGGCGCGATCCACCAGGAGGCGATGCGGATCCTGCAGAACGCCGGGCGCGGCGGATGGGTCGTGCGGACCGCTCCGGACGCGCCGGTCCCGCCCGATCCGACCGCCCCGACGACCTCGCCCCCCGTCATTTTCGGGGTCCATTCGCTGCTCAACCGGGGCGCCTGGTTCATCCTCGTCAGAAACAACCCCGAGGACCCCGGCGGCCCCGTGACCGACACGGACGGCCTGCTGCACGTGACCGTCTTCGCGAGCCACCTCGATAACATCCAGGTCATCGTCGAGGCGAGCGTTTGCTATCGGCCCTCGCGGCTGGAGCCCGAGGCCGCGCTCATGAGCCGCGGGGGCCTCAGCATCGTGGGCAATCCCGTGATCACGGCCGTGGCCGGCTCGTCGGATCCCGCAAACGTCCTGGTGGACGGAAACGTCGCGATCAACGGGGACCCCGTGATCGAGGGCTCGGTCTCCGCGACCGGGACCGTGGATCTTCGGGGCTCCCCGAACGTGCGGGATGGAATCCGGGAGGGGATCGCTCCGCCGCCGCCGTTCGACGTCGACCCCGAGCGATACCGGTCGCTCGCCGAAGCGATCCTCCACTCGGACGGGACCGTCGCCGACCGGGACGGCCGCCTGCTGGGCGTGGGCGACTGGGAGGGATTCCGGTTCGTGGGCGGGTCGTGGCGATCGGAGGGGGCCGGCGCCCCGCCGCCGCCCGGCGTGATCTACTGCGAGACGGACCTCAACCTCTCCCGAGGCACCGCGTTCAACAACACCTTCATCGTCGCCGGCAGCGTCCAGGTCCAGGGGCCGGGATTCGGCGGCGCGGCGGTCAGCTCCGCGCTGGGAAATATTTCGATCCTGTCGGGAGGCGACATCCGGGTGAGGGGACGGGTCGAGTTCCGGGGCTACGTCGTGGCGCGCGAGCAGATCGACGTGGACGGAACGGTGCTCCTCCGCGAATCCGGCCTGCTCGCCCTGAATCGATCCGACGAGGCGTCGCTCGTGCGGGGCGTCGCGGGCGCCGCCGTCAAGATCAGCGGCAACGTCCGGATCGAATACCGGCCGCGTCTGGGGACCTTCGTCGACTCGGACACGCACTCGCTGCGGGTCGTGTTCCTGCGGAAAAAGTAGGGGCGCCGCTCAGCGGGCCTCGTCGGCCCCGAGGTCCGGCTTGAGGTCGCGTCGGTCGCCTTCGAAATCCTCGGGGACCGACTTGAGGGGGACGCCCTTGTCGACGGCCGCCGCCGCGCCGCGCGCGAGCCGCAGGTCCCCCTTTTCGAAACCGCGAAACAGCGACGCCGGGGCGTTTTCGAGATTGGAGGCCGCCTCCGCGCGGGCGCCGTCGCGGGGCATGAGGTTGTGGCTCATGAGATTATTGCGCACCTTGACGCGCGTGTTGGGCCAGCGGTATTCGATCGAGCTGAACGGCTTGTCGACGCTTGCGACCGTGTTGTGGTCGACCTCCACTTCGATCACGTTCATCAGCTCGATCCCCGCCTCCAGGTGCACGCCGCGGCGATTGAAAATCATGTTGTTTCGGATCACGCCTCCGACGTGGTCAAAGTACGCCGCCGTGACGTCCTCGTATCGCCGCACGAGCCCCTCCGGGTCCTTTTTCATCCCGAAACCGACCGCACGGTGGCAGTCTTCGAAACGGTTGGCCTCGACGATCGTGTCCCTGCATCCGCTCCACATGTGAACGGCGTGCTCCATGCTCTTGGCGTCTCGCTGGATGTTTCGAAACGTGTTTCGGCGGATCGTCCAGCCGCGCCCGCCGTGGACGTCGATGCCGCCGGTGTAGAACGAGCCGCCCAGGTCCTGCATGATCGAGGTGTCCTGGAACTCGATCAGGCAGTACTCGACGGCGCCGCGGTCGACCCACTCCGCCGGATCGCCGCCGTTCGAATTGACCTTCACGAGCTGCTGGCCGCAGTCGTAGATGTGCAGATTGTACAGCCGCGCGTTTTCGAGCGTCCGATTGACGGGCGATACGTGAACCGCGTGGTCGCGGGCGTGGCGGAGGGTGACGTCCGCGATCGTGACGTTTGATGCCTGGATCAGGAGGAGCTCGCCGGTGCAGTTGTCGCGCTTGAGAGGGGCGCCGTCGCGGAGGCCGTCCAGGAGGACCTTGTCGCGCTTGCCCGACGCCGACCGGAGCCAGACATCCGGCGCGCGGAAGTGGAGCGGGGCGCCGACGCGGTACGTGCCGTCCTGAAGGAGCAAGGTGGTGCCGGAGGCGGCCTGCGAAACCGCCCGCGGCAGGTCGTCCTTGGGCGAGAGCGTCACCTGTTTCGCGTGCGGATCCTGCAGGCGGGGGGCGTCGCCGGTCTGAGCGACCGCCCACGCGAGCGCACACCACAGCATCGGGGACCATTGTAGAATCGGGGCGTAACGTTTTCTCTCGAAGGGGCGAGGCGGGCGCTGTCGGTGGTCGAGGGATTCGCCGACATGCCTCACGGCGCCCGCGAGGCCTGGGTCATAAGGCTGCGGGATTCGGTCGAGGTGTTGTGCGCGCAGGGCGTGGGGGAGGGGGAGGCGGTCGCGCAGCTTCTGGATGAGCTGTCGCATGAGGCGCGGACGATTCCGCAGGTGGGGCGTCGAGGATTCCCGGCGGGCCTGGCGCTCCTGTGGGGGGCGTGCCTGGCGATCGTTCTCTATCTCTGTTATTTCGTGGGCTCCTTTTGGGATTTCTATGCGGGGGTCGGGATCGGGATGCCCGCGCCGACCCTTCCGCTGATTCAGGCGGCGAAGGTCGCGCGCCAGCTATGGCCGCTCGCGGCTTTGGCGCTGACGGCGATGGCGGTTATCATCGTGTTCCAGTGGATCGGCCGATGGCCTCGATACCCGCGACTGGAACGCTTTGCGCGGATCTTGGGGTCGGTCTTGTACCTCCTCATGATCGCTTCGCTCTTCGCGCTCTTCCTTCCCTTCGCAATCCTCATGCGACATCCCTGATCGCGTGCCGGGTCGCGGCCCTCCTGGCGGTGACCGCCGTCGCGTCGTGCGCCTCCCCTCCCGCTTGGCCCAAGGTCGTCGAGCGCAGGCTCTATGTCGCGAACAAGTCGGGGCTCACGATTTTCGATATCGGGGCGGGGCACAAAAAGCTGAGGCGGATCGAGCTGCCCGAGACGGGGAACTTTAAGGGCGTCTGCGTGAGCGTCTCGCTCGGCCGCCTCTACGTGACGTCGTACGCGAAGGATGAGGTCGTGTGCGTGGACCTCGCGACAGAGCGGATCGTGTGGCGGAAGAGCTACGGCGTCTATGGCGACAGCCCCGCGATCACGCCGGACGGGCGGACGCTGTACGTGCCGTTCCGCCACGACGGGGAGTGGTGGGCGGTCGACGCGCTGAGCGGCGACACGATGGCGCGGATCAAGACGGGCCGCGGGCAGCCGTACGAAAACGATCCGATCAAGGATTTCGGGCCGCACAACACGGTGTGCAGCCGCGACGGGCGGCGGATGTACCTGAGCGCGATGACGGTCCCGTATGTGTTCGTGGCGGACACGGCCTCGCATCGGGTGGTTTCGAAAATCGGGCCGTTCACGCGAGGGGTGCGTCCGTTCGCGTTGAGCGACGATGAGACTCTTCTCTTCGCAAACGTGGACGGGCTGCTGGGCTTCGAGGTGGCCGACGTGCGGACGGGCCGGGTGCTGCACCGCGTCGAGGCGCGGACGCCGGCGGAGCGGGAGCCGCAGGTGCTCGACCGTGCGCCGCACCACCATACGCCCAGCCACGGAGTGGCCGTGCGGCCCGGCACGAGCGAGGTGTGGGTCTCCGACGACGTCTATGGGTACCTGTACGTTTACGACGCCTCCGTGATGCCGCCGAGACATGTCGCCGATGTCCCCCTTTTCGGAAAGCCGGCCGACCAGCCCAAGCCGGCGTGGATCACGTTCGGCATCGACGGCCGGTACGCGTATCCGTCGTGTGACGCGGTGGTGGACGCCGACGCCAAGCGCGTGGTTGCCCGGATCGACACCAGCGAGCGCCTGGTGGAGGTGCAGTTTGAGGGGGGGCGGGTCGTCCGCGCCGGCCGCCGATAATTTGGGACATTTGTGCGAGGCTCAAATGTCCCACTTTCTTAGAACCGAAAGGCTCTTCAGAAACGTCTTACCGGTGGGGGTTCGCGGGGTCGCCGACGCGATTTACTGAAGGGGAATGCCGTGAAAACGAACATTCTGGTCCTCTGGATGGCACTGGCGGGAGCAGGGCTGGCGGGGCTGGTGACGGTGTTTGCGCTCATTCCCAAGCCACCTGCGCCCATCCCGGAGCCCGGCGTTCTGGGTGGGGGCGGGCACAGGATTTCGGGGCCCTATGTCCACAAGAACCTGGCCATCTACCTGATCCACGGGCGCGCAGCGGCCCCCGGGAAGGACTATGTGACCCTCCAGGAAGCCATGGAGAAGGGGCAGCTGATTGTCCACGAAACCGGCGACGTCAACGAGCTCGCGATCGAAAACAGGTCCGGCGCCGAAGTATTCGTCCAAGCCGGCGACATCGTCAAAGGAGGTCAGCAGGATCGGGTGCTGGCGGTCGACCTGGTGGTTCCGCCGCAATCCGGCCGCATCCCGATCAGCTCGTTCTGCGTCGAATCGGGCCGCTGGCGCCAGCGCGGCGGCGAGGCAACCGGTTCGTTCAGTTCCTCCGGCAATTGCCTGAACGAGAAGAGCATCAAGCTTGCCGCGAGAATGGGCAAGGATCAGAACGAGGTTTGGGAAAAGGTGGCGGAGAATCAACAGAAGCTCCAACACAACGTCGCCGGTCTCTCCAGGGCAGTCGATTCCCCGACCAGCCTGCAGTTGACTCTCGAAAACAAAGAGCTGCAGGCGGCGCTCGAGGAATACATCGCGGCGTTCCGGGCGCTGATCGAGGACAGGCCCGACGTGGTCGGTTTCGCGTTCGCGATCAACGGCGCGGTGAACAGCGCCGACCTGTACGCCTCCGCGCCCCTGTTCCGCAAGCTGTGGCCGAAGCTTCTGCACGCTAGCGCCGCCGAGGCGGTCGCCGAGCGCGGATCGGCCAAGGGGTCGGACCCCGCGCCCTCCCTGAGCGACGTGCGCGATCTCGTGTGGGACGCGCAGCTGGGGGAGGCGCAGGTGCGGGCGCTGCCGGGCTCGGAGGTCAAAGAGTCGATCCGCGAGTCCCCCAAGGCGGCGTCGATCGAAAGCCTGGACGCCGACGGCTCGATGATCCACCGAAACGCCCTGAAGAAGTGACTTATCCGGGTGGAACAGAATCGTTAAAGGGTTCTGTTCCAAGCTCCGAGCGGCGCCGCGCCAGCAGAGGCAGCGCCGCGCCAATCATCAGCACCCCCGCCATCAGATACCCCGCCCCGGTCCAGAGCCCCCACGACGCCTGGCTCTGGACGATCGACGCCGCGGCGCTCACCGGCCCCAGCGGCTTGACCCGGTTGTGCTCGGCGCCCCCGAACGTCCCCCCCAGAATCGCGTCCACGATCGGCGGCAGCGCCGCCAGCACCAGCATCGCCGTCGCATAGAGCGCGCTCACGGTTTCGGATCGCCGCACCGCCACCCGCAACAGAAACGCCGCTCCGCCGCAAAAGCACGCCCAGCCCAGAAGCAGCGCCAGGACCAGGTGTGCGACCCCCGACGCCACGGAAAACACCGCGAAAAGCAGAACACTGCCCGCAAACGCCGTCGCCAGGTGGAACGCCAGGCCGGGCTGGGCCCCGGTCCGGAACGGCCACGGCCAGCGCGTCGCCCCCTCCGTGACGACCGAGACCTCCTCGATCGCGAAGAGCGCGCCGCCGGCGAACAGCCCCACCAGCGCCAGCGCGACCGCGAGCAGGAACGAGTCGGTCTGCGCGCCGGGAACCGCCGTCGACATCCCCCCGGCGACGACGATCCCGCCGAGCAGGATCAGTGCGTACGAAAGCTTGAGCGGCGCCGGCCTCGCCGAATGCGGCGGCGTGATCGCCAGCAGGCTTCCCACGACGCACAGTACGACGAGCATCGCCCATGCAAACACCGGAAAGGCCAGCCCGCACCAGAACTCGCGCGCCGTCATCCAAAACAGGTTGAAATCCGGCCGCTCCGCCGCCTCCACCCCGTACAGCTCCATCGCGAACGGGCCGATGCCCCACGTTTCGAAGAGTCCGTAGAACTGCGCCGCCAAAAGCCCGAACAGGGCCACCGCCGCGTAGCTGCCGACGATCGCCTGATACGACGCGCGCGCCCCGGACGAAATCAGGATGCAGGCCGACACGACCGCCGTCCCGACCATCGCCTGCGTCACGTACATCCGGATCACCTGCCAGAACCCCACGCCACCGATCACCCAGCTCGCGAGCGCGAGCGGAAACATCGTCAGCATCACGACGAACATCACGCCGAGCGACGACAGGAACTTGCCGGCGAGGACGCGGCCGGGCCGGATCGCCGAGCTCAGCAGCATGTCGAGCGTCCGCCGCTCTCGCTCCGCCGAAATCAGCGTGGCCGTGATGGCGGGGACCAGCAGGAACACCGCGATCGTCTGGATCCAGATCACGGCCGCGAAAACGGTGCGTCCCAAGTCGACCGCCATGCCGGGGCCCGCCCGGTCGCGGTCCGCCCAGCCGACGATGAGCAACCCGGCCAGATAAATGCCCGCGATCAGCAGCGTGGCGATGTGCATCCCGACGAACAGCTTCGCGCGCAGCATGAGGCGCAGCTCTTTCAGCAGGATCGGGTTCGCGACGCGGTCGAGCCCGTCCTCGACCTCCTCCAGGGTGACGCGGCGCCAGCGCTCCGGCAGCCATCCCAGAAGCCCTCCCGGCGCACTCATGGCCGATCATTGCCCCGTGCAGGCGAGGACGAACGAGACGACCCCCACGCCCGCCAGGATCGCGAGCCCGGTTTCGCGGACCCACTTGAACATCCGATGCGTGGCCCCGAGCCGGTAAGCCGGCAGCCGGTCCAGGACCGCCGCGGCCGCCGTGAAAAAGAACGCCGTCAGCCAGAGCGAAAACGAGACCGGCACGCCCCATCCGAGCATGAAGACCCCGAGCCCGAGATTCTGGCCCGACCGCCCCTGGCCGGTGGCCTCGATCCCGTAAAAGTCGCGCACCGTCTCGACGCCGGCGATGACCTGGAAGAACGCGGCGAAGCACATGCCGATGAAGAACGCCGACAGATAGGCCGACAGCGTCGCCCACGTCGAGCTGTCGAAAATCGACGAAACGTAGATCACGCACGACGCGAGCAGCGCCGCAAACAGGAAGAGCGTCACCGTGAACGCGACGACGTGGACGGCCGAGACCCCGCCGAAATAGAACGTCAGCGCGAGCAGCGGCAGGACGCTCGCGGTCATGACCGCCACCACCGCCATCGCCGCCAGGAACTTGCCCGCGACGATCCGGAGCGGGTCGACCGCACAGCCGATCAGCAGGTCGAACGTGCCGCGGTCCTTTTCGGCCGAAACCGCCGACGCGCAGAATCCCGGCACCATGATCACGACCGCGACGAGCAGCGCGATCTGCATGGCGTTGTACAGCCGGCGGCCGAGCGTCGCTGCGTCGTACCCCTCCACCCCCGCGGCGTACATTTCGTGGGCCGACGCCGTGACCGCCAGCACGATCAGGCACGCCGCGATGGTGAGGCCCATGTGCGTGAAGAAGAACCGTGCCTCGCGCGTGTAGGAGCGCAGCTCCTTGACCATGATCGGATTCGGGTCCGACAAGATTCGCGGGATCATTCGCTCACTTCCGCCTTCCGCCTGTTACGCCAGTTCGTCTTTCGTCAAACTCATGAAGATGTTCTCCAGGTTCGTCTTTTCCTCCTCGACCAGAACGACCGGGATGCCCCTCGTCACGAGCTCCCTCACCAGGTCCGCGACCCTCGGCTTGTCCCCCTTGAAATCGAGCTTGAGGCTGTGGTTCTCGATCTCGCACTTGAGGACTTCGGGGAAGCGCCTCGCGGACTCGGCGGCGTCGGCGGCGCGCTCGAGAACCTCGATCCTGAGCTTCCGGACGGGCTTGACCGAATCGATGATCGTCTCGATCTGCCCCCAGGTCCGGATGCGCCCCTTTTCGATGATGGCGACGGCGTTGCACATTTCGGCGAGCTCGCTGAGGATGTGCGAGGAGATGAGCACGGTCTTGCCCATCTTCTGAAGCTCCTTCACGAGCGTGCGGAACTCGATCCGAGCGCGCGGATCCAGCCCGGACGCCGGCTCGTCCAGGATCAGCACCTTCGGGTCGTGCACGAGCGTCTTGGCCATGCAGAGCCGCTGCTTCATCCCCCGCGAAAGCGATCCGGCGAGCTTGGTCTTCACGGCCTTGAGGTCGGTCAGCTCCAGGATCTGGTCCACGATCGCCCTCCGTTTCCGGCGGTCGAAACCGTACAGCGCGGCGAAAAAGTCGAGATACTCGGTTACGGTGAGCGACGGATAGACGTCGAAGCTGTCGGGCATGTAGCCGATGACCTTGCGCACGGCGAAGGGCTGCGCGAAGACGTTGATGCCGTCGATGGACGCGGTGCCGCGGGTGGGTTCCAGGAGCGTGGCGAGGATACGGATCGTCGTGGTCTTGCCCGCGCCGTTGGGGCCGATGAACCCGAACACC